>Ga0210114_1000077_pt1 | contig 21771 bp, 19 predicted proteins | sample MayberryNW_TuleA_FD_185524 | JGI IMG/M metagenome (GOLD analysis project Ga0210114, IMG submission 185524) | Wetland microbial communities from San Francisco Bay, California, USA, that impact long-term carbon sequestration - MayberryNW_TuleA_D2... | ecosystem: Environmental > Aquatic > Marine >...
TACTGGTAAGATTGTTACTGGTAAGATTGTTACTGGTAAGATTGTTACTGGTAAGATTGTTACTGGTAAGATTGTTACTGGTAAGATTGTTACTGGTAAACTTATCGATAGTACTGGTCAATTGATTAGAGGTATCGGTATAGTTTATATCATCCAATGTCATCACACATTCTCTAGTTTCCCCTGAACCTATAATGCCACTACATCCTGCTGATAAAGTGGGCTTATATCCAGTGAAGTTATTTATTTTGACTTCATACGGTCCTGGTTGTATAGATACAGATTGTCCATCTGGATTACCGGAAAATGAATTCGGAGTTGCCTGTGTACCATTAACTGATATAATAAAATCTTTTGTTTGTTGAGATCCACCATTATCATTGATCACCTGTGTCACTATATTTAGAAGGGTTGCAGATGTAAGTGATTCTTTTTGAATTGGATTTGCAAATATATCCACTTCATTGATACTCGCCCAATCATTTACACTATTTCCAGTAACAGTAATTCGAAGATACTTACCAACTGTATCTGGAATATCATATACTTCAATATCGTCAGTAGTATAAGAATTGGTGGTTGGAAAAACCTGTCTAAAATCATAACCATCTTGAGATACAGAGACTACGAAATCAATGTAGCGGATATTTCCTTTATACCAAGAAATTCCAATATCACAAATTTGTTTTTCTTGTCCTAGATCGAATTGTAACCATGAACCTAATCCTAAATTAGACCATTTTGTGGAAAGATCATTGTCTACTGAATTCCCTTGGGTAGTATTAAGTGAACTACCTATTGATGATATATGATCTACTGGGATATTCAAGGGTGAACAAGGAGAAGGAGAGCCAGGAACTCTTGGATTATTAATATCAATATCAGATATACTAGACCAATCATTCATTGAATTATCATTAATTGTGATTTTAAGGAAGCGGGTTTTGACATCCGGAATATCGAACTTTTCAGGTCCATCTGTAAGTCCACTGCTAGTTTCAGAAAATAGATTACTAAAAATTTCTCCATCTGCAGATGTAGATATAGTGAAATTAACCTTCCTCTGATCGCCTTTATACCAAGTTATATCAATATCACATATTTCCTTATCCTTACCTAAATCCATTTGAACCCAAGAATTAAGTCCATATTTAGACCAACGCGTAGATTCATTACCATCGATTGCGTTGAGTTCTGTATTATTGCCAGCGTGGCCTATTGACGTAACATCAATGGGTTTTTCAGGTTTACAAGATGTATTATCACCAAATGACACAAATACTAATTGATTATCTATATTGAATTTGTTTTGTGTATAGGCATCGTAAACCTCTGCAGTAGTAAGAGATCTATCCCAAATACGAACTTCATCTATGTCTCCCACATACAACTTGTCTTTGAAGAGAGAGTTGGCAGCAATAGCAATCCTATTTTTTCCAGCAAGATCAGGTTTTGCATTTTTGGAATTTATACTATGATCTAACACACCATCAATAAACAACTTCAGTAATGATCCATCATAAGTTACTGTAGCGTAATGCCACTTATTGTCATTAACTGGTTTTTTAGAAGTAACAAAATAATTTGAAGAGTCTTTTGCTTCAAATCCTGCTTGGAGATGACCCAGATAGGTTATCCAAAATCCATAGTTCATATTTTCACCAGGTGCTTCGGATCCGAATCCGCCTTTATTAACTAAAAATGAAACGCGTGGTTCAGTATTATTTGTTTTAAACCAAAGAGCAATTGAAAATTGATTTAAGTCAAATAATTCGGAATCTTTAACATATTTAAAATTATCACCTGTAAAGGTTCCAAATTTTCCAATTTGTGCTTCTACACTATTCATTTGGAAGAGATTTGAAGAAACAATAACAAATGAAATTAGAAAAGAAATTATAATCATTCTAATCATTTTATTTTCATAATTTTTATAACTTGTTGTCATTATCTTCTCACCCAGAATTAGTCAAATAAATTTCTTTTAACACTTTCAGAAATTTACAAAGATATCCTATAATACGTTTTACCAATAATAGTTGATAAAAATATAAAATAAATTTACTCATTTTAAAAGAATAATTAAAAAAATTATATTTCACATTATTATACATTATTCTCTGCGTTTTGTCAAAGATAACAAAACTTCCTTACCAAAGTCAGATGTCAATTTTTTTTCTTCCATCATTCCGCACTCAATGCACTTAACTGTATTATTAAATTTGATAGTATCACCTCCACAGATATAACACATACAATAGACTATCCCGAAATCTTTATCATTTATAGTAGCATGAGCAGAAGAGTTTAACAAACTAAAGATCCTTCCTCTTACTATATCTCCAACTCTATAAATAAGCTTTGGTCTTCTTTCACCCCTGTCTCTCCTAGAATTCCATCCACCTGATTCTGAAGTTATTCTCGTAGATGCAATTGCAGATAGACCTGAAGAAAACTTTTTATTGTTCAGATACAAAATGCGGATAGAAATCATACTACCAAATAACATTTCTATATATCCTACTATCACATCACCTATTTTGGGAAAGCGGGCTTGTTTGATTCTTTCTATTGCAACTTGTCTCTTTTTAAAATCATATTCTTTTTTCCCTAAACCTAAAGATCTTATAGAACCATCTACAACAAAAGTATTTTTACCACTTTCAAATTCTTCAATAAAGGCAACATGTTCACCAGGAAATATTACATCATAATTCGCTTTTTTCTTATTCATTTAAGAAATGTATATATCTTAAAGTTATAATTGTTATTTTTTAGCTTCTAATTAGGTAGACAAATGATCTCTCTCACTATACTTGATTTAATAATAATTGATATATTATTATTATAAAAAAAATTCCAACCAAAATTAAACATATTCCAGCAGCAAATAGTAATCTGAAATTAACATTTCTTAACTCTTTTTTTAAAGTCTCAAATTTTAAAAACTTTAGGGCTTCCCTCACTATTTACTAAAGGGAAGTCCAACTTAAATAGTGTTTATTACTGCTCTCTGATACTTTCTAACTTTGAAACGACTTGCCACAGTGAGGTTCTGATATATGACTCCATATGTCTATTTTGAGTCAAGCTATCGAGCATACTCACTGCATTAGCTGCCCTAACTGATATACTGCCATTTTTTTCTTCTTTTAAAATATCATAAATATCTTTTATTTGGTTGCGTATAACCCTGGGAAGATCTTTATTCTCCTTGAAAGATTCCAAAGTTGAAATTGTACTTTCAAGCCTTTCTGTATTTTCTTTATCACGGATTTCTTTTTTTGATTTCATAATAGCTAACTAAACCTCGATTTTATGGAGAATAAAAAATAGTTCACTATTACTTATTTATATGTTTTTAATTCACATAAATTTAAATTAACTGTAAAATACTCAAAAAGAGATTTAGTGTATAGATTAAATATTCCTAAATATCTAAACTACATATGGAATGTGCAGTTTATGATACATATGTAACAAAAAAAGATGGAAAAATTATGCATTTTGATGTGATTGTAGAAGCTAGTACTCCGCAGGAAAAAGCAATCGAATATGGAAAGGAATTTTTGGAACAGGTAGGCCAGGGTGATCAGACAATGACCCAAGAAGAATGCCAATTTTGTCATGTTCAGGAAGCTCCACCTGTAGTTGCTAAGGATATCGAAAATAGGGGCTACTTCATTCAAAAAATGGAAGGGTGTCCATAATTTTTTCTTATTTATTTAATATCCTTCAATTTATAAAATAATAACTTACAAACTATTGTATTTGCAAGTTTTAGCAATAATATTCAATTGATATGAATTATAATTTTACAATTTTATCAAATGCATTTGATCATCTAAACAAATTTCGAGCCTACTCATTGTCGAAGCACCATGAGCGGTATCTTTTTCCTTATATATGTGGAACATATTTTTCTTACCGCAAAGTAGATATTTTGAGAATAAAAGCAATAGCAGATGCAGTTAGTAATAAATCAGCTGATCTTATTAAATATTTAGAAGTAGGTTGTGGCAATGGAGATTTTCTTGAAAAGGTGAGAGAATATCTACCTAATGCAAAAGGAATAGAAAGTAATATAGATTTATTTTATTCATTTGGTAAAATAAAACCAGATTATATAGAAATAACTGATGTAAAATATGGTATAGATGAGTACAAGGATATTATATTTGTTGGATGGATGGACCCTGGACAAGATTATAGAAATAATATAGCTGATAAAACAGATATCATAATAACTACACTTGATTCTGGTTTAAGTTTAGCTGCAGAATATGAAGGACATGGTTTCAAAAAAATAGTAAAATGGATTACACCTTCCTGGGAAGACGTAAATATTGAAATTAATAACCATTTCTATTCAAACCTGGATTCTAAAAGTTTACAGTTCCTTTCAAATTTAAGAGGAGCACATAATTTTTGGTATATCTATTCTAAAAACGATATAAAAAGCGATTTATTAATCGATGCTCTAAAAAAACAAATACAAGAGGAAAAAGAAGACAAGACTTTATCGTACGATTTTGAAAAGATTCTCGATGAATGCGGATTTTCATTTTTTCAGTCTCTAAATAATGACAGTTTAAACCCTCAAACCAAATTATGGGAAATAGATTTTCTTGACGATATAGAACATAACAAGACTTAAAGTAACCATACATATTAGTATCATAGACTAATAATGGAAATTAAAATTTTAGGAGCTGCTAAGGAGGTAGGTCGTTCTGCATTCTTAGTCAGTAATGAAAACTCTAACATTTTATTGGATTATGGAGTTCTTCTCAAAAAAGAGCCTCAATTTCCGCTTCATGTTAAACCAAAAGATCTAAACGCTATAGTATTATCTCACGCCCATTTAGACCATTCAGGATTTCTTCCTTCTTTATTTTTATCCTCATCTAATATGCCTGTTCTTGCGACTCATCCTACTATTGAATTATCTCAATTACTAATTGAGGATATGATAAAAATTTCTGGATTTTATCTTCCTTTTGAAAATATAGATTTAGACAGAATGGTAAAATGTCATAAAAATTTAGAGTATCGAGAACCATATAATATAAAAGAAACATACATAACACTGTATGAGTCTGGCCATGTTTTAGGAGGCTCAACAATTGTTGTTGAAAATAAAGGAAAGAGAATATTTTATACTGGAGATATTAATACAAGAGGGTCCAAAATTTTGAGACCCGCTGATTTAGATATTGATGAAATAGACCTAATGGTAATTGAAAGTACTTATTCACAAACTAATCAAATGCCTAGACCACAGTCCGAAAAAGAGTTATTAGAATTTGCATATAAAATAATTGATAACAATGGTACGTTATTTATTCCGGCTTTCTCAGTGGAGAGAGCTCAAGAGATAGCATGTGTTTTTAAGGCCAATAAATTTCCTCATAAAATCGTTATGGATGGAATGGCACTTAAAGTTAACGAAATCATGCTAAAATATCCTGAATATATAAGAGATCCCATTGTTTTCAAAAAATATATAGAAGAGGTAGAATGGATTAGGGAGTGGAAAAATAGACGAAGAATAGTTAAAGAACCTTGTGTAATTATTTCCCCGGCGGGAATGTTAGTTGGAGGATCTGCTATTTTTTATATGCAAAATATCATGATGTCCGATAAGAATGGTATTGCTCTTGTTTCTTATCAAGGGGAAAATACGCCTGGAAGAATGTTACTTGAAAAAGGTACTTTTAAAATAAATGGAAAAATAAAAAAATGCCTAGCTGAAGTGAAACAATTCGAATTTTCGGGTCACAATAGTAGAGACGAATTATTTGAAATACTAGACAATATAAAAGGAAATCCAAAAGTCCTGACGGTTCATGGAGATGGGAATTCTTGTATAAAATTCGCAGAAGAAATAACTGAGAAATATGGATTTGATGCTATCGCTCCTGATTCTGGCCACATCTCTAAAATTTAACTTAAAACAGGCCCTGTTAACTTAAGCCTCATTCATCTATTTTCACAAATAAAACTTTATTTCTAATAGTTGTATTATTCAAGTAGATTAACAACTTTATCCAATTGTATACGTGTTCTAGATTACAATTTATCCTTTGGTTGTTACTGCAAAAAGGATAGTAATCATCAAACTCTCAGTTCTATTTATTATTGAAGAATTGCATTACTCTTTCTATCAGACTTCTATCTAGGAGAATGTAGTGTATGTTTTAGATGTAAAAATGTACAGGTTCGAGGATACAATGTATCACCATTTGTATGAACTGTATGCTTACCATTTTTGGAGATGGAGATCTGATAAATTTCTCTGCTATGAACATGTTTCACTAAATATAAAAGCAGAAATTCTTTTCCTTTGTTATAGATATTGCATTACTAAATCGATCCAATTCCATATAAAAATATGACTTCGTTTCCCATCATCGAATACATCTAAAACTTAAGTATTTCGTAAACTCAGACCTAAAAAATACAAATACAAAGAGAGCATAACTACAATAGTGGATGTTCTGTTTCTGACAAATCTTTGTATCATACATCTCAGAATATGACATTCACAGCTAAATCTATTCTGTTAAATTAACAGCACTTAAAAAATAATAAATATAAAAGTAATTGAATATAATAGTTTAAACATTGATAATAAAAAATACAGATCCATTTAAACTTAAAAAATGTACTTCTTGTAAAAAAGACATTATATTAAACGTAAAATATTTTACTTATCCACTATCACTTCAATATTTTTGTATTGGATGCGCTCAAAAGGAAATTCCGAAAATAATAGATACATTACAAAATGATTTAAAAAAAATAAATAATTAGAAATTCAACATTTTTTCTAAATATGATTAACGAGATTTAAAATGATGGTTACATTTAACAAAATCAATATTGTTCCTGTAAATCTGTTAAGATCAATTAACAGTGGCCAAGTTTTTCTATGGGAGAAATATAACAATTCTTGGTACGGAATAGATGGAAATTATGTACTAAAACTAACTCTCAATAATAAAGAATTATACAAATTCAATGTAGATATAAAACACCATTTAGAATTAGAGAATATTGAGTTTGATTATAATTCTTTTCCAGAAAATAAGAATTGGATTTATCATTATTTTAGATTATACGATAACCAAGAAAAAATAAACAAAACATTAACAAAGGATCAAATTATTTTCAACATTTACAAGAAATATAGAGGTTTAAGATTAATACGACAAGATCCTTTTCAATGTATCATTTCTTTTGTATGTGCGAGTAACACTAATATAAAAAGAATAAGACACATGCTTAAAAATATTTCAAGAAAATTTGGTAAAAAAGTAATCTATGACGGTATAGTTTTTAATTTATTTCCTAATGTAAATGAATTGAGCCAAGCATCTATTCAGGACTTAATCGAATGTGGTTTGGGATATAGAGCTAAATTTGTTAGATCTATATCAAATGAAATCAAATCTAATCTCGATCTAAAATCATTAAAAGATATGAAGTATCTTAATGCAAAATCAGAATTAACTAATCTTTATGGAATAGGTAACAAAATTGCTGATTGTATTCTTTTATTTTCATTAGAAAAAACAGAAGCATTTCCAATAGATATTTGGGTATATAGATCCTTATGCCAATATTATGGATGGATGTTTGAAAACATCAGTGTGAGAAAAAATAAAAAAATATCAGAAAAGGAGTACAAATTAGTTCTTGCAACGATTAATGAATATTTTGGAGAATATTCAGGTTACGTCCAACAATACCTATATTATCATATCAGGGAGTCTAATAAAAGAAAGTGGTAACTTGAGGAAATAAAATATTTTGAAATGATAGGAGTTCAATTAACGAGCATCGGTAAGATTCAATGTAATTTGATTGTTTTCTTTTCTGAGAGAATCTATGGTTCCGAAAACATCGATATCATCTATTGTAGATGAGGCGTCTACAAAAATAGAATATCTATTTAGATCTTTTGTAGAATTGGATAAAGGAATTATTAATTGTACCGTTTGATTTTCACTAACTGTAAAGGTTGTTTGATCTTGGGAAATTTCAGAATCTGTAGACTTATCTCTCAATTGGGCATTGACATCCCAAGTTTGGTTTAAAAATTTGTCAGCATTAATTAGTTTAACTATCACACTCATTTCAGAATCTTGAGAGTAACTATCAATTAAAGAAAAAATTGATAAAACTAAGAGACCTGTTATTAGTAATATTGTAGGATTATAAGAATTATGATCCATGAATATCATAAAATAAACATCTATTTATATAATTCACTCAAATTTTAGATTCTCTTTTGTAAATTCTTATAATATTATGATCAAGAAAAATATTGATTTCATATTTTTTTGATCACAAATAATAAAAGTGAATTATTTTGTAATAGGTTAGTTTTGCTACATTAGACAAATTTAGATATTAATACATCTTCAGAGTATATTTCTTAAACTCATATTACTAATATTTCAGTAGATTTTTTTCTTATAGGTTAATTATCATTTGTATAGGCAAGAGATATACAGAATTGATAGAATCTAAAATGGGTTGATTTAACACTATATAATACTAATTCATTTAATTTATTTATATATGCACCACTCGTAGTTTAATTTCATATTATTCTGTTGTTTATAAGCTTATCATTCGAATGAAATTTTAACCTCATGTTTTTGTACTAGAATTCCTTATATTAAATATACAAAAACATTATAATAGATAAATTTTTTTATTGTTATACAAATATCAATACATCAATTGTTTGAAAAGAGAAGAAATTGGAAATGTGAATATGATGAAACTGTCTACAAAATTTACGATTGGAATAATAATCTTGCTGGTTATTTCTATCCAAGTTATAATATACAAACAAAGAGTGAAATGGAAGAAGAAGAAATTATTGTGAGAATGAATGAAAATAAGGAAAAAATACATGGCGGTCATTTAATGGTTCCATTTTTAAAATTAGATCTTTTAGATATTGATTATTTGAATATAGATGATGCTATTTCCCGTTTACAAAACAGTATTCAAAGAGCCATCATATGGCAGAAATGGATTGAAAATAATAAAATGAAATTTAATTTAACTCAGAGTTTGGTTTGTACATCTAGAGAAGATAGAAATCTGTTGGCAGTACTTTTTAAGATCAATACAGAAATAGTATTAGATGAGAAAGTAATTGTAAAAGAAATTACACCACTACTTGATCAGTTACATATGGATGAATTATTATAATTCTCCTTTAAGACTATTAATATATTACAAAATTACTAATACATTTATTAGAAATGGGGAGATCAGTACAAGCTATAACAAAGAAAAAGTTGACATATTTGATCTAACTAACAGAAATTTAAATACATTTACAAATCCTATTTACAAATCTTATTCCATTATAGATTCTCTGCTTGCAATGCAATGAATCCGAATACCAATAAATATGTAGGTCTAAAAACGTTGAAATTAGGTTATTGATGATATTAATAATAAAAATCATTATACTTTAAGTGATAAATTTTTCTAGTAATATTCCCTATCCTGATGTATCTAATTCAATAAACTCATATTTTTGTACTCCAGTATAATAAATTATAACAGAAGCTTTTTTGTGTACATCTTCAATTTGTAAATTTCTATGGGCGCTACCAGGATTAAGTATTTGTGTCCTATTAATTTTTTTATTATCTTTTTTGTGCGTGTGACCACATATTAATATATCATAATAATTGGCAAGAATTAATGATTTTTTTATTTCTTCGTTTGTTCCATGATATATTCCAAATATTTCATCATCTAATTTAAGCTCTCCAAAATCGCCTTTAAGCTCTCCTGCTATTGTTGTAAAACTTTTAACGAGACCAATTTTTTCACCATCATTATTTCCTAGGACACCTACAAACTTGATATTTTTTTTAAGGTTTTTAAATTCAAGAACAATGCCAGGATATATATAATCTCCAGCATGAATGACATAGTTTACTTCATATTCGTTAAAAATTTTTATTGCATGTTTCACGTTGATTATATCGTCATGGGAATCCGATATTATCCCAATTCTCATTATAATAAAAACACAACGCCATGTTTTATTTTTTGTGTTTAGAAATATGTATAGAAATATCATCAATCGATGAAAATAGTCATATTCGAATCACACTCTTTACAATTGAAAAATATGATTTGTTAATATTTTGTATGTCGTATAATTATTAAAAAATTTTCTGTTGTAATAACTGATACTATAAACAACTTGATAATAAAGGAAATGGACCTATTTATTCATTCATTAGCAGTATTAAAAAATCTATAATCCTAATAAAATTAAAAATTCTTAAAAATTAGGCAATTAATTTATTTAAATGTTTATCAAGCTTTTCACAAATCTAAACTATTAAATAAAAAAACCTTGATCTCATGTTTATTGAAAAGATTTTTTTTGATATTTGATGTCGGACAAACATTGATAAATGAATGGGATTTTATAGATTTTTTTGATAAAAAGCTTTTAGAATTAATTAATGGATTTGGTGGAAGAATAGATTGTAGAAATTACATTACATTAAGAAATAATATCATAAAAAATAGGTTGATTGGAAATGGTGGATTAGATGAATTAATCAATACTATTTGCAGACTCATTCTTCCTATAGGCTATGATAAAATCATTTTAAAAAAAATTAAACCTGATTTATCAGATGGAATAAGAAAATTAGTATGTCTTAATTATGGTGCAAAAAAAGTTGTCGAAAAACTCTCAAAATATCATGAGCTAGGGATAGTATCTAATGAACCAGAAGAAACACTAGAACCATTAATAAATTCAAATATATTTTCTCTATTTAATAGAATATCTATTCCATCAAAAAGAAAGATGAAAATACCTCATTGGAAGTTACTTCTTGACTTAATCAACATGACAGAATTTCCAGCTAGTAAATGCATAATGATCGGAGATCGTTTGGATATTGATATTTTCCCTGCAAATCAGTTAGGCATGAAAACAATAAGATTTACAGATTCTCTTTTTAATTTGCAATCCCCGAAAGTGAAATATGAAATTCCTACACATACTGTAAAAAAGTTAGAAGAAATTACTAATGTTATTCAATCTATTTGATTTTTAAATCTATGTTATTATATCTTTAATTCTATCACTTGATATCGCTTCCTTTATTTCCATAGCAATTCTTCTTCCTACTCCAAATGTAGTACCATAATAATATTTAGTATAAGGACTGGTAGTGGATAAAATAGGATTTCCAGGAACACGAAATGATACATCATATACAAATATATCTAAATCTTTAGTAATAATACTTTGAAGAGAAAAAGGACCTATTAGTCCTGGTGGATATTCTTCTTTAACAGTATTTACAAATTTATCTCCTATATCAAATACTTTTTCCAACATTGATTCACGAATACTAGCCGGTGTATGTCCTATCTCTATATTTTGTAATTCAATATTTAATTCTAATTGTTGTTTTGCAGTTAGCGAGGTTGTAAAATCATGTAGATTTGTTTGTAATCTTCGTTCTATACCTAAAAATTCGAGATCCTTTTTCAGAGGAGAATAAAAGAAATTAAAATTAAAATAAGTACCGATTACATATTCTTCAATTATCGCAGATTCCAGATCAGTTTTACTAATTAATCCACTTTTTATTTTTATTTCGGTTTTTTTCAAATAATCATTATATGAATTAACAAAGAAAAATGCACGTTCCAACTTCCTTTTTGCTTCCTGAATTTTGACAATAGATGGTCCTGATATTTCATTAGGTTTTTTTAATTGAGGATGATTAATTTTAGATTTATTCAACAGGTAATACTGATTTTTAGGTGCTGTTCTCTCTTCTGCTCTTAACAAATTCCTATTCCCAAAAACAGGTACTAATAAGTTATTTTCTATATTGTTATATCCAAGGTATACCGAGAAAGCTCTATGAGCTACCATTAATACATTTAAGTCTCTTAATTTTTTTTGATGGTCAGGGTTTATGATATCGATGAATCTATCTAGAACTATAACAGTATTAGATAATCTTTTAAATCTAAAGTAAGGTGTTTCTCTCCCTTTTTGACAGATACAAACAGTCCTAATACATTCATCCACAGCACCATCCATCACTTCCAGTGCTGAATGACTACCCAAAATACCAATATTGATATTTTGTTTATCATAATTTTTAACTACATCAAAAATTTGAGCCGCATTAATCATGATTTATGAAATTTTACGAGTACAATAAATTGTTTAAGGTCAAAATGAGCGTCTATTATATATTTTTATTTTTATTAATCTCATTCTCAATAGCTTTCTTTAAATCTTCATCATTTTTATCGGTATAGTCTATTCTTAAAGTTGTCGCAATAGATTCAAGTTTTTCCCGTTCAATATTAGTATTTTCGTTTTTATATTTATCTAAGTCTCGTTTTGCTTCGATCTTGGCTTTTTCAAATTCTGCGGTAGCCTTACCAAAAGATTTTGCCAATTCCGGGATTTTTTTTACTCCAAAGAATAATACAATGATAATAACTATAATAAAAATCCATTCAAAACCAAATGGCATCTGCATCAAAAGATTGCCCAAAGTTATCAAATCTTTTTCTAAATATTGTTAACATCAATAACAATTTAAGTGTTAAATAACTCAAGTATATTTTTTTTTATTAATACATTTGATAAATAATATATTTTTCTGAAACTCGGTAAACATTAATAATTATACAGTGATATAAAATTATCTCTATGCAATATCATAAAGCTGCGTTCCTTGGACAAGAACGTTCCAGAAAAGCTCAGATGAAACTATTCGAGTACACAGGATTTTCCATGTTAACATATACAATTAAAAAAGGAAGTTCTGGATTTGAACCAGTAGGAGAAGAAATGCTTGTTGGAAACTTAACCAACGGTAGGGAAATAATTATATTTATCTGTGACAAGGACGGCTATGCAAAAGCTCAATCTAAATCCATGACAATCGATGAAGGTAATAAGATAGTCGAAAAGATGGTTTTTGATGGTTTTATTAAATTTGATGGAGAAATCAAAACGGTAATCTGAATTCGTTTTGTGGAGATCTAACATGATTGTATATCATTTAGAATCACGGCAATACTTCTGTTCCTATATAATTTCGCCCTTGTATAGCATTAGATAAATTGTTTGGATTGGAAAGAATTACTTTTGTTCTTATTTTAGATCTCTCTATAACTTTTAAAGCTATGATATCCAGTAAATCGTATTCACCAGCCATTGAACTTTCTTTCAATAATAGGGTTAGTAATTTACCTAATTCAATTTTTTCAAATAATTGTGCATCCTTATTTTTCCTCGGATCGGAATCATAAATTCCGTTGACGTCAGTTGCATTGATAAATTCGCTCGCTCTACTCTTTTCTGCAATTAAAGCTGAGGTAGCATTAGTACTTTGTCCAGGATGTAATCCTCCTGATACAATAATTTTATTGCTTTCCATAAACCTACCTACCTCATCTAATGACTGCGGAATTTCAGGATATGCATAATTACCTAAAGAAGCAATTAGCAACTTTGCATTTACTCTTGATATGGCTATACCTAGCAAATCTAGGCTTGCTTCATCTAGGCCTAATCTTCTTGCGAATTTGATATATAGTCTTGCTATACTGCCACCTCCGGTAATAACTATTAATTGTACATTATTAGTAAGTTTAATTAAAACATCGCTATATAGTTTGAATACATTGTAATAGTTATTGCTATCTTGGACATGTGTATCTGAAAGACTGAATATACTTCCACTCAACTTTAATACTACCCTTTTTTTTTGCAGATAATCAACCATTTCTATTCCCTTTTTAAAGATCGATATTCTTCAATACTTTTTCAAGCTTTTCTCTATTTCGTTCAGGTGTATAAATACGAATCATATCCAAAAAACCAGCAATTGAATCAATTAAAGGAATATCGGAAGTAGGTGTTTCGAACTCTAAATCTTTATCAACTAACATTATTGAATTTAATTCTTTCTTGGAAGGAGTTAGTGGCATTGAGGGAGCTTGAGAGATATCTATAAATATTAAGCTTTCATCGATATCTAAATATTCTTTTATTCCTTCTAAAAAATCTCTAATATATTTACCTGCTAACTCTTTATCAAAGGCATTATGTTTGTTTTGTAAAAATTTTTCGTAAACACATTTGAATAGGTTCCTTTTTTTATAATCCAACGCCAAATCTGAAGCAAATTTATTCTCCTTCAATGAACAAATTTTATCTATAGTTTTATCATCAGTATAGTCTAAATATTCTTCAATAGCAAAATTCGAAAAATTAAGCTGGTTATCTGCGCTTATAAGAGAATGTAATAACATTACCTCACCTGCTCTAACCGTTTTATGAAAATACACAGCTTTAAACATTTGATATCTAGAAATCAACATGGATTCAAGAGAATTAATTGCAGATTTATCAATTCCTAAGTGACCATTTGAAAGAACTTCAAGAGAGCTAATTAACCTGTGATAATCTACTTTACCATATTCTGCACCAGTAAAGAAACTATCTCTAGGCAAATAATCCATAATATCTACTGATAAACTACCTGCTATGATCTCATCATAGAACATTTTTTGAGACTCTCCAAAAGAAAGCTTGCAGACATAGTCACCATTATATCCATATTTTTCCAAAATATCAATGATGATTGTTTCTTGGATGATTCTTTTTCCAATTATTTCATGATTAATTTTATTTGACTTTTTCTCTCTTAAAACTTCTTCAAAAAGATGAGAAAAAGGTCCATGCCCTATATCATGTAATAATGCAGCTATCCGTAAACTTTCCACATCCTCCTTACATGTGATGTACCCTTTATTTAGAAGAGACTCTGCTGCTAGTCCTGCCAAATGCATAGCTCCTATGGAATGTTCGAAACGGGTATGCTGAGCACTAGGATATACTAAATGCGCGCCTGCTAACTGTCTTATTTTTCTTAATCGTTGAAAAAATTCAGTATCAATTAATTTTTTTTCTAAATCTGTAATAGGGATATACTTATGTATAGGATCGGTTATTTCTCCTGTAAATTCTAAAATCATTTAAGTAACATATTAAACAATATATTTTCTTATAAATGGTATTGATATGACAAAACCAAATAATCCTATTTTTTGTTTAATTCGAAATTGCAATTATATTTAATTATTTCAGAAATGACCTATTAATTCAAGATTACTTACCCTCATTAACAATAGATGGAATTATTATTTGTTGTAACGATTAGTATTGTATACATAAATGAATGGTTAATTTAATTGTATACATGTACATGTGCTAGTAACAATTCTTATTTTGTTAGTATGAAAGGAGTAGTAATAGGCATAGAAATCTCTGTACTATCCTTATTGCATCACCCTCTATCTCTTTTCTATGAGGAAAGCGCTGTATCTTTTGAATGTAAATAGTTGTAATCTTTAGGATAATACGTACGACGACCATCTTCTGTGTGAACTATGCGTCTATCATATTTGTTTACGTATCATGATCAAGAGAGGTCTCGACTAAAAATTTTTTTGGAATAGTGATACAAATTTTAGATTTCTGAACTGGATCAATGGTAATCCATAGCTTGTGATCCTAATTTCACATGTGAAAGACAGGTTCAGCTATTGTGAATTCATTTATTATTTCCTTTCTTTTGTAGTTGATAATAATCAAATCGCCGAAATCAATTATAAACAGATATCACAATGTTTGCATTATTCCAAATATCTTTGAGGTTGTTCTGAAACTTAAATTAAGAAAGTACAATACCAAGAATAAATCAGAACAACAAAGTTGATGGTCTATTCCTAATGGATTTTATAAAAATTTCTTATTATAGGGCCTTCACGCCAATACATCTTTCGTTAAGTTAACAGTACTTTTCGAGGAAAATAAACATATCAAAAAATGTATGAGCCAAATGTTAAATAATGAGTATTTAATATCAAAATAATCTAAATAATTTTTAATAAATACCACTCGTGCTCATTTTAAGTATATATTTTATTCACTTTAAAGATATAAATCCAAATAATTGAATAAATTCATAATAGTCATCAATAAACAATGACCTGTAAGTTATTAAATAATTGTTTTAACTCGGTACATGATCCAACTATATCAAGATTGATACTAGATTGAATTGAGATTTTTGCACTTCTGAATACTAAACCCTTTTCGCAATATTTTATTTCACGTAACTTATCTAACCGTTCGCTAATAACATCATCAGTTTTTAAAATATGTCCTCTTTGTGCATAAAGTATTATTCGCATATCAGTAATCAAAACGTTATATTTTTTTTCACCATATTTCACACTTGATTTGCTGTGAAATCTAATATTTTCATCTGGGAGAAGAAATTCTTGAATCGACATATTTGTTATCCTCAAATGATATGGGTAGAATTATTTATCAACTATAGTCATAACTAATTATCCAAATTGATAATTTAATTAAATTAATATATTTACAAAAATAAAATTATCAAACAACATTAAAAATATTATCTCCTTCATTAATATATAAGCATCTCATTTAATAATAGATATAAAATATATTTCACCATGTAGATATTTAAATAAATGCCCACAGAAATGTCTCTAAGAGATCATTTTTATGAAATGAGATCTAGGATATTAAGGGTTTCTATTATAATCTTAATAATTATTGTATTTTGTATTACATTCGGATTCAAGGTTTATCCAATTAATATACACATAATACATGTTCCAAGTACTATTTATCTTCCATTCATCGATCCAAATCCTTTTAATAATATAGCTATTCAAGTTACCTCTTTTATGAAAGATACTTTACTTCCAGTAGAAGTCAAACTTATTCAGACTGCTCCTGGTCAGGCTTTCTTTGCACAAATATATGTTGCTGGCTTAATAGGAATTATTATTGCAGTACCCTTACTAATTAGAGAGCTGTATGAATTTATTCTACCTGCAATAGAAGAAAAGGAAAAGAAAAGAATCAATTTTCTTAAAATGTTAATTCCAACTATAGGATTATTTATTGTAGGTGTAATATTTTCATATCTACTTGTAATTCCTTTTACACTTGACTTCTTGTACAAATATGGCGAATCAATCGGAGTAGAAACATTTTTAAATATTAATGACTTTATAACTTTTGTCTTACAATTTCTAATTGGTTTCGGAATTTCATTTGAACTTCCACTGCTAATGTATGTTATATCCTTATCTCAGATAATAGACCACAACTTTTGGAAAAAAAATTTCAGATATTCAATAATTATAATTGTAGTTTTTGGAGCTATTATTACTCCTGACGGTAGTGGTGTAACAATGTGGCTAATAGCTGGACCAATGATTTTATTATATTTAATAGGTATTTTTCTTGTTCAAACTAAATTGGCAGACAAAGAAGTTTGACAATTTTAATTCCCTTTTCATTTTCTGTACTATTATTTGAAAAGATTAAATCTTAAGAGAATGTTAAGAAGGTAGAGATAGTGACGCAAAAATACTTCATTAAAGATGAAAATAAAACTAGTAATATATCAGACCTACCAGAAAATAAAAATGTTATATTACTGTCAGCTATTTATTCTGGTGAAGATCAAAAAGTTTTATTAAAATTTTATGATCCTGACTTAGATGTTATATATTTCTGGAAAGATAGAACTAATCATAAACCATATTGTTATACGAAAATAGAATATAAAGATAGAGTAGAAGAAATTATAAAAAAAGAGCCAAAGTATAACATACAACATAATAGAAAAAAGGAGTTAATCTCTGATAAAGAAATAGATATATTAAAAATTATTGCCCCAGATCCTTTATCAATAGGAGGAACTGATAATAGTATAAGAGAAAAAATTACAGCATGGGAAGCTGATATAAAATACCATGAAAACTATCTCTATGATAATGCTCTTATTCCAGGTACCTTTTATTATAGAAAAAATGATATTATTTATCAATATAAATATGAAATTGATCCCCTTATACGTGGTAAACTCTCTGAATTAATTGATAACGATAATCAAGACCTATTTGATAATAAATCAACGAGCTACAATTATTATATCGCTCAGTGGATTAACTTATTAAATCAACCAATTCCAAATATAAAAAGAATCGCAATAGATATTGAAGTAGAGTCGGAAGAAGGACGAATTCCACATCCACGTGATCATGACAAAACCATTACTGCTATAGGATTAGCAGGTAATGATGGCTTCAGAAAAGTATATGTCTTAAATAATGGATCGAATGAAAAAAAACAACTTATTCCGGAAGCAGAAATAATTGAAACCGAAAAAGAGTTAATCCTTGCTGCATTTAAAGATATTAAAAATTATCCCATCATACTTACCTTCAATGGAGATGACTTTGATCTTCCATATTTATACATGAGATCTCAGGACACAAGAATAGATCCCATAAATAAAGAAATTATAAAAAAAGAAGATATTCCATTTATTGTAAAAAGAGATAATTTTATAAAAAGAGGGATGCAGGCAGAACCTGTGAATCTCAAACATGGAATTCATATTGATTTATTTAGGACTTTCCAAAATAGATCTGTTCAAATATATGCATTTAACCACAAATATGCAGAATATACACTAAATGCTATTTCCGAAGCTCTACTTAACGACCGTAAAATAGAATTTGAAGGAGATATAACAGAAATACCTATGCACAAACTGGCTGAGTATTGTTTAAAAGATGCTGATCTTACATTGAGACTCTCAACTTTTAATGATAACCTATTAATAAAGTTATTAATTGTAATTTCTCGAATATCTCATTTACCAATTGATGACGTTTCAAGATTTGGAGTAAATCAATGGATTAGGGGTATGTTATATTTTGAGCACAGACAAACTAATTCTCTAATACCCCGAAGAGACGAGCTCATATCTAAGGGAGTATCGTCTACTACTGCAATAATCAAAGAAAAAAAATACCGTGGTGGTCTTGTAGTAGAACCTAAAGCAGGAATACATTTTAATGTAGTAGTTGTTGATTTTGCGTCACTTTATCCGAGTATTATAAAAGTTCATAATCTATCATATGAGACTGTAAATTGTTCTCACCAATCTTGCAAAAATGATCCAGAACAACAAATTCCTGAAACTAAGCATTGGATCTGTAAAAGAAGAAGAGGTTTGACATCTCTTCTCATTGGTTCTCTGCGAGATTTAAGAGTAAGATATTATAAACAACTTTCAAAAGATAAAACAACAACCTTAGAGAATCGTCAGCTTTACGAAGTTATTAGCCAGGCTATAAAGGTAATATTAAATGCAAGTTATGGTGTTATGGGAGCAGAAATATTTCCACTATATTGTCTACCTGTCGCTGATGCTACTGCAGCCATAGGAAGAACAACAACAACACGAACAATAGAAAAATGTAAGCAAATTGGTATTGAAGTAATATATGGTGATACAGATTCATTATTTTTAAAAAACCCGTCTTCTGATAAAGTAAAAGATATTTCAAAATGGGCCAGAAGTCAGTTAGAGGTCGACTTAGAAATAGACAAAACATACAGATATGTTGTCTTTAGTGATTTAAAAAAGAATTACTTGGGAGTCCTTGGTGATGGAACAGTAGATGTAAAAGGATTAACAGGTAAAAAATCACATACGCCTCCATTCATACGAAAGGCATTTTACAAAATACTGGAAATATTAAAAGAAGTAAATTCTGAAAATGATTTTCAAAAGGCGAAAGAGGAAATCAAAAAAATAATAAAAAGTTATGCAAATGATTTAGAAGGTGGAAAAATTCATCCTTCAGAATTAAGTTTTAATGTTATGGTTAACAAATCACCTGATCGATATGGAGAAAAGACAAATAATTCCAAGATAAAATCAATAGATGGAAAAAATATTGATTTTATAACCTACAAAGGATTACCCCAACATATAAAGGCTGCAATGTTACTACATCAATCAGGAAGAGAGATTAAAGCTGGTGACATAATATCATATGTTAAAACAAAAACTAATGATGGCGTAAAACCTGTTAATTTGCTTAAAAATATAAATGAGATTGACACAGAAAAATATCTTGAAGCTATGGAAGCAACTTTTGATCAAATATTATCTGCATTAGGCTATAATTTTAAATCGATATTAGGAAAAGATAGGCAAGCTAATTTAGATGAATTATTTTGGTCCAAAAGATAAGAAAAATACTAATAATAATAAACTAGAAATAATTTAATTTGTAACTTCCTTAGAGTTAGATAATTGAATACTTTAGAAACCTTGGAGAACTTTTTTGTCGCTCCTGATAAAACTAATGCCAAATGCAGTTTTGGAGATTTTCCGACAAAAATCACATTTCAAGATTCCGATGCAATTCTATACGGTGTACCTCTGGATATTACTACTACTTTTGGTAAAGGTACATCCTTAGGTCCTGAAGCAATTAGAGTAACATCTGCAAAACAGATAGAATCTTTTTTATTAGACGAAAATGAAGAAATTTTTGAGAAAGTAAAAATATATGATATAGGTGACCTAGCACTAGTCAATCTGAAAAGTAATAATAAATATGAAAAACTTTTAAAAGATAATTTGAAAATGATCTCAAAAATAATCAAAATTAATTCATTAATAAGAAAAGAAAAAAAGATCCCAATCATATTAGGAGGAGAACATACATTATCATATTTTAGTATACAATCAATTGCACATGAGAATCCTATCATTATCCATTTTGATGCCCACCGAGATATGAAACCAATTTACGACCAAAAAAAAATTTGTCATACTACTCCATTTTATCACCTTATCGATGAAGGTCATATTAAAGGTAAGAACATTATTCAAATTGGAATTCGTCAAAGCGACAAAGAAGAAAATGAAATTGCTACTAACAATGGTGTTAATACATATACAGGTTTGGATATTCATAATGATATCCAACGGGTCACAAAAGAAATAGGTAAACTGACAAATAATAGAAACATATACATTACATTTGATATTGATGTATATGATATTTGTTATGTTCCTTGCACAGGAACACCTGAACCCTTTGGGCTAAATCCATTCCAGATTTTAGAAATACTCAAATCTATAAATAAAACTGCTTTATTGATAGGAATCGACATGGTAGAAGTTGGAATGAAGAATAGCGATTTCAGAGAAGGAACATTAGCAACCCAAACCCTTTATAGAATTTTTGCAAATTTGGTAACAAAACCGAATTTATAGTGGGATAATTAATATATTCAATTAGTTGGTTGATTTCTTTAAATTAAATTTAATATTCATTTCAATAGATAACTAAAATTATTTAAAAAAAAGTCTCACCGTGTATAGGATCGAATTATCCAAGTAGTACTCTAAACCTTTACGTATACTAACCAAGATTAAAGAGTTTACTAATATCAGGTGCCTTGGGTTGTTGGTACTGGCAGGCTGAACATCTCGCCGAAGCTTGATGCGTACACCTCCAGCCCATCAATGCTATCTTCTATAGCTACCCTTCTCCTTACGGAAGGCTGTCTTTTCTCGAGAATGGCTTCCTCCTTAGATGCTTTCAGGAGTTATCCAAAACAGCTTAGCTGCTCAGCGTGCCCTGTCGGACAGCTGATAAACCAGAGGCTGCGTTGCCCTGTTCCTCTCGTACTAGGGACAACTTCCCCTCAGACAACCACGCCCCTGTCAGGCAGAGACCGACCTGTCTCACGACGGTCTAAACCCAGCTCACGTTCCCCTTTAATGGGCGAGCAGC
>Ga0210114_1000078_pt1 | contig 21517 bp, 16 predicted proteins | sample MayberryNW_TuleA_FD_185524 | JGI IMG/M metagenome (GOLD analysis project Ga0210114, IMG submission 185524) | Wetland microbial communities from San Francisco Bay, California, USA, that impact long-term carbon sequestration - MayberryNW_TuleA_D2... | ecosystem: Environmental > Aquatic > Marine >...
GGCGTGGGTGCGAAAGCGTCCTTTGAGTCCTGGTGCCTGCGCTTTCCACGACTCGCCCCTTCGTCCCAGTAGGTCTACTAACTAACGAACTCCTTAGTAGTAGCGGTGCGGATCAGATAATTCGGGTGTGGATCATCTGATAAAAAGTTACCGTTCTGGCCATGACAGGACGATGGTTTCGATCGGCTGGGGCAGTTCCGGCTTGGAGATTTTCAGCACCGGCGTCTTCATCATTCTTACCCGCGTCAGGCCCTGGGTGTAGTCTTTGACGGCCTGTTCCCACCAGAAATGTTTCGGGATGGCGATCTTGGGGTTGACGAGCTTCGTCACTTCGCGCGCTTCGCTCGGCGTCACCGTGTAGTAGCCGCCGGCGATGGGCACGAGCAGGATATCGATTTTGCCCATCATCTTGAGTTGATCGGGCCCGAGCACGTGGCCGAGATCGCCCAGGTGAGCGATGCAGACGTCGTCGACGCGAAAGACGAAGATGGCATTTTTGCCGCGCTGCATGCCGCGGCTCTTGTCATGGTACGCGGGCACCACATAAACAGAGACATCGCGGATCGTCGTCGAGATCTTCTGCCAGTCGTCTCCCGCGGGCGTGAGCCCGTGGAGAATCGCCGGCGTTCCCTGGGCCATGTGCACCTGGCTATGCGGTCCGTGGCGGTGGCTGGTGGTGACGATATGTTGCGGCAAGGTCGGCCGCGGCAAGTCGAAGGCGCCGTGTGGATCGGTGAGCACCCGGGTGCCCTTCGACGACGTGATTTGAAAAGTCGAGTGGCCGAACCACTCGAGCGTTACTGCGGGCGCGGCGCCGGCCGCCACCCGCATGAGGCGATTCTGCACAACTTCGATCTCGTGGCAAAAACTCCATGCCGCCTGTGGCACGAACATCCACATCGCGGCGAGCAGCCATTTTAGGATCGTTAGATTGTGTCGAAGTAGTGGCACCGGCTGCATGGACGTTTCTGGTTTCTAGTTTCTGGTCGGATCGAGGAAGACTAGCTCGTGTCTTGCGCCAGAAGCTCATTGAACCGTTTGCAGGTCTTTGTTGTCATGCCGCGCGGCGGCAAACTAGAGACTGGTAACAAGAAACCTGAAACTAAATTAACCCCCATTTCCTTCGCATCCACCACTCGATACTGAGTAGGGCGAGCATGATGGCGAACGGCCAGAGATTGCTCCACAGCCGGGTCTGCCGCTGCTCGACGATCTCCGACGGCGCGATGCTGTCGAGCCGCGCGGCGATCCTTTCCAGCGCCTTATCGTTCCAGTCCTCGATGGCGATGTACTCGCCCTTGCTCGATTCGGCGATTTGTTTCAGCAGATCGAGCCGCGGCCGGCCGTCGTCGGCCTCGCCAAAAAAATAGGCGGCGGTGAAACTGCTCCGGTCTTTGCCGAGGCTCTTGCCGCTGAGACTCGCCTCCGCTTCGACCCGATAAGTGCCTTCGCGGGTCGGCGTGAATTCGCCCGCGTATTCGCCTTCTTCGGTGCCCGCGGCGGCCGCCACCAAGATCGGCTCGCCCTCGGGAGTGAATACGCGCAGTTGCACGGAAGCCTCGCGCGTCGGCGTGAAATCGTCTTTGAGCACGCGCAATTTGATCGCGACCTTTTCGCCGGGCTGGGAAAGCGCGATCGGCTGCAGCTGCACCTGCTCGAAAGACGGCTCCTGAGCCAGCCAGCGCACCGCCTGGCGCATGAGTTTCAAATGATGTTGCGGCGTTTGTTTGTTGCCGACCGCAATAAAGTTCCAGCGCCAGGCGTCGTCGGTCATCAGCGCGAGGGTGCGGCCCTTGCCGTGGCGGCCGATGGCGAGCAGCGGCGCGCCGCCGGCGGTGAGCAGGGTTTCACCGCGCACGCGGCGCACCTGGTTCATGCCGGTCAATGCAGGCAGCTTGCGCCACGCCTCTTCGTTGGCTTTCGGGTCGGGGACCAGACGGGTTATCGGATGGGCTTTACCGGCAGGCGTCAGCGCGGCTTGCAACCCGTCGCGCATCTCAAAGACGCCCTTGCCGTCCAATTCGACCGGCAGCACCTCGCGCAGCGCGCTCTCGCCGTAACCGCCGCTATCGAACCCGCGTGGCCCGCCGAACATGGCGAGCCCGCCGCCGTCGCGCACAAAGTCGCGGACTCGTTCGAGATACACAGGGTTGAAATAGGCGCGGTGGGAAAAGTCGTCGAGAAAGATCAGGTCGAAGTTCTTTAACTCCTCGAGAAAAATATCGTCGATCGGAAACGGGATGAGGCTCAACTGGGTTTCCGGCACGTCGACGGAGTCGGTCGGCGTGCGCAGGAACACGAACGACACCAACTCGATCAGCGGATCCTGCTTCATCGCCATGCGTAAAAACCGATAATTCCAAGCCGGCGAGCCGGACAAGGTCAAAATCCGGATCTTGTCCCGCCGCACCTCGACCTTGAAATCTTTATGATTGTTCTGGGTGATTTGCTCGCCGACCTGGGCCGGAATGCTGACCGAAAAACCGTGCGTGCCGAGCTCTTTCGGCGTGAACGCGAGGGTCACCTTTTGCTCGAACAAGTCATCATCAATGGTGACCGACCGCGAGGTGATGAGATTTCGGCCGCGGTTGAAAAACAGCGGCACGGTCTTGCCTTTCATGCCCGAGGCCTGGATCGTCAGGTCGATCTTGAATTCACGGCTGCGGAAGGCAAAATCCGGCGCGCCGAGCTTGGTGATGCGCACGTCGGTAAACCCTTGAGCTTCGCCGACGCCGACGGCGAAGACCGGCACCGGCAGCGGCGCCATGCCCTCGATCGATGTCTGAGCGCCGTTGGCGATCCCGTCGGAAAACACGACGATGGCGGATTGCGCGGCGCGGTCGCGAGCGGCAGCTTGCAGTAACTCCACGAGCCGGGTTCCGGGGTCCTGCGCCTGCAAGCCCGGGAGACTGCCCGCCGCGATCGGTTCCAGGCTCGTGCCGAAGCGAATCAACCGCAGATCGTAATCGCGGCTCAATTTTTCGATCAGCGGCTCCGGACCGGCGGTGAGCTTTTCGCGCACGACGTCGAGCCGGCTTAGCGGATCCTTATCGCCCCGAGCGGGTTGCGAGTCGGCGGGAAAGGCCATGCTCTGGGAACTGTCGATCAGCACCGTCAAAGGACGGCGCAATTTCGTCGTGCGCCGGTCGATCAGCGCCGGTCCGAACAGGAAAAAAATCAAGACGGCGTAAACGCAGGCGCGCAGCACCGTGAGAATCGCGCTCTGACCGAGCGGCAGCCGTTGGCGGAGAGCGCGAAACTGCTGGATCAGCAGCACGGCCGTCAGCACGGCGACGAGCGCGATCAACCACCAGGGCAAAGGGCCGATGAGGTAAAGATCCTGCATCGGCTTACCGGGTGAGCCGCCGGCGAATGAACGGGACGTGAATCAAGTCTTCTTTGTAGTTTTCGGTCATCGCGTAGAGAATAAGATTGATTCCCAGATGAAAAGCATCGCGGCGCTGCGCTTCGCCGCCGGGCGTGCAGGCGTTGGTCCATCGGCCGGTTTGGTCGCGCTCCCAGGCGCCGCCGAGATTGTTGTGGCAGTAAATCACCGGCATCGAGTTGCCGACGGTGATCCCGTCGAGCGTTGGGCTGACGATCCTGACGCCGCCGATGCGGCGCAACAGATAGTAACTGCGCAGCGCGGCATGACCGGAGGGAAGGCGCCTGAACTCGTTTTGCGGAAAGACTCGTTGCATCTCGCGGCGCACCGCTTTGTCAAAGCCGTAGCCTTGCTGGCCGAGCGCGTCGTCGATCAGCATAAAGCCGCCGTAGGAAAGAAACCGGCGCAGGGTTTCGATTTCGTCGGGAGTGAACGGGTCGAATTCGTATTTTCCGGTCAAGTAGAGAAATGGATAGTTGAACAAATCCCGGTCGCTCAAGGTCGCCTCGTGGCGCTGAGCGGCAGCTTCGACGCTGGTGCGCGTCATCAGCTCTTGCATCAGCGGCGTGACTGCCAATGGGTGCGGATTCCAGTCGCCGCCGCGGTACTTGATCTGCGCGAAGGCAAACTGCAGCCGTTGGTTTTCTTTGGGCTGGGCCGCCTCGGCAATCCCCGGAAGCAATCCGCCGCCGAGCAAACCCTGAGTTAATAAGCGGATGAAATTGCGACGATCCATAGGCAAATTAAAAATTAAGAATTAAAAGTTAAAAATTAAAATTCTTCCGGAATGGCGGATCTGACAGGGCTAAGAAGCCGTAGTCTATCTTCATTTTTTAATTTGGCCTTTTTAATTGCTCAAAACCTTTGCCCCAGCCAGCTCTCCAGGAACAAAGTTACAATCAGCAGCGCGAGCAAGGGAAGCGCCAGGTCGGTGCGCTTACCGCCTTCTTTGAGGGCATCGATGGGAATGACCTCGGCGCGCACCGGCGCGAGCTTGGCTTGCAATTCAGCCGCGCTGATTTCTTCCAGACGCGATTCGAGAAACGGCGGATTGACAGCGTAAAGTTGCGGCGCGCCGGAATTCTTTTCGGCTCCGGCGGAAAACGACAGCCGGTAAACCCCGGCGAGCTCATTATCGGCAATCGTCGCTACGGCGCGGGTTTTCTCGCCGGCAATCGGCACCTCGGTGGCTTGCTTGTTCGGTTTTGTGACGCGCAGACTCTTCCCGACCAGCGCGGGCGGCAGGGATATCTCCTTCGCAGCGCCGACGGCGATGCCGGCATCGAAGTGACCGCGTTTGCCGCCGGCAAGATGCTGCGCGAGCGTTTGCAGCAAGGGCAGAAACGCAGTTTTCAAAGGCAGATCAGTCCAGTCGCGATCCGCCGTGGTGGTTATCAAAATCACTTTGCCCGCGCCGAGCCTTTGTTCGAGCACCAGCGGATCGCCGTTGGCGAGCGAGATCAGCGCCGATTGGCCGCGCGGGCTGGCGCGCAGATAACCCCAGACGCGGGTGGACTTGAGCGATTCGAGCAGAATCGGATCGGTGAAACCCTGCAGCGCGGGATGAGCGAGATCGAGCTTGGCGATTTTTTCACCGCTTGCTTCGGGGCCGATTTTTTTATCGCGCAGTTCCGCCGGCACGGACTGGGAAAGTTTTTGGTTGTAGCTGGCCGATTGAAACTTATCGCCGGCGAAAATCAATAGACCGCCGCCCTGACGCACAAAGTTTTGCAGATTGGCCACGAACGCCTCCGGCAAGGTCGCGACATTGCAGAGGATCACGAGCTGGTAATTGTCGAGCGCCGTCGCGTTGAGCGCGTCCGGAACGATCACGGTGGGCAGAAACAGCGATGAGTCGCGTTCGCCGCCGGGATTGAGCGCGCGGCTTAGAAAAAAGCTCTCGCTCTGCACCAGCGCAGTCTGCGGATCGCCGTCGACGATCAAGACTCTGAGCTTGTCTTGGGCGTCGATCGTAAAATTGACGACGGCATTGCCGGCAAGCCCCTCTTTCTTCAAGCTCACCTGGCCGGCTTGTGCGCCGGATTGTCCGACCCGCGCTTGGAAATTGACCGAGGCTTCGCCCTTGGGCGGCACGCTGACGAGTTTTTGTTCCTTGCTTTGACCGCCGATGCTCAATTGCACGAGCACATCCTTCACTTCCTGATCGGAGAAATTGCTCAAGGTCGCTTCGATATGAAGCGGAAGATTAACGCCGACTCCCGGGCCGGCGAGGCGGACCTCCTTAATCCCGGCGTTGAGCGGCTGGTCTTTGCGGCCGACGTGAATCAATTTGATCGGAACCGACGGATCGACTCGTTTCAGGGCGGCGATGGAGAATTGATCCCAGCCGGTCAGGCCCATATCCGTGATCAAGCGAATTTCTTTTTGTCCGGCCGGTTCGCTCAACAACTCGTAAGCCTTGTCGATCGCCGCGGCCAGATTGGCGGTGCCGTCGGTGATCTCGATGGCATCGAGTTCCCTTAACAGCACGTCGCGCTGGCCTTTGAGGCGAAAGGTCTCTTTGCCGCTAATCTGGGTCGGCAAGAGCGCGGCGCGATCGCCGTCGTTCAGCGCCGAGATCAATAACCGAGCGGCTTCCTTGGCCTGCTTGAAACCGTTGCCGTCGCCGCTCCATCTCATGCTCAGGGAATTGTCCAAAAGCAGCACCGCCGCCACCGGGCCGCCGCCGGCAAAGAGCCCGGCGCCGGTTTGAAAAATCGGATTGGCCAGCAACAGGACGAGCAAAACCACCGCCAGAGTTCTGAGCGCCAACAGGAGCCAATGGCGCAGGCGATAGCTCCGCGAGATGCGTTTTTGCGATAGCAGGATAAAGCGCACCGCGGGAAACTGGATGCGCTGCAGCCGGCGCCGGTTGAGCAGATGAATCAGAATCGGCAGCGAGGCTGCCGCGAGTCCGATTAGAAAGGCCGGGTAGAGAAAATATACCGACATGCGCTTTCAGCCCCTCCAGCTCAGGTAACTTGCCAGGGCTTGGTCGAGCGGTGTCGCCGTCGAGATCAGCTGATAGTCGATGGCGTTGTCATGGCATTGCTTGCGCATATCGTCGATAAATTCCTGCACGACTTGCTGATAGGTGGCGCGGATGGCGCGCGGATCCGTGATCACCTGGAGACTGGCGGCTTCAAGGTCTTCGAACAGAATATTGCCGTCGAACGGCAAATTCAGCTCGGCGGGATCGAGCAGGTGAAAGACGATCACGTCGTTGCCCTTGAAGCGAAACTGGCGCAGCCCCTTGAGAATGGCCGCGGGCTCGTCGAGCAGGTCGGAGACCAAAACGATCAGGCCGCGCCGCTTGATCTGGCCGGCGATGTCGTCGAGAATCCGGCCGACGTCGGTCTCACCGCCGGGGCCGCGATTCTCCAGAGCATGGAGAATTTGGGTCAGGTAGTCGCGCTTGGCGCGCGGCGGGATAAAGTTTTCGATGCGGTTTGAAAAAGTCACCACGCCGGCGGCGTCTTGCTGCCTGAGAATCAGATAGGCGAGCGAGGCCGTGAGCGTGCAGGCATAATCGAACTTGGTGATGCCGTCCGAGGCGTAGTTCATCGATGCGCTGGCGTCGAGCAGCAAGTAGGCGCGCAGATTCGTCTCGTCTTCGTATTCTTTGATGAAATAGCGGTCGAATTTGCCGAGCGCCTTCCAGTCGATGCGGCGGATCTCGTCGCCCGGCGAGTATTCGCGGTGCTCTTCGAATTCGACGCTAAAGCCTTTGGCGCGGCTGCGATGGATACCCGACAACATCCCCTCGACGACCCAGCGGGCGCGCAGATAGAGGTTGGCGATACCGGCCAAGACCTTGGGGTCGAAATAATTTTTATCGCCGTCGGCCATGACTTCGTTATCCGGGAGAATGAAAGATCGAGAATGGCTAGCTTCGATCGTTCATCTTCCATCCTCGAATGATTGGCAGCACTCAAACCTCTACCACCAGCGTTTGCGATAATCTAGCCAGCTTCCCCACCCGCGGTTGCGTCCCTGGTAAGTCGGATTCCTGGCGTGCTCTTCAACGTAAGCGATGATCCTCTTGTCGGCACCGAGCGCCAGCAGCACCTCGCGCTGAAAGGCCAAACAGGACCTTTCCGCCGCCTTGCCGCTCCAGGTCTCCGCGCTCGGCTCGTTTGCCGGATCGTGAACTTTGGCATCGCGGTAGAGTTTGGCATGGAAGGCGTCGTGCGCAATCGCGCCGGCGTACCAGAGCGCCGAATGACTCCAGGTCGGCGTGCCGACAGTGAATATTGGATCTCGCGCCCAAGCGTTCACGCCGCTGCGTTTGCCTTGACGGATCCCGGCGAGATGGCCGCGGATCAGCTCGAATGCGCCGAGCGGCCGGAGCAGCACGATCGCCTCGCGCGTGCACTGCCGAAACTCCGCGCGGCCGCAAACTTTAATGCCGTCGACGTTTTCCGATGGTGTCCGGCGCAACATGAAAATGCGGCAGGGCGGATGGCCAATTTGCCGGCCGGGCGGCACCGCTAGCGCGCGGCTTTGCCGTCCGTCGAAGGTTTGATGTCGCTCAGCAGGCGATTGATGATGTCGACGGAAGCGAGCCCTTCGCCTTGCCCTTTGAAATTCGGCACGATGCGATGACGTAGCACCGAGGGCGCCAGCGCTTGGATGTCTTCGATCGATACGGCGTAGCGGCCCTGCAGGATGGTGCGCGCCTTGGCGCCGAGAATGAGATACTGCGAGGCGCGCGGGCCGGCGCCCCATTCGACGTAGTCCTTGACGTACTGCAACGCATCCGGGCTTTGCGGTCGGGAGCGCTGCGCCAGAGAGACGGCGTAAGAGACCACGAACGGCGACACCGGGACCTTGCGTACCAGTTCCTGGTAGCGCAGGATCGCCGAGCCATCCATGATTTTGCGCGGCTCCGGCTTGTTTGTCGAAGTGGTCTGCATGACGATCTGCACTTCGTCTTCGAAGTTCGGATAGCGAATTTCGATATTCAGCATGAAGCGGTCGAGCTGCGCTTCCGGCAGCGGGTAGGTTCCTTCCTGTTCGATCGGGTTCTGCGTCGCCAGCACGAAAAACGGCAAATCCAATGGAAAGGTCGAACCGCCCGCGGTGACTTTGTACTCCTGCATGGATTGCAACAGCGCGGCCTGGGTTTTGGGCGGCGTGCGGTTGATCTCGTCGGCCAATAAGATATTGGTGAAAATCGGCCCCTTGAGAAACTGAAAGGTCCGGCGCCCGCTGGCAGGATCCTCCTGCAAGATATCGGTGCCGGTGATGTCCGACGGCATCAAGTCGGGCGTGAACTGAATCCGGTTAAAATCGAGGTCTAAAATTTCCGCCAGGGTGCTGATCAAAAGCGTTTTGGCCAAGCCCGGGACGCCGACCAGCAAACAGTGCCCCCGGGCGAACAGCGCGATCAAAACTTCCTCGATCACCTGGTCCTGGCCGACGATGACTTTACGGATCTCGCCGAGCATGCTGTCGCGCTTGGCGGCGAAGTCTTCGATCTCGGCGATCTCGTGTTGCTGTATTTCTAGGGCTTCCATGAATATCCTTATCGAACGTTAATTGGTTGACGCGAGCTTATCGAGCGTGGCCTTGGCGAGCCGGGCTTTTTCGTGCTCGCCGAGGCTCGCGTACGCATCCCCGAGGAAGCGGTAGATGAGCGGATTGAAGGGGTTGATCTGAATGGCTTCCTCGAGCGCGATGCGGGTCTCCTTAAAATTTTTCATCGCATGGTGCGCCCGACCCAACTGAACATAGGTGTTGGCGTTGTCGGGGTCGACATCCAGGGCTTTCTTGAAATGCGCCAGAGCCTGGTCGGCGCGGTTCATCGCGATCATCACGCGGCCGAGCTTGTTGAGAATGATCGGCGAGTGCGGGCTCGCCTGCAAGGCGCGCTGGTATTCATTGGCGGCGGCTGCGGCGCGCCCGCGCCCGAGCAACTGATCGGCCAAATGGGTGCGGTTGCGTGCGACCGCGGATTGGATTTCTCTGAGCTCGACGATTTCTTCGTCTTCGCGCCCGTCTTTCTTGACTTTGAGCTTGCGCACCCGGCTGCCTTCGATTTCTTTCAGGCCCTTGGCTTTGAGAAAGCCCTTCCAGCTCGACTCGAAGGCGTCGAATGGCAGGCCATAGATCGTTGCGATCGCTTCCGGCGTCGGTTTGTCGTTGAGCGCGCCGAGCAGCTCGCGGATGCCGGCCCGGCCTTTGCTCTGGTTGATGAAATCGATCGCCGACGCGGCTTCGGCGTAGGCGAGCTGAACCTGCTCCGGAGACTCGAGATGAATCAATGACGGTTCCATTTTTTTAAAGCCGACAAATTGGTTTTTCGCCAGCGCTTGAACCAGCAGGGTCTGGTTGGCCGGGGTCAAGTAATCCTCGGCGGCATCGGCCGGCGGCGCCGGCTTGCGCCAGCGCGTCTCGTAAAATCGCGCCATGCCTTCGTGCAGCCAGATCGGCGCTTGATTGTTGGTCAAGCCGACGATCGCATAGTGGAGATATTCATGGCTGAGCGAATCGAGCCAGCGATAGCCGAAGCTCAACGCGCGCGGCGAGATGATCATCAGCTTGTTGAACTTGCAAATCCCGACGGCGCCGGTCTCTTCGATATCGCGCAGCGACAAAGTCGAAATGGCGTTGAAGCTGGTGGCGTCGGGCGCGATCTCGATCCGGACTTTATCCTTGGGATAGTAGCCGAGCTCGTCACCGATCGCCTGATAGCTTCTTTCCAGGGCGTCGAGGGCGTGGCCGACCAGGATGCCGTCGCGCTTATCATCGACGAACAAAATGAAATGAGCGCTTTCGTGCCGCGTCAACGTTTTGTGCACATCGACGGTCAGTTGAGTGAATAGTTTAAGCGCCTGGCGCCGCTGGTTGGTCGAGTCGATGGCGAGCGCGCGTTCGTAGGCGGCGAGCGCCTCGCGGTAGCGGCCTTGATAAAACTTGACGCGGGCATCGAACTCAAGGGCGTCCGCCGATTGCGGATCTTCTTTCAATGCCCGCGCGGCGAACTCTTCGGCCTGGGTGAGGCGCCAGGCATCGAGCAGCTCGTCGCCGGCCTTGAACTTGGGATCGGCCTCGGCGGCGAGCGCGGGTACCGCGAGTACGAGCCAGAACAGCAGAGCGGAGAAAAACGACGGTCGAGTTTTCAATGGGGAATCACTCGGAGAGATTTCTGAAATAACGCTCGATTTGCTCTTTCATTTGCGGCGGCACGCCTTGCTTGAGCGACTCCAAGATCTCTTCGCGGAAATTGCGCGGCGCCTTGTATTCATCTTTGCCGGGCAAGCGGAATTTCTCCGTATCCAAGCCGGTAAAACCGCTTTCAACATCGAACTCGGGGAACTGCGGCATGCCCGGAAGCGGCGTGAGCGAGCCAAACGGCAGAAAACGGCCCTGGCGGTACAGCCGCGTCATCGGCATATTACCGAGCTGGCCGCGTTGGGCCATTTGCTGCATTGAGGATTGCATTTGCTGCTGCGACTGCGCCAGACGGTCGAGGGCGTTTTGCTCGGGCGGCACCGCGCCGCGCGAGTCCAATTCACCGAGCCGGTTCTGCGCGCTGCCCATCGATTTGCCGGCTTCGCCGATGTTTTGCACGATCTTGGGATCGAGTTGGGGAAAGAGCTGAAACAGCGATTCGAGCTTCTCGTGCAGCTCCCCGGTGCGTTCCTTGAGCACGTCCTGGCGGTGCGCCAGCTCGCGCAAGGTGCGCTTGTCATCGTCCGAAAGCGCTTGCGCCTGCTGGCCCAACAGCGCCTGGAGATCGGCTTTGATGCTGTCGAGGCTCTTCTCGGCGCGCTGCGCGCGTTCTTCCTGCGCGTCGGTGCGCTTCTTGGCCAGTTCTTTGCGCGTTTGCCCATCGCCTTCGTTATAACCGGGAAAGTCCCGGTTGCTCAGCTTGGCGATCAAGTTTCTCAACAGCGAGTTCATGGTCGCGTCATCGAGCTGGGTGAGCAGGCTCGGATCATCGGGTCCTTCGCGATCGGGAAATAGCTCGCTCAATTGGCCGAGCTCGGCGACCGCCTTGCCGAGAAAAGCGTCGAGCCTGGTCTTGAGTGCGGCGTCGCGCTCCTTGAGCGCGCTGTTATTGATGCCTTCAGTTTTAAGCAGAATTTCCTGCTGCTCGCGGGCGATCTCCTGCAGCTCGTTGCTCTGGCGCTGCATTTCGCCTTGCATGCGGCCCATGCTCGAGGCCATCGCCGAGCGCTGGGCATTTTGCAAAGCCGCGACCATTTGCGCCATTTGATTGAACAACTCCCGCGCCAGCTGGCGCGCGCCTTCGAGATCGCCTTGCATCAGTTTTTTGCGGATTTCGTCCAGCGCGCGTTGCATGTCGTCGAAGCCGAGACCACGCATCGCTTCCGGGTTCATAAAATCATCGGGCATTTGCTGCGCGAGCTGGGCGGCCGCTTGCTGCAGTGCCTCGAGCGTCTTCGACAGCTCGCCGATCTGCTTCATCAGAGCATCGAGATTTTTATCGCCGCTTTGAAGCTTATCCAGGGCGTCCATCAAACGCTCCTGACTGCGCGCCAAATCCTGCGCCGTCGAGGCCAGCTCCTGCGCCTTCATGCGCTTGCCGATGTCTTCGGATAACAACGACATGCGCTCGAGCTCCGTGGCGATCTCGTCGCGGGCTTGGAGTTTTTCCTCCGTCGTTGCCGCCTGTTCTTGTTTGCGCAACAGTTCGTCTTTAGTGAATTCAAGATTGCGTTGGAGCGCCTGGAGGTCGGTCCAAGTGGCAAAATCGGACATGCGGTCCTTCTCCGTTCGGCGCATGATCTCCTCGGTGCGCTTGGCCGCGTCTGTGAGATTCTGTTCGAGCTTCTTGTCGATTTCCTGTGATGGCGGGGTCGATGGTTCTCCCGGCAGCGGCGCTTCCAAATGGTCGCCCAGCAGGTTGACCATGCGGTCGTTCAAGTCGCGCACCATCTCGGCGATCTGTTGGTGCTCGCCGCGCAGATTCTTAAGCTTCAAGCGCAAAGTGCGGGAGGTGCCGATCTTCGGCCCCGAGATCGTGTCATTGTCGAAAACCTGAAGAAAAAAGACCGCTTCGTCGCCTTCCTGCAAGGCCAGCCTGCCGAGATCCCATTTATGCTGGTCGCGCAGAATCAGACGCTTTGAATCTTCCTTGTGCAAGGTGATTTTATCCTCGCGCTCGCCGACTTTGACGACGAGGGCAATCTCGGCGATGCCAAAATCATCGCGCGCGCCGTATTCCAGTGTTAAAATCTCATCCCCATTGATTTCCAGGTCGACCGTGGGCTGTAACAGATCGACGGTTGGAAAACCGTCGGGTTTGACTCTCAGCTCGTAGTTGATCGGCGAGTTGCGGAAGCCATACGTGTCTTCGACCATGATCCGGTACGTTTGCGATTGAAACAGCACCAGATTCGCCTGCAATTTACGTCCGTCGATTTTGAGCGGAATCTTCTTGCCGTCATCCATGACGATTTCGGCTTTGACCACCTCTTTGGTGGCGACTGCCTCGAGGCGCACCGTCGACCCCTTGAGCCCTTCGATGCTGCCTTGGGAAACGGAGACCGAGCCGAGCGAAGTATAGGCGGGCGGGTAGAGCACCAACTGCACGTTGGCGATTTCCGGCGGGTCAACGGCTTCGGCGCTGTAGGTGGCCGAGGTGAACGAACCGGTGACGGCACGATAGCGCAGTGATTTTTCCAAGCGCGCAATCTTGGCGCTGAATTTCCCCGCGCCGAGATTTTCCATCGGCACTTTGTCGGCGCCAATGAGCTCGCCGCGCTCATTGGTTCCGCTCCAGGTCACGAGCGTGAGCGTCTCCGGTAGGGCGCCGGCAGTGGCGGCTTGGATCGTGACCGGCGCGCCGCGCACCACGCGGACGCCCTTGGGCTCGACAGCGATCGTCGTCACGCTCGGCGGCAAATGGTCGAGCGGCCGGGTCAGCATGCTGATGGTGCCGCCGACCCAGGCAGGATGAAACAGCACCATCGCCGCCACAGGCACGAGCAGGAGGGCGAGCAGACGCAAACTGCTTTTAAATCGCCGGCTATCGATCAATTCATCGATCTTGAGCGTCGCCACCTGGTTTCGCGTCGCGCGCAAAAGCGCCATGACCATCGAGGCCGAGAAACCGGGAGAATCCTTCGTTGCCGAGACTTGCGGATAGAGCTGCAGCGAGTTGATTAAATTGTTACGCAGTTTGGGCTGCTTTTGCTCGATGTAAAGCGCCGCGCGTTCCTGGGATAAGCGGCGCGCAAAGCGCAAGAGCGACCGGCCGACCACCGTGATCAGCACTGCGGCGGTAAGAATGCTATAGACGAGCGGTGCGTAGGGAAAAAAAATCTTTAGCTCGGAGACGCCGGGCCCGAGAGCGAACAGCAGCAGCCCGCAGATCGCCGTCAGGCACAACCCCTCGAGTCCTTGCAGCAGTTTGAGGCGGCGGATGAAGCGCCTAAGAAACGAGGACAGCTCTTGGTATTCCTCTTGTCCCATGGTCGACGAATACCCCGGCATCTTATCCCCGATAAATAGGCTTGTCTATCCCGCGCGCGCAGCGCCGGTGGCATGAGCAAAAGTCTTGTGCTATGCAAATTCGATACAGCGAGAAAGGAACGAGCCGCGAGCATGGAGATCCTGGAGACGGAGTTAGTGCGCCTACACGAAGGTCATGAAGATGAGTTCGGCGACGACGAAGCGCTCATGGATGAAGAGCACCCGATGTGGCGCTCCGAGCGGATCACGCTCAACTCCGTGGGGATCGACATCGGTTCGTCCACTTCGCACCTGATTTTCTCGCGCTTGACCTTGCGCCGCCAGGGAGTGGCCCTGTCAAGCCGGTTCGTCGTCATCAATCGCGAGATTATTCACGAATCGCCGATTCTTTTGACGCCTTATATCGACAAGACCACCATCGACACCGATCAGCTTGGCGATTTTATCCACGAAGCTTACCGCAACGCCAACTTGACGCCGGAAGATATCGACACCGGAGCGATCATCGTCACCGGAGAGGCGGCGAAGAAGAAAAATGCCGAAGCGATCGCCGCGCTGTTTTCCGCCGAAGCCGGAAAATTCGTCTGCGCCACCGCGGGGCACAACCTCGAAGCGATTCTCGCCTCGTACGGCTCGGGCGCCGTGCACATGACCTATCACGAGGGCGGTGATTTCACCGTGATGAACGTCGACGTCGGCGGCGGCACGAGCAAGATCGCCATCGTCCAGGGCGGCAAGGTGATCGATACCTGCGCGTTGGAGGTGGGCGCGCGCTTGATCGCCATGGATGAGAGAGGGAAAATCAACCGGCTCGAGGACACCGCTCTCAAGATCGCCAAGATCGCCGGCATTGCCAATTTAGCGGTAGGCGACACCATGAGCGACGATCAAAAGGACAAATTCTCGCAGGTGCTGTGCGATTCGCTGTTCCAGGTTTTGGAGCGGCGGCCGCTCTCGCCCGAGGTCGAGAGCCTGCTGCTCACGCCCAATATCGAATATCGCGATCCGATTCACGCGATCATGTTCTCCGGTGGGGTTTCCGAGTTTGTCTACGGCTACGAGAAACGCAATCTCGGCGACCTGGGAGTTCAACTGGGGAAAAAGGTCCGCGCCCGCGTCAATCAGCTGGGCGGCGGCAACATCCCGCTGCGCCCGGCCGAGGTGCGTATTCGCGCCACCGTAATCGGCGCATCGCAGTACACCGTGCAGGTGAGCGGCAATACCATTTATCTTTCCCATCCCGATCTATTGCCGCTGCGCAATTTGCAGGTCGTGACGCCAGAGTTCGAGCAAACCGAGGCGATCACCCCGGCCGAAATTACCAGCGCCGTGCAACGGGCGCTGCAGCGTTTCGACGCCACCGACGTCGAGCGCACCGTGGCGTTGGCGATTCGCTGGGAGCTCGGACCCTCCTATCCGTTGATCCGCACGCTGTCCGAAGGTTTGGTCGGCGCCATGAAGGGGCACATTGACAACGGCCAGCCGCTGGTTCTGGTGTTTGATGCCGATATCGCTAAATTGATGGGCAATATCATCGAGCGCGAATTGATTCCCGGCGCCGGCATCATCTCGATCGACGGCATCGACTTGAAGGACTTCGATTTCATCGACATCGGCCAGGAACTGCCCGATGCCAAAGCGGTGCCGGTGGTGATCAAATCGCTGATCTTCCGTCATACCGAGCACGGGCGCGGCCATACCCACCAACGCTAAGATAGTGTGGCGCGCCGCGAGTCCAAGCGCGGCAGAGCGGCAACCCAAGAAGAAAGAATTTGACCGCAGAGAACGCAAAGGACGCAAACAAGATGTAGCGGCGACCCGGTTGGTCGCCGAGCGGCGAATTGACTTTGCCGTATTATTTTAATAGCTTTTAAAATTAATAGCTTTTAAAAAATCATCGATTTTACGGGTGCTTAAGTTTTATGGAAGAAGCCAGCGGTCTGCAGAATTTTCTTGAAATCGTCACCAAACCCGACAATATCCCAATTGTCGGCATGTTGTTTCTCGTCATTTTCTTCTCCTGGGTCGGGCTACGCCAAGCATTCAAGAACGACAAGCTCATCGAAGAAGGAAAAGAAGACGAGATCCCCAATGAAATGTGGAAATAGTTAATGGTAAAGATGTGGCTGGCCGTCCTGGCCGTCCTCATCGGGCTTGGTTTATCTCACGCTGCCGAAACTGACTCTCCGTTACCGAGCGATAAACGATGGGAACAAGCGCGCAAGCAATTGGCGCAAGGCAACGCCGCCGAGGCCAAATCGTCGTTTGAGGAGTTGCTCAAGGATTATCCCAAGGAAGCAGATTTGCACTTGTTCCTGGGGATGGCCAATTTGCGCTTGCGCGATCCACACGGGGCGGTGTTGGCGGCCAAACGGGCAATCGCGTTAAATCCGCAACATATCGACGCAAGAACGTTCCTGGCCTGGATCGAATTGGAAGTGCGGGGTGACCCGGACGCCGCGATCAGCCAGTATCAAAAAATTATCGAATTACATCCGGAAGTGCCTGAAGCCTACAGCAATCTAGCGGTAGCGCAAAAGCGTAAGGGAGAACTCAACCAGGCCCTGGCCAATCTGAACAAGGCGCTGGAGCGAAGGCCGCACTATGGCGCGGCGTTGACCACGCGCGGTGGCATTCTGGCGGATCAAGGCCAATGGGCCGAGGCGCGGCGCGACTTCGAAGCGGCGCTCAAACTCGATCCGCACGACGATGGCGCGCTTTACGGCCTGTCGCAGGCGCTGCGCGAAGCGCGCGATTACGGCGGCGCCCAACAAGTGCTCGGCGAGCTGATTTCCCGTTCGCCCAATTTCGTTTATTGGCTCGAATGGGGCAGAATAGGATTGATCCGATACTGGTGGGTACTGTTATCGATCGCGATCGCGCTGGCTCTGCGGGCGCGGTTTAAGAAAGCGAGGATGGAAACGAATGGCTGAAGCGAAAAAGCGTAAAGGCACGGCGTTGCTGGCGGTGATGGATGAAAACTGCTCGAGCTGCGCCGGCTCGCCGTTGTGCGAAGCGCACTGCCCGGTGGACGGCTGCATTAACCTGCTCTACGAAGAGTTGCCCCAGGGCGGGCTCAAACCCTACCGGGTGTTCGTCGACAACGACAAGTGCATCGGCTGCCAGATGTGCTACAGCGACGACCTGACCAAAATCCAGCAGCACAAGGAGACCGGAGAGATCTTTTTCGAGTACAATAACCGATTTTTCGACAGCAACCGCAAGCCCGTGCCGCCGGATCAGGTGCCCAAGCGATTTCAGCTGCAACTGATCGGCACCGAGTCCGAGGACCGCTTGGATAAAAAAATCTGCCCCTGGGATGCGATCAAGATGTACGAGTTCGACGACGGCTTGCAAGTCTCGGAATATTTCTACGACATCACCAAGATCAAGGAAGTCGACGGGCTTTTCGTCATCGAACCGCAGGAAAAAGCGCGGCTGGAAGAGAAGCAAAGCGAGTTCTACGAGTAACCGGCGAAGGGAGACATTCGAGCATGGCGGGAAAAATTGAGATCATGGAGACGGTGCTGCGCGATGCGCACCAGTGCCTGGTGGCAACGCGCATGCGCACCGAGGACATGCTGCCGATTGCCGCTCAGCTCGATGATATCGGTTATTGGTCGCTGGAGACCTGGGGCGGCGCAACCTTCGATGCGACTTTGCGATTTCTCAAAGAAGATCCGTGGGAGCGTCTGCGCAAGCTGCGCGCGGCCATGCCCAAGACCCGCTTTCAGATGCTTTTGCGCGGCCAGAACGTCGTCGGCTATCGCAATTATCCCGATGACATCGTGCAGGCTTTCGTGGCTCGCGCCGCCGCCAACGGCATCGACGTGTTCCGCATCTTCGACGCCATGAACGACATCCGGAATATGAAAACCGCCATTGAAGCCGCGCTAAAAACCGGCAAGTTGGTGGAAGGCTCGGTTTGCTACACCATCAGTCCGGTCCACTCGCCGGATTATTTTCTGCGGGTCGCCGAGAAGCTCGCCGACATGGGCGTGCAGATCCTCTGCGTGAAGGACATGGCCGGTATGCTGGCGCCCTACGCGGCCTACGAGATCATCAAAAAAATCAAATCGCGCATTTCACTGCCGCTTCATCTTCATTCGCACTGCACGGCGGGGTTATCGCCGATGAACTACCTGATGGCGATCGAGGCCGGCGCCGACATTCTCGACACCGCGATCGCGCCGTTTTCCCAGGGCAGCTCGCAACCGGCGACCGAGCAGATCGTGGCCGCGCTCAAGGACACGCCGCACGATACCGGCCTCGATCTCGGCAAGCTGGGTAAGATCGCCGACTACTTTTACGATGTGCGGCGGAACTACGCCGAGTTCGAAAGCCCGGTCAACAACCAGATCAAAACCGATGTTTTGATCTCGCAGGTTCCCGGCGGAATGCTGTCGAATCTGGTCGCGCAATTGCGCCAGCAGAATGCCGAAAACAAGCTCGAAGCCGTGCTCGCCGAGATGCCGCATGTGCGCAAGGATCTCGGCTATCCGCCGCTAGTGACTCCGACCAGTCAGATCGTCGGCTCGCAGGCCGCCCTGAACGTGATGATGGGCAAGCGCTATTCCGTGGTCGCGATGGAAACGCGCAACTATGTCATGGGCCTTTATGGCGAACCGCCGGGTCCGATCAGCGATGACATGAAGAACAAGGTTCTGGGCAAAAAGGAACCGATCCGCTGCCGGCCCGCCGATCTTTTGAAGCCCGGCCTCGAGCGGGCGCGCAAGGAAGCCGGTAGCCTCGCCACCAGCGAAGAAGACGTTTTGAGCTACGCGCTCTTTCCGGAGATCGCCAAAGATTATTTTCTGCACCGCGACGGACGGCAGGAAAAGGTGTAGGGGCGACCGGCCGGTCGCCCCTACAATTAGATAATCTTGTTGAGCGGGTATTCGATGATCCCCACGGCGCCGTTCTGGATCAGCTGGGGGATCAGGTCGCGCACCTGCCGCTCGTCGATCACGCTTTCCACCGAAAACCATTTGATGCCTTTGAGACGCGGCGAGGGGTAGAGCGTTGCTACTGTCGGCGCCGTGATGCTGGGGATGAGGCCAATCACCTTTTCGAGGTCGGCCTCGGTGACATTCAGCTTGATGCCGACTTTGGCTTCGGCGGACAGAGCACCTTGCAGCAGCATTTTAATCTGCTCGATTTTTTTCCGCTTCCAGGAATCCTGCCAGGCTGCTTTATTGGCGATCAGCAGGGGACAGCTCTCCATCATCTCGGCAATGACCTTCAAACCGTGCGCGCGGATCGTGGTGCCGGTCTCGGTTACTTCGACAATGGCATCGACCAGCCCCTGAGCGGCCTTGGCTTCGGTGGCGCCCCAGGAAAATTCCACTTCGACTTCAACCTTGAGCTCTTGGAAATAACGCTTGGTGAAATTGACCATCTCGGTGGCGACCCGCTTGCCTTTGAGATCTTCGATTTTCTTGATCGGGGAGTCTTGCGGCACGGCGAGCACCCAGCGGGTCGGCCGGAAGCTCGCTTTGGCGTAAACCATCTCGGCGACGACGATAACGTCGGATTGATTCTCTAAGGTCCAATCCTTGCCGGTGATCCCGGCATCCAAGGTGCCCGACTCGACGTAACGCGACATCTCCTGCGGCCGGGCAAGGCTGCAATGGAGGCTTTCGTCGTCCACCGTCGGGAAATAACTGCGGCTCGAGCCGGTGATCTTCCAACCCGACTTTTTGAACAAATCCAGGGTTGCTTGCTCCAGGCTGCCCTTGGGCAAGCCCAGTTTTAACTCACTCACTTCTTGTAAACCTCTTTGGGATCGAAAACTCGCTCGGCGATGACTTTCCAGCCGTCCCTGTCTTCTCGGCGAAAAAAGCAACTGCGATATCCTTCGTGGCAGGCGGCGCCGCCGATCTGATCGACTTGCAGCAGGATCGTGTCGTTATCGCAGTCGATGAACGCGTCTTTGACCTCCTGAAAATGACCCGATTCCTCGCCCTTGAACCACAGGCCTTTGCGCGAACGGCTGTAGTAATGGGCTTTGCCGGTTTCTTGGGTCTTCTCCCACGCTTCTTCGTTCATGTAGGCAACCATCAAGACGTCGCGTGTTCGATAGTCCTGCACGATCACCGGCACCAGGCCATTGCCTTTGGCGAAATCGATCTTCGGCGCTGCCATCTGAAATCTTTCTCGAACTCGTTTAGCTAACATAGATGAAAAGGGGCTTCAACCGGGCTTGACGCCGTGCGAGCGCGCACGTGCGCGCATTGTTAGCACCGGAACCTCGGCGATTTTTTCCGGCGGCAAAAGCTTCCAGTAAATCCCTCTCGGGCGCGCAAACGGCGCTTTGACCGCGATGACTTCGCGCGGCGTAACGATGGCGCTGAGCGGAATGTCGTGCTCGGTCATCGGGATTTCCTCGTCGACAATCTGCAGCGGATGGACAGAAGTGACGATCGGCGTGTTCCTTTCGATCAATTTGTTTTCCGTGAGCAGAGCGAACTCAAGATCGGAAAAGCCGCCGCCCTTGCCGACGCGTGCGCCGCGCCGGTTGACGGCGACGGAACCACAAACGACGAGATCGATCTTGCGCACTCTATCGACCGTTACAGCGCGGCCGTGCTGGGACGCGCCTTTGATCGAAGACGCGGCGTAGGGCGAACACTTGAGCTTTTTGGGATCGAGCTCGATGAACGGTCGATCACTGCGCAGCCGCGGCACCGCCATGTAGATGATCTTGCCTTCGGACAGCGCGAGCCGGCGAATCGCTCGCTGGGGCGAGTCGGGATTGATTTTAAGGACGGTGGCGTTTTTCCAGAAGCGGGTTTCGGCCAACCGCCTGGCGCAGGCCTCGGCGCCGATGAAATTCGGAATGCGTCCGGTGGCGCCTGGAAACCGCGCGACTTTCTGGTTCTGCAGGGTTTCCCAGATCGATGCGCGGATGGCGTCTTTGCTGCGCATTTGAACACCGTAATCGAGGCGGATTTTTTCGGCAACCGAGAGGGTGCGGTAGATACCTGATGAGTCGCGCCGTTGGCTGTCTTTCTCCGTCGATTCATTGACTGCCCCGGAAGCGCGGTTATAAGATGACTGTTAATGGATGGTTTTATCGTCGTTTATGTTACCGCGGGATCTGCCCAGGAAGCCGAGCAATTGGCGCAAACGCTGGTCGGCGAGAGACTGGCGGCGTGCGTCAATCGCATCAAGTCGGTGCGCTCGGTTTATCGCTGGCAGGGCGAGGTCGAGCAGAGCGACGAAGAGTTGTTGATCATCAAGACGCGCAAAGATTTATTCAATGCCCTGGAAAAACGCGTTCGCGAACTGCACAGCTATTCGGTGCCGGAAGTGATCGCACTGCCGGTTATCGCCGGCAGTGCGGCCTATTTACGCTGGTTACGCGATCAGGTCGCCAACGAAGCAAATACGACTGAGGAGACCATCCGCACGGTAAGGGAAATCTCGGCCGGCGGCGTGATCTATCGCAAAAATGCCGACGACTATGAGATCGCTCTGATTTACGTGCGCCATCGCTGGGGATTGCCCAAAGGGCATGTCGAGGAGGGTGAGCGCGACGAGGAAGCGGCGCTGCGCGAGGTCCGCGAAGAGACCGGACTCGAAGGGAAACTTATCCGTAAACTGGGCGATATCCGCTATTCTTATCGAGATAAGACGAACGAAAATGAGCCCGTACGCATTTACAAACGCGTGCATTTTTTTCTG
>Ga0210114_1000079_pt1 | contig 21457 bp, 18 predicted proteins | sample MayberryNW_TuleA_FD_185524 | JGI IMG/M metagenome (GOLD analysis project Ga0210114, IMG submission 185524) | Wetland microbial communities from San Francisco Bay, California, USA, that impact long-term carbon sequestration - MayberryNW_TuleA_D2... | ecosystem: Environmental > Aquatic > Marine >...
AACGATGAGTGGCATGGTAAATTTCACATGTTGAATTCCGTATACAGTATGTAGTATTGGCTTCACGGTCAATATGCGCTCCTCGCTTCTCCATGCCCTCGGAGCGCCCTGCCAGGGGAATCGACACCGCCCCGAACCCCACGCCCGGTCGGTCGGCGTACCGGAGGTCCACGATGTGGACGATGAGCCTTCCGTGGCCGGCCTCCTCCACCCGAAAGGCGGGAAACCGCGCCCACCCCAGGAACCTGCGCCCGAGCGTGGTGCTCGCGGCACGCGCCACCATGGGGTCGCCACGATCTCCCTTCGGGTAGAGTCGAACCGAGGCCGGATCCACGTGCGGGTCCGCCAGCCAGTGAAACGCTCCCGTGCGATACGTCTCGTCCAGCTCGGCCACGACGCTCCGGCGGAAGGGATTCAGCGGTACCGGAGAGACGAGGACCCGGCGCACCGGTGCGCCGGAGATCGCGGCCATCTCCGCCCGCGCGATGCTCCGGGCCGCGACGGCGCCTCCGGCCATCGCGGCCGCGTACCCGAAGACCAGCCACAGGGCCAGGCGCGCCGGCCGGGTGCTCGCCTGCAGCCGGCTCAGCAGCACCCCAAGACCCAGCGTCAGCCACAGCCAGGGATCGACGATGAACAGCGTGTCGCCGTAGAACCAGCGTCCGCTGAACGGCATCAGCCAGCGCACGCCGTAGGTGTTGAGTGTGTCGAGGGCGGGGTGCGACCAGACGGACATGCAGGAGAGCAGGAGCAGTTGGCCGGGGCGAACGCCGGACGGGAGCGACGCTCGACTAAGCCGGCGGAGCGCGCGGTCCAGGAGCAGCATCGCGCCGCTCAGCACCAGCGGCCAGAGCGCCAGTGCGAGCACTCCGTGGGTCCAGCCGCGGCGGAAGGCGAGATCCGCGCCCGGACCCCAGAGGTAAGCGAGCACGTCCACGTCGGGGAGGTTGGCCCCGATCAGCAACGTGCTCGTGGCGAATTCGGTCCGCCTCGCCAGTCCGCTCCGGGCCAGCCCGGCGCCGACCAGCGTGTGGCAGACCGGATCTATGCCAGCCTCGCGTCCAGCTCGAAGGGGACGTTGCCCTTGAGCGCCTGCGAGACCGGGCATCCCTCCTTGGCCGCCTCGGCAGCCTTGGCGAAGGCGGCCTGATCCACGCCGGGCACCGCACCCCGGACCTCGAGCCGGATGCGGGTGATCCGGAAGCCGTTGGCCACCTGGCTGATGGTGGCCGCGGCGGTGGTGGTGATTCGGGTAGCCGGCGTGCCGGCCTTCTCCAGCTCGCCGCTCAGCGCCATGCTGAGGCACGAGGCGTGCGCCGCCGCGATCAGCTCCTCGGGATTGGTCCCTTGGGCGCCCTCGAAGCGAGTGTGGAACGAATAGCTCCCCTGGAACGCACCCGACTTGGCGTTGAACTCGCCCTTGCCGTTGCGCAGCCCGCCCTCCCACGTGGCGGTGGCGGTGCTGGTCGTCCCTGCGGTAGTGGTGCTGGCTGTCATGAGTGTCTCCTTGTCACAACCTGTATAAGACGCCGAACACGAGTTGGAAGGCCGTGTTGTCGTTCACGTGGGTCCAGCGACCCTCGAGAAATCCTCTGGCCTTCTCCCAGGGTGCGGCCGAGTTGAGTCCCAGGAACACATTGTAGCCGGTTTGCGCATCCACGTCAGGCGGGTGGAGCCACGCGATGCCCCCTCCGGCGTAGAAGGAGCCTTCATCGCCGAACCGGATCGCGGCGTCGCCGTTGAGCTGCCACGCCATCTTCTCGCCCCGCTTGAGGTACATGTCCCCGCTGGGCCGGAGCTCGAGCGTCTTCCCCAACGAGGCGGCGAGCTGGCCTCCGACCATCCAGCTGTTGTTCTCGAAGTTCCGCCCCGTGCGCGGCCCGGCCTGAAAGGGCATGCTGAAGATCCCCTCCTGGGTGCGGCGTTGCGCTGCCGCCTCTGACGGGAGCCACAGGATCGCCCCGATGAGAACAGCCCAGGCTCCCCTCACGAGGCGCCGAACGGCTTGCCGTCCGCGTCGATGAACTTGATCTCGCCCAGTTTCAGCTCCCGGATGCCCGCTTCGATCTTGGACCGGTCGCCCACCACGACCCAGACCAGCCGGTCGGGGTGGATCACCTCCTTGGCGGCCGCCGTAACGGTGCTCGCGTCCTGGGCCCGGATGCGGTCCCCGTAGGTGTCGAAGTAGCGGTCGTCGAGGCCGAAGGTGACGATGTCCGAGAGACTCCCCGCGACGGCGCCCATGGTCTCCCAGTTCCCCGGCAGCGTGAGCGTCAGCTCCGACTTCGCCCGCGCGATCTCCTCCGCCGTCGGCGGCCGATCGCTCAGGATGCCGTGCAGCTCCCGGCGCAGCTCGATCAACGCTTCCTTGGTCTTGTCGGTCTGCACCGGCGCGTAGGCCACGAACGGACGCTGGCCCTTCGCATCGCGCAGGAAGGTGAACGAGCCGTACGACCAGTGCTTGCTCTCCCGGAGGTTCATGTTGATCCGGGCGAGAAACGAGCCGCCGAGCACCATGTTCATGGTCTCGATCGCGGGCTCGTCGGGATTGGCCTTCGGCGGTGCGACGTTGCCGACCAGAATGAGCGACTGTATCGCCTCCGGCCGATCGAGGAGGTACACCGTCGAGCGCGGCTGCTGCGCGACGGTGCCGATGTTCTTCTCGGGCACGTCGCCCTGGGTCCAGCCGGCGAAGGCGCGCTCCAGCCTGGGCCGGATCTCCGCCATGGTGGTTGCCCCGACGACGATCAGGGTGGCGTTGTTCGCCTTGAACCAGGTCCGGTGGAACTTCACCAGATCGTCGCGGCTGATCTTCCCAACCGATTCCTCGGTGCCCGAACCGGTCCAGGGATTGGCATACGCGTGTCCCTGACCATAGAGCAGGGTGGGGAACACGCGCAGCGCCATCCCCACCGGATCCGCCTTCTCCTGCTGGATCTGGGCGAGGCGCTGGCGCTTGAGGCGCTCGAAGTCGGTGCGTGGAAACGAGGGGTTCAGCACCACGTCGGCGAACACCGCCAGCGAGGGGTCCAGCTTGTCCTTGAGCGCCTCCAGTGTGACGCCCGACATGTCGAGCCCTGAGCCCGCCGAGAGATTGGCGCCGAGCGCCGCGAGCTCGTCGCTGATCCCGATCGAGGTGCGTGTCCTGGTGCCTTCGTCCAGCATCGCCATCGCAAGGCTCGCGGTCCCCGGGATGCCGAACTGGTCGGCGGCGTAGCCGGCGTCGAGCAGCAGATCGAACCGAACTTGAGGAATCGAGCGACGGGTGGCGAGGACGATCTGGAGCCCGTTGGACAGAGTGGCGCGCTCGAACTGGGGGAAGCTCGCGTCCGGCGGGGTCCCGGACTCGGGGAGCTTGGACCGGTCTACACCCGCCTTGGCGACCTGGAACTCGCCGTAGGGGAGAACTTCCAGGGTATAGTCGCCGTCGGAGAGCCAGCGGTTGGCGGTCGCCCGGATCTGGACGGCGCTGGCGTCCGCGATCCGCTTGAGCCGGGTCTGGTAGAAGTCGGCCCGGCCGGCGAACACCTCGCCCTGCGCCAGCACGTCGGACTTGCCCCCGAAGCCGCCGATCCGCTCGACCCCGCGGATGAACCCCGCGCGGTAGCCGGTCTTCACCCGCTGCAGCTCGGCCGCCGTGGGACCCTCGCGGAGGAAGCGCGCGACCTCCTGGTTGATGGCTCGCTCGACCTGCGCGATGTCGCCGCCGGGCTTGACCGTCGCCTGGATGACGAAGAGTCCGCCGACCTCCCGCAGGTTGGGGAACGCGCTCACGCTGGTCGCGATCTGCTCGTCGTACACCAGGCGCTTGTAGAGTCGCGACGACTTGCCGCTGCTGAGCAGGTTGCCGAGCAGGACCAGATCGTCGCCGTCCGCGGTGCCCCACCCGGGCACGTTCCAGGCCTGGTACACCCGCGCCTGCGGCACCCGGTCGTACATCACGCCGCGCTGGCTCCCACTCCGCTTGGCGACCCACGCCTCCTGGCGCGTGGTCGGCGGACCCGCGGGAATGTCGCCGAAGTACTTCTCCACCCGGGCCTTCACATCGTCGGCCTTCACGTCGCCCGCCACCACGACCACCGCGTTGCCTGCGCCGTAATAGGTCCGGAACCACTCCTTCACGTCCTCCAGCTTGGCGGCGCCGAGATCCTCCATCGAGCCGATCACGCTCCAGGAGTAGGGGTGATTCGGCGGGTAGAGGCGGGGATTGAGGAATTCCCACACCCGCCCGTACGGCTCGTTCTCATTCTGCCGCTTCTCGTTCTGGACCACACCGCGCTGCTCGTCGAGTCGCTCCTGGGTGATCGCGCCAAGCAGGTGACCCATGCGGTCGGACTCGAGGAACAGCACCAGATCGAGCGCGTTCGCGGGGACGTTCTGGAAGTAGTTGGTGCGGTCCTCGTTGGTGGTGCCGTTGAGGTCGGTCGCCCCCACCTGCTGCAGCGCCCCGAAGTAATCCTGGTTGTAGTTCTCGCTCCCGTTGAACATGAGGTGCTCGAACAAGTGGGCGAAGCCGGTGCGGCCAAGCCGCTCGTTCTTCGACCCCACGTGGTACCACACGTTCACGGCGACGATCGGCGCCTTGTGGTCCTCATGGACGATCAGCGTCAGACCATTGGGCAGCACGAAGCGGGTGAACGGGATGTCGATGGCCGTTCCGACGCCGGGTTGCGCCGCCTGGGCGGCCAAGGGAGCAAGCTCGCCGGCGAGCGCGGAGATCGCGAGGGCGAGCGGGGCGGTGCGTGGGATTCGAAGCCGCACGGGGGAGTTCCTGTGGTGGTGGACGAGACGGGACTGCGGTCGCGATTGGAAAGGTAGGACGGGCGGCGCGAGCCGAAAGTGTCACCCTCCTCGTCCCGACGCCCGGCGATCACCTCCCGTCGCGTGCGCTCCGCCCGGCACGCCGGCGGCGAGATTGGTCCCCAGCCAGTAGCGGCCAACGGCCTGAATGGTGTCGTAGAAGCGGGCGAACTCGACGGGCTTCAGCACGCAGCTGTTGGCGCCCACCTGGTAGCACTGGGCTACCTCGCGTGCGTCGCTCGCCGGGAGCAGCATCACCACCGGCGCCGCGCTGGCCCGCGGGCTCGCCCGGAGGGCGCGCAGGACCTCGACGCCGTCCACCCGCGGCAGCCGGAACTCGAGCAGCACGAGCCGGGGCAGGGGAGCGCCGAGACGGTGGCGAAAGGCGCCCCGACCGAGCAGGTAGTCGAGCGCCTCCTCGCCGTCCCGGGCCACCGCGAGACGGCACCCGGGATCGAGATCGCGCAGCGGACGCAGCGTGAGCTCGACTTCGAGCATGTTGTCCTGGACGAGGAGGAGCTCGGCCTCGTCAGGAAGCATGCCGGACGTCGGGCCCGCCGAAGGTGATGGAAAAGGTCGCGCCCTCGTCCACTTCCGATTCGGCCCAGACCCGGCCACCGTGGCGCTGTGCGATCCTCTGGACGAAGGCGAGGCCGGCGCCGTCGCCCTCGAACTCGTCGGCGCGGTGGAGCCGCTGGAACAGGCCGAACAGCTTGCCGGCATGCGCCATCTTGAAGCCGACGCCGTTGTCCTCCACCGCGATACCCTCCTGGCCCTCCACCCGCACCGGGCGCACCCGGATGCTCGCCCGGCCGCGGGTGCGGGTGAACTTCACCGCGTTCTCGAGCAGGTTCAGGACGGCGATGCGCGCGAGCGTCGGATCGCACTCGAGCATCGGCAGCGGCTCGATCACCCAGTCGATGACGCGGTCCCCCGCCTCCGCCTGGAGCACGCCGACGACGTCCTCCACCAGCAGATTGAAGTCCACCGGCCGGCGCAGCATGTCCTGGCGGCCGAGCCGACTGAGCAGCACCAGGTCGTCGAGCATGCCGCCCAGCCGGCTCGCGCCCTGGGCGATGCGGTCGGCGTAGTGACGCGCGCCGGGGTCGAGGCTCGCGCCGCCGTCCTGGAGCAGCAATTCGGCGAATCCGCCGATGTGGCGCACCGGGGTGCGGAGATCGTGGGAGACGGAGTAGAGGAGGGTCTCCAGCTCCGCCGTCGCGGCCCGCAGCGCCGCACCCCGCTCCGCCATCCTCCGCTCGAGCTCGGTGCTCTTCTGGGCCAGGTCCTCGCGCAGGCGCGCATGCTGGATGGCGATCGCGATCGGGGCGGCGATCTCGAGGGCGATGTCGCGGTGCTCCGACTCGAAGGCGCCGGGACGGTCCGACGCCAGGTTCACCTCGCCGATGGCCTCGCCGTCCACCAGGAGCGGGACCGTCAGCACGCTGCGAAGCCCTTCCTCGCACAACTGCCGGAACATCGCCGGCGGCGATTCCATCGTGCCGATGTCCTCGACGTAGCGGACGGTGCCGCGACGGAGCACCTCGCCGGGCGAGAGGGTGTCGAGCGGAATCGGCGCGCCGGAGAGTGTCTGCCCGCCGGTGAAGCCCGCCACCGGCAGTGCCTGGCCCCTGGTGAAGTCGAAGAGCACGATCGAGCAGCGCTGGCAGGGCACCAGCCGGCGGATCCGCCCCAGCGCGGCGCGACCGATCTCGGCCGGCGAGCGGGCGGCGAGGACCGCCTGTCCCATGTCGTGGAGGATGCCGAGCCGCTCGGCCGAGCGGCGCAGCCGCTCCTCGGCCTGCTTCCGCTCGGTGATGTCGGTGACCATGCCCACCGTCCCGACGACGCCGTCGCGGCCCACGATCGGACTGGCCGAGACCAGTCCCCACAGCTCGCCGCCATCGTGCCGAAGGAAGCGGAGGTCGCGGCTCTCCCCGCCCGCCGCCGAAGGCCGCGCCAGCGTGCGCTGGGCGCTGGCGCGCGAGCCCGCCTCGATGAAGTCGTACACTCGCCGGCCAAGCATCGCGCCGTTCTGGTAGCCCAGCAGCTCGGCCATGCGCTGGTTGACGTAGGTGATGACCCCCCGGTCGTCCGCCAGCCAGATGCCCTCCTGCGCCACGTCCACCAGCTGCTTGAACCGCTGCTCGCTCTCCTGCAGGGCGCGGGTCCGATCCTCCAGCCGGAGCTGGCGGCTCTCGTACGCCGCAGCGTGGCCCAGTGCCGCGCCCATGAGCCCGCCGAGGAGGCGGAGCGCCTTGGCATCGCGGTCGCTGAACGCGGCCGGCTGGGTGGACACGACCTTGAGGACGCCGAGGGTGCGCTGCTCGTCGGTGAGCGGCGCGACCAGGAGGGAACGGACGCCGATGGCCCGATAGGCGTCGTGCCCGATGCGGGGATCCGCCAGCACGTCGTCGGAGCGCTGCAGCTCAACGGTGCGGATGCAGAGGCCCGAGAGGCTGTCGGCGACCCGGAGTCGCGGGGCCTCAGTGCCGATGTGGACCTGGGGAACCAGCTCCTCGCCCTCGATGGACTCGATGACCGCTCCGGTGGCCCCGGTGAGGCGGAGGCCTCGGTCGGCGATCACCCGCATCACCGTTTGCGAGTCGAGGCCCGCCGCCGCCACCGCCTGCTGGACCTCGATCATCGCCTGGAAGAGCTCGGCGTCGAGCCGCATGGCCTCCTCGGCAAGCTTGCGCTCGGTGATGTCGAACTCGGTGCCGAGGTAGCCGATCTGGCGGCCCGACTCGTCACGCAGCGGCTCCCAGCTGCTGGACGACCAGCGCACCTGGCCGCCCCTCGCCACTACCCGATACTCCTGATCACGCAGCGAGCCGCCTTGCGCCAGCCGCTCCCATTCCCCCGCGAGCGCGGGCCGATCGTCCGGGTGGACGTACTGGAGGAATTCCTGGTCCCGGATGTCTTCCTCGGGATAGCCGGTCAGCCCCTCGAAGGCCCGGTTCACGAAGGTGAGCCGCAGGCTCATGTCGTAAGCGATGACGCCCTCCCGCATCGTCGCCGTAACGGTTCGAAGGTGCCCGCGCGCCTCGGCGGCGGCGCGCTCCGCGCGACGGCGCCTCAGCCACACGATCAGCAGCACGATGAGGAGGAGCAGGGCCAGCACGCCGAAGCCGGCGGCGGCGGCGGCCAGCGTCTCGGGCGGAACGCCCCGGATCAGACCAGCGAGCGCGGTGTCCACGAGCTCTGATCCTCGGAAGCCCTGGCGCCGAGCACCTGGCGCACCTTGCGCAGCAGACGCTCGAGCGAGAACGGCTTCTCCAGGAATTCGATCCCCGGCTCGAGCATTCGATGGCGGGCGATGGCGCCGTCGCTGGTGCCCGACACGTACAGCACCTTGATGGCCGGCCGGTGGATCGCCAGTCGGGCCGCCAGCTCCCGGCCGTTCATCCTGGGCAGGACCACATCGGTGACGAGCAGGTGGATGTGTCCGGGATGGCGATCGGCGGCGGCAACCGCGGCCTCCGCGTCGCTCACCGGCAGCACCAGGTAGCCGACCCGCTCCAGCGCGCGGCGCGCGACTTCGCGCACGTGCGTGTCGTCCTCCGCCAGGAGGACGGTCTCGTCACCGGCGAACTCCTCGGCTGCGCGCTCGACCACGCGGGGCGGATCGAAGCGTGGGATGTAGACCGAGAAGACGGTACCGGACTCAGGCGTGCTCTCGACTGTCAGGTAGCCGCCACTCTGGCGCACGACGCCGGAGAGCGAGGACCGATCGCCAACCAGCCGGTCTCCCGCCCCTTCGAACACCTGCATCAGGGCCGTCGAGTCCACTGCCGGCCCGTTGACACCGATCTGGAGGGTGACGTACGCGCCCGGTCGGAGCGCCGGGTGTTGCTCGGCGAGCTGCTCGTCCACCTGGCGCCGTCCGGTCTGCAGGCGAAAGGTGCCGCCGCGAGGAAGTGCGGGACGGGCGCGGCCGGCCAGCTGGAGCAGGATCTGCTCGATGCGGGAGGAGTCCGCCAGCGCCGGCTCCAGCCCCGCGGCAAGCTCGTGGTTGACTTCGATCGCCGGTCCTACGACCTGGCGGATGGCGCTGAGGGCGCTCGACACCAGTTGGTTGAGATCGAGCGACCGGGGAGCCGGGGGGATCTGGCGGCTGAAGGCGAGGAGGTGGCGGGAGAGGATGGCCGCCCGGTCGGCGGCCTGCTGGATCTGGGCCAGGTCCTCCCGGCCCTCGGGCGAGAGCGACCCCTCGTCGAGCAGCAGGCCGGCGTGCCCCAGGATCCCAGTGAGCAAGTCGTTGAAATCGTGGGCGATCCCGCCCGCGAGCTGGGCGATCTCGCCGGCGCGGTCGAGCTGCACCAGCCGTTGCTCCAGTGTGCGCCGGTCGGTGACGTCGGTGGAGCACCCGCTGTAGCCCAGGAACTCGCCCTCGTGGCCGGAGATCGGCTCCCCCTGGCTGAGCAGCCAGTGGTACTCGCCGTCCTGGTGCAGCATCCGGAACTCGAGCCTGAACGGAGTCCTCGCGGCCAGGGCCGCGGCGTACTCGGCGTGGAAGCCCTCACGATCGTCCGGGTGGAGGGACTCGGTCCACTTCCAGCCCAGCATCTCGGCCACCGTCCGTCCGGTGAACTCGGTCCAGCGTTCGTTCAGATAGTCGCAGGCGCCATCGGGTCCCGCCGTCCACAGGAGAACGGGGAGGACGTCGTGGGCGAGGCGAGGATCCCTCTGGCTCATGCCGGTCAGCCCTGCCAGCGCTAGTTGTGAAAGAGCCAATGTCGCTGCCGAATGCGGTCGGTGCAAGGGCAAACCGGACCTGTGCTGGCGGCGGAAGCCTTTGCGCCATACTCTTTTCGGATGCCATTCCTGGACACCAATCGGCAGCGCGCCGCGGGGCTGATCATGGCCCTCGGGCTCGCGCTGCTGGTGACCCTATGGCCATTCAGCACCGGGCTGATCGGGGCCCCGGTGCTGTTCGTGGTGATGGCGCCCCTCCACCGCTGGCTCTCCCGGCGGATGCCGTTCCGGATGGCGGCCGCCATCGTGATCGTGCTCGGCATCCTGCTCATCATCGGCCCGGGCGTTTCCATTGTCGGGTTGGTGGCGGCCGAAGCGCAGGACATGGCGACCGGGGTCATCCGGAGCCCACTCCTGGCCCGGATCAGCCGGATCCGGGTGGGGCCCTATCAGGTCGGGGCCCAGCTTGAGCAGATCGGCTCCCAGATCATCTCGTTCATCGGTGCCAGCGCCCTGGGCCTCATCGGCACGGCCACCCGGCTGGGCATTCAGCTCACGATCGCGTTCTTCGGCCTCTACTACCTCCTGGTCTCACCCGAGTCCGCCTGGCGTTCGGTGCGGCCGTTCATCCCCTTCTCCGCGGCGAGCGCGGAGATCCTCCGCCGTCGCTTCGCCGACGTGACGATCTCCACGTTGGTCGGCACCGGTCTCACGGCCTCGATCCAGGGCTGCGCCGTCGGACTGGCGTTCTGGGCGGTCGGCCTGTCCAATCCGCTGTTCTGGGGTGTGGTGACCGTGATCTTCGCCATCCTCCCGGTAGTCGGCAGCGGACTGGTGTGGGGTCCGGGCGCCGCAGCGCTTGCGATGGACGGGCGTTGGGGCTCGGCGATCGGCCTCGTGATCTGGGGGATCGTGGTGGTCGGCAACGTGGACAACGTGATCCGACCGATGGTGTTCCGCCGCTGGGCCCAGGTGCACCCGTTCGTCACCGTGATCGGCGCCTTCATGGGCCTGCGCTACTTCGGCCTGCTGGGACTGCTCATCGGCCCGCTGGCGATCTCCTACTTCTTCGAGCTGATTCGGATGTATCGCGTCGAGTACCTGACCGACGTGGACGTGGAAGTGTCGCCCGAGCAGCTGGCGGAGCTGCAGCGCAGGCTCACGCCCGAAACCGGGACGCCGGGACCGCGAGTATAGGCGCTCTCGGTCGGGCTCGTAGTTGCGGGCGCCGTCTCGTTCTGCGGCGATTCGGCGGAGGTGACGGTCAGCGTTCAGTGACGGGGCTACATTGCGGAAGGACGGGCGAGTGACCCGCGAAGCACTGGCTACAGGAGACCGGGATGCACACGACGTTGACGACCCGGCGCCTCGGGTCCACCGACATGGAGATCACTACCGTCGGTTTCGGTGCGTGGGCTATCGGCGGTGGAGGCTGGGCGTTCGGCTGGGGGCCGCAGGATGACGCGCAATCCATCGCCACGATTCGATACGCCGCCGAGCGCGGCATCAACTGGATAGACACGGCCGCGGTCTACGGGCTCGGCCACTCGGAGGAGGTCGTTCGACAGGCGCTGGCGGAGATTCCCGCAGCGGAGCGGCCCTACGTTTTCACCAAGTGCGGGATGGTGTGGGACGAGACCGACCGGATGGCCTCGCCGCGCCAGGTGCTCCGACCCGACTCCATTGGTCGTGAGTGCGAGGCCTCGCTGCGCCGGCTGGGCATCGAGCGCATCGATCTCTACCAGTTCCACTGGCCAGACGAAACCGGCACCCGGGTCGAGGATTCCTGGGCGGAAATGGCCCGCCTGGTCGAGCAGGGCAAAGTGCGGGCGGCCGGCGTGTCCAACTTCGACGTCGGCCTCCTCGAGCGCTGCGAGTCTATCCGGCACGTGGACTCGCTTCAGCCGCCCTTCTCGCTGATCCGTCGCCGCGCCGCCGAGGCCGAGATCCCCTGGTGCGCTGCCCACGACACCGGCGTGATCGTGTACAGCCCGATGCAGTCCGGGCTTCTGACCGACCGCTTCACCGAAGAGCGGGTGCGGACCTTCCCGGAGGACGACTGGCGGCGCCGCTCCGCCGACTTCCTCCCGCCGAAGCTCGGCCGCAATCTCGCTCTCCGGGATGGACTGCGACCCATCGCGGAGCGGCACGGCACCACCGTCGCGGGCATCGCGATCGCGTGGACGCTGGCGTGGACCGGGGTCACGGGCGCCATCGTCGGCGGGCGCACCCCCGAGCAGGTGGACGGCTGGATCGACGCCGGCTCCATCGACCTCACTCGCGAGGACCTGGACGACATCGCCGGGCTGATTCGGAAGACAGGTGCCGGCTCGGGTCCGTCCCTGCCCCGGTAATCGCATGCGCATCCATCACGTCACCGCGATCGCGGGAGAGCCCCAGCAGAATCTCGATCTCTACGCCGGGCTCCTGGGAATGCGGCTGGTGAAGCTCACCGTGAATTACGACGACCCCGGGACGTATCATTTCTACTACGGCGACGAGCTGGGTCGGCCCGGCACGCTGCTCACGTTCTTTCCATGGTCCGGCTCCCGCTCAGGGCGGCAGGGCACCGGCCAGATCAACGGCGTCGCGCTGGCGATTCCGCAAGGCTCGCTGGGGTACTGGGTCGAGCGCCTCCTCTCGCTCGGCGTGAAGTACGAGGGCCCCAACCGCCGGTTCGGTGAGCAGGTCCTCGCCTTCACCGACCACGACGGCATGATGCTCGAGCTGATCGCCACCCCGCGGGTGGCCGGACTGGATGGTTGGCGCGATGGCCCCGTGCCGGCCGAGCACGCGATCCGAGGGGTGCATGGAGTCACGATCTGGGAGGCTGGAGACGCCGGCTCGGCGGAGTTTCTCACGGGGACGATGGGCTACACCATTCGCGAGGAGGCCGAGAACCGAATTCGGCTGGAATCCGGCGGCGATGGGCTCGGCACGGTCGTGGAGCTGCGGCGCGCCCCGGGTTTCTGGCGGGGGACGGATGGCGCGGGGACGGTGCACCACGTCGCCTTCCGCGCGGCGGATGACGCCGAGCAGGCGGAACGCCAGAGGAAGCTGCGCGAGATGGGGGTCCAGGTGACCGATGTGAAGGACCGGACCTACTTCCGATCCATCTACTTCCGGGAGCCGGGCGGGGTGCTGTTCGAGATTGCCACGGATGGCCCGGGGTTCACGATCGACGAGAGCCCGGCCGAGCTGGGCAGCGCGCTGAGGCTGCCGGCGCGATACCAGAGCATGCGGCAACGGCTGGAGGTTTCGTTGCCGCCGATCAGGCCGCCGCACGCCGGGGCCGTCGGAGGCTAGGTGGCGACCCCCGACCTCGGCTTCGTCCATCGGTTCATCCCGGGAGCGCCCGACAAGCCCGCACTCCTGCTGCTCCACGGCACCGGTGGCGACGAGAACGACCTGCTGCCGCTGGGCGAGGCGCTGGTCCCGGGCGCGGCGCGCCTCAGTCCTCGGGGCAAGGTGCTGGAGAACGGAATGCCGCGGTTCTTCCGGCGGCTCGCCGAGGGGGTCTTCGACCTCGACGACCTGCGGAAGCGGACCCAAGAGCTGGCCGACTTCGTGGAAGCGGCCCGCGAGACCTACGGCCTTGGAGATCGACGCCCGGTGGCGGTGGGATTTTCCAACGGTGCCAACATCGCGGCTTCGATGCTGCTTCTGCGGCCGTCGGTGCTCGGTGGCGCCCTGCTGATCCGGCCGATGGTGCCGCTCGTGCCGGACGAGGCGCCGGATCTTCGGGGGGTGCCGGTGCAGATCAATGCCGGTCAGGTGGATCCGCTGGTGCCGGGGCCGCAGAGCGAGGCGCTGGCGAAGCTGCTCGATGACGCGGGGGCATCCGTGAATCTCCGGTGGGTCGCCGGCGGGCACGCACTGACGCGAGAGGACCTCGACGTTGGCAAGGCGTGGTTCGGTGTTTCTTCTCTTTCGCATGCCGCCGGGCGGCGGCCACTGTAGGCACATCACGCATCGAGCGGCTCTCCCGGGGCGCTGGCGCCGCCCCAGCCATCCACACGCCGGCTGCGCCAGCAGGGGCCGGCACGCGCAGACGAGGGGATATGTGATGCTTCCTGCCGCCCTTGAGCACGAGCGCCTGCTGATCGCAGAGCGCCTCCTCACCGAGATCGAACGCCGTCACGGCCTGCCCCATCCCAGTAAACGAGACATTCACCCCGTCATCACCGATCGCTTTCTCGCCGCCTATCTCCCTGAGGCCAGGGAGGGCGAACCGGCGCCGCTCGCGCTCGAGTACGCCTTCGCCCCCAGCCTCAAGGATGCGTTGCGACTGGCGCAGGAGGTAGTGAGCGAGTCAGTCGAAGGCCAGGGCGCCGCGCTGTACATCCACGATCTCGACACCGGGGTCACCGCGGGGACGAATCAGCTGCACTAGTTTTCGTTTTCCTCTTGTCACCCTGAACGGTAGTGAAGGGGGCCATGCTCGGGATGGCCCCCTTCGCTTCGCTCAGGGTGACACACTTGCGATGACGGGGCGTTCTTGCATATTCATGCATTATGCAAAATGCCACCATCGCCCTCGCCTTCTCCGGCGGTCTCGACACCTCCTATTGCGTCCCCCGCCTCGCAGAGGACGGCTGGCGCGTGCAGACGGTCTACGTGGACACCGGCGGCACTAGCCCCGCCGACCGCGCCGCCATCCGGCGACAGGCGGAGGCGGTCGGCGCCGTCACCCACCACGAGGTGGACGCCCGCGAGCCGGTGTACCGGCGGTTCGTCCGCTTCCTGATCCAGGGGAACGTGCTGCGCGGCGAGGTCTATCCTCTGAGCGTCGCGGCGGAGCGCACCCAGCAGGCGCTGTCGGTGGTCGAGGTGGCGCGCGCGGTCGGGGCTGCCGCAGTGGCGCACGGGTCCACCGGCGCCGGCAACGATCAGGTCCGCTTCGACGTCGCGCTCCGGGTGCTCGCGCCCGACCTGGCGATCGTGACGCCGATCCGGGACGGAGGGGTCCGGCGGGAGGAGGCCATCGCCTATCTGCAGGCGCGCGGGCTGCCGGTCCCGGTGCGCGCGGGGAGCTACAGCATCAACCGCGGGCTCTGGGGCACCACCTGGGGCGGCGGGTGGACTCACGACACCTGGGCCGGGCCGCCGGCCGAGCTGCTCGACTCGCCAGTGGGGGCCCCGTCGCCCGTCGAGATCGTGCTCGGCTGGGAGGAGGGATTGCCGGTGTCGCTCGACGGGGTGCCGCTCGAGGGACCCTCGCTCGTCGCCCGGCTGGGCGAGCTCACCGACGCCTACGGCATCGGCCGCGGCATCCACGTGGGCGAGACCGCCCTCGGCATCAAGGGGAGGATCGGCTTCGAGGCAGGCGCGGCCCTGGTGCTGATCGGCGCCCATCGGGAACTGGAGAAGCTGGTCCTCACGAGGTGGCAGGCCTTCTGGAAGGATCAGCTCGGCCGGTTCTACGGAGACCGGCTGCACGAGGGTCACTACTTCGACCCGGCGCTCCGCGATATCGAGGCGCTGATCACCAGCTCGCAGTCGCGGGTCACGGGGGACACCCGCGTCCTGCTCGCGCCCGGCCGCTTCCAGGTCGTGGGCACCCGCAGCCCGCACTCCATGATGGACACCTCCATCGCGACCTACGGCGAGGAGAACCGGCTCTGGTCCGGCGAAGAAGCCCGGGCTTTCGCGAGGGTCTCGGCGGTGCCGTCTTTGCTCGCCGCGCGAGCGGCTCACGGAAGCCCGGCCTGAAAGAAGGGGGAGAGACGATGGTGGTAACCACTCGCGTGCGCCTGGACCGGATCGCCTCCGCAACCCGCAACGCCGGTCTGTCGCCGGAAGTGATCGTGGGCGACCGGATCGTCTCGGCCGAGGGCTACGTGCTGGCGGTCCGGATTCTGGAGGACAAATCCACCTACAACACGGTGGAGGACGTCACCGGGCGCATGCTCTCCCTCCGCGCCGGAGATGTGCTCGCGGGCGTCCTCGGCACCCGGCGCGCGCTGCGCGGGTACGCAGGGGTGGTGCCCCCGCATCTCGCAGTCGGTGATACCCTGGAGGTGCTCAATCTCGGCGGGATCCTCGGCCGCTGCACTTCGGTCAACCCAGAGATCGGGCCCCGTTCCGCGCGGAGGTGCTGGGCGCCGTCCTCGCCTTCCCGGAGCTGGGAGACCGGGTCGGACGTCCCGCGCACATCCGCGACCGGGCCGTGCCTCCCGCCAACCTGCTCGAGAGCCTGGTCCCGGTGGTCTACGTGGCGGGTACCTGCATGAACGCTGGCAAGACCGTGGCCGCCACCGAGCTGGTGCGGGGACTCGCGCGCGGAGGACTCCGGGTCGCCGGGGCCAAGCTCACCGGCGTCTCGCTCATGCGCGATGCGCTGTCCATGCTGGATGCGGGGGCCGTCGCGGCGCTCACCTTCAACGACGTCGGCATCGCCAGCACGCACGCGGGCGTCACCGTCTCCACCGCGAAGGGCATCTTCAACCGGCTGGCCGCCTCCCGGCCCGAGGTCATCGTCGCGGAGCTCGGAGACGGGATCCTGGGCGAGTACGGCGTACAGGACATCCTGCGGGACGCCGAGCTGAGGTCGGTCGGTGCGGCGTACGTCATGGCCGCTCCCGATCCGGTGGCGTGCTGGGGCGCGGTCGAGCTGATGCGCCGGGAGTTCGGCCTGCCCATCACGGCCATCACCGGACCCGCGACCGACAACGAGGTCGGACAGGTGTACATCACCGGGAGCCTGGGGCTGCCCGCGCACAACGCCCGCCGCGATGCCTCCGGGCTCATCGGCGCCGTGCGGGCCTCGCTCGCCCTCTGGGCCGAGAGGTCCGCGGGCCTCGTCGCCTCGGTCTCGTGAACGTCGCGGTGGTCGGGGCCGCGGGATACGCCGGCGGCGAGCTGTTGCGTCTTCTGTACCAACACCCCGAGGTGAGCGGGATCGTCGCCACCAGCCGGAGTCGCGGCGGTGCGCGGGTCGCCGAGGCACATCCCGCGCTGACGACGGTCACCGATGCGCGCTTCTCGAGCGCGGAGCCCGGCGAGATCGCGCGGGGCCGCGACGTCGTCTTTCTCTGCCTCGAGCACGGGGAGTCTTCGCGAGTCGCGGGCGAAGTGTTCGCGGCTCGTCCCCGACTGGTCATCGACCTGGCCGCGGACTTCCGAGTGCGGAGCAGAGCGCTCTACGAGCGCTATTACGGGGAGCACACCGCTCCCGACCTTCTTCCCCGCTTCTGTTACGGGCTGGCGGACGTCGTCGGCGAGGCGCTGCGCGGCGCGGGCGCCATCGCCGCGCCGGGCTGCTTCGCCACCGCCGCGCAGCTCGCGCTCTACCCGCTGGCCCGTGGGCGGGTGGACGTGGCTCCATCGCTGTTCGCCGTCACCGGCTCCAGCGGCGCGGGGGTACAGCCCAGACCCACGACGCACCATCCGGTGCGGGCCCACAATCTGTTCGCCTACTCGGTGCTGGGCCACCGGCACGAGGCCGAAGTCCTGCAGTCGTGGCGCGAGTGGATGGGCCGACCCGATGCGACCGCCCGACTCATGACCCACTCCGGTCCGTTCGTACGGGGCATCTATCTCACGCTCCACGCCAGACTCCCGAAGGATGGCGCGGTCGACGGGACCACCGTCACGGCCTGGTTCCGTCAGGCGTACGCCGGGCGTCCATTCGTTCGGCTGCTGGACGGGCCGCCCGAGCTGACCCATGCGGTTGGAACGAACTACGCCCTGATCAATGCGGCGGCGAGCGAGGATGGCGCGGAGCTTCAGGTGATGGTCGCGATGGACAACCTGGTGAAGGGAGCGGGCGGCCAGGCCATTCAGGCGATGAACCTGGCCCTGGGTATCGATGAGGAGGCCGGGCTACGCGGGGGAGGGATGTATCCGTGCTGATGGATAAAGGGGCGGACAGGCGGACAGGCGGACAGGCGGTAGTCGGCTCGAGTGGGCCGGGGGCCTCCGGATCCGGCGAGTCGTCCGCCCGTCCGCCGGTCCGCCCGTCCGCCCTCCTGCCGGTATACGCCCCCTTCCCGGTCCTGCCGGTGAGCGGCCACGGCTCCTGGCTCGTGGACCAGGATGGACACGAGTGGCTCGACGCCTACGGCGGACACGCGGTGGCCGCCACCGGGCACTCGCATCCTCACGTGGTCCGCGCCATCGCGGAGCAGGCGGCCACACTGCTCTTCTACTCGACCGCCGTGCCGAGCCAGCTTCGCGAGCAGCTGGCGGAGCGTCTCGCCGCGCTCTGTCCCGATCCACTCGGGCGAGTGTTCTTCTGCAACTCGGGCGCGGAGGCGAACGAGAACGCCTTGCACCTGGCTCGCAAGGCCACCGGCCGTACTCGGGTCGTCTCCGTGCTCGGTGGATGGCACGGACGAACCGCCGCGACGCTCGCGTGCACCGACGGCACCCGCTACGAGGAGGCGGCGGTGCGGAGCGGCATCCCGCTCTCCACCCGCGTGCCGGCCGACGACGTCGCGGCGCTGGAGCGGGCGGTAGACAGGACGGTCGCCGCAGTGATCCTGGAGCCGGTGCAGGGCCTCTCCGGCGCCCGGGACCTGAGCCGCGACTTCCTGCTCGCCGCCCGCCGGGCCTGCGACGCCCAGGGCGCGGCGCTTCTCTTCGACGAGGTCCAGTGCGGCGTGGGGCGCTGCGGCGCCTTCAGCGCCGCGGAAGCGGTGGGCGTGGTACCCGACGTGCTGACCTTCGCCAAGGGCCTCGCCTCCGGTCTGCCGATCGGCGCCGTGATCGCGACGCCGGCGATCACCGCTACCATCACTACAGGGGACTTGGGGAGCACGTTCGGCGGTGGGCCGGTGCCCTGCGCCGCCGCCCTCGCCACGCTGGATGTGATCGAGCGCGAGGGGTTGGTGGACAACGCGATCCGGGTCGGCGAGCGTCTATGCCGCGGGGCCCTGGCGCTCGGGGTGCGTCGGGTGAGTGGACGCGGGCTCCTGCTGGGCCTCCATCTGGCGCGGCCGGCCGCCGAGGTGCAGCGCGCGCTGTTCGCGCGGCGGATCATCACCGGCACGGCTTCGGACCCGCGGATCCTCCGCCTGCTCCCGCCGCTCTCGTTCTCCGAGGACGAAGCGGATCTGCTCCTGGCCGGACTGAAGGAGGTGCTCGGGTGACGAAGCGTGACTTCCTGGCGCTGGACGACTGGTCTCCCGCCGAGGTCGACGCATTGCTCGCGCTGGCCGCGCGGGTGAAGCGGGGGGAGATCACCGGCGGGCTGGAGCGCAAGGTGCTGGCGATGGTGTTCATGGACCCGAGCCTTCGCACTCGCACCAGCTTCGAGACCGCGATGTTCCTCCATGGTGGCCACGCGGTCGTGCTCGAGCCCGGGCGCGGCAGCTGGTCGTTGGAGACCGAGCCCGGCGCGGTGATGGATCGCGAGAGCGTGGAGCACATCGTGGATGCGGCGCGGGTGCTCGGGCGCTACGCCGACGCGGTGGGCGTGCGCTCCTTCCCCCGCGGCCGCGACTGGTCCGAGGCGAGGGAGGACGTCGTCATCCGGAGCTTTGCCCGTCACTGCGAGAAGCCGGTCATCAACCTGGAGTCGGCGCGTCGCCACCCCTGTCAGGCCTTGGCCGACGCACTGACGCTTCGCGAGAAGTTGGGCGAGACCGCGGGCAAGCGCTTCCTCCTGACCTGGGCCTGGCATCCGAAGGCGCTCCCCACGGCCGTGCCCGCGAGCGCGGCGCTCGCGGCGGCGAGCCTCGGCATGGAGATCGTGATCGCCCGGCCTCCGGGCTTCGAGCTGGATCCCGAGGATACCGCGCTCATACGACGAGTCGCCCAGCAGTCCGGCGGCGAGTTCGTCCACATCATCGACAATCCGGACGATGCGACGGTGGGTGCGGATGCGGTGTACGTGAAGTCGTGGGGCTCGGTGAAGCTCTACGGCGACCCGCAGGAGGAGGCTGCCCAGCGCGCCGCCCTCCGCGACTGGCGGCTGACGCCGGCGCGGGTGAAGTCCACCCGCGGCGGCCGCGGCATCGTCATGCACTGTCTGCCGGTACGCCGGAACGTCGAGATCGACGATGCGGTGCTGGACGGGCCCAACTCCGTGGTGGTGGACCAGGCGGAGAACCGGCTGCACGCGCAGCGGGCGCTGCTGCTGGAGCTGATCGGCACCACGGGAAAAGTGTCACCCTGAGCGCAGCGAAGGGGGCCACGGCGGCATGGCCTCCTTCGCTTCGCTCAGGATGACATGATGGCATCCATGCGGACTCGAGGAGTACCACAGTGAGCATCGACACCTCTCGCGGCATCGCCGGTCTCAAGGGCGCGCTCCGCTACGTGCGCGCCTACCGGGACCAGGTCTTCGTCGTCAAGCTCGGTGGCGAGGTGCTGGGCGAGCCGGAGGTGCTCGACAACGTCACCGGCCAGCTCGCGCTCCTGTCCTCGCTCAGCATCCGGCTCGTGGTGGTGCACGGCGGCGGTCCCCAGGCCACGGCCCTGAGCCGGCGTCTCGGAGTCGAGCCCACCATGGTGGCGGGCCGCCGGGTCACCGATGCCGCCGCCCTCGAGGTGGCGAAGCTGGTCTATGCGGGGCAGCTCAACGTGGACCTGCTCGCCGCGCTCCGCGCTCATCGGGTCCAGGCCGTCGGATTGAGCGGGGTGGACGCCGATCTCATCACCGCCCACCGGCGCCCCCCCGTGCAGGTGGTGGACGACGCCGGCAAAACCGCCAAGGTGGACTATGGCCACGTGGGCGACGTGGATCGGGTGGATTCCCGGGTCCTCGCCACCCTGGTGGAAGCGCGCTTCGTCCCGGTCGTCGCCAGCCTGGCCGGCGGCGACGACGGTGAAGTGTTCAACGTGAACGCCGACACGGTCGCCGAGTCGCTGGCCGTGGCCATGCGAGCGCAGAAGCTCATCTTCCTCACCGGCGCGCCCGGCGTGCTGCGGGACCGGAACGATCCCTCCACCCTCGTGACCTTCGCCGATCCGGACGATCTCGCCGGCCTCATGGCCAATGGCGTGTTGAGCGGCGGCATGCGCCCCAAGGTGGAGGCCTGCATCCGGGCGGCCACCGGCGGGGTCGAGCGGACCCACATCATCGACGGCCGCGCGCCCGATGCGCTCCTCCTCGAGGTCTTCACCGGCGCCGGCTGCGGGACCATGATCGTGGGCCGGAAGGAGAAGGCGACGTACCTCGGGGTGGATCTTGCCGGATGAGCTGAGCCTCCTCCAGCGGCTGGTCGCCATTCCGTCGTTGAGCGGCGAGGAGGCGACCGTCGCCGCGTTCGTGGAAGAGACGGTCCGGGGCTGGGGCCTCGACGTGGTGCGGGACGATACCTCGGTGCGGATCGAGGTGCGCGGCCGCTCGCCCGGGGCCACGCTGGGGCTGGTCTCGCATCTCGACGTCGTCCCGCCAGGCGCCGGATGGACCCGCGATCCGTTCACGCCGACGATCGAGGGCGACAAGCTCTTCGGCCGCGGGTCCGGCGACGCGAAGGCGTCCGTCGCGGCCATGCTCACGGCGGCTCGCGATGTGGCAGAGGCGGGAGCGCCGGAGCGAGGGCGGCTGCTGGTGATCCTGGGGTACGGGGAGGAGACCAGGCACACGACCATGGAGCGCGCGGTCGAGCGGGCGGGCCGGATCGATGCCGCGATCGTGGGCGAGCCCACCAATCTCGAGTTCGCCACCGCGCAACGCGGGCTCATGATGGTGGACCTGGTCGCCCGGGGCGACCAGCGCCACGCGGGTTACGCCGCCGGAGATGGAGAGTTCGTCAACGCTGCGCTCGTCATGGCCCGCGATCTCCTGCGGCTCGAGGGCTTGTTCGACGAGCGCACCCATCCGGTCCTGGGCCACACCACCGCCACGCCCACCATGCTCGAGGCCGGGGTGAGCCGGAACGTCACCCCGGCGACGGCGACCGCCATTCTGGACGTCCGCAGCACGCCGGACTGGACCCACGAGGAGATCGCCGCGCTGCTCCGCTCGCGGCTCGACTCCGAGGTGGTGGTGACCTCGAAGCGGCTCGTG
>Ga0210114_1000082_pt1 | contig 21081 bp, 22 predicted proteins | sample MayberryNW_TuleA_FD_185524 | JGI IMG/M metagenome (GOLD analysis project Ga0210114, IMG submission 185524) | Wetland microbial communities from San Francisco Bay, California, USA, that impact long-term carbon sequestration - MayberryNW_TuleA_D2... | ecosystem: Environmental > Aquatic > Marine >...
TCCTTTGCGTTCTCTGCGGTTAAACTCTTTGCGATTCCGCTCCCGAGGGTTTCGGCTCTGGATCCGTTTGCCGCTCGCGCCGCTCAGAGCGCGCAACAGCGGGGTTAAACTTTTCAGCTCGTCCAAGCGCGCAATCAGTTCGACTGCTTCCTCGGCCTTTTTTTTCGGCAGTACCAGCGCGGCACAATCGCGAAACTTGTCCGCCAGCTCCGACCAGCTTAGCGGTTTACCCGGATGGCCGCGCGCAATGTCGTAGCGGCCTTCAATGATCCGCCCGCTCGTGAGCTCGACGCGAACGCGCGAACGCACCTGATCGTAACCGAGCCTTTCAAGCTCATCGTCGACATAGAGCGTTACCCGCTTCATCATCCCGATGACTTTCTTATCGCGCACCTTGCGGTCTCGGAACTGCGCCATGCCCGCTCGGCGTTCAAGGACGGCGATCGCCATGCAGAATGGAATGCTGAATTTTCCCTCCAGCGCGGTTTTTGGCATGGGATAGATCAAGGCATTGGGCACGTTGGAATTGGTGCCGACCTCGATCCGGGCAATATCGGCCGCGTGCAGATCATGCTCGCGTACGATATCGAGAATCAGATCCTGCGCCGGATGGGACAGCGAACCGGAGGGGTAAGGCTTGATCGAAATGCCCGGCTCTTTCATGAAGTAAGGCAAGCCCAGCCGCCCGGAAATCTTACTCTCGTCGTAGCCGCCGGCCATAGCATTGAAAAAGCCGCGGCGCGCTTCGAGAATGTTGTGCGCCGCCGTGAAACCCTGGCGCGCCAGCATGGCGGCGCTCACGCCGTTCTCAGCGGCCCGTCCGGCGTGCAGCGGCTTGGTCATGGTACCGAAATTTTCGCGCAAGCCGGACGCCATGCTTGCGGCGATGCCTAACGTGCGCAACAGTTGTTCTTCCTTGAAGCGAAAAATCTTCCCCACCGCCATTGCCGCCCCCAGACCGCCCATGGTCGCGGTGGAATGAAAGCCGCCCTGATAGTGACGCGGATTGATCGCGTCGGCGATCCGGCACTCGACCTCGACGCCTAAGAGATACGCGAGAATAAATTCCTGGCCGCTGATTTTTTCTTTCTCGCCGACTGCCAAAACCGCGGCCAGCACGGGCGTCGTGGGATGGGTGAGCAGACCGTAGACGGCTTCTTTGGACGTCGACAACTGAGTGTCGTCGTAATCCATCGCGTGGCCGGCAACGCCATTGGCAAGCGCAGCCTTAGGCGCCGGCGCCGATAACGATGTCCCGAGCACCGACGCCTCTCCCTTGCCTTTGATTTGCCGGATGTGCGTTTGCACGATGCGCGAGCATTGATCCGTCGAACCCGCCAGCGCCACGCCCAACCCATCGAGGATAAAGCCGCGCGCCAACCCAATGACTTCTCCGGGGAGATCCCGGTACCGGGTTCTGGCCACGAACTGCGCGACTTGTTGGGTCGGGCCGTTAAGTTTTTCGGTCATAGGGGCGTGACGGCAAAGATAAGCTTAAGGCTCGCTCGTTTGCCGCAACATTGCACCGGGTTAAGAACAAGTTCAAGGGCATGGGCAACCGCCTGACGAAAGGGCGGCGTGCGCTCCTCTACCGGGACCATGCTTGACAGGGCGAGTGCCGTGGGATATTTTTTCATGCAACTGGACACCTTATCCAGAGTGGTGGAGGGATAGGCCCTTCGAAGCCACAGCAACCGGTTCCCAAACAGGAACGCTGGTGCTAATTCCCGCTCCCGATTGTCGGGGGTAAAGATAAGGTGAGGTTTTCTTAAACCTCTTCTTATCTTGGTAAGAAGAGGTTTTTTTTGGCGCGAGACATGAGTACGCGGCTCACGACCGAACAGATCGAACGTTACAGCCGGCAAATTATGGTGCCGGACATCGGCGGCAAGGGACAAATCCACCTGCGTCAGGCAAGCGTGCTCGTCATCGGTGCCGGCGGACTGGGATCTCCGGCGGCGTTTTACCTGGCTGCCGCCGGTGTGGGAACCCTGGGCATCATCGATCCCGACAAGGTCGAATTGTCCAATCTCCAACGGCAGATCCTACATGCGACCGCCGACATCGGGCGCCAAAAAGTCGAATCGGCGCAAGCCAAACTCAACGATCTCAATCCCGATGTCGAGATCAAAACTTATGCGCTGCGCTTTGAGGAAGATAATGCCGCCGAGATCGCCGCAGATTACCAATTCGTCGTCGACGGCAGCGACAATTTTGAAACGAAATTTTTGGTCAATGACGTGTGCATTCGACTGGGGATCGCCTTCTCCCATGCCGGGATCGTTCGTCTCCAGGGGCAGACGATGACCGTGCTGCCGCGCAAAAGCGCCTGTTACCGCTGCCTATTTCAAACCCCACCGCCGCCGGAAGAAATGCTAAATTGCCAACAGTCCGGCATCCTCGGCGCGGTCGCCGGCACCCTGGGCACGATTCAGGCGACCGAAGCCGTGAAATATCTCGCCGGTTTCGAAGAAGGACTGCTCACGAATCGACTGTTAACCTACGACGCCAAAACGATGAAGTTTCACGGCGTCGAAATCGCCAGAAATCCGCAGTGCAGCGCCTGCGCCGAGACCAAACCGGCCGCAGCGACGCCATCGTCGCACTGCTAAAAGAGGAACCATGATGAGCTTTGTCACGGGACTTCAATGCCGAGAATGCGGCCAGGCGTATCCGCAGCAGCCCTTGCATGTCTGCGAAAGCTGCTTCGGTCCGCTCGAGATTCAATACGACTACGACGGCATTAAGAAGAGTATCAGCCGTGACAAGATCGCCGCGCGCGCGCGCAACCTCTGGCGCTACCGCGAGCTGTTACCGATCGACGGCGAGCCGCGCGTGGGATTGTATTCCGGCTATACGCCTCTGGTGCGCGCCCAGAGGCTCGGCGCCGCTCTCGGCGTGAAAGAATTATACGTCAAAGATGACTCGGTCAACCATCCAAGCTTCTCCTATAAAGACCGGGTGGTCTCCGTGGCCATCTCGAAAGCGCTCGAGTTCGGCTTCGATACGGTTTCGTGCGCGTCCACTGGCAACCTGGCAAACTCGGTGGCCGCTCATGCCGCTAACGCCGGCCTTGAATGTTACGTCTTCATTCCCGACGGCCTGGAGCAGGGAAAGATCATCGGCTCGGCGATCTACGGCCCCAAGACGGTCGCTATCAAGGGTAACTACGACGACGTCAATCGCCTGTGCAGCGAAATCGGCGACAAGTACGGCTGGGCTTTTGTCAACGTCAACCTGCGTCCATATTATTCCGAAGGCGCGAAGACCCATGGTTTTGAAGTCGCCGAGCAATTGGGATGGAAGCTGCCCCGGCATATCGTCGTCGCTTCGGCTGGCGGCACGATTCTCCCCAAGCTGGCAAAGGGCTTTCACGAACTGATCCAAGTCGGTTTGGTCGAAGATACCGGCTGCAAAATCTATTCGGCTCAGGCGGCCGGCTGCGCGCCGATCATCCAGGCGCTGCACAACGGCACCGATCTCGTGAGCCCGGTCAAGCCCAACACGATCGCCAGCTCGATCGCGATCGGCAATCCAGCCGACGGCTATTACGTGATTCAAGCGGTCAAGGAATCAGGCGGTTGGGGCGAGAGCGTCAGCGACGAGGAGATTCTTGAAGGCATCAAGCTGCTCGCCCGTACCGAAGGGATCTTCACCGAACCGGCCGGCGGCACCGAAGTCGCGGTGACCAAAAAGCTGATTGAACAGGGGCGAATTCCGCGCGACGAATCGATCGTCGTCAGCATCACCGGGAACGGCTATAAAACTCTCGAAGCAGTCGCACCCAGCGTTGAAAAGCCCTATACGATCGCCGCCACACTGCAAAACTTCGATGAGCTATTTCAGGCTCTCAGCCCGCGAGCGTCGGTGAAGGCGGTCGCGGTTTAGCGGTCATCTCGAGAGCCCCTGGAAAATCCCGAGTTGCCTGGTACAAATCGACGGATTATTTTAGAATAGTTGTAAATCAGGAGGATGGTTATGGCCGTGCGAGTTCGTGTCCCCACTCCGCTGCGTAAATTCACCCAAGGAGCCGATGAGGTTGATGCTCAAGGAACGAACGTCAAGGCGCTCGTCGAGGACCTGGAAAAAAACTATCCGGGAATCAAAGAGCGGATCTGCGATGAGACCGGCAAAGTCCGGCGGTTCGTCAACGTCTATGTGAACGGCGACGACATCCGTTTTTTGCAGAACCTGGAAACTTCTCTCAAGGAAGGCGACAGCATTTCGATCGTGCCCGCGATTGCCGGCGGGTTCTGATCCCAACGCGAAGCCCTGCCATGGCCCCAACTTCGCCCCATCTGCGCCTGGTCAATGCCGCGCCTGCCGGACCGCGCAAAGTCGAATCGATTCTCGATCTGATCGGCAATACCCCCTTGCTCGAAATCAGCAGAATCACCGAAGGCCTCTCTCCGGGCGTAAAAATCTACGCCAAGCTGGAAGGTCTAAATCCGGGCGGCTCGGTCAAGGACCGCCCGGCTTGGCGCATGGTTCAAGAGGGACTGCGGACGGGAAAGCTGCACCCCGGTAAGACCATTCTCGACTCCACCTCCGGCAACACAGGCATCGCGCTCGCGATGGTCGGCAGCGTCATTCATTACCCGGTCGAGTTGGTGATGCCCGGCAACGTCAGCACGGAGCGCAAGCATATCATCAACGCTTACGGCGCCAAGGTCACGTACAGCGATCCGCTGGAAGGCTCGGATGGCGCCATACGCGCGTGCCGGGAGATTCTCAAAACCGACCCGGCAAAGTATTTCAAGCCCGACCAGTATTTCAATCCGATGAATCCGCAAGCCCATTACGAACACACCGGGCCGGAAATATACCGCCAGACCGAGGGTCAAGTGACGCACTTGGTCGCCGGCATCGGCACCGGCGGAACGATCATGGGCACCGGACGCTATCTCAAGGAAGTTGATCCGAACATACAAGTCATTGCGGTCGAGCCCGACGACGCGCTGCATGGGCTCGAAGGGCTAAAACACATGGCCACCTCGATCGTGCCTGGGATCTACCACGAAGAGCAGCTCGATGAAAAAATTCCCGTGTCGACGGAAGACGCCTATTCGATGGTTTATCGGCTGAGCCAGGAAGAAGGCGTGTTGGTCGGACAGTCCTCCGGCGCCGCAATATTCGCCGCGATCAAAGTTGCGCGCAAGTTACGCTCGGCGACGATTGTGACGATTTTCCCTGATTTCGGCGACAAATACCTGACCACCAACTTGTGGGTGGGTTGGCGTGATCGCATGGCGGTGGGCAATCTGCAGTTTTCCATCTAAAGATCCATCGACTCCTTCACGTATCTTCTACCCGAGCAAGATTCCACCGTTCCATTACTCCAACCAGGGATACCTCGCAGCGTGGCTTTTTCGGCAGCCTGTTAGATTAGTTACTAAGAGTTCGTTAGTTAGTAGACCTACTGGGACGAAGGGGCGAGTCGTGGAAAGCGCAGGCACTAGGACTCAAAGGACGCTTTCGCACCGCGCCCAAAATTAAGCACTCGCGGCGTGGATCGGGTGGTGGCCGATGACGCTCAGATGCTTTGCCTGGGCTTGAAATTAAGCTCGAGTGGGAAAAAAAGTTGTCCGAGTGGACTCAGCTACTGCACGGCGGCGGAAATCGACAGCACCAGAGTGCCCCCTTCGTGGGGCGGCCCGCCCAAATACAGGAAATTACCCTTGTTGGGAACCGTTACAGTGGTATCGAGCAGCGGTTTATTGCGTTCGGTCAAGCGCACTTTCAATGCGATGCGGTTGTTCTGGAACTCCTGGGGAGCCACGGTTAATGATCGCCCGCCCGGGATTTCGAAACTCTTGTTGCCGCGCCACGGCACATTCTGAGTTTCGTCTTTGAGCAAGCGATAGGAGCGGTACTTGAGCACTCTCAGCTGCTTCTCCATGCCCTTGAGTTTGGCGTCGAACTCATCGCTCTGATTGCTCACCAGAATAGTCCCGATGGTCACCTGCACGGATTGCGGGTCCTTATCTGCGGCGGCGACCCGCACGGCCGCTGCGACTGAGACAAGACTAAAAAGCAGGGCCAGACTTAGGTGCTTCTTCAGCCGTTTCATGTTCACCCTCTTGCTCTTCGTACAGCCAGATCACGGTAGTCTTGGTCTCGTTTTCACGCCACAGTGCCACGCTGCGCCCGTGCGCGTCGATGGAATCCACCGCCGCGAAGCCGCTGCGCGCAGCCACTCCCCCACGCCAACCGGGAAAGTACGAATCGAAGGACCATACGGCAAGCAACAAGGCGATCAGCGCGGGGACCGCCCAGGCCGATCTCGGTGCACTAACCAACCGGTCGCGCCATTCTTGGTACCACGGCCGCGGCTCGCTGATGCGGCGTTCCAGCGCGCGCCAGAACGGCGCGAACTCGAGCTTAGCCGCCTGAGCAACCAAGTCACTGCGCAGCGCGAGGTCGATCTTTTCGATTTTTTGCTGGGCCGCGAGACACGCGGGGCAACTCCCCACGTGGGTTCGCACCCGCTCGCATTCGGCGCTGTTTAACTCACCGTCCAGCCAGGGCCCGATCGACTCTTGAATCCGTTCACACTCGTTCATAAAAATGCACTCAACTTGTCGTGCAATTTTTTGCGGGCGTAATGTAGACGGCTCATCACGGTGCCTTCCGAGCAGCCGAGAATTTCACCGATATCCTTGTAGGAAAGCCCTTCGATCGTTCTCAGCACGATGACGGCTTTGTGTTCGGGTGTCAAATCGTTTATCGCCTTGATTAGATTTTCGCGCAGCTCGCGGTCATGCACGTCGACAAACGGATCCCGCGCGACTTCATCCTGCGACTCCAAGAGACCGTCCATGCTCTCGCGAAACTCCAGGGGATTTCTCTTCTGGCGCCGCTGCGCATCGATCGCGAGATTGACCGCGATCCGATAAATCCAAGTGTAAAACGAAGAGCCGCCTTGGAAGCCGCCGATCTTCCGAAAAGCTCGAAAGAACGTTTCTTGCGATACTTCCAGCGCATCTTCACGATTGCGCAGCAAGCCGAGGATCACCATGTAGACCTTCTGATGGTAACGTGAGGCAAGTTCCTGAAACGCCGTCATCTCGCCTGCCTGGCATTTTTGGACCAGCTCCGAGTCACTCAGCGCCACGGTGATCCTGCCCCTTAGACGCGGTCATAAAAAGATTATTCATAGCGCAAAAGCACTTACTAACATAAAACCTTGAAGTTTTCGCGAATTCCTCTAAGATCACATTGATTCTCCTGGATATTTATCCGCTCCACCCTGGTCAATAAAGGATTGCCTATGCTCGTCCAGTGCCCAAAGTGCCGCACAACGTACAAAGTTTCCGACGAACTGATGAAGGGCAGCGCGCCGTCGTTCCGCTGCTCGCGCTGCAAACACACCTTTGCGCCCGAACCGCAAAGGGCGCCGCAACCCGGCGCCGGGACCGAATCGACTTTGGCAGAGCCGACCCTAGGTTCGTGCGACCAAGAATTGCGCCTGCCCTTTGATTCAAGAAACATTCCCGCGGAGACCGACAAAGATGCGGTCAGCCGCGACCTTGCCGATGATCAATGGTCCATCAGCGATCCCGAGCAAGATGATGAAAGTCGGTTCCCGCTGCCGGAAAATGATCCTGTGATGGAATCGGGCAAGAGGCTGGATGCAGCTCCAGATTTTCCGGCACATGATCCTTTTTTCCCGCCCGTGAAAGACGAAAGCGAGGATCCGAACAATATCCTGGCGATCTCTTCCTACCGCGATCAAAAAGCTTCCGTCCTGCCGTTTATCACGCTCTTCGGCCTGCTGGTGATCGGCTTTACGCTCATCTCGGTCATCAGCTACGCGCGTCCCGAGGCGTCGGAAGGTATCATCAAGAGTATTCCCCTGCTCGGCGCGTCGGTGCTGAAGAACCAGCATTTAAAAGAAGGCATTCTTATCCAGTCGCTGCGGCCCGCTTACCAGACGATCCAAGGCAACCGCGAGGTGTTTCTGATTAGTGGCGTCGTGCTCAATGAGAATCCGGTCGTCGTGCGAGAGATTCAGCTCTCCGCAATTTCTTACAACGGCGAAGGCAAAGAGCTGGAAAAGCAAATGATCTGGGTCGGAAATACGATCTCGCCCAAGATCATCCGCGGCATGACGATTGAAGACATCCCGCATTTGCAAGATCTGAAGCCGCTCAAGAGCTTTGAGATTCCCCCCGGGGATTCGATACCCTTCACGATCGTATTTTTGAAATCGGCGAAAAACGCCAAGGAATTCAGTTGTGAGGTGATTACAGCCGAGGGAGAAATTTGATTAGCGCGGAAACGACGGCTACGGGTCCCGGGAATCTTTTTTGGGTGTGATATCGAGTTCGTCGGGCTCGTTCACCGCTTTTCGGAACTTCTTGATGCTTTTACCGAGCCCCTCTCCCAAGTCGGGCAGGCGCCGGCTGAACAGAACCAGCACGATCACGGCGATGATCAACAATTCGCCAATGCCGAAACCAAACATGCGACCTCCCAAGACCGCGGCATTGTGATATCAACATTTCGCTGCACGCGCCGCGAGGATGAGCCTATACTATACGATGGTGGCGACCTTGGACATACCCTATCTGCGCTTTTTCGCGGTATCCGTCGCAGTCCACCTGGCGATGTTCCTAATCGTCTATCCGGCGCGGCCGATCAGGGTCGGAGAGCAGGAAAAAATTTCCGTGTCGCTTCTGGAAACACCGGCAAAGATCCAGCCCGAAACAGCGAAAAAAATCGAAGCCGCGCCTACACCGATACCCGCGCCGGTGCGCCGCGCACGAAAGCCGGCGACGATCGCCAAAAAAGATCCGCCGCAGGCGCCCGCCAAGACTCAAGCAGCACCGGCCGAACTTGGAGAAGAAAAACCCTTAGCGCGAGCCCCGTCAACACCGGCCGCGGCCCCCAAACCGCCCCCTGAGCCGCCGGCAATCGTGCCGGAAGAAAGCGTCGTTGCCGAGCGTCCGCTGCCCACGGTCAAAGAGTTGCTGCCGCCGCTTACCTGGTCGGCAGATTCCCGCAGCAGCAACGCGCCCATCAGCCTCAACACCAGAGATCCGCTTTACGTGAGCTACTTCACCAAGATCAAGCAGCTGATCGAGTCGCACTGGCAATACCCGGAACTCGCTCTTCGCTATGGCCTGCAAGGCAGGCTTTTCTTGGAATTTACCGTCGGCGCGGACGGGCGGCTGGAACGCTTGCGGATGGTGCGCTCTTCCGGTTCCCAACTCTTGGATGAGGAAGCCTTGCGCGCGATCAAAGCGGCGGCACCGTTCCCGCCGATCCCGCGTTGGATCCAGCCGAACCCATTGCCGATTTCAGCCGCCATGGAATACCACGATAACCGCGTTAATTATCAATTTGCGCGCTGACAGAGTCCCCACCACTTACGAATCGCCGCCGCTGGACAGCGGCTGCCAGCGCAGCACGGGTTTCCGCGCCGCGCGCGCTTCATCGAGGCGCTTGACCGGGGTTGAGTGCGGCGCGCTTTTGACCAGCTCGGGATCACTTTTCGCTTCCTGGGCAATGGCGAGCATCGCTTCGATAAAGCCGTCCAACGTTTCCGGCGTCTCCGTTTCCGTCGGTTCGATCATCAATGCCCCGGAAACCACCAGCGGAAAATAAATGGTCGGCGGATGGTAGCCGTAGTCGAGCAGGCGTTTGGCGATGTCGAGAGTGCTCACGCCGTTTCGCTGTTGTATCCGATCGGTGAAAATGCACTCGTGCATGCACGGCTCGTTGAAGGCGAGATGGTAACTCTTCTCCAGTTTCTTGCGGACGTAATTCGCATTGAGCAACGCCATCCGGCTCACCTCTTCCAACCCGTCGCCGCCGAGCGAGAGAATATAGGTATAGGCGCGCACGAGCACGCCGAAGTTGCCGAAGAAGGAACGCACGCGGCCGATCGACTTCGCGCAATCCTGCTGCAACTCGTAGCGATCGCCGGCCTTGACGATGCGCGGCACCGGCAGATAGTCGGCCAGATGGCTTCTGACTGCCACCGGACCCGCACCCGGGCCGCCGCCACCGTGGGGCGTCGAAAAGGTCTTATGCAGGTTCATGTGCAATACGTCGACGCCCATATGGCCCGGCTTGGCAAGGCCCAGGAGAGCGTTCAGATTGGCGCCATCGAGATAGACCATGCCGCCGCGGCGATGAACGACTTCGGCAACCGCTTCGATTTGGGTCTCGAACAGTCCGAGCGTATTGGGATTGGTGATCATCACCGCAGCGACGTCCTCATCCGTGGCTTTCTCAATGGCGGCGGCATCGATAACGCCGTGTTCGTTTGAGGAAATTTGCACGACCTCGTAACCGCACAAGGTCGAGCTGGCGGGATTGGTGCCGTGCGCCGTGTCGGGCACAATGATTTTCCTGCGCGGATTCCCGCGCTCGGTCAGACAGGCTCGGATCAGCATCAGCCCGGTAAGCTCGGCCTGCGCGCCGGCCGACGGCTGTAAGCTCACATGTTCCATACCGCTGATCTCGGCGAGCATCCCTTCGAGCTCGAACAGCAAAGCCAACGCACCCTGCAACAAATCACTTGGCGCCAGCGGATGAATCTGGGCAAATCCCGGGAAGCGCGCGACCACCTCGTTGACTTTGGGGTTGTACTTCATCGTGCACGAGCCGAGCGGATAGAATTGGCTCTCGATCGCGAAATTTCTCTGCGACAGCCGGGTAAAATGGCGCAAGGTCTCGAGCTCGCCCAATTCCGGGAAGCCGGCGATCTCCCGGCGTAGCAGCGCGCTTGGAATCACCGCCGCGACCTCATCACCCTCAGTCGGCCAGAAAAGCGCGCTGCGGCCGCTCGAGCCGCCTTCGAAAATAAGTTTCGGCTCCGCGCTGCCTGCGCGCCCGCTAGTCGCGGATGATTCGGACAAGCCGGTCGATCTCCTCTGCTTCGTTCATTTCAGTGACGCAGACCAACAAACAATTCTTCAGTTCCGGGAACCCATGCTCCAGGGCGATGCCCGGAATGATTTTTTTCGCCGCGCACCTGGCCATGAGTTGCCGCGCGTTCGCCGCGCGCAAGACGAACTCATTAAAAAACGGACCGGCAAATACTTCCGCCAAACCGCCCTCGCGCACGAGCCGCGCCTGCGCCTTGTGCGCGCGCGCAATATTGATATCGGCCAAGCGTCGCATGCCGCTCTTGCCCATCAACGACATGAAGACCGTCGCGCCCAGCGCGCAGAGCGTTTGACTAGTGCAGATGTTTGACGTCGCCTTCTCCCGGCGAATATGCTGCTCGCGGGTGGCGAGGGTCAGGACAAAGCCGCGCCGTCCGTCGCTATCGACGGTTTCGCCGACCAAACGGCCCGGAATGTTGCGCACGTATTTTTTTTGACAAGCAAAGAAACCGAATGCCGGACCGCCGAGAGCCATAGGCACGCCCAGGCTTTGGCCCTCGCCGACCGCGATGTCCGCGCCGAACTCACCCGGCGGCTTGAGCCGCCCGAGCGACAAGGGCTCGGTGGTCACGGTAATCAATTGTGCGCCGGCCTTGGCGCAGGCCGTTTGCATCGGCGTCAGGTCTTCAATAACGCCGAAAAAATTCGGATAACCCACCAGAACGCACATCGAGCGATCGTCCAGACGCCGCGTCAAATCGTTTAAGTTCGTGGCGCCGCTGGCGTCGAACGGCACTTCGTCGAGCACAACGTCGTTGAGATTGTTCAAGTAGGCCCGCACGACGGCGCGATACTGCGGGTGGAGGCTTCGCGACATCAGCACGCGCCTGCGGCCCACCGGTTGAATACGCCGTGCCATCAGCACAGCCTCCGCCGCCGCAGAGGCGCCGTCGTACACGGCGGCATTGGAAACCTCCATGCCGGTGAGCTGGCAAATCAGGGTCTGATATTCGAACAACGCCTGCAAGGTGCCCTGGCTGACCTCGGGCTGATAGGGCGTGTAGGAGGTCGAGAATTCCGAGCGCGAAATAATGGCGTCCACTGCGCTCGGTATGAAATGATGGTAGATCCCGCCGCCGAGAAACAAACTCCAGTCGCCCGCCGCGGCATTTTGCCCCGCCAGCGACGTCAGCCGCTTGCGCACGGCAAGCTCGGTCAGGCCCGGCGCTAAGTTGACCCGGGCGCGATCACGCAGGTTTTGGGGAATGTGGCGGTAGAGCGCATCGATGGAATCGAGGCCGATCGCACGCAGCATGCGCTGCTGATCGGCCGGCGTGTGGGGAGTGTAGCGCATGAGCCGAGGCTACTTGCCCTCCTCGTCGTCTTCCTCCTCGTCGGGCTCTTCCTCTTCTTCTTCGTCTTCCTCTTCTTCGTCGTCTTTTTGCTGCTGCACGTATTCGGCATATTCGTCGGCATCCATGAGATCTTTGAGATCGTCCGGGTCGGACAGCTCGACGCGGATCATCCAGCCGTCGCCGTAGGGATCATCGTTGATCGTTTCCGGATTATCCGGCAGGATGTCGTTGATCTCCAGGACCGCACCACTGACCGGCGCATAGACATCCGACACCGCCTTCACCGATTCGACGGCGCCAAAGGGATCGTCCTTGACGATTTTTTCACCCACCTCCGGCAACTCGACGTAAACGATATCGCCGAGCTCTTCCTGGGCGTATTCGGTGATACCGATGGTCGCGGTGGTGCCCTCGACCAATACCCATTCATGCTCTTTTGAGTATTTGAGTCCTTCAGGAAACTCCATCACAAACCTCCTTGATCCTCTGGTGCTGTGTTCAATGGCGATAGAACGGTGTAGAAACGATTTTTGCCGGAATTTTGCGGCTACGGATCTCTACATCGATGACATTGCCGAGCCCGGCGTGCTCGATCGCTACATAGCCGAGCCCGATCGCTTGACCGAGCGAAGGCGATTTGGTGCCGCTGGTGACGCGACCGATGTTGCGATCATTCTTAAACAGAGCATAGCCGCCGCGCGCAATCCCAGGCTCGAGCATCTCCAACCCGATTAGTTTGCGTTCGACTCCCTGTTGTTTTTGCCTGAGCAAAGCCTCGCGGCCGATGAAGTCGGGCTTTGACCATTTGATCACCCACTCCAGACCCGCTTCCACCGGCGTCGTGGTCTCGTCCAGTTCGTGCCCATACAACGGATAGGCCTTTTCCAACCGCAATGTATCGCGCGCTCCCAGACCGGCGGGCATCAAACCCTCCGGCGCCCCCGTTTCGAGCAAAGCCGACCAGAGCCGCGCCGCCTCTGCGGCGTTGCAATAGAGTTCAAATCCGTCCTCGCCGGTGTAACCGGTGCGCGCCACCAGGCAGCGTATCGAAGCCACGTTGGCAAACTCGAAGCGAAAGCTTTTCAGTCCGCTTAACCCAGCGGCGGTCAGCGACTGAAGTATTTTTTCGGCGCGCGGACCTTGCAGCGCCAGTTGCGCGTACTTGGCGCTGACGTTTTCAACCTCGACGCGGTCCGCCGCATGGGCGGCGATCCAGGCAAAATCCCTGGCGCTATTCGAAGCGTTGACGCAAATGAAATAAGCATCCGGTTGCAAGCGGTAAAAGATGACGTCGTCGATCACGCCGCCACGTTCGTTGAGCAGCAGATTGTACTGCGCTTGGAAAACCGCCATGCGCGAAACGTCATTGGCGGTCATGCGCTGGCAGAATTCCGTGGCACCCTCGCCGCGCACTTCGATCTCGCCCATGTGACTCACATCAAAAAGCCCGGCCCGGCTGCGCACGGCGCGATGCTCTTCGATCACGCCGCTGTATTGCACCGGCATCTCCCAGCCGGCGAACTCGACCATTTTCGCACCCGCCCGCCGGTGCGCGGAAAAAAGCGGTGTTCTTTTCAGTTCCTGCGCCACGGCCGCGACGAACGGTAGCTTTAGCGCTCGCGCTGGAGCGAATCTTTGGCGGCCTTCAACGTGTTATAGAGCAGCATGCAGATGGTCATGGGACCGACACCGCCTGGTACCGGCGTGATCGCCGAAGCACGCCCTTTGGCGGTTTCGAATTCGACGTCGCCGCACAACTTGCCGCTCGGGGAGCGATTGACGCCCACGTCGATGACGACCGCGCCGGGCTTGATCCAATCGCCGCGCACCAATCCCGCCTTGCCGATGGCGACCACCAGAATATCGGCGCGGCCGACTTCGTCGCGCAGGCTCGCGGTACGCGAGTGACAGATCGTTACGGTCGCATGCTTGGCGAGCAACATCAGTGCAACCGGTTTGCCTACAATATTGCTCCGTCCGACCACCACGGCGTTCTTGCCCTTGGGATCGCAGTTCACGGACTCGAGCAATTTCATAATGCCCATCGGCGTGCAAGGTCTGAAACCGTCGGCGCCGAGCGCCAGCATGCCCTGGCTGACCGGATGAAAGCCGTCGACGTCCTTATGCGGCGAGACCGCTTCCAGGATTCTTTCAGCGTGAATATGCGGCGGCAGCGGCAGCTGCACCAGGATGCCGTGCACGGCTTTATTTTTATTGAGCTGATGGACGAGCGCGAGCAGTTCCTTTTCCGAAACGGTCGCGGGCAACAAATGCTCGAACGACTGGATGCCGACTTCCTTGCAGGCTTTCTCTTTATTGCGCACGTAAATATGCGACCCGGGATCATCGCCGACCACCACCACCGCCAAGCCCGGCGCGATACCCCAGCGCCGCTCGAGCCCGTCGACTTCCTCTTTGATATGCTTTTGAACTTCTTTGGCGACGGCTTTACCGTCGATGATGGCGGCCATGACTACTCCGTCACGGGTATACAAGAAAAAAATTTTTTGTAAACAGGCAGCGGTTCGGTTTGTCAATTCTCACGGACTGCCCTGCGTCTTTATCGAAGAAAGTCAGGATGAACTCGCGAGATACTTTTCGATCTTGAGATCCATGTCGGATTTTAGTGAATCCCTCACCGATCATTTAATTGCATGACACGGTGAAATTTAAACGTCAACACCTTCCGCTCAGAACTTTTGACGGGCGTCACATGCAGCGCTTGCACCGCATCGGCCTCACTGTTTGGCGAGAGTCGATGTGATATTGACAAGCCGGCAACGAGGCTCTATAGGCTGACTTGAGCACAAAAGAAGCGGCGCGCATGCTGCGCCGTCGCGGGGCAGCGACCCTCGCGGACGAACAACTGAGAAAGGTTTTGTTTGATGAGCCGACCACGCACCATCGAAGAAGTGAAAAACGATATCCGCGATCGCGTCGGCCGCCGCGCGCCCTTTCTCCACGCCGAGAAAAGCGAAGCGGAAGCGGCGCTGGCGCAGATGGCTGACTTCGAGGGCGAGACCTGGGCCGCGGCGTGGAATTCCCTCGGAGAGAAGTGGGAAGAGAAAGCCAAAACCGCTGAGAAAAGCGGAGACGCCGCTCGGACAAAAGAATCCTTTTTGAAATCTTATGGGTATTACGGCATCGCGCGCCATCCATTTCCGAGCACGCCGGGAAAACACCACGGCTATGCGAAAACCCGCGAGATGTTCCTGGCGGCATCTAAGTATTTCGAAATTCCGATCGAGCGCGTGGCCATTCCGTTTCACGGCAAGCCCATCGTCGGGCATCTGAGACTGCCGAAGAAACTACCGGCGCCGATGATCATGCACTGGGGCGGCATCGACAACTGGAAAGAAGAGCGCCACTCCTTCGGCGAAGCCTTCGTCAGGGAAGGATGGGGCTGCTTCATCATCGACAGCCCCGGCACCGGCGAATGCCCGATGCCCGCCGGGCCGGACGCGCATCAAGTCCATACAGCGGTGCTCGACTATCTACTGATACGGCCGGAAGTCGACGCCGCCAAGATCGCGGTGGTCGGCGCCAGCTTCGGCGGCCACTGGTCGACCAAGCTCGCCCACATCGCACCAGAAAAGCTCCGCGCTGCAGTCAACTGGGGCGGCGGCATCCACTATTTCTTTCAACCCGAGTGGCAGGAGCGCTCGCGCCACGCCGACTCCTATCTTTTTGATCTGATCGAAGCGCGCGCCAATCTCTTCGGCAAGAAGACGTTCGACGAGCTTTGCCAGGTCATGCCCGCGCTGTCGTTGCTCGATCAAGGCTGGCTCGACAAACCGTGCGCGCCGCTGCTGATCGTCAACGGCAAGGAGGACAAGCAAGTGCCGCTGGAGGATTTATATCTGCTGCTCGAGCACGGCAATCCAAAAGCGATCCGCTTGTTTCCCGGCGGGCATATGGGGGCGATCCCAAATATCTTCAAAACCGTACTGGATTGGCTGCACGGAAAATTGGACTGATAGCCAAATCCATCTAAAAATTTGAATTGCCGAATCGAAACAACAATGGCCTCGCGCAAAGACGCAAAGCACGCCCAGTTCGGAGAAATAAGAGAATATTTCTCTTTGCGCCGTGGCGTCTTGGCGCGATAATCTCTCCTGTGTCGTTTCGTTGTTAAAGGGTACGAATGAGCCTTTACCAACTGCAAAAACTCATCTACCACGTCAATCGCGATCCGGTGCAACGCGAACGCTACCGTCAGGATGGAGCGGCGTTCGTTAAGAATTACGACTTGACGGAAGACGAAGCGACGGCAGCGCTCGCTGTCGATGTGCGCGCGCTCTACAGCATGGGCGTTCACTCGCTGCTGCTGAGGCCGTTCACCTTGCTGCACAAAGTTTCGAACGAAGATTACGCCAAGGCGCTGAAAGGACTGGAATAGCCATGCCGATCGTATTTGCTTGCGCGGCCAGCCACGCGCCCGGAATGACCGCCTGGACCGAAGCGGCACCGAAGCCACAGGCGGAAAATTTTCTCGGCCATTACCGCCGCCTCGGCGAAAGGCTCGCCGAAGCGAAACCCGACGCCATCGTCGCCCTTACGGTCGAGCACTGGGCGAATTTTTTTCTTAACAGCATGCCGACTTTGTGCATCGGCCGCGCCGCCCATTACGACGGTCCGGTCGAAGAATGGCTGCGCATTCCCAAGGCGCGTGTTCCCGGCGACGCCCATCTCGCTGTGGAGATCATCGAGGCCTGTTTGGACGGCGGCTTCGATCCGACTTTTTCCGACGAGCTATTGTTCGATCACGCGACGTTTTTGCCGTTGCATTTTCTAAATCCCGGCATGGCCGTGCCGGTCGTGCCGATCATCCTCAATACGCTCACCCCGCCGATGCCCACGACCAAGCGCTGTTTTGCCTTCGGCCAGTTTCTCGGCCAGTTGCTGGAAAAGAACCAAAAGCGCATCGCCGTGATCGCGACCGGCGGCCTGTCGCACTGGCCAGGCGAGGCCAAACACGGCAAGATCAACATCCCTTTCGACAAAAAGTTTCTGGACACCTTGACCGGTTCCGATCGCGGCCGACTGACGGAATACAGCCACGACGAGATCAACAGAGAAGCCGGATCCGGCGGGCACGAGATCAGAACCTGGATCGCGCTTGCCGGCGCGGTGCAAAATTGGCAAGCCGAGCTACTCGCCTATGAGCCGGTCGTGCCATGGGCAACCGGCTGCGGATTGGTCGCATTCTCCAGATGATTTTGACAGAAAGAGTTTCAACCGCAAAAACCCCATAGGATGCGAAAAAAACGAATCCATCAACAGATTCGGAGTTTTCTGGTATGTCATGCTAAACGACCGTAAAGCATCTGCTTTGCGCTTTTGCCGATTCATTCGATCAGAAAGGAAACCAAATTCTTCGTCACAGAGTTTATCCAGCGTAATCGAAGGACTCCTCAAAATGACAGACCGAGTTAAAGAGTGCGATCGCGCCCCTGCCCTGTGACCTTTGTGCTCTGTGTAGATAAATCTGCTTTCATGTCGCATCCTCTTTGCGTTCCATGCGTTCTTTGCGGTTAAATATCTTCTCTTCTTTCCTTGGAGATAAATGTGGCTCTAAAATTTAGCTTGCACAGCGTCCACGGCGGCGTAAAAAACATCGATGAGATTCACAGGCGCGCTAAACGCGCCGAAGAGCTCGGCTACGACGGCATTTTTCTCGGCGAGAGCCACCTAAGCTCGATCGATTCGTTTCAGACCCTGGCGAGCTGCGCCATGATCACCCGGCGCGTGATCCTCGGCATCGCCGTAACCAACATGGTCTTCCGACATCCGACCGTGCTCGCTGGCGCCGCCGCGTCGCTCAACGAAATTTCCAAGGGCCGGGCGATACTGGGACTCGGCACCGGAGATGGTCCGGTTTACGGTCAGGGCTTGAAGGCAACGGCGCTAAAGGAATTCGAAGCGGGCGTTAAGCTGATTCGCCATCTCGTCCAAGGAAATGCCGCCACTTTCCCGACCGGTAAGGTCGGCATCGGCTTTACCATCAACAAGCCGGCCAAAATCTATGTTTCGGCCGAAGGCCCGAAGGGCTTGCAACTCGCGGGGCGCTCTGCTGACGGCGTCATTCTCGGCACCGGCTTCGATCTGCGCGTTTACGAATGGGCAAAGCAAAAAATTCGTACCGGCGCCGCCGAAGCCGGCCGCAAGGAGGGCGATATCGCGGTGATCGCCGCGGGCATGCTCTGCGTGCGCGACGACGGCAACGAAGCGAGAAAGATCGTGCGCAACCGCATCGCCAACCGCGCGCATCATAATTTCCGCTTTACCTACGAGACCGTACCGGCGGAAGAACTGGACGGAGTGAAAAGATTCGTGGCCGCCTTCGACGTCATGAAGCCGATGGAAGACCGCGTCGATCCCGACTTAGTCAACGACTATCTGGTGCACCGCTTCTCGATCGCCGGCACACCCAGGGAATGCATTGAACGAATCGAAGAGCTAACGGCCGCCGGTGTCGACCACCTGATGCTCACGGCGGCCAGGAAAGTGTATCACGAGAGCGTCGAGGCGTTCGCGACCAAGGTGATGCCGCATTTCCAGAAGTAGCGATCATGGGTACGGCCGTGTTCCGGCCCTACCCTGAACCGCTCAGCCCGACGGTGTTCTAACTTGCCTTACGTTGCGGCTTCGTTTTGGCTGCTTCCAATTCCTGTCCCAGGGTCTCAAGATCCTCGGTACTCACGATTTTGCGGACCTTGGGAAACATCTTTCCTTCTTCCTCTTCCTCGGCATGATGCTCTACATTTTCCATCAACACTTTGAGCTTTGGCTCGAACTTCTCACTATCCGATTTCAAATTGTCCATTTCTCGAAGAAGCGTTTTGACTTGCTTATGTTCCTCGACGGCTTCTAGCACCATATCTTTCAGCTCCTCATGCTTCTCCATGGCCGGATAGAAGATGGTTTCTTCGATTCGTGTGTGGGTCTCCAGTTCGCTTTGAATTTCGTCAAAGATTTTTCTTTTCGCTTTCTCGCCTTCGGTGTTTTGCGCCTGTTCAAATAGCTCCTTGACTTTAAGATGGTCTTCTTTCAAAAGCTCTAACGCGTCCATAATAATAAGTACCTCCTCGTAATCGTTTTAACGGCGCTCATCGATGCCGCTAAACTCGTCGCTTTCACCGCCGCTCTCCTCGCCATGCTCTTCGGACGGCGCTGAATTGGATTCTGACGGCACGGATATGCGCTCCAGCGTTTCGCCGACCAGTGCCCGGTCGCCCGTCACCGTCGCAAGCTCGCCCAGAGAAGTAACACCGACCAGCTCGTCGTTCTCGTTGACGACAAAAATGCGCCGGATTTGATGCTCTTGCATCATTTTGGCCGCCTCCTCGGCCTGCTGCGTTTCCAAGCAAGAAACCACGTCGGCGGTCATCGCTTCACGCACCTCGGTCTTGGTGGGGTCTTGGCCCTTGGCGGTCGCCCTGATCGTGATATCTCGATCCGTGATGACGCCGATCAAATGTTGGCCTTCGCATACCGGCATCGAACCGACATCGAGATATCTCATCTTTTCGGCGGCCTCCTGTAGGGTGTCTGTGGGCTGGATCATCTCCACCCGATAATTTATGAAGTCTTTCAGTTGCATCGAAGCGCTCCTTCCCGGGAAATCCAACCGCTAATGGGAAACACTTCCGCGGTCGGTTTGATCGTGCCCTTCGAGTTTGACCATCTTGTTGTACAAGCCAATGATCAGCCACGTAGGCACCCATTGCGCGATGAAGTTTCCCCATTTTCCTTGACCGGTAACCTGACACAAAAGTGAAAGTCCCATAGCGGCGACCGCAACTCCCAGATACGCCGATGAGGGCAGTGACCCGGTATACTCCTCAATCGTTTTTGTAAACTGGTCTTCGGTCGGTCTCGAAAAACGCTCACCGATCTGTCCCTGCTGATAGTTTTCCATGTAAATTTCCTCCTTGCCGTACACGCCACGCAAATACTCTGCCATACTTCGGATTTATTGAAGTGCCGCAACAGGGCTGACGCGAGCGTCTCTCCAGAACGTCAGATCTCGATTCTGAGACAGCACCGAACGCCTTTTAAATCCGGAATGTCCCTAGTATGCGTCTCGGAATAACGAAAGTTTTCCACGCGGAAGATTGTCGAAGCAACTGCATTTCTCGCGAGCCCCATATGGCATGGAGGATAAACGCTCAACTTTGAGGAATCGCAGGTGGGCTTTCCGCCGACAATTATTAAGGAGTTCGTTAGTTACAATAGTAGACATACAGGGACGAAGGGGCGACTCTTGGAAAGCGCAGGCACCAGGACTCAAAGGACGCTTTCGCACCCTACGCCCAAAATTAAGCACCTCGGGGCGTGCTCGGGTGGTGGCCGATGACCTACAGACGCTTTGCCTGGGCTTGGAACGAGTCGCCCCTTCGGGTCCACTAACCCTGTTGTGTAGATACTTATGAACTTTTAATAACATTCGCTCCGCCGTTTTGAGGCGATGTGCCTGCGGCTTCCGGTAAGCTAAGTACAACCTAGAGCGCGGAGCCCACGTGCGAGAAAACTCGGCCCGTGGCGGTCGGTGCCGATGCTGCTTACAGCACTGGCACGATAACTGCCTCTTTCGCCGGCAGGAGGTAACCGATCATGGCTGAAGAACTTTGTGCTCATCCCGGATGCGTTTGCGAAGTAGAATCGGGCGCTGCCGTCTCGAAAGATGGAAAAAACTATTGCAGTGAGTTCTGCGCCAGTAGCGAAGGTGCCAGCCTGGAGGACTGCCAGTGCGGCCATTCAGATTGCGAGTGAGGATACATGTGAACTTCTTATTAAGGAGTCCATAATTAAGTAACTAACAAAGCGACCGAGGGCCGAGCCCTGGAGATTGCGGGCATAGGACGGAGAAGGTTATTTTCAGGCCC
>Ga0210114_1000083_pt1 | contig 20924 bp, 15 predicted proteins | sample MayberryNW_TuleA_FD_185524 | JGI IMG/M metagenome (GOLD analysis project Ga0210114, IMG submission 185524) | Wetland microbial communities from San Francisco Bay, California, USA, that impact long-term carbon sequestration - MayberryNW_TuleA_D2... | ecosystem: Environmental > Aquatic > Marine >...
CGCGCCGGCGCGGCTTCGAGCTGCACGGCCATTCGCTCGCGCTGTACGCGGACTGCACCAAGCCGGACTGCCCCAACCGCAAGGACGTGCGCCTCTAGCTCGCGTCGAGCAGCTCCGCCGCGTGCCGGCGCGTGGTGGCGGTGATCTCGGCCCCGCCGAGCATGCGCGCCAGCTCTTCGACCCGCGCCGCGCGATCCAGGCACGCGACGCTGCTCGCGATCCTGCCGCGGGCGCCCGAGCGCAGCACGCTCCACTGCGCGTCGCCCTGCGCCGCGACCTGCGGCAGGTGCGTCACGCACAGCACCTGGCGCTCCCGGCCGAGCCTGCGCAGCGAGCGGCCCACGGTTTCCGCCACCGCGCCGCCGATGCCGGCGTCGACCTCGTCGAACACGAGCGTGGCAACGGGAGACACGCGCGCCGCCACCAGCTGGATGGCGAGGCTCAGCCGCGACAGCTCGCCGCCGGAGGCGACCTTGGCGAGCGGCCGCAGCGGCAGGCTCGGGTGCGACGACACCTCGAACTCGACCGCCTCCATGCCGGCCGCGCTGGGCGCCTCGAGCGGATGCAGCGTGACGGCGAAGCGCCCGCCCTTCATCGCCAGCTGCTGCATGCCCGTGGTGACTGCTTCGGCGAGCGACTTCGCCGTGGCCTTGCGCTTCGCGCTGAGTTTTCTTGCCACCGCCGCATGACGCTCGGCGGCGGCGGCCACCTCTTTCTGCAATGCCTCGGGACTCGCCGCCAACGCCAGGTCGGCAAGGCGCGTGCGCGTGGTCTCCGCCAGCGCCGCCAGCGCCTCGGGGCGAACGCGGAAGCGCCGCGCCGCCGCGTGCAGCGCCTCGATGCGCGCCTCGGCATCGCGCAGCGCCTGGGGGTCGAGCTCCACGTTCGAGGCGTAGTGACGCAGCGCGCGCATCGCCTCGTCGGCCTGGACCTCGGCGGACGCGAGCAGCTCGAGAACCGGCCCGAGACGCGCGTCGTGCTCACCGAGGGCGCGCAGGCGCGCGCTCACGGCGGAGAGCTGCGGCAGGATCGCGCCTTCGGCCTCGGAGAGCGCCTCCAGCGCGGACTGCGCGCCGGCGAGCAGGCCCGAGCCGTGCTGCAGGCGACGGTGCTCCGCCGCGAGGCGCTCCCACTCCCCGTCCTGCGGCGCGAGCCTGTCCAGCAGCTCGCGCCTCTCTTCCAGCTCGGCGCGCTCGGCTTCGTGGCGCGCGAACTGCGCTTCGGCATCCTCGGCGAGCGCGCGCAGCCGCTGCCACTCGCGCCAGGCCGCGGCGCACTCGCGCGCCAGCGCATCGCCGCCGCCGTGCGCGTCCAGCAGCGCGCGCTGCGCCGCCGCGCGCAGCAGCGACTGGTGCTCGTGCTGGCCATGGATGTCGACGAGGAACTCGCCCGCCTCGCGCAGCTGCGCGAGCGTCGCGGCGTGGCCGTTGACGAAGCAGCGCGAGCGGCCGCCGCGCTCGAGGGTGCGCCGCAGGATCAGGCGCCCGGGATCGCCCTGCAGCTCGCGCTCGGCGAGCCAGGCGACGAGCGGCGACTGCGGCGCCAGGTCGAACTCCGCGGCCAGCTCGGCGCGCTCGGCGCCTTCGCGCACCAGCGCGCTGTCGGCGCGGCCGCCGACCAGCAGCTCGAGCGCGTCGACGAGGATCGACTTGCCGGCCCCGGTCTCGCCCGTGAGCACCGTGTAGCCGGGGCCCGGCTCCAGCTCGACGCGCTCGGCGATGACGTAGTCGCGGACCGAAAGTACCCGCAGCATGGCGCTTCAGTCCTCGCCCGCGTCCCTTTCGGCGGCCTCGCTCCAGGAGAGCTTCTCGCGCAGCATGGCGAAATAGCTGTAGCCCGGCGGGTGCACGAAGCGCACGGCGTCGACCGAGCGCTTGAGCAGCAGCCGGTCGCCCTCGGCGAGCTCGGTGAGCGCGAAGCCGTCGAAATGCGCGCGCGCATCCGGCGCGCGCAGCAGCACGATCTCGATCTCGCTGCGGTCGCTCACGCTCACCGGCCGCGCCGACAGCACGTGCGGATTGAGCGGCACGAGCGCGAAGGCGGCGACGCCCGGCTGCAGGATCGGCCCCTGCGCCGACAGCGCGTAAGCGGTCGAGCCCGTCGGCGTCGCCACGATCAGCCCGTCCGCGCGCAGCGCGTAGACGTATTCGCCGTCGATGCGCACTTCCACCTCGATCAGCCGGCCCTGCGAGCCCTTGCCGACCACCGCCTCGTTGAGCGCCACGGTGCGCAGGATGCGCGTCGCGCCGCGCAGGATCTCCGCGTCGAGCAGCGCGCGCTCCTCGAGGCTGTGCCGGCCATCGAGGATCGCGCCCACCGACGCCTGCATGTCGCGCAGCGCGATGTCGGTCATGAAGCCGACGCGGCCCTGGTTGATGCCGGCGAGCGGCACCTTGTGCCGCGCGAGGCTGCGCGCCGCGGCCAGCATGGTGCCGTCGCCGCCCAGCACCAGGGCGAGCTCGGCGAAGGCGCCGATCTCCTCGTAGCCGGCCGCGTCCTCGCCGTCGCCGATGTGCTCGGCGGTCTCGCGCTCGACGCGCACCTCGCAGCCGCGCTGCCGCAGGAATTGCCGCAAGGTGCGCAGCGAGTCGGCGATTTCCGGCGTGTGCTTGCCGATCAGCGCGATGCGGGAGAACGCCGGCTTTGGCATCGCCGCATTCTAACCGCATGTGTAGAATGCAACGCATGCTCGACAGGCGCGCGCAAGTCCTTCTGAAGACGCTGATTGAGCGCTACATCGCCGAGGGTCAGCCGGTCGGCTCGCGCACGCTATCGCGGCACTCGGGGCTCGACCTGTCGCCGGCGACCATCCGCAACGTCATGTCCGACCTCGAGGAGCTCGGCTTCATTTCCAGCCCGCACACGTCGGCCGGGCGCGTGCCGACGCCCGCGGGCTACCGCTTCTTCGTCGACACGCTGCTGGTGGTGAAGCCGCTCGGCTCGGGCGAGCAGCGCCAGCTCGAGGACCAGCTGCACCCCGACAACCCGCAGCGCGCCATCCAGTCGGCCTCGCAGCTGCTGTCGCAGCTCACGCACTTCGCCGGCGTGGTGATGACGCCGCGGCGCCGCGCGCTCGCCTTCCGCCAGATCGAGTTCCTGCGCCTTTCCGAGAAGCGCGTGCTGCTGATCGTCGTGACGCAGGACGGCGGCGTGCAGAACCGGGTGCTGTCCACCGGCCGCGACTACTCGCCCGCCGAGCTCGTCTCGGCGGCCAACTACCTCAACCAGAACTACGCCGGGCACAGCTTCGAGGACGTGCGCCAGCGCCTGCAGCAGGAGCTGCGCGAAATCAAGCAGGACATGATGCAGCTGATGAACGCGGCGGTGGACGCCGGCAACCGCGCCCTCGAGGAAGGCAACGAGCCCTACGTCATCTCCGGCGAGCGCAATCTGCTCACGGTGCAGGACCTGTCCCACGACCTGCGGCGGCTGCGCCAGCTGTTCGAGCTGTTCGAGCACAAGACCACGCTGCTGCAGATCCTGGATCTCTCGCTGCGCGGCCAGGGCGTGCAGGTGTTCATCGGCGGCGAGTCCGGCGTCACCGCGCCCGACGACGTGAGCGTGGTCACCGCGCCGTACAGGGTCGACGGCGAAGTGGTCGGCACGGTCGGCGTCATCGGGCCCTCGCGCATGGCCTACGACCGCGTGGTTCCCGTCGTCGACGTCACTGCGAAGCTCCTGTCGAGCGCGCTGTCCAAGCCCTGAACGGCATTCTCCTCGTCAACCTCGGCACGCCGTCGGCGCCCACGACGCCGGCCGTGCGCGCCTACCTGGCCGAGTTCCTGTCCGATCCGCGCGTCGTCGAGCTGCCGCGCTGGCTGTGGCTGCCGATCCTGCACGGCGTCGTCCTGCGCAAGCGCCCGGCCCGGTCCGCGCACAAGTACGCCAAGGTCTGGACCGCGGAGGGCTCGCCCCTGGCGGTGCACACCGCGCGCCAGGCGCGGCTGCTGCGCGAGGCCACGGGGCTGCCCGTGGAGTTCGCCATGCGCTACGGCGCGCCGGGCATCGCCTCGGCCCTGCGCAAGCTGCCCGCGCGGCCGCGCATCGTCGCCCTGTATCCGCAGTACGCGCGCAGCACGACCGCGTCGATTCGCGACGTGGTCGGAGCGGACGCGGACCTCGTCGAGCAGTTCCACGATCACCCGGGCTACATCGCCGCGCTCGCCGCGCTCGTCGCGGAGCGGCCCGACGTGCTGGTGATGAGCTTTCACGGCCTGCCGCAGCGCGCCGTGCAGCGCGGCGATCCCTATCGCGCGCAGTGCGAGCGCACCGCGCAGCTGCTCGCCGACGCGCTGGGGCTCGCCCCCGCGCAGTACCGCGTGACCTTCCAGTCGCGCTTCGGCCCGGCGCGCTGGCTGCAGCCCTATACCGCCGACGTGCTCGCCGAGCTGGGCGCCGCGCGCACGGCCCGCGTGCACGTGCTCTGCCCGGGCTTCGTCGCCGATTGCCTGGAGACCCTGGAGGAGATCGCCATCGAGGGACGGCAGATCTTCGTCGCCGCCGGCGGGGGTGAATTCCGCGCCCTGCCCTGCCTCAACGAATCGCCGCGCTGGATCGCGGCGCTCGCCGAGATCGCTACTTCCCCTTCTGCTCGGGCCTGACTTTCTCGTCGACCTTGTCGTGCGCCTTCTTGGCGCCCTTCTGCGTCGCCCTGGCCGCGCGGTCGACCGCGCGGCCGGCGGCCTTGGCGCCGCGCTCGATGGCCTTGCCCGCCGTGTCCAGGCCTCGCTCGACCGCGTTGTCCGCCGCCCAGGCGGGAATCGCCGCCACGATCAACGCCAGCATCCAGGATCTCATCGCCGCCTCCTAGCCGCGCGCCGCCAGCTGCACGTTGGCCTGCATCAGGCGCTCGATGAGCACGCGCATGAACGCCTTGTTGAGGCTGACCTGGCAGGCGTCGGTGGCGGCACGCAACGCCTGCGCCTTGATCTCGATCACCGTGACGTCGCCGAGCGCCGTGATGGTGGTGGTGCGCCGCTCGATGTGCTCGGTGAAATAGAGGATCTCGCCGAAACAGCCGCCCGGCTTGACCGTGTTCAGGTTCTTTCCGGAAAGCGTGACGCTGACCTCGCCCGCGATCAGCAGATAGAAGCTGTCGCCGTGCTCCCCTTCGCGGATGATCACGGTGCCGGCGGGGATCCGCTTCCACGCGCCGATGCGCACCACTTCCCACAGCGCGACGTCGCCGAAGCCCTCGAAGAACGCCATCGGCCGCAGCTCGTTGAACTTCGCCGAGTCCGACAGCGCGTCGCCCACGAGGCGCAGCGTGGTGAAGGCCTGGCTCAGGTCCTTGCCGAAGTCGAGCCACGAGCGGTAGCGGCCGGCCGGCTCCTTGTGGATGGCGTTCATCACGATCTGGTCGAGGAGCGGCGGCAGCTCGGGCCGCAGCAGCGACGGGCGCTGCGGCGGCGTGTTGAGGATGGCGTAGGCGAGCGCCGCCTGCGTCGAGGCCTGGTACGGCAGGCGCCCGGTGAGCAGCCGGTACATGGTCACGCCCAGCGAGTAGATGTCGGTCTGGTGCGTGAGCGCCTCCATGCGGATCTGCTCGGGCGACATGTAGGCGGGTGAGCCGATGCCGGAGATCTGCGTGGTCTCCTGCCCCGGGCGCTGCTGGAACGACGCGCCGAAATCGCTCACCTTGGTCTCGCCCGCGGCCGACAGCAGGATGTTCCCGGGCTTGATGTCGCGGTGGATGACGCCGTGCTGGAACGCGTATTCGAGCGCCCGGATGCACTTGAAGATGATCTCCACGACCTTGTCGAGCGGCAGCAGGTTCGACACGTCGGCGTGCGCATCGAGCGCGGTGCCGGCGACGTACTCCATCACCAGGTAGCTGTGGTCGGGTTCCGCCACGGCGTCGAGGATGTCGACGATGTGCGGGTGGTTCAGCTTGCCGGCCAGCGAGGCTTCCGCGAGGAAGGCCTTGTGCATCATGTGCTCGGTCTGCGGATCGGCGTCCTGATCGAACAGGAACACCTTGATCGCCACCTCGCGGTCGCCGAAGGGATCGCGCGCCAGGTAGACGTGGCTGGTGGCGCCGCGGCCGATCTCGCGCAGGATCGGGTACTTGCCGAGCTGCACCTGCGGCTCGAACTGCAGCGCCGCGCGCTCGCGCTGGCTAGGCTGCGACGGCGACATCGGCTTGCGCGGCGATGAAATCGCTGATGGCCTGCAGCAGCTCGCTCTCCGCGTAGGGCTTGCCGAGGAACGCATTCACGCCCAGCTGCAGGGCCTGCGTGCGGTGCTTCTCGGCGGTGCGCGAGGAAATGATGATGATCGGGATGTGGCGCGTGCGCGGCTCGGCGCGCACCTGCCGCGTCAGGTCGAAGCCGTCCATGCGCGGCATCTCGATATCGACCAGCATGACCGCCGGCAGCGCGTCCTTGAGCTGCGCGAGCGCCTCCACGCCGTCCTTGGCGGTGAGCACCCGGTAGCCCTCGCGCTCCAGCAGGCGGCCGGTGACCTTGCGCACGGTGAGCGAATCGTCGACCACCATCACCAGCGGCATCGCCGCCGGCTGCGCGCCCGCCGGCGCCGCCGCGCGCTCGGGCGCGAGGCGCGCGCGCTGCGCCAGCGTCACCGGATTGAAGATCAGCACGATGCTGCCGTCGGCGAGGACCGTCGCGCCCGAGACGCCCGCCACGCGCGCCAGCTGCGGGCCGATGTTCTTCACCACGATTTCCTGGTTGCCGACGAGCTCGTCCACGTGCAGCGCGAGGCGCTGCGCGCCGCTGCGCAGCAGCAGCACGGACTGATATCCCTGCGGCGCGGCCGCGGCGCCGCCGCCCAGCAGCTGCGCCAGCCCGTGCAGGGGGTAAGTGTGCGCCTGGAACTCGATGTCCCCCGCGCCGAGGTGCGCGGCGAGCTGCTCGGACTTCAGCCGCAGCACCTGCTCCACCATCGCCGAGGGCACCGCCAGCACGCTGGCGCCCGCGCGCACCAGCACCGCCTGGGCCACGGCCAGGGTCAGGGGCAGGTAGATCGTGAAGGTCGTGCCGTGACCGCGCGCGGTGGCGACCTCGATGCGCCCGCCGATGGCGCCGACCTCGTTCTTCACCACATCCATGCCGATGCCGCGGCCGGCAAGCTCGGTGACGGTCTCGGCGGTGGACAGGCCGGACACGAAGATGAGCTGCGCCAGCTCGGCCGCGTCGGCGTCGGCACCCGGCGGCAGCAGGCCGCGCTCCTCGGCCCTGTGCCGCAGCCGCTCCAAGTCGAGGCCCGCGCCATCGTCCCCGACGGTGAGCACGATTTCGTTCGCCTCCTGGCGCAAGCCGAGCGTGATGCGCCCGCTTTCGGGCTTGCCCGCGGCCGCGCGCGCGGCCGGCGCCTCCAGGCCGTGCGCCAGCGCGTTGCGCAGCATGTGCTCGAGCGGCGCGCCGATGCGCTCCAGCACGCTGCGGTCGACCTCCACCTGGCTGCCCTGGATGTCGAGCTCGGCCTTCTTGTCCAGCTCGCGCGCGGTCTGGCGCACGATGCGGTACAGGCGCTCGTCGAGAATCGAGAACGGCACCGCGCGCATGCGCATCAGCTCCTGCTGCACGTCGCGGCTGACGCGCGACTGGTGCACGAGCGCGGCGTCGGTCTCGCCGAGGTTCTTCAGGAGCGCCTGCTGGATCGCGGTCGCGTCGTGCAGGCTCTCGGCCATCAGGCGCGTCAGCTCCTGCAGGCGCGTATAGCGGTCGAATTCGAGCGGGTCGTATTCGCGGTCGCGCTCCTCGAGCACCGACAGGCGCGACTGCATCTGGCTGTCGGCCTGGATCTCCACCTCGCGCAGCTGGCTGCGCAGCCGCGCGATGCTGTCGGTGAGGTCGCCGATCGACTGCTTGACGGCGCGCAATTCGCCCTCGATGCGCGAGCGCGCGATGCTCACCTCGCCCGCCTCGTTGATGAGGTGATCGAGCGTGTCGGCGTTGATGCGCAGCATGGACGCGGAGCTCGGCAGCGGCGGCTCCGCGCGCGCCGGCGCCTGGTCCACGGCAAGCGGCGCCGGCGGCGCCTCCGACCCCGCCGCCATGCGCTCGAGGTCGAGGCTCAGGCGGTCCATCTTCTCCTCGAGCTCGGCGAACAGCGCCGGCGACAGCGCGTCCGCTTCGATCGCCGCCTCGATGCGTCCCTCCATGATGTGCGTCAGCTCGCCCAGGCGGATCGCGCCCGACATGCGCGCGCTGCCCTTCAGCGTGTGCAGCGCGCGCTGCAGCGACTGCTGCACGCGGCTGTCGCCCGGATTCGCCTTCCAGTCGCGCAGGTCGCTGCCGATGAGCGGCAGCAACTGCTGCGCCTCTTCGAGGAACACGGGCAGCAGCTGCGGGTCGATGTCGTCCCGCATGACGCGCTTTTCGTGCCCGCCGGGCTGCTCCGCGGGCCGCGCCCTGGGCGCCGCACGCGCCGGCGCGGGCGCCGGCGCGCGCAGCCGCGCGATCAGCTCGTGCAGGCCCCGCACCAGGACCGGCGCACCCGGCGGCGCCTCGCGGCGCGCGAGCGCCTCCGCCATGGCGCGCAGATTGGCGACCGCGACCTGCACCATTCCCGCATCGGCGGCGGCGGTGCGCTGCGCATGTGGCATCCACTGCTCGAGCGCCTCCGCGAGCACCGCGACCGGCTCGAAGCCGGCGGTGCGCGAGCTGCTCGCCAGCGTGTGCGCGGCGCGCACGAACTCCGGCGGCGCTTCGCTGCCGAAGTTCCGCCGCCACTGCGCGCACTGCGCTTCGAGCGTCGCCGCATGCTGCGCCGCCTCGCGCATGTAGATCTCGAACAGGCTGCGTGCCAGGCGCACGCCGCCGATTTCCAGTTCTTCGGGCTCGGGCTCGGTTTCCGGGGCCGGCGCAGCCTCCGGCTCGGGCGCCGCGGCCTCGGGCGCGGGCTCCGGCGCGGGCGCCGGAGCCGCCTCCGGCACCGCCGCCGGCGGCGGCGCTTCGCTCTTCAATGCGCGCGCCCGCGCGACGATCGCGGCAGCGTCGATTTCGCCGCGCAGGCCCCCCGCGCGCAGCTCCTGCACCCAGCCGGCGAAGGCGCCGCGCGCCTGCGCGATGAGATCGAGCAGCGCGGGCGTGGCCGGGCGCTGCTGCTCGAGCCACCGGTTCATGACCTGCTCGATCTCCCAGGCGACTTCGCCCAGGTCCATCAGCCCGACCATGCGCCCGCTGCCCTTGAGCGTGTGAAACCCGCGCCGGATGGTGGTGAGCGCGTCCCGGTCGAGCGGCTGCTCGCGACCGAGCGCGAGCGCGCCCTCGACGCCGGCGAGCACCTCGGCGGCTTCCTCGAGGAACACGGCCAGCATTTCCTCGCCGACCTGCGGCCGCGGCGCGGCGGGCGCCGGCGGCTCCCAGCGCGGCGCACCCGGGAGCACGACCGTGGAATCGAAGGGACGCGCCTCGGCCGGCGCGTGCGCCTTCTCATAGCGGCGGAAGAACAGCTCGACAGCCTGGTCGCTCGGTTCGTGCCCCTTGAGGCATGGATCGAGGAAGAAGCCCACGCTCGACAGTCCTTCGGCGATCCAGTCCATGTCGTGGCCGTCGCCGTCGTCATGGCCGGGTTGCGCGCACGCATCGATCAGCGTTTCGCACACCGGCAATATTTGCGCGGCGCGCGAGAAGCCGAGGACGCTCAGCGCGCCGTGTATCTGGCGCAGGTAGGTCCCCAGCTCGCGCAGCGACTCGCGCCGGGCCGCATCGCGCGCGAAGCCGTCCAGCACCTGCTCGACATGCTGAAGGTTGGCGGCGATTTCGCGCGCCACCTGCGCGCGCAAACGCATGGCGCCGATGCGCTCGCTCAGGTCGGCGCGCAATCCGGGCGGCGGCTCGCCGCTCGACTTGCCCTTGGCGGCATCGAGAAGCCAGCCGCCCATGATGCCGATCTGCTCGCCGATGTCGGCCGCGGGGTCGCTGAAGTTCTCGACCACGTTCTCCGCGAGCAGGAACGCCGAGGCCATTTCGACCACCATGTATTGCGCCTGCGCGGGGTACGGGTCGGGCAGGCGCGTCGCCACCAGCGCGATGGCGTCGAGCAGCCGGACGAGGTGCGGATTGCCGAGCTCGCCGGCCTTCGCCTTGAACGAGCCGACCAGCTCGCGAAAGCGCGCCGCGCTCTTCGGCTCGCTCGTCACGTATTGCAGCCACATGCTCTTCAGGGCCTCCAGACGCGCGCGCACGTCGGCGAGCGCCGGCTGCAGCCAGTCCATGTCCAGCTCCACGCCCCCCCCGGCCTGCGGCTCGGGGAACAGGCTGTCGAGCAGGTACAGCTGCCTGATTTCGCGCACGCGCGGCGTCGCCGGGGCGCACTTGGCTACCGCGTACAGCACGTCGCGCAGCAGCGCCTCGCCGTCCGTGGGTGCGTCGGCGGCGAGATCGCGCATCTGGAAGTCGATCTTGTTGCACAGCGATTTCGCGCGCGCCAGCCAGTCCGCTGCGGCCGGCTCGCCCAGTCCTTCCAGGAGTCCCGGCGCCGCCCACCACAGCGCGCGCGGCTCGGACAGCTGCGCCGCGACCTGATGCAGGGCATCGAGCGCCTGGCGCATCTCGGGCAACCCGCCCTGCCCGCGCAGCAGCGCCAGCATGCCCCTTTGGTACAGCGCGCGCTGCGCCTGCAGGTAAGGCTTCAACGCCGGTGCGGGCAGCGTCCTGGCGGCGGGATGCGCGGGCGGCTGCAGGCCGAGATCGGGGAAGAACAGATCCTTCTCGGAAGCGCCCCGCTCGCCTTGCAGGTCGCTCAGCTCCCGGTACATCGGATACAGGCGCAGCGGCACGTCGCTCTGGCCGCGCTCGAGGCTGTCGACGTACTCCCGCAGCGCGAGCACGGCGCGGTCGAGGGCGGCGACGGCCTGCAGCGCCACCGCCGGCGGCTCGCTGTTCAAGCGCGCCAGGCCGCCCTCGATCGTTGCGCAGAAATGCGTCGCCCCGGCCAGCCCCACCATGCGCAGCGCACCGCTCACCTGGTGCAGGTGCTCCTGGCAGGATCCGAGCGCCACGGTATTGCCGGCATCGGCCGTGTAGCGTGCGATCTGCTCGTGCACGAGCGACAGCGCCTGGTCCACCTCGGTGGTGATCCAGGAAAGGATGGTGGTGGAGGCGCCGCCCATGGCCCTTGCAGCGTCAGGCGAGCTTGAAGCCGGCCACGGAAGCCCGCAGGCCGTTGGCGAGCTCGGTGAGGCGCTCGGCGGAGGCCGCCGTGCTGCGCGTGCCGTCGGTGGTCAGCCGGGTGATGGCCAGAATCTCCTGCATGGCCTCCGCGACCCGCCGTGCGGTTGCGGCCTGCTGCTCGGTGGCATTGGAGATCGAGCCGATCAGCTCGGCGAGCTGATTCGACACGGTCTCGATCTCGCGCAGCGCGCGATCGGCTTCGTCCGCGATCTTGGTGCCCTCCACCACGCCGCGCGTGCTGCGCTCCATGGCTTCGACCGCGTCCTGCGTGTCGCGCTGGATCGACTTGACGATCGCGCCGATGTGCTTGGTGGCCTCGGCGGAGCGCTCCGCAAGCCGCTGCACCTCCTCCGCGACCACCGTGAAGCCGCGCCCCGCTTCCCCGGCGGAGGCCGCCTGGATGGCCGCGTTCAGCGCCAGCACGTTGGTCTGCTCCGTGATGTCCGAGATCAGCTGCACGATCTCGCCGATCTCCTGCGAGGACTCGCCCAGGCGCTTGATGCGCTTGGAGGTTTCCTGGATCTGCTCGCGGATGTCGTTCATGCCCTGGATCGCGTTCTGCACCGCCTGCGCGCCCTTTTCCGCCACGTGCAGCGAGGTTTCCGCGACTTTCGCCGAGTCGCCCGCGCTGCGCGAGACGTCGCTCATCGAGCGCGCCATCTGCGTCACCGATTCGCCGGTACCCTGGATCTCGACGGCCTGCTTCTGCGTCGCCTGCAGCAGCTGCGCGGCCGTGGTCTGCGCTTCCGCCGTCGCCGACGTCACCTGCTGCGCGGCCGTGTTGATGCCGGCCACCAGCCGGCGCAGCTCGTCGATCGTGTAGTTGATCGAGTCGGCGATGGCGCCCGTGATCTCCTCGGTGACCTGCGCCCGGGACGTGAGGTCGCCGTCGGCCAGGGTACCGATCTCGTCGAGCAGCCGCAGGATGGCCTGCTGGTTCGAGCGGTTCTGGCGCTCGCTCTCCTCCGCCCGGCGCCGGCTGTCGGCGATGTACACCATGCCGATCAGCGCCAGCACGGCGAGCGCCGCGAGCGCCAGCGCGCCGAGCGCGATGAAGTTGTAGCCCCGCTTGGCGAGATGCGCCTCGAACGCGCCGCTCAGCCCCTCGGCCGAGCGCAGCAGCGCCTCGCTGTCGTTGAAGATGTCGAACGCGGCGCGCTTCGCGCCGACCAGCCGCGCCTGGTTGCCGAGAATGTCGCTGACCGCGCGCCGGTACTCGGCAAACGCGGACTGCAGCTCGCCCAGCTTGCCTCGCATTTCGGCGTCGTTGACGCGCGCGATGCGCAGCGCGTCGCTGCCCTGCAGCAGGCCCTGCACCGTGTCGCGGTAGGTGTTGGTGTCCTTGCCCAGCAGGAATGCCACCTCGGGGTCGACGATGTTCTCCGCCAGCATGACGTTGGCGTTCTTCGCCATGCGCTGCGTGAGCATCGTGAGCTGCGCCGTGATCGCGTTCTGGCGCGCCGCGCCGCCCTTTTGCACGCTGAGCGCCGCGATCTCGTCGGTGAGCTCCTGCAGCACGGGGTTGTTGGCATTGATCGCGCGCACCGCGCTGCCCAGCGCGACGAGATTGCGCTCCTCGTCGATCACCAGCGCGGCGTTGCGCTCGGTCGCGCCCCAGGTGCGGTCGAGCGCGTTCAGCGACGGCTGCACGTCCTGCGGCGTCGGCGGCAGGCCGACGCCGCCGCTCTCGCCGCCGAAGGCGAGCAGCTTGACGAGCGCGGCGAATTCGTCGCGGCTGCCGCGCAGCTGCTTGAAAGCCTCGGCGTTGCCCTGCGAGGCCTGCTGCGCGGCCTTGGCCAGGCGCTGCGAGAGCATCTGCAGCTTGCCGACGCTGGCGATGTAGATCGTGCCGAAAGTGCCCTGGCGCGTGTCGTACACGACCACCGCGGCGATCACCGCGAGCAGCAGCACCAGCGCACCGATCAGCACCTGCAGCTGCCGCGTGATCGGCAGCTGGCCGAGCAGCGGCACGCCGCCCGCGGCGGCCTCGGCGCGCTTCGCGCCTGCCGGCGCGCCGGCGTCGGCGCCGCGCCCGAGGAACGGCAGTTTGAACGCGCCCATGTTGATGGCCATCGCAATCCCCTTATCGCAAGAATTTCCCGCCGCGGCCGATGATCGTCAGGTCGACGAAGGCCGAGCCGGTGTGATCCGTCGGCGAGTAGCTGGCGTAGAAGCCGCCGAGGTCGACGTCGTGCATGCGCTCCAGCGCGGCGATATAGCCCTCGCGCGTCAGGTTGCGGCCCGCGCGCCGCAGGCCTTCCACCGCCACCTTGGCCGACAGGAAGCCCTCCATGGCGCTGAAGTTGTAGTCGGTGTGCCCGGCCTTCGCCGACAGCTGCTGGTACTCCTTCACGACGGGCACCGCCCGCCCCCACGGAAACGGCACCACCTGGGAGATGGCGACGCCGACGCCGTCGTTGCCGAGCGCGTCGGCGAGCGCCTTGCTGCCGACGAAGGAGACGTTGTAGAAGGTTGCGTTGCTGCCCGCTTTCTGCATCTGCCGGATGAACTCGGCGCACGAGGTGTAGGCGCTGATCATCACCACGGCGTCGGGCCTTGCCGCGTGGATCGACTTCACCGCGTTCTCGACCTTGACGGTGTTCCGCTCGACCGTGCCGAGCGCCGCGATCTTCAGACCGCGCTTCTGCGTGGCGAGCTCGACGCCCTTCAGGCCCGCCTGGCCGTAGGCGTCGTCCTGGTAGAACACCGCGATCTTCTTGCCGCCGATCGACACGACCTGCTCGACGATCTTGTCGGTCTCGTCGTAGTAGCTCGCGCGCACGTGGAAGATGTAGCGGTTGAACGGCACGCGCAGCACTTCCGCGCCCGTGAACATGCCGACCAGCGGCACCTTGGCCTGCGTCACCACCGGCAGGTGCGCGACCCCGGTCGGCGTGCCGACGTAGCCGATGAGCGCGAACACCTTGTGCTCCTCGATGAGCTTGCGGCTCGCCACCGGCGCGACCGCAGTCTCGTAGCGGTCGTCCTCGGTGACCAGCTCGATCTTGCGGCCGTGCACCCCGCCCTGGGCATTCACGTAGTCGAGATAGGCCTTGATGCCGTTGCGCATCTGGATGCCGAGCTGCGCGGCCGGGCCCGAGAACACGGCCGCCTGGCCGAGGAGAATGCGGTCCGGCGTGACGCCGGTTTCGGCCAGCGCCGGCGACGCCAGCAGCGCGCCCGCCACGCCCCATGCTGCGATGTGCTTCATCCTGCCCTCCGTGTGCTGCGTCCTCGTCATGCGCCGACGCTCAAGAATCCGGGGTCCTGCACCAGCCGCGGCACATCCAGCTCGCGCCAGTGCGCGCCCAGCGCGTCGTCGTACTCCGCCTTGACCCAGGGCGCGCGCGGCGCGCCCGCGGCGCGCTCGCTGAGCTGCTCCGGGTTGCGCAAGCCGAGCGAGCGGTCGACGAGCAGCGCACTGCCCATGCGAAAGCGCTCGCTCAGCAGGAGCAGCCGCGCCTGCTCGCCGGGCGCCGCGCCGGCGCCGCCGAGAAACGCGCCGATGTCGACGACGCTGAACAGATTGCCGCGGATGCTCGCCACGCCCTTGAACCAGGGCCGCGTCAGCGGCACGGGCGTGATTCCCGGCACCGGGATCACCTCGCCCGCGTCGGTCAGATCCACCAGCCAGCGCTCGCCGCCGACCTGCAGGCCGAGCTTGGACGCCGCGCGTCCCGCGTCCGCGCTCTGCAGCCGGGCCGCGAGCTCGCGCTGGTAATCGCGCAGGGAGATGCGCGTGGCCACTAGCCGAGCGCCGCGATCTTTGCCAGCAGGTCGGCCTGCTTCACCGGCTTGACGACGTAGTCCCGCGCCCCCTGGCGCAGGCCCCAGACGCGGTCGGTTTCCTGGCCCTTGGTGGTGCAGATGATGACCGGAATGTCCTTGGTCGCGCTGTCCTTGCTCAGGGTGCGCGTCGCCTGGAAGCCGTTCTGGCCGGGCATCACCACGTCCATCAGCACGAGATCCGGGCGCTGCTGCTTGACCTTTTCGAGCGCCTGCTCGGCGCTTTCGGCGGTGGTCACCTGGTAGCCGCTCTTCGCCAGCAGGTCGGTGAGGAACTGGCGATCGGTGGGCGAATCGTCGACGACGAGGATGTGCTTGATGGGCATGGTGGGTTCTCTGCTGGCGTGAGTCAGGAAGTCGGGGCCGCGGGGTTGAGGTACTCGTTGACCGTGTCGATGAGCGCCTCCTTGGTGAAGGGCTTGGTCAGGTAGCGGTCGGACCCGGCCAGGCGCCCGCGCGCGCGGTCGAACACGCCGTCCTTGCTGGAGAGCATGATGACGGGCGTCGACTTGAGCTTCGGGTTCTGCTTGATGAGCGCGCAGGTCTGGTAGCCGTCCAGCCGCGGCATCATGATGTCGACGAAGATCACCCTGGGCTGGTGGTCGCTGATCTTGGCGAGCGCATCGAAGCCGTCTTCGGCGAGAATGACTTCGAAGCCGGCCTGGCGCAGAAACATCTCCGCGCTACGCCGGATCGTGTTGCTGTCATCGATGACCAGGACCTTGATCGATCCCGGCGTCGCGTCGCTCACAGACTTCGCTCCCCCTTCCCAAACACTACACGGGCGACTTAACCCTTTTCTTGTCAGGCTCTTATCGCACCCATTTAATGTGGAATCATACCTATGGAATCCTATTCCTTCAATGCAAAGCTTGAAGCAAGGGGTCCGCACCCAATATACGAGCCTTTGAGAGGCCCACTTTTCCCCGATGTCCGATACCAAGCCGCAAGCTGACAAAGTGCCTATGGACGGCTCGGCCGATGACGCTAGCGAGCGTGCGCCGAGCGAGGAATTGCCCCCGCAAGCGCAGGCCCGGCTCGAGGAGCAGCGCGAAGCGTGGCTGCGCGCGCTTGCGGATGCCGAGAACGCGCGCAAGCGCGCGCAGGCCGAGATCGCGCAGGCGCGCAAGTACGCCGCCGAGCGCGTCGTCGAGGACCTGCTGCCGGTGATGGACAGCCTGGAGGCCGCGCTGGGCGCGGCGGGCACCGACCCGCAGGCGCTGCGCGCGGGCGTCGAGCTGACCCGCAAGCAGCTGCAAAGCGCGTTCGAGCGTGCCGGCGTGGCCGCGGTCAGCCCCGAGCCCGGCCAGAAATTCGACCCCCACCGGCACCAGGCCATGGCGACCGCCGAATCGGACCAGGAACCCAACACGATCCTCGGCGTCCTGCAGAAGGGCTACGCGCTGCACGACCGGCTCGTGCGGCCCGCCCTGGTCACCGTCGCCAGGGCAAAGGCAGTTGAAAACGGGGCCGGAAACCCCATCTCCGACAGTAACTTGGATTCGAACTGAAGGAACCACCATGGCAAAGATCATCGGCATTGACCTGGGTACCACCAACTCCTGCGTCGCGATCATGGAGGGCGGCAAGCCCAAGGTCATCGAGAACTCCGAGGGTGCGCGCACCACGCCCTCCATCGTCGCCTACACCGAGGAAGGCGAGATCCTGGTCGGCGCGCCGGCCAAGCGCCAGGCCGTGACCAACGCGAAGAACACCGTTTACGCCGTCAAGCGGCTGATCGGCCGCCGTTTCGGCGAGAAGGAGGTGGAGAAGGACATCCACCTCATGCCGTTCAGGATCGTCAAGGCCGATAACGGCGACGCCTGGGTGGAAGTGCGCGGCAAGAAGCTCGCGCCGCAGCAAGTGTCGGCGGAAATCCTGCGCAAGATGAAAAAGACGGCCGAGGACTATCTGGGCGAGGAAGTGAGCGAGGCCGTGATCACGGTCCCCGCCTACTTCAACGACTCGCAGCGCCAGGCGACGAAGGACGCGGGCCGCATCGCCGGCCTGGACGTCAAGCGCATCATCAACGAGCCCACCGCGGCGGCGCTCGCCTTCGGCCTGGACAAGCAGGAGAAGAAGGACCGCAAGATCGCGGTCTACGACCTGGGCGGCGGCACCTTCGACATCTCGATCATCGAGATCGCGGATGTCGACGGCGAGAAGCAGTTCGAGGTGCTGTCCACCAACGGCGACACCTTCCTCGGCGGCGAGGACTTCGACCAGCGCCTGATCGACCACATCGTCACCGAGTTCAGGAAGGAGGCGGGCGTCGACCTGCAGAAGGACGTCCTCGCCCTGCAGCGGCTGAAGGACGCCGCGGAGAAAGCGAAGATCGAGCTCTCCTCCTCGCAGCAGACCGAGGTCAACCTGCCCTACATCACCGCGGACGCCTCCGGACCGAAGCACCTGACGATGAAGATCACCCGGGCGAAGTTCGAGTCGCTGGTGGACGAGCTCATCCAGAAGACGATCGAGCCCTGCCGCATCGCGATCAAGGACGCGGGGGTCGGCGTCGGCGACATCGCCGACGTGATCCTGGTCGGCGGCCAGACGCGCATGCCCAAGGTGGTCGACAAGGTGCGCGAATTCTTCGGCAAGGAACCGCGCAAGGACGTCAATCCCGACGAGGCGGTGGCGATCGGCGCAGGCATCCAGGCGGGCGTGCTCAAGGGCGACGTCAAGGACGTGCTGCTGCTCGACGTGACGCCGCTGTCGCTGGGCATCGAGACGCTGGGCGGCGTGATGACCAAGCTCATCAACAAGAACACGACGATCCCGACCAAGGCGCAGCAGGTGTTCTCCACGGCGGACGACAGCCAGACCGCGGTGACCATCCACGTGCTGCAGGGCGAACGCGACATGGCCGGGGGCAACAAGTCGCTCGGACAGTTCAACCTCACCGACATCCCGCCGGCACCGCGCGGCATGCCGCAGATCGAGGTCGCGTTCGACATCGACGCCAACGGCATCCTGCACGTTTCGGCCAAGGACAAGGCCACCGGCAAGGAGAACAAGATCAAGATCCAGGCGAGCTCGGGCCTGAACGAGGCCGAGATCCAGCGCATGGTGAAGGACGCCGAGGCGCACGCCGAGGAGGACCGCAAGGCCCTCGAGCTGGTGAACGCGCGCAATGCCTGCGAGGCGCTGGTGCACTCGGTGAAGAAGTCGCTGGCGGACTACGGCGACAAGCTGGAGGCGGGCGAGAAGGAGAAGATCGAGGCCGCGCTGAAGGACGCCGAGGGCGTGCTCAAGTCCGAGGCGAAGGCCGAGATCGAGGCCAAGGCCGAAGCGCTGGCGAAGGCATCGCAGAAGCTGGGCGAGAAGATGTACGCCGAAAGCCAGAAGGCGGCGCAGGCATCCGCCGCCGCAGGCCAGACGGAAGGCGGCGGCGAGGGCAAGAAAGCCGACGGCGACGTCGTCGACGCCGAATTCACGGAAGTGAAGGACAAGAAGGCGGGCTGAACGCGGGACATCGACGGCCTCCGGGCGGTGCGCGCAGGCGCGCCGCCCGTTTTGCTGTCTGGGAAGGCACATGGCGAAACGCGACTACTACGAAGTACTGGGCGTCAACCGGGACGCATCCGCGGACGACATCCGCAAGGCGTACCGCAAGCTCGCCATGAAGTGGCACCCGGACCGCAATCCCGACAATCCCAAGGCCGAGGACCATTTCAAGGAGGCGCAGGAAGCCTACGACGTGCTGGCGGACGCGCACAAGCGCAGCGCGTACGACCAGTTCGGCCACGCCGGCGTGGATCCGCAGGCCGGCATGGGCGCCGCGGGTGCGGCCGGGGGATTTGCGGGCTTCGGCGACATCTTCAACGATATCTTCGGCGACATCTTCGGCGGTGCCCGCGCCGGGCGCTCCGGCGTCTACCGCGGCGCCGACCTGCGCTACAACCTGGAAATCACGCTCGAGCAGGCGGCGCACGGCTTCGAAACGCGCATCCGCATCCCGACCATGGCGCCGTGCGACACCTGCCACGGCAGCGGCGCCAGGCCGGGCACGCAGGCGCAGGCCTGCCCGACCTGCCGCGGCGCCGGCCAGGTGCGCGTCTCGCAGGGGCCGTTTTCGATTGCCCAGACCTGCCCGCGCTGCCACGGCGCCGGCAAGATCAACCCCAACCCCTGCGCCGCCTGCGGCGGCAGCGGGCGCGTCAAGCACCAGAAGACGCTCTCGGTGAAGATTCCCGCGGGCGTCGACGAAGGCGACCGCGTGCGGCTGTCCGGCGAGGGCGAGCCGGGGCTGAACGGCGGACCCGCGGGCGACCTGTACGTGCAGGTGCATATCAAGGCCCATCCCGTGTTCCAGCGCGACCACGACGACCTGCATTGCGAAATGCCGATTTCCATCACCAGCGCCGCGCTCGGCGGGGAAATCGAGATCCCGACGCTGGATGGGTCGGCGCGCATCCGCGTGCCCGCCGAAACCCAGACCGGGAAGGCCTTCCGCCTGCGCGGCAAGGGCATCAAGGGCGTGCGCAGTCACGTCGCCGGCGACCTGTTCTGCCACGTGGTGGTGGAGACGCCCGTCAATCTCACCGCGCGGCAGAAGGATCTGCTCAAGGAATTCGCCGGCATCAGCGACCAGGACGTCGCGCGCCACAATCCGCGCAGCAAGTCCTGGCTGGAGAAGGTGAAGGAGTTTTTCGAGGGCTAGGCGGCGGCTAGCCGGGCGGCGGATGCGCCTGCTAGACTCCCGGCAACAACCGCCCGGGAGGCTTCACCCATGCAGCGCTTTGTCGGCCGGCTACTGCTCGGTTCCGTGCTCCTGTGCGCCAGTCTGCCCGCCCTGGCCGATGCCGTCACCGATCGCGCGAGGGCTCTGCTCGAGCGCAAGGACGCGATGGCAGCCTACGCGCTGCTGCTGCCGCTGGAGCCGCAGCGCGCGGGCGACCCCGAGTTCGACTACCTGCTCGGCATCGCCGCGCTGGATGCGGGCCAGCCGGAGCGCGCGGTTTTCGCGCTCGAGCGCGTGCTGTCGGCGCAGCCCGACAACCTGCAGGCGCGCGCTGAGATCGCGCGCGCGTACTTCCAGATGGGCGAGCGCGACACCGCGAAGCGCGAATTCGAGACCGTGCGCGCGGGCCGGGTTCCCGCCGAGGTGCGCGACACCGTCGACCGCTTCCTGTCGGCCATCGAGGCGTCGCGCACGAGGCGCTTCAATGCCTATGTCGAGCTCGCCATCGGCCACGACAGCAACGTGAACAGCGCCACCGCGCAATCGCAGGTGGCCGTGCCATTCTTCGGGGGTGCCGTCGTACAGCTCGCCCCGGGATCCACGCGCCTCAAGGACGACTTCGGCGCGCTGTCGGCGGGCCTGTCCTTCAGCAACGCCCTCGGCGACGAATGGTCGCTGGTGGGCAGCGCCGCCTATTATGGCAAGTCCAACAGCGACCACTCGCAGTTCGACACCGGCACGCTGGACGGGGCCCTCGGGCTGCGCTGGAGCAGGGGCGCCGACGCCGTGACCGGCGCCCTGCAGCTCCAGCGCTACAGCGTGGACGGCGACAGCTTCCGCGAAAGCACCGGCGGCGTCGCTCAGTGGCAGCACAACTACAGCCAGACGAGCCAGGTATCGCTGTTCCTGCAGCACGCGCAATTGAAGTATCCGGATCCGTCGCAGAGCATCCGCGATGCCAAGCGCAGCATCGTCGGCATCGCCACGGCGCAGGCCTTCTCCGGCGACACCGCGCCGGTGGTCTTCGCCGCCGTCTACGGCGGCGAGGAGAAGGAGGACGCCGCGAACGTCCCGCACCTCGGCCACAAGCCGATCGGGGCGCGCATCGGCAGCCAGTGGCGCCTTTCCCCGGGCGTGCACCTGTTCGCCAATGCCTCGGTCGAGCGGCGGCGCTACGGCGGCGTCGATCCCCTGTTCCTGGTCGAGCGCGAAGACACGCAGATCGACGCCTCGGTCGGGCTGACCTACGTCATCGGCGCCAACTGGTCGCTGCGCCCGCAACTCAGCTTCACGGACAACGATTCGAACATCGACAT
>Ga0210114_1000084_pt1 | contig 20890 bp, 22 predicted proteins | sample MayberryNW_TuleA_FD_185524 | JGI IMG/M metagenome (GOLD analysis project Ga0210114, IMG submission 185524) | Wetland microbial communities from San Francisco Bay, California, USA, that impact long-term carbon sequestration - MayberryNW_TuleA_D2... | ecosystem: Environmental > Aquatic > Marine >...
CGCGCGCCACTTCCGTGCCGGCCACCGGCAATATCTCCAGTCCCTTGAATTCGCCGGCGAAGCGGAATCCCATGGTCTTCGCCACCACGGGCTCGGTCACGCGGATCACCCGCTGCGCAGGGGCCGCGGCGCCGCGCAGGCGCGCATCCGCCCACGCCGCATCGACGGCGCCCGTCACCCTCAGGAACCGCAGCGCGGTGTCGATCGCGACCCCGGCGGCGCTCTTCTCCCAGTGCTGGCCGCACTCGATCAGCACCGCGCACCGCGGGCTGGCCGGATCGCCGAACGCGCCGCGCTCGATCATGCGCAGGCCGGCGGGGTGGCCCGTGTCGACGAGCAGGTCGGCGGGGACGCCGATGCGCCGCGCCAGCGCGACGCTCTTTTCGCTCTTCGCGCACACCATGATCGGCCGGCACGGCTCGTGCATGGAATGCAGGTCGAGCAGGAAGTCGGCGGCGTCGACGAACGGCCGCAGCTCCCGGGCACGGCGCAGCTCCGCCGAATCGCGCGCGCCGAGCAGGGCCTCGTCGTCCCACACCCGGTTGTAGTCCTCGTCGATGTAGCGCGAGCGATCCGGGTCGGCGAAGTCGAAGCGCGCGTAGGCCGCGACGTTGGCGAAGGCGAGCGTCAGCCGCCCCGCCGCCGGCTCGAGGCCTTTGCTGAGCAGGTCATCGAGCGCGATGGCGCCGCAGTACTCGTTGCCGTGGGTGAGCGCCTGCAGCATGACGTTCGGCCCGGGCCTGCCGGACTCGAGCGTGTGCACGTACTCGACGCCGGTGTTGCCCGCGCGGTAGCGCGAGATATCGGGCGGGCGCAGCTCGATCGGGCGAGGGTTCACCGCGGCGCCCAGAAGCTGAGCAGCCAGTGGTACGGAAGCAATTCGACATGGGCGCCCCAGCCGTGGCGCGACGCGCGGCGCAGCAGCTCGCCGTCGGCGGGATAGTTCTTGAGCACTTCGTGCGCGCTGCCGTCCTCGAGCCTGCGCAGCTGGTAGGAATTGCCGCCGGCGTCGCGCCGCGCGAGCGGCGTGCTGGAGCCCTCCACGTAGCGGCCGTCGAGGAAGGCGAGCAGCGCGCCCGGGGCGACGGCGCGCACGCACCCGGCCAGGAACTCCTCGAGGCGCTCGAGCGGCACATGCGACCACCAGAACGCCGCGAACAGCACATCATGGCGCCGCCCGAGTTCGGGCAGCCGGTAGGCGTCGGCGCACAGGAACGCGACGCGCCCCGGCGGCAGCGTCTTGCGGCGCGCGATCTGCAGCGTCTCCTCGTTGATGTCCAGCGCCGTCACCTGCGCCGCGCCCGGTGCGAGCACCGTGGTCCACCACCCGGTGCCGCAGGCCACTTCCAGCACCCGGCGTCCGGCGCACATGGCCGCGATCCGGTTGCGCAGCAGCGCGAGATCGGCTTGCCGCTCGGGCTTGTCGTAGAAGCGCTCGTATTCGGGCGCGCGCTTGGCGTAGTAGTCGGCGAGCTCGTCCATGGGCTATCCGTTGAGGTGGCAGGCGGCCATGCGGCCGGGGCCGATCTCGCGCAGCAGCGGCGCCTCGACGCGGCAGCGCTCCATGGCGTGCGGGCAGCGCGGGTGGAAATGGCAGCCGGCGGGCGGCCGCATCGGATTCGGCACATCGCCCTGCAGCACGATGCGCTTGCGCTTCGCATCCGGATCCGGGATCGGCACGGCCGACAGCAGGGCCTCCGTGTAGGGGTGCCTGGGCGCGGCGTACAGCTCCTGCGCGCTCGCGGTCTCGACGATGCGGCCCAGGTACATGACCACCACGCGCCGGCTGATGTGCTCGACCACCGACAGGTCGTGCGCGATGAACAGGTAGGACAGGCCGAATTGCCGCTGCAGGTCCTCGAGCAGGTTGATGACCTGCGCCTGGATCGAGACGTCGAGCGCCGACACCGGCTCGTCGCAGACGATGAGGCGCGGCTTCACGGCGAGCGCGCGCGCAATGCCGATGCGCTGCCGCTGCCCGCCGGAGAACTCGTGCGGATAGCGGCCGCGGTGCTCGGCGCGCAGGCCGACCGTCTCCAGCAGCTCCACCACGCGCGCATCGTACTCGCGCGCGTTGCGCGCCAGCCCGTGGATGGTCAGGGCCTCGCCGACGATCGCGCCGACCGACATGCGCGGGTTGAGCGAGGCATAGGGATCCTGGAAGATGATCTGCATGCCGCGCGCCAGCTGGCGCAGCTCGCCGGGCGACATCGCCGTCACGCTCCGGCCGTCGAAGCGCACGTCGCCCGAGGTCGGCTCGATGAGCCGCAGGATGCAGCGCCCCGTGGTGGACTTGCCGCAGCCGGACTCCCCGACCAGGCCGAGCGTTTCGCCCGCCGCCAGATCGAAGCTTACGCCATCGACTGCCCGCACCTGCTCGACCGGGCGCCCGAGCAGGCCCGCCTTCACGGGGAAGTGCTTGACCAGGTTGCGGACGGCGAGCAGCGCTTCGGCCATGGCGTCTCAGAGCACGCAGGCGACCCTGTGCCCCGGCGCGACCTCGCGCAGCGGCGGCGTTTCGCGCCGGCATGCGTCGCGCACGTGCGGGCAGCGCGGCGCGAAGCGGCAGCCCGGCGCCGGATCGAGCAGGCTCGGCACCGTGCCCGGGATCGCCTCCAGCCGCGCCCCGCTCGACGCGGCCCTGTCGATCCTCGGAATCGAGCGGATCAGGCCCTGCGTGTAGGGATGGCGCGGCGCGCCGAACAGGACCCGCACCGGCGCCTCCTCGATCACCTTGCCCGCGTACATCACGACCACGCGCTGCGCGGTCTCGGCGATTACGCCCATGGCGTGCGTGATCAGCATCACCGCCATGCCCAGCTTCGACTTGAGCTCGGCGAGCAGCTCGAGGATCTGCGCCTGGATCGTCACGTCGAGCGCCGTGGTCGGCTCGTCCGCGATCAGCAGCTGCGGATTGCAGGCGAGCGCCATCGCGATCATCACGCGCTGGCGCATGCCGCCCGAGAACTGGTGCGGGTAGTCGCCCGCGCGGCGCGGCGCCTGCGCGATATGCACCAGATGCAGCATCTCCACCGCCCGCGCGTACGCCGCTCGCCGGCCGAGATCCTGGTGCAGGCGCAGGACTTCCGCGATCTGCTCGCCGACGCTGTACACCGGGTTCAGGGAGGTCATGGGCTCCTGGAACACCATCGCGATCTCGCGCGCGCGCACGGCGCGCATCGCGCGCGGCGCGAGCGGCAGCAGGTCGCGGCCGCGCCACAGGATCTGGCCGGCGACGGTGCGCCCGGGCGGCATCGGCACCAGCCGCATGACGCTCAGCGCCGTGACGCTCTTGCCGCAGCCCGATTCGCCGACCACCCCCAGGGTCTCGCCGCGGTCGATGGCGAGGTCGACGCCGTCGACGGCGTGCACGTCGCCGGCGTCCGTTGCGAACCAGGTCTTGAGGCCCCGGATCTCGAGCAACCGCTCGCCCACGCCGCGCTCCTACAGCACGCGGCGCGGATCGAGCGCGTCGCGCAGGCCGTCGCCGATGTAGTTGATCGACAGCACCGTGAGGAAGATCGCGCCGCCGGCGGTGAGCGCCCAGTGCGGCGCGCTGTCGAGCTGGTCCTTGGCGTCGAACAGGATGCGCCCCCAGGTCGGCACGTCCGGCGGGAAGCCCAGGCCGAGGAAGGACAGGGTCGATTCGGCGATGATCGCCGTGGCGATGTCGATCGTGCCGGCGACGATGACCGGCCCCAGCGCATTGGGCAGGATGTGGCGCACCACCAGGCGCGCCGGCGAGGCGCCGAGCGCGCGCGCCGCCTCGACGAAATCCTTCTCGCGCAGCGACAGGAACTGCGCGCGCACCAGGCGCGCCACCGGCATCCAGCGAAAGCCGCCGATCACGCCGACGATGAGGATGAACGTGCCAGCCTCCACGCCCACCAGCGACTTCAGCGCGTCGCGGAACAGGTAGATGAGCAGCAGCAGCAGCGGCAGCTGCGGCAGCGACAGGAACAGGTCGGTGAGCCACATCAGCGCCGCGTCCACGCTGCCGCGCGCCATGCCGGCGAGCGCACCGAGCAGCGTGCCGACGACCACCGCGATCAGCATCGCCGCCAGCCCCACGGCGAGCGAGATGCGTCCGCCATAGAGCATGCGCGCGAGCAGGTCCTGGCCGAGGTCGTCGGTGCCCAGCGGGTGCCGCCACGACGCGCCCTGCAGCATGGCGCTGAAATCGATCTCGTTGATCGGCACCCGCCAGAGGAACGGCCCGAGGGTCACGCCGAGCGCGATCAGGCCGAAGATCGCCGCGCCGGCCAGTGCCAGGCGGTGGCGGCGGAAGCGCCGCCACGCCTCGGCGGCGGGAGACCTGCCGCGCGCCGCCGGCGGCGCCCCGGCGCTAGCGGTAAGCGATACGGGGATCGAGCCAGCCATAGAGCAGATCGGCGAGCAGGTTGAACAGGATCACCAGGATGGAGAACACGAAGGTCACCGCCATGATCACCGGCGTGTCGTTGGCCAGGATCGCGCTGATCAGCAGCGACCCGATCCCCGGCACGCGGAAGATCTGCTCGGTGACGATGGCGCCGCCGAACACGGCGGGCATCTGCAGCGCGATCAGCGTCACCACCGGGATCAAGGCGTTGCGCACCACGTGCTTCAGCACCACCGCCGGCTCGCCGAGACCCTTGGCGCGCGCGGTGGTGACGTAGTCGAGCCGGATCACGTCGAGCACCGCCGAGCGCACGTAGCGCGTCCAGGATGCGCCCTGGAACAGCCCGAGCACGGCCACCGGCATCAGCGCCTGCCTGAAGTGCTCCCAGTACCACGCCCAGCCGGTGGCACTGATGTCCGCGCGGTACACGAACGGCAGCCAGCCGAGCGTGATGCTGAACACCAGGATGAAGACGATGCCGGTGAAAAAGGTCGGCAGCGAGAAGCCGATGAAGGCGAAGGTGCTCGCGACCTGGTCGAACAGCGAATACGGTCGCGTCGCTGCGACCACCCCGACCGGCAGCGCGATCGCGAGCGCGAGCAGCTGCGAGGCGCCGATGATGAGCAGCGTGACCGGGATGCGCTGCAGGATCAGCTGGTCCACGTCGACGCGGCTGGCGAAGGAAAATCCCCAGTCGCCCTTCGCCATGGCGCCGAACCAGCGCCCGTAGCGCACCGCGACCGGATCGTCGAGCCCGAACTGGGTGCGCAGGTTGGCGCGCACCTCGGCGGGAATGGCCGGGTTGGTGGCCAGCTCCTCGAACGGATCGCCGGGCGCGAGCGCCAGCACCGTGAACAGCACGATGCTGATGCCGATGACGCTCGGGATCGCGATCAGCAGGCGCCGGAGGAGATACCTGCCCATCGCCCGGCGGTCAGGCGTCCTTGTACCAGTCGCGCAGGTTCCAGAGGTCGTTGTCCCAGCCGGACAGCGGCGCGTGCAGGTTCGCCAGCACCGCCGACACGCGCGGGCGGTAGACCACCGGGATCACCGCCTGGTCCCCGACCACCAGGTCGTTCATGCGGATGAACATCGCCGCGCGCTTCACCGGGTCGAGCTCGCCCTGCGCGGCGCGGTAGGTGCGGTCGTACTCGTCGTTGCGCCAGCGCGTGATGTTGCGCCCCTGCCACTTGTTCTCCTTGCTCGAGACCTCCCAGGAGCAGAACTGGTTCATGAAGGTCTCCGGGTCGGGCTGCGGCATGGTGGTGGTGTACATCTGCAGGTCGCAGTAGAACTTGGTGTAGGTGTCCGGGTTGGCGACGTCGGAGGAGAAGAACACCGATGCGGTCACCGATTTCAGCTCGACCTCGATGCCGGCCTTCTGGCAGGCCTGCTTGACGATGGCCTGGTTCTTCTGGCGCGGCGCGTTGATCGAGGTCTGATAGACGATCTTCAGCTTCCTGCCGTCCTTGGCGCGGATGCCGTCGGCGCCGCGCTTCCAGCCCGCGGCCTCCAGCAGCTGGTTCGCCTTGTCGACGTTGAACTCCCATTTCGTGTTGTGGGAGACGAAGCGCTGCGGATTGTTGAGGAAATTGCCGGTGGCGAGGCCGGTGCGGCCGTAGATGTAGTCCTCGACCGACTTGCGGTCGACCAGCAAGGCGAGCGCCTGGCGCACCGCCGGGTCGGAGAACAGCGGGTGCTGGGTCTTGATGCTGGCGCGCTCGCCGTCGACTTCCTTCCACGGGTCGGTGGTGTTGACCTGGATGTGCTCGATGTTGGCGCCCGGCGTGATCTCGGTGCGGCCCTTGCCGCCGGCCTCCAGGCGCTTCAGGATCTCGTCCTCCACCTGCAGGTTCCAGGCGTAGTCGAACTCGCCGGTCTGCAGCACGGCGCGCGCCGCCGACACGGCGTCGCCGCCGCCCTTCATCTCGATCGAGTCGAAGTACGGCTTGCTCGGCTCGTGGTAGTCGGCATTGATCGTGCCGCGCACCATGTCGCCCGGCTTGAAGTCGACGAACTTGTAGGGCCCGGTGCCGACCGGCTTCAGGTTGTTCGGCGCCTCGCGCGACTTGGCGCCGCGGTAGTTCTCGAACAGGTGCTTCGGAATGAGCATGCCGCGCGTGCCGACGAAGGCGTCGGCCCAGTACGGCGTCGGCTTCTTGAAGTTCACCCTGACCGTGTGCGAGTCGAGCTTGTCGACGGTCACGTCCTTGTAGCTGCCGATGCTGACCGCCGCGGTCGCCGGGTCGATGGCATATTCATAGTTGAACAGCGCGTCGTCGGCGGTGAACGGCGCGCCATCGTGCCAGCGCACGTTGCGCTTCAGCTTCCAGATCACCGACTTGCCGTCGGCCGCGAGCCCGCCGTTCTGGCGGCTCGGCACCTCGGCGGCGAGCATCGGCACCAGGTTGCCGTCGGCATCCCAGCCGGCCAGCGGCTCGTAGAAGATGCGCGAGCCTTCCTGGTCCTTGGTGCCGACCGCGAAATGCGGGTTGAGCAGCGTCGCGCCCTGCCACCACAGGAGCTTCAGCGGCCCGCCGCCGCCGCGCCTGGTCGGCTTGTAGGCCGACATGCTTTGCGCCCGGGCGACGCCGGAATGGGCCAGCATCTGCGCCGCCAGCGGCGCGGTCAGGCCCAGCCCGATCATGGCGCGGATGAAGCTGCGGCGGGACGTGCACCCCGCCTTTACCTGTGCAATCAGTTGGCGAAGCTGCCGCTCGTCCATGGCCGACTCTCCTCCTGGAAGTTGTCGTTCGCGGTGCCGGTGGATATTAACCGGAATACCCGCAAGAATGGCGCCCTCCACGAGCGAGGAACCCATGGCCCGAACGCAAGCCAGGATCGCGCTGCCGCCGATGGCGCCCGGCACGCGCCGCAGCATCGCCCTGCACCGCTTCGGCCGCCCGGGCGCGCGGCCCAAGGCGTACCTGCAGGCCGCGATCCACGCCAACGAGCTGCCGGGCGCCATGGCGCTGCATCACCTGATGCCGATGCTCGCCGCGGCCGAGCGCGCCCGGCGCATCAAGGGCGAAATCGTGCTCGTGCCGACGGTCAATCCGATCGGGCTCGCGCAGCTGGTGGGCAACAATCACCTCGGCCGCTACGAGTTCCTGGGCCGCGACAACTTCAACCGCAACTGGCCCGAGCTCTCGGCCGCCGTCGCCGAGCGCGTCGGCGCGCCGGGGCGCGACGCCGCCGCCAACGTCGCCGCCATCCGGCGCGCCGCGCGCGCGGTGCTCGCCGCCATGCGGCCCGCGAACGAGCTGCAGGCGCTGCGCCGCGCGATCCTGAGCCTCGCCGTGGACGCCGACGTCGTGCTCGACCTGCATTGCGACCAGGAGGCGGCGCTGCACCTGTTCATCTCGCGCCGCGACTGGCCCGGTCCGGCGGCTGCGCTCGCCGCCGACCTCGGCGCGCAGGCGACGCTCTACAACGACCCCTATCCGGAGGCCCTGACCTTCTCAGGCGTCAACAGCGCGCTGTGGGCGCGCCTGGCGGACCGTTTCCCGGAGGCGGCGATTCCGCAGGCCTGCCTGTCGGCCACGGTCGAGTACCGCGGGCAGCGCGACGTCAGCCACGCGCTGGGCGCCGCCGATGCGCGCAACCTCTATCGCTTCCTGGTGCGGCGGGGAATCGTCTCCGGACGGGCGGGCGCGCTGCCCCGGCTCAAGGCGGATGCCACGCCGATCGGCGGCATGGACGTCGGCTACTGCCCGAAGCCCGGCATCCTCGTGTACCACGTGCCGAAGGGCGCGCGCGTGCGCAAGGGCATGTCCGTGTGCGAGGTGATCGATCCCGCCGACCCGAGGGGCCCGCGCGCGCGCACGCAGATGCCGGCGCGAACGGACGGTATCCTCTTCAGCCGCAAGCCCGACGGCCAGGTCGCCTGGCCGGGCAAGGTCGCCTTCCGCATCGCGGGCGCGAAACTGCTCGCTCACCGCAAGGGCCTGACCAACCTCGACGACTGAGTCAGTCCCGCTCCTCGATCCAGGCCATCTGGATGCCTTCCAGGATCTTCTCGCCGCAGCGCTTCGGATCGTCGTCGAAGCCGGGCAGCTGCAGCACCCACTGGTAGAGGTCGGTGAAGCGCACCGTCCTGGGATCCGTATGCGGGTACTTCTCGCTCAGGGCGATGGCGATGTCCAGGGTGTCGGTCCATTTCATTTCTTGCCCCCGCCCTCGCGCTCGTAGTTGATGGTGTACCTGGGGAGCTCGACCGTCAGGTCGGCGTCCGCCACCTTCGCCTGGCACGACAGGCGCGAGGTCGCTTCCAGCCCCCAGGCCTTGTCGAGCAGATCTTCCTCTTTGTCCTCGGCCGTGGCCAGCGACTCGAAGCCCTGGCGCAGGATGACGTGGCAGGTCGTGCAAGCGCACGATTTCTCGCACGCGTGCTCGATGTCGACGTGGTGCTCGAGCAGCGCGTCGCAGATCGACTGGCCCGCCGGCGCCTCGAATTCTGCGCCCCGCGGGCAAAGTTCGGCGTGCGGCAGCACCTTGATGCGCGCCATCTACAGGTCCAGCGCGGCGATATTGCGTCCGGCGAGCGCGCGGCGCACGCCCGCATCCATGCGGCGCGCCGCGAATGTCTCGGTCGCGCGGTTGAGCGCCTCGATCCCGGCGCGCAGCGCCCGGTGGTCGATCCCCGCCAGCGCGCCTTCCAGGGCCTGCCTGCACTGCTCGATCGCGGCGCGCTCCTGCGGCTCGAGCAGCTCGCCGTCCAGCGCCAGCGCCGAGCGCGTCGCCTCGAGCAGGCGCGCGGCGTCGACCTGCGCTTCGTGCAGCGCGCGCGCGTGCATGTCGTCGCGGGCATGCTCGTAGGACTCCCGAAGCATGCGCTCAATTTCGCCGTCCGCGAGGCCGTACGAGGGCTTCACCGCCACCGCGGCCTCGGCGCCGGTGGTCGCTTCCTGCGCCCGCACCGAGAGCAGCCCGTCGGCGTCGACCTGGAACGTGACGCGCACGCGCGCCACGCCCGCCGCCATGGGCGGAATGCCCTTCAGCTCGAAGCGCGCGAGCGAGCGGCAGTCGGACACCAGCTCGCGCTCGCCCTGCACCACGTGAAAGCTCATGCCGGTCTGGCCGTCCTTGTACGTGGTGAACTCCTGGGCGCGCGCCACCGGGATGGTGGAATTGCGCGGCACGATCTTCTCGGCGAGCCCGCCCATGGTCTCGATGCCGAGCGACAGCGGGATCACGTCGAGCAGCAGCCAGTCCTCGCCGGCCGGCTTGTTCCCCGCGAGCACGTTCGCCTGCATCGCGGCGCCCAGCGCCACCACCTTGTCGGGATCGAGGTTGTTGAGCGGGTCGCGGCGGAAGAACTCCCCCACCGCGCGCTGGATCTGCGGCATGCGCGTTGCGCCGCCGACCATCACCACGCCCTTCACCTCGTCGGGCCGCAGCTGCGCGTCGCGCAGCGCCCGGCGCACCGGGCCGAGCGTCTTCTGCACCAGGTTGTGGGTAATGCGGCAGAACGCCTCGGTGTCGAGGGACAGATCGACGACGTCGCCGGTGGTGAGCTTCGCCGTGATGCGCGCCTCGCCGTGCGCCGTGAGGTACTCCTTGGCCTCGCGCGAGCGCACCAGCAGCTGGCGCATGTCGCGCGCGCCGAGCGGCGCGAGCTTCGCCTCCTCCACCGCCCAGCAGAACACCCGCTGGTCGAAATCGTCGCCGCCGAGCGCCGCGTCGCCGGCCGTCGCCATCACCTCGAACACGCCTTTGGACAACCGCAGGATGGAAATGTCGAAGGTGCCGCCGCCCAGATCGTAGACCGCGTATACGCCTTCGGCTGCGTTCTCCAGGCCGTAGGCGATGGCCGCTGCGGTAGGCTCATTCAGCAGGCGCAGCACGTTCAAGCCCGCGAGCTGGCCGGCGTCCTTGGTGGCTTGGCGCTGGGCGTCGTCGAAATACGCGGGCACGGTGATCACGGCGCCGTCGAGGTCCGCACCGAGCGCGAGCTCGGCGCGCCGCCGCAGGACCTTGAGGATCTCCGCGGACACCTCGACCGGGCTCTTCGTGCCGGCCGCGGTGCGCAGCTGCACCATGCCCGGCGCGTCCACGAAGTCGTACGGCGCGTTCTCCGCGTGCACCACGTCCTTCAGCCCGCGGCCCATGTAGCGCTTCACCGAGACGACGGTGTTGCGCGGATCCTCGGCCTGGCGCGCCTGCGCCGCGTGGCCCACTTCCACGCGCCCGTCCGCGGAATAGCGCACGACGGAGGGCAGCAGCGGTCGGCCCTGCGCGTCGGCGAGCACCACCGGCACGCCGCTGCGCACCGCGGCGACCAGCGAATTGGTGGTGCCGAGGTCGATGCCGACGGCGACGCGCCGCTGGTGCGGCGCCGGCGACTGTCCCGGCTCGGCGATCTGCAGCAGCGCCACTATTCGATCTCCTCGTAGGCGACGTCGATCTGTTCCGCGAGCTTGTGCAGGAACATCAGCTTTCTCACCACGCCGGCCGCCGCCGTGAGGTCGCGGCGCACGTCGATCAGCTCACCGAGGCCGTCCTCGAGCGCGCGCCTTTCCCCGCCGATCTCGTCGCGCAGCCGGTCGAGGGCGCTCGCCTCCTTCGCCTCGGCCAGCGCCTCGCGCAGCTCCAGCTGCCGGGCGAGGAAATCCGCGGGCATGCGCGTGTCGGTCTCGACCGCCACGTCGACGCCGCTCAGCTCGAGCAGGTACCGGGCGCGCTGCAGGGGGCTCTTCAGCGTGCGGTAGGCTTCGTTCAGTCGCGTGGTCCACTGCATCGAGGCGCGTCGCTCGGCGTCGCCGGCGTGGGCGTAGCGGTCCGGGTGGATGCGCGACTGGATGTCGCGGTACGCGCGCTCCAGCGCCGCGGCGTCGACGGCGAAGGCCGGCGCCAGCCCGAAGAGCGCGAAATGGTCTTTCAGACGTTAAAGGACTCGCCGCACCCGCACTCGTCCTTGACGTTGGGGTTGAGGAACTTGAACCCCTCGTTCAGGCCCTCGCGCGCGTAGTCGAGCTGCGTCCCCTCCAGGAACGGCAGGCTCTTCGGGTCGACCACCACTTTCACGCCGTGGCTCTCGAACTGGTGGTCTTCGGGGTTCACGGTGTCGGCGAACTCCAGCTTGTAGGCCATGCCCGAGCAGCCCGAGGTGCGCACGCCGACGCGCAGCGCCACGCCCTTGCCGCGCTTGGCGATGGTGCTCTGCACGTGGGTCGCCGCTTTTTCGGTCAGCGTCACCGCCATGTCAGGCCACCTTCTCCTTTTCCTCAACTGCCGCTTCCTGCCCGTGCTTCCTGCGGTAGTCGGCCACCGCGGCCTTGATCGCGTCCTCGGCGAGGATCGAGCAGTGGATCTTCACCGGCGGCAGCGACAGCTCCTCGGCGATCTGCGTGTTCTTGATGGTGGCGGCCTCGTCCAGGCGCTTGCCCTTCACCCACTCGGTGACGAGCGACGAGGAGGCGATCGCCGAGCCGCAGCCGTAGGTCTTGAAGCGCGCGTCCTCGATGACGCCGTCCTTGCCGACGCGGATCTGCAGCTTCATGACGTCGCCGCAGGCGGGCGCGCCGACCATGCCGGTGCCCACCGCATCGTCCGCCTTGTCGAAAGACCCCACGTTGCGGGGGTTCTCGTAGTGATCGATGACTTTGTCGCTGTATGCCATAGCGTGCTCCTACCTCAATGTGCGGCCCACTGGACCGTGTTCAGGTCGACGCCGTCCTTGTACATCTCCCACAGCGGCGACAGCTCTCTCAGTTTGGCAACCTTGTCCTTCACGAGTTTCACCGCGTAGTCCACCTCTTCCTCCGTGGTGAACCTTCCCAGCGTGAAGCGGATCGACGAATGCGCCAGCTCGTCGGAGCGCCCCAGCGCGCGCAGCACGTAGGAGGGCTCGAGCGAGGCCGAGGTGCAGGCCGAGCCCGAGGACACCGCGATGTCCTTGATCGCCATGATGAGCGACTCGCCCTCGACGTAGTTGAAGCTGACGTTGAGGTTGCCCGGGATGCGCCGCTGCAGGTCGCCGTTCAGCACCACCGCCTCCATCGACGACAGGCCGCGCCACAGCCGGTCGCGAAGCAGCCGGATGCGCTCGTTGTCGGCCGCCATCTCGAGCTTCGCCAGGCGCGCCGCCTCGCCGAAGCCGACGATCTGGTGCGTGGCGAGCGTGCCCGAGCGGAAACCCCGCTCGTGGCCGCCGCCGTGGATCTGCGGCTCGATCCTCACGCGGGGCTTCCTGCGCACGTAGAGGGCGCCGATGCCCTTCGGGCCGTACATCTTGTGCGCGGTGATCGTCAGCAGGTCCACCTTCAGGCTCGCCAGGTCGATGGGGAGCTTCCCCGCGGCCTGCACCGCGTCGCAATGGAAGATGATGCCGCGCGCGCGGCACAGCTCGCCGATCTCGGCGATCGGCTGCACCACGCCGATCTCGTTGTTCACCATCATGATCGACGCCAGGATGGTGTCGGGCCGGATCGCGGCCTCGAACTTCTTCAGGTCGACCAGGCCGTTCTCCTCGACCTCGAGGTAGGTGCACTCGAACCCCTGGCGCTCGAGCTCGCGCATCGTGTCGAGCGTCGCCTTGTGCTCGGTCTTCTGCGTGATCAGATGCTTGCCCTTGGTCTTGTAGAACTGCGCGGCGCCCTTGATGGCGAGGTTGTTGCCCTCGGTGGCGCCCGAAGTCCAGACGATCTCCTTCGGGTCGGCGCCGATCAGCGCCGCGACGTGGCCGCGCGCCTCCTCCACCGCTTCCTCGGCCTTCCAGCCGAAGGCGTGCGAGCGGCTCGCCGGGTTGCCGAAGAACTCGGTGAGAAACGGGATCATCTTCTGCGCCACGCGCGGATCCACGGGCGTGGTCGCCGAGTAATCGAGGTAGATGGGCAGCTTCACGCGGCCATCTCCTCCTTGTCCGCGGCGCGCCGGTCCTGCAGGACCGCCACGTGCTTGCCGCTCTGGTGCGCCACCAGGTCGGCGAGGCTCACCGAGGACAGGTACTCGTACATCTTGGTGTTGAGCGTCGCCCACAAGTCGTGCGTCATGCAGCGCTTGTCGTCGGCGCAATTCTCCTTGCCGCCGCACTGCGTGGCGTCGAGCGGCTCGTCCACCGCGGCGACGATGTCGGCCACCGATACGCTCGCGGCCGGCTGCGCCAGGTTGTAGCCGCCGCCCGGGCCGCGCACGCTCGATACGAGCTGCCGGCGCCGCAGCTTGCCGAACAACTGCTCCAGGTACGACAGCGAAATGTGCTGCCGCTCGCTGATCGCCGCGAGGGTTACCGGACCCCGCGCCTGGCGCATGGCGAGGTCCACCATTGCAGTGACAGCGAACCGGCCTTTGGTCGTGAGTCTCATGGAAACCTCGAATACTTGATAAACGTGGTCAAGTATACCAATTCCCGACAGAATTGGTCAACAACTCACTTGATAGCTCTAAGCTGTTCTCTACGCTCGTCTTTTTCAAGATCCGCAAGCCTCTCCTTGAGCTTGGCGAGGGCCTGCTCGAGCTCAGCGGAATGCTCGGCAACCTTGCGTATCTCCTGCGCGTACGGATCGTCCTGCCCCTGCTCCACGGCATAGGCCGCGAACCGCGGCGCTTTCTGCGCCGGCACCTCCTCGATGATGCGCCCCGGGATGCCGACGACCGTGGCGCCCGCCGGCACCTCCTTCACCACCACCGCGTTGGAGCCGATCCTGGCGCCCGCGCCCACGGTGAAGCCGCCGAGCACCTTGGCGCCCGCGCCCACCACCACGCCGGGGCCGAGCGTCGGATGGCGCTTCGCGCCCCGGTACAGCGTCGTTCCGCCCAGCGTCACGCCCTGGTAGATCGTGCAGTCGTCGCCGACTTCCGCGGTCTCGCCGATCACCACGCCCATGCCGTGGTCGATGAACACGCGCCGCCCGATGATGACGCCGGGGTGGATCTCGATGCCCGTCGCCCAGCGCCCGAGGTGCGAGGTGAAGCGGCCGAGCCAGCGCAGCCCGTGCGTCCAGAACCAGCGCGCCAGCTTGTGGATGTAGATGGCGTGCAGGCCCGGGTAGCAGGTCAGGACCTCGAACGTCGTGCGCGCCGCCGGGTCGCGGGCGAAGATGCTCGCCATGTCTTCACGTAGCTGTTTGAACATGCGGCAACTTTAGGTTATCCGAGAAAAACGATCAACTATTTCTTCATCAGGGCCTTGAGCAGCCCGCGCAGGATGTTCACCTCCTCGCGCTCGAGCGCGGGCACCCTGGAAAACAGGCGCCGCCAGCGCTCGCGCAGCTTGGAGCCCGGCGCCATGAAGCCGGATTCGCGTGCCGCATCCTCGAGATGCGCGTACAGGCCTTCGAGGTCGGCGACCGTCGCCGGCAGCTCGGCGCGCATCGCGGGCACGGCCGCGCCCCGCGCCATGCGCAGCTCGTAGCACACCACCTGCACCGCCTGCGCGAGATTGAGCGAGCTGGAGTCCGGTGCCGACGGGATGTGCACCAGGAACTGGCAGGCGAACAGCTCTTCGTTGGTGAGGCCCGCGCTTTCGTTGCCGAAGACGAATGCCACCGGCGCGCCGCCGTACGCCGAGGCCGCGGTCGCCGCGGCGCGCACGTCGAGCACCTGCGGCGACCACTCGCGCGGGCGCGCGGACAGCGCGAACGCCGCCGCGCAGTCGCCGATCGCCTCGGCCAGGGTGGCGTGCGTGCGCGCGGCCGCCAGCACGTCGGCGCCATGCGTCGACATCCACGCATCCTCGGGCGCCGGCGGACGCGACGGCGCCACCAGCCGCAGGTCCGCGAGCCCCATGGTCTTCATGGCGCGCGCGGCCGCGCCGATATTGCCCGGATGGCTGGGCCTGCAGAGCACGATGCGCGGGGCGGGCATGCGCGCAGTCTAGAATAGGACATGCATCCGATGCTCAACATCGCGGTGAAAGCCGCGCGCCGCGCCGGCGCGATCATCAACCGCGCGGCGCTGGAAGGCGGCCTCGAGGTGCGCGCCAAGAACCGCAACGACTTCGTCACGCAGGTGGACAAGGCGGCCGAGAACGCGATCATCGACATCGTCCGCCGCGCCTATCCGGAGCACAGCTTCATCGCCGAGGAATCGGGCGCCAGCGCCGGCGCGCGGCCCGAGTTCCAGTGGGTCATCGACCCGCTGGACGGCACCACCAATTTCATCCATGGCTTCCCGCAGTACTGCGTGTCGATCGCCCTCGAGCACAAGGGCGTGCTGACGCAGGCCGTGGTGTACGACCCCGCCAAGAACGAGCTGTTCACCGCCTCGCGCGGGCGCGGCGCTTTCCTCGACGACCGGCGCATGCGGGTCTCCAAATGCGCGCAGCTCGGCGACGCGCTGGTCGGCACCGGCTTTCCGTTCAAGGAGTTCGATCGCATCGACGCCTACATGCGCCAGCTGCGCACCATCATGTCGAGCGCGGCGGGCGTGCGGCGCGCGGGCGCCGCGGCGCTCGACCTCGCCTACGTCGCCGCGGGGCGGCTCGACGCGTTCTGGGAGAGCGGGCTGTCGCGCTGGGACATGGCGGCGGGCGCGCTGCTCATCCAGGAGGCGGGCGGCCTGGTGAGCGACCTCGAGGGCAAGGCGGAATTCCTCGATCGCGGCGAGATCGCCGCCGCCGCGCCGAAGGTGCTGCCGCAACTGCTCAGTGCGCTGACGTGAGCGGCGGCGCCACGTCCTCCAGCGACCTGCGCTCCGCGCGCACGCCGTAGGCGAGCACCGCCCCCACCGCGAGCAGCATGAGGCCCGCGCCGAGCAGATAGCCGGCGAACAGCGCATCGCGCGAGCCGCTGCCGATCAGGGTGCCGAACAGCCACGGCGCGAGGATGCCCCCGGTGCCCGTGCCCACCGCGAAGAAGATCGCGATGGCGAGCGCGCGGATCTCGAGCGGAAACACCTCGCTCGCGGTCAGGTAGGCCGAGCTCGCGGCCGCCGAGGCGAAGAAGAAGATCACGCTCCACATCGCGGTCTGGCCGGCCGCCGAGAGCAGGTCCTGCGTGAACAGCCACCCGGTGAGCGCGAGCAGCGTCGCCGAGGTGCCGTAGGTAAGCGCGATCATGGGCCGCCGGCCGAGCGTGTCGAACCAGTGCCCGAGCGCCACCGGACCGAGGAAGTTGCCGATGGCGAACGGCAGCAGGTAAAGGCCGGTGTCCCCTGCCGGCACGCCGTAGAAGCGCGTCAGCACCAGGGCGTAGGTAAAGAAGATCGCGTTGTAGAGGAACGCCTGCGACATCATCAGCATCACGCACAGCGCCGAGCGCGTGCGGTAGCGCGCGAGCATGACGTGCGCGACCTGCGCCAGGCCGAAGCTGCGCCGCGGGCGCAGCACGATTTCCGCGCCCTCGGGCGGCGGCAGCGCGGCGCCGATCGAGCGCTCGATGCCGGCGATGATGCGCTCGGCCTCCTGCGCGCGCCCGTGGGTCAGGAGCCAGCGCGGGCTCTCCGGGATGAAGCGCCGGAAGAAAAGGATCGTGAGTCCGAGCGCGGCGCCGATGCCGAAGCCCAGGCGCCAGCCGAGGTCGGGCGCGAAGCGCGCCGGGTCGAGCAGCAGCACCGTGGCGCCCGAGCCGAGCGCGGCGCCCAGCCAGAAGCTGCCGTTGATCATCAGGCCGACGCGGCCGCGGTGCCGCGCGGGGATCAGCTCGTCGATGGCCGAGTTGATCGCCGCGTATTCGCCGCCGATGCCGCAGCCGGTGATGAAGCGGAAGGCGAGGAAGCTCCAGAAGTCCCACGAGAACGCGCTCAGGCCGACGCCGACGAGATACACCGCGAGCGTGACGAAGAACAGCCGCTTGCGGCCATAGCGATCGGTGAGGCGGCCGAAGAGCAGCGCCCCGGCGACCGCGCCCGCGAGGTAGCCCGAGCCGAGCAGGCCGATCTGCGCTGCGGAGAAATTCATCACCTCGGGCAGCTGCAGCACGCCGCTCACCGCGCCCTTGAACGTGACCTCGAGCCCGTCGAGGATCCAGGTGACGCCGAGCGCGAGCACCACCAGCCAGTGGAAGCGGCTCCACGGCAGGCGGTCGAGCCGCGCGGGGATGCGCGTGCGCAGGATATCGGTCATCCTCAACGGGTTATACCGGAGGGCCGCGCGGCGCGGAACCTTCGATAAACGACGGGGTCAGGCTTGAGGGACCCCCTCGACAAAGGAGCAAGAACAATGCGTCAACACGTCCTGCCGTTCCTGTGTCTCGGACTGTCGATCGCCGCGAGCGCATCCGCGCAGACCGTGTCGAAGCCCGACGGCGCGTGGCGCGGCTCGATCGGCGCCAGCGTCACCTCCGCGAGCGGCAACAACCGCAGCCAGAACGCGGGACTGAACGCCGACGCGGTGCGCCAGACAAGCGACGACAAGATGACGGCGACCGTGCAGAGCCTCTACGGCCGGCGCGAGACGAACGGCATGCGCGAGCTCACCGCGAGCCTGTTTCGGCTCGGCACGCGCTACGACCGCGATTTGTCCGACCTCAGGTACCTCTTCGTCGGCTACGACGTGGAGAAGAACAAGCTCGCCGACCTCAAGTGGCGGCACTCGCCCTCGGCGGGCGCGGGCCTGCACCTGCGCAAGACCGAGACCTTCACCTTCGACGTGTTCGCGGGCTATTCGTACAGCCGGGAGACGCTCTACACGGGGCCGAGGCGCTCCTTCAACGAGGGACTGCTCGGCGAGGAGACGACCTACAAGTGGTCGGACAAGGCGAGCTTCCGGCAGCGCCTGACGGTGTTCCCCAATCTCACCGACGCGGGCGAGTACCGCGTCGTGTTCGACGCCGGCCTGCTGATGCCGCTCATCGAGAGCTGGAGCCTGACGGTCAACTATTCGGCCCGCTACCAGAGCAATCCGCCGCTCGGCGTGCAGAGGAAGGACACGCTGCTGTTCACCGGACTGCAGTACAGCTGGGGGCCGAAGTAGACTGCGCGGGTGATCGACCCCGTCATCGAACCGCGGGCGTGAAGACGGACCGCAGCTAGATGCTGTGGCTCGCCCTGAGCCTGGCCATGATCGTCGCGATCGGCGGCCTGTGGTGGTTCGCGTGGCTGCGCCGCAACCGCAAGCCGCCGGCGCCCTCGAAGCCCTACCGCGAGTGGCGGGACTAGCCCGCGACTTCAGGCGTTCTGGATCGCCACCGCGCGCGAATTGAGGTACGCCTCGAGCGCCTCGGGGCCGCCTTCGGAGCCGTAGCCCGAATCCTTGACCCCGCCGAAGGGCATCTCGGCCGAGGGCAGCGCGGGCATGTTCATCCACAGCATGCCCACTTCCAGCCGGCGCGCGAGCAGGTCGGAGTTCTTGAGCGAGCGGGTGAAGGCGTAGCCCGCGAGCCCGTAGGGCAGGCGGTTCGACTCGGCGATCGCCTCTTCCAGCGTATCGAACGGCCGGATCGCGGCCATGGGGCCGAAGGGCTCGTCGTTGAAGACCTTCGCCTCCTTCGGCACGTCGGCGAGGACGGTCGGCTGCCAGAAGTTGCCGGCGTTGCCGATGCGCTGCCCGCCCGTGAGCAGCCTGGCGCCCTTCTTCACGGCGTCCTCGGTGAACGCGGTCATCGCCTCGACGCGGCGCGGGTTGGCGAGCGGGCCCATCTGCGTGCCTTCGGCGAGTCCGTCGCCGATCTTCAGCCCCTTGGCGTGATCGGTCAGCGCCTGCGCGAAGTCATGGGCGACGGACCTGTGCACGAGGAAGCGCGTGGGCGAGATGCAGACCTGCCCCGCGTTGCGGAACTTCGCCGCGGCGGCCGCCTTGACGGCGATCGCGATGTCGGCGTCCTCGCACACGATCACCGGCGCGTGGCCGCCCAGCTCCATGGTGACGCGCTTCATGTGCTGCCCGGCGAGCGCCGCGAGCTGCTTGCCCACCGGGATGGAGCCGGTGAAGGTGATCTTGCGGATCACCCGGTGCGGGATCAGGTAGTTCGAGATCTCGGCGGGGGTGCCGTACACGAGCTGCAGCACGCCGGGCGGGATGCCGGCGTCGGCGAACGCCTTCACCAGCGCCGCCGGCGCGGCCGGCGTCTCCTCCGCCGCCTTGACGAGGATCGAGCAGCCGGCGGCGAGCGCCGCGCCGACCTTGCGCACCACCTGGTTGATCGGGAAGTTCCACGGCGTGAAGGCCGCAACCGGGCCGACCGGGTCCTTGATCACCATCTGGCGAATCGTGACGTTGAAGCGCGAAGGCACGATGCGCCCGTAGACGCGAAAGCCCTCCTCGGCGAACCACTCGATGATGTCGCCGGCCGCCAGCGTCTCGGCCTTCGCTTCCGCGAGCGGCTTGCCCTGCTCCTGCGTGAGCAGCGGCGCGATCTCGCCCGCGCGCTCGCGCATCAGCGCGGCGGCCTTGCGCATGATCTTGCTGCGCTCGGCGGGCACCATGTCGCGCCAGACTTCGAAGCCCTTCCTCGCCGCCTCGAGCGCGCGGTCGAGGTCGGGCCGGCCGGCGTGCGCGACGCGCCCGATCTCCTTGCCGGTCGCGGGGTTCACCACCGGCAGCGTCTTGCCTTCGGCGGGCTGCTGCCATTTGCCGTCGATGAAGAGCTGCGTATCGATGTATCCCATGGCGGTCCTCGGGGGGGTAGCGGACTTGGAGGCAGCGATATTAACCCGCGTCCCGGCGTGCCGCGCGCTTCAGGTACTTCGCCGCGAACTCCGCCGCCGGCAGCGGCTTGCTGAAGAAAAAGCCCTGGCATTCGTCGCAGCCGTGCGCGCGCAGATAGTCGAGCTGGGCCTGGGTTTCCACGCCCTCGGCGACCACGGTCAAGCCGAGGCTGTGCGCCATGGCGATGATCACGTCCACCAGCACCGCTTCGCCGCCCTGCGGCGAGATGGTGGCGATGAAGCTGCGGTCGATCTTCAGCTCGTGCAGCGGCAGCAGGTGCAGGTAGCTCAGCGACGAGTAGCCGGTGCCGAAGTCGTCGATCGACAGCCGCATGCCGATGTCGCGCAGCTCGCCGAGCAGGCGGATCGCGGTCTTCGGCTGGCGCATCACCGAGCTCTCCGTGAGCTCGAGGCGCAGGTACCCGTTCTGCCCGGTGGCGGCAATGGCATTGCGCATGACGACCGGCAGCTCCGGCTGGAACTGGCGCGGCGAGACGTTGACGGCGACTGGCACGCGTTGCATGCCGGCCGCCTGCCACTCCCGCAGCTGCCGGCACGCGGCGTTGATCGCCCACTCCCCCACCGGCACGATCAGCCCGGACTCCTCGGCCACCGGAATGAAATCGTTGGGCGGCACCAGCCCGCGCTCGGGGTGCTGCCAGCGAATGAGCGCTTCGGCACCGCAGACTTCACCGCGCGCAACGTCGAGCTTCGGCTGGTAGAACAGCCGCAGCTCGCCCTTCGCCAGGCCCCGGCGCAGCTCTTCTTCGATGCCGAGACGCTGGGCCGCCTTGGCATTGAGCTCCCTCGAGTAGAAGCGGAACGTGTTGCGGCCGGCCTTCTTCGCCTCGTGCAGGGCGGCCGCTGCGTTCTTCACCAGCTCGTCGCCGTTCATGCCGTCGGCCGGGAACAGCGCCACGCCGACGCTCGCAGTCACGCGCAGCTCCTTGCCGCCCAGCTCGAGCGGCGCCGCGAGCGCCCGCA
>Ga0210114_1000085_pt1 | contig 20766 bp, 23 predicted proteins | sample MayberryNW_TuleA_FD_185524 | JGI IMG/M metagenome (GOLD analysis project Ga0210114, IMG submission 185524) | Wetland microbial communities from San Francisco Bay, California, USA, that impact long-term carbon sequestration - MayberryNW_TuleA_D2... | ecosystem: Environmental > Aquatic > Marine >...
AAAAGCTATACTTAACTTTTGTTATTATCTTATTCAATATACTGTTATTGAATTCTTTTACACGACTCTTTGACTTGTCTAATCAACAACTATGTTATAAATAAAATTCTAACTTAATTATACAATAATATTTTAGGATCGCTTCTTGTACCAAGTTCTCTAATTTAATATCGATAACATATTCTATAACAAATATCCTCTTGATACAGGATGTGATAATAGTTTTGTATTTACTATTTATATGTACCTATTGATTAGACTATTATTTTTCCATTTTTATATTATTTTTCTGTCTTCATATTTACAATTTTATTTTTAATGGAATAATTTTATTTGTTTCCTACAATCAGATTTCTTTCAAGCCTTATTGTTAGTTTTGATGCCTTTTATTGATAGTAACAGATTTATTTGTTAGGTATTCAACCAAGGAGTATTTATAATGAATTTATTGAATTTTAAATAAAAGTTATTCGTCAATGAGTATATATTTTTCTATCCTATACTATTATTCTTTTATTGGTTTTACCTCACTACCAATTTCATCTTTATCTTCATATTTTCTTTGTTGTGGTAACATTATATATACACAAGCTCCACCACACATAGTGCATGGAACATTATTTCCTTCGTGTTGCCCTTGCCTATTATGGATTCTCTCTGCTTCTTCTGGATTGATTGAAAGTTCTATCTGCTTTTGCCAATTTAGAGTTCTTCTTGCTTTTGTGATTTCTCGATCCCATTTGATAGCTTTATCTCTCATCTTTACTAAATCACCGGCATGAGCAGCAATTCTGTAGGCAATTAATCCATCTTTTACATCCTCAACATTGGGCAAAGATAGATGTTCTGCTGGAGTTAAATAACATAATAGATCAACTCCTTCTGAAGCCGATACTGCGGCTCCTATAGCACTCGCAATATGATCGTATCCTGCTGCAATATCTGTAACTAATGGTCCAAGTACATAATAAGGGATGTCTCCAATTAATGATTTTGCCAATCTAACATTTGCTGCAACTTCATTTAATGGAACATGACCAGGCCCTTCAATCATAACCTGTATGTCCTTTTCATTTGCCCTCTTGGATAGCCTAGATACATTTATCATTTCTTGTATTTGGAGCTCATCGTGTGAATCTAATATAGACCCAGGTCTTAAAGCATCTCCCAAGCTAAAAGTTACATCATATTTTTTTGCTATTTCGCACATGTAATCAAAGTGTTCAAAATATGGATTTTCTTTATCGTATTTTAACATCCATGCAGCTGTAATTGTACCACCTTTGGATACGATACCTGCATGTCGTTTCACCTCTAAAACTCTTTTTGCTATTTCTTTTGTTATACCTGAATGAATGGTAGTATAATCAACCCCATCTTTGACGTGTTTTTCAAAGGCATTTAAAAAATCGTCCTCAGTTATATTCAAAGGATTCTTGTATTTTTCGACTCCATAGGCATAGGCTTGATAAATAGGAACAGTTCCAAAGGTAATTGGTGCTGCCTCTAATAGTTTTTCTCGGATCAAATCTAAATTTCCGCCATCAGAAAGATCCATTATAGTATCTCCGCCGTATTTAACTGCAACTTTGGCCTTTGAGATTTCTTCGTCTAAGTTTTGATAAAGAGTGGAGGTTCCAATATTGACATTAACTTTGGTTTTCAGTCCCTTTCCAATTCCAACAACTTTTATTTTTTGTTTTCTTATATTGTTTTTAGGAATAATTACAGAACCATTCGCTATTTTTTGGATTAAGAGATTAATATCCATATCTTCATCTTTTGCAACCTGAACCATTTCCTCTGTCGGAATGCCTCTTCTTGCACTTGTCATCTGGGTACCCATTATTATTCTATTAAATATAGAACAAATGAATATAAAAGAATGTCTCCATCTTGTATAGAGACTTTTTAAGATAGAATTTTACCGTAGTTTGGGAAATGATTGACACTTTCCAGTTAAATTATGATCTAATTGAGAAATAACCTTAATAAAAATAAAATAAAATATACACTATGAATTTTTTTATCGATGACGATCATTTTTCCAATAAATTTCCTCATTCTTATCATAAGGAGCCTTTCTTATTAGAAAAACTACTTTTTACATTATCCAAAAAATGGATCGCTGGATATAATATAGATACTGCGTTAGATTATGCTCTAGGTGCAAATAAAAGAGGTTTGAAATGTATTATCAATTACTTAGGAGAGGATTTAAAAAATGCAGAAATGGTTAAAAATACAGTAATAGAATATAAAAATCTCATAAAAAAAATGAAAGTATGTGGTATCGAAGGCTCGATTTCGATAAAACCGACACAAATAGGTCTCTCCTTAGATATGAATTTCTGTCTAGACCAATTACTAGAATTAACTTCGATCGCAAAAAAGAACAATATTTTTTTATGGATAGACATGGAATCTTTTGAGAATGTTGAACCTACTCTTACGATTTATAAAAAAGTTATTGAAGAAATAGACCAAATCGGTATTGTTCTCCAATCAAATCTTAAAAGAAGCTATTCTGATTTGAGGAAGTTATTGAGTTATAACTCAAATATAAGGTTAGTCAAGGGAGCTTATCATGGAAAAGAAGTATATGCATTTCAAACTAAACATGAAATTGATCATAATTACATTGAAATGGCGCAACTCTTGTTTTCCAAAAAAAATGATCTTAGAGAAAACCAAATTTTTGCAATTGCTACTCATGACTCTAACATAATTCAAAAATCATTAGATCTACTTTTTTTATACGATTTTAGAAAAGAGCATTTACAATTCCAATTTCTAAAAGGAATTCGGGAAAAACTTAAAATTAATTTATTATTAAAGGGATTTAATGTTTATGAATACGTACCATACGGTCAAAATTGGCTTCCTTATTCTCTTAGAAGATTGCGAGAACGCAAAAGTAATGTAATTCTATTAATGCGTTCATTAATTTCCCCTTGATAGAAAATCAAATTATCTATATTTTATAGTCTTGATATTTCCACCATTTGCAGAGACTATGACTCTATCAAAATTTAATTCATCAGGTTCAGGTGTTATAAAAATTCCACTGAATGGCCCAAGATTGCCAAAAGAATGAAGTTTGCCCTTATCGCCAAATTGTACCATAACAGCCTTGATTTCCTGAGGACTGTTATTGTTTACCTTTATACTTATTGTTTTGACAGAATGCGTAGCATCGTTTCTTTCGATAATTTCTACGTTTAGTCCTGCTCTGGGAATAAAAACTGATAGAACAACTATAGCAACGACCACAATACCACCTAGCATAATATACTTTATTTTTTTTTTATTTAGTCGTAGAGGTGAAGATCTACCAGAGTCATTGTCCCATCTTCCCACATTGTAATATATCGTAACACTATAATAAAGTTCATGATAAGTTATGGTTTTCAATCGAATTTTTATTGTTCTACATAATCTTTGTTAATTAAATAAAATTTAATTAATAACCATTTGAACTTTATATTGATGCATACTGCCGATGACTCTCAATCAATCTATATTCATGAAATAATGAGTAAAAATGTTGTAAAGATTGGTTATAAAACTTCAGCGTTAGAAATTTCAAAAACCATGGTAAAACAGAGAATTAGTTCAGTAGTCATAATCGATGATCACAATAAAATTATAGGAATAGTTACGGAGAAAGACTTGATAAAAGAAATATGTGCAAAAAATCTTTTGGCAACTACGTTAACTGCAGATAAAGTAATGTCTTCTCCATTAATATCAATTAGTAAAAAATCTACAATAAATGATGCTACAAAACTAATGGTTGAAAAAAGAATAAAACATTTGGCTATTCATGAAAATAACGATATTATTGGAATACTCACTACATACGATCTCATTAAAGTTTTAAGAAATAAAATTAAATCTATGGATTTGGATTCCAATTTATTAGATGCAATATCAATGGCTGACATACCTTTAGAAGAAGGTGGATTTTCTCTTCCATTATCTGAAGATGAATTAAAATAAATCAAAGCAATGTACGAATCACTTTTTATTAAATATGTTTCTAATACATCTTGAGAAGTATTAAAACATCTTAATACAAGTTTAAAAAACAATAAATACTTTGGTACATATTTTAAATAATGGTTACTGATAATCACACAGATGAAGAAATAAAAAAATTCTATGATTTTAAAAATATCGCAGTAGTTGGTATGTCAAAAAATGAAGAAAAACCGTCTCATTTTGTACCTAAATATCTAGCAAAAAATGGTTTTAATATTATACCAGTTAATCCCACAACAGATGAAATCTTAGAAAAAAAATCTTACAAACTTGTTTCTGAGATTAAAGAAGATGTTGATATTGTAGATATATTTAGAAAATCAGATGATATTATGCCTGTAGTAGAGGATTTATTAAAGAAAAAAGGAATAAAGTTAATCTGGTTACAAAAAGGTATTTTTAATCAGCATGCAGAAGATGTGGCAAAAAAAAATGGAATTGAATTTGTATATAACAGATGTATGCTAGAAGAACATGAAAGACTATTTTCCAAAACTTGATTTTAAAAAAGCTAGTTAAAGAGAATATGCAAAAGGAAAAGATTACTATCCTAATTCTACATTTTTATAGAAATAGGTTATGGTATTAACTTTGCTATTTGCAAGTATACTTCTCATTATTCTCGGAACTGTATTTTATTTTCAAAGTAAATCTATTGTTGGACCTGAACCCTCTTTTATGTATAAAAATCCCAAGTGGTCTATAAATGGATTTATTGTAATCCTTTTAGGAGCAGTTCTGCTTAATATTTTTTTTACTTTTATGATTAAAAGAAATTATCAATATAAAAGAATTATTGGGTTCAATTAGCAAATATATCTTTAGCAGCTACTCTATCCATTTTTACATTACTTTTTAAATAAACATTCTTATTTTCAAGGTTAATGAAACAGTATTCTGTTCCTACTTTATTGAAAAATCATGAAAAATACTTATTTACAATTTTACTCTTAGCAATAATTTCTATAGTGGGATTTACTATAGAAAAAGCATATCCTCAAGTGGAAGATTCACAATTGAATGGTCCAGCAATGGATTCTCAAAAAACCAATAAATCGACTCAATCTTCTGAAGGTAAATTTACCCCAAAAATGTATGTAAAAATTACATCTCATAAAAATGCTGACATAGTTCCTGCTGGCGATCTCACTATTAATGGAACTTCAAGCGACACTGCGTCGAGGGATTGCGTGGTAGATGTTGATTGGAATAATGAAAAACCTGCTCAAATAGTGACACCTACAGGACCAGGCGGCTCTAGTGATTTCTCAACATGGACATTTAATTATACAAAAGATTATCGTGAGATAGAAGTAGGACCTAATGAGCTTACATCAAAATTAACTTGTATCAACCCTGGACCTTTAACTAAGTGGTTCAGTGTTACAGTAACAGGAGAACAACCACCATTTCCAAGACCATTACCTGTTCCTTAATATTTATTTTTTATTTACATTTTTTATTTAGTTCAATGGAAATATATTAAGCAATTTTACTGCTCTAATTAACATACATATTGAATTTCAAATATTTTTTAACTACTAATGTTAAGTTTGCTGTTTCAAAACAAGAAATATGTGTGATCTTCTCTATTTTTGTTATCTCATTCATCGTTAGATTTTATGGTCTAGGTGAAGTAGCTCTTAATAATGATGAAGCGATATATGCTGGACAGGCTGCTTCACTTGCAAATTTTAGTGAATATCAAGAACAATTTTCTATATTCAGAGCACATCCATTATTATTGCAATTTTTGATGTCTTTATCATTTTATTTTTTTGGGATAAATGAATTTACTGCCAGAATCGTTCCTATGCTTTTGAGCTGTAATATTATAGTAATATCCTATTTTATTGCTAAATTTCTATATAACCAACGAACTGCCATAATATCTTCTATTATCCTTAGTTTACTTCCATATCATATATCAATCTCCAAACAGGCACTCGTTGATGTATCAATGTCATTTTTCTTTGTTCTTAGTCTCTTACTAATTGTACTATATTACCGAAAAAACGCATTCTTCCTTCTTTATGGAATAGGAATCTCTACAGGTCTTTGCTTTCTTTCAAAAGAAACTGGAATTATCTCCTTAGTTATTTCTATCTTAAGTTTAATTCTTATAGATAAAAAAATAAGAATTAAAAATATTATCGTTCTTACTTTATCTTTTGCTGTTGTAACCTCTCCATATTGGATTTCCTTTTTAACTTTAGAAGAAGCACGTAAATCACTATTAGAATATATTGATTGGCAAAGCTCCAGGCCAGCAAATCATGGTAATCTTTATTATATTAATATTATATCCAGCGAAGTTTTAGGTTATGTGTTATCTTTGTTACTTGTGATTGCCTATTTGCATATCTTAGTTAACAAAAGAAATTGGAAGTTTTCGAATGTCATTCTTCCTTTTTTCTGGATTATTATTCCTCTTTTTTTTTATCAAATGATTTCTGTTAAAGGATACCATTTTCTATTTTCGGTTACCCCATTCCTCGTTATTTTCGCTATCTCTTTCCTCTCTAGTAATTGGATTAACAGGATTTCAAGGAATGAGATTTTGTTAATTGCTATAATTCCATTGACATTAATTTCTAATAATTATATCATCAATGAATATTTCTTATTTATTTCGCACACTCCTGTTCTAGGTTCAGAATCACTATTTCATATGAGAGACGCCGCAATATGGATTAAAGAAAATACTCCAGAGAATTCTACAATTCTTACGCTGTATACTCACATGTCGAATATAATAAAATTTTATGCGCAAAGAGATTCGATAGCAATTCAATCAAACAATAATCCCTCATATCAAAAAATAGAAAATTTAGATATACAGATCTTGGCTAAAAAAATAAACTATATTGTTTTTGAAAAGATACAAATTGATAATGGAAAATTTTTAGAAAATAAGGCGTCAGATCTTGAAAATTACGTGAAAAAGTATGATGGAATTCCAGTGTATGTTAATTACCAAAATTATACTAATGTAGAAAATAATAAATTTGTATCAATTCCAGCGATAATAATATATGAATTTAGCAAATGATCTAATCTTAGTTTTGATTTAATACAAGACAGTTTTAATGATATTGTTATTGATCTAAAATGATAATCAAAGACTTCTCTTTTGTATTTGTTGTTTTTTTCACCTTGTCAATTAGTAGTAATGTTTTTGTTATTACTACAGTTTATTCAAGTGAAAATATAGATTTATCTCAAAAGAATAAAACACCTATTGATCATGTGATTATTATCTCACAAGGAAGAAGAAGTTTTGATAATTATTTTGGAAGCTATGAAGGAGCTAATGGATTTCCGAAAAATACGGGTATACCAATAAACCCATTTGAATTCTCACCTACCTTCCAAAATTTTACCATATCATTAAGTTTTCTTAGTAATGCTTCTAACGTTGGAACAGAAAGTTTTCTAATAAATAAGGGAGGAATAGGAAAAGAAACCTCAGGAAATAATTTAAATTTTGGAATCTGGCTTAACGAAAAAGGCCATCTAACTGGAGGTTTCGAAACAAAGAGCGGGAATGATTTTTTTTTAGTATCAAAAAATAAATATGTAGATAATAATTGGCATAATATTTTATTAACTTACGATAAATCCATCTTGAAATTATTTGTAGATAACAATTTGCAATCTGAATTAAATACGAAAGGGGCTATACCGGATGATAATAACCTGCCAATTATTCGATTAGGAGCAAATTTTTTAAAACAAGATAATTTTTTTGTTGGTAGTATACAAAATCTTTTCCTTTGGAATAGATCATTAAATACAAATGAAATTTCTTCATTTTTTAAAAATAATGCGCTGCCTACAGGATCAGTTTTAGAAGTTCGGTCAAATACATCTAATATAGATTATGTGAATGAGATTTCTTCTTTAAATTTCAATGGGACTAATTATTTTGATTTGAAGTTAAGTCCTAATATCACTAAAGGCTTAATAGAGCCTTTTCATTTAGAAAAAACTAAAACACCCAACTTAAAATATGGGCGACTTATCTATGAGAAATCTTATAATTATGGATTTATGGATGGTTTTATTTTTGCTCAAAAAGATAACAAGATAAAATCAAATGAGATTAAAAAGTCTGACAACGATACTATTGTAATGGGTTATTATAACAAAAGTGAAATTGGTTCATATTGGGATCTAGCTTCCAACTTTGTTCTAGCAGACAATTTCTTTAGTCCTTCCCAACAAACTGATTTGACTAATAATCTATATTTATTTACATCAGAAGAAGGTAATTTTAAAAAATACGTGCCTCGAACAGGTTTATCTATCAATTCAACTATCCTTGATTTATTAGAAAAAAAACAAATAACTTGGAAAGTTTATGTCGAAAATTATGATTCTAAACTAAATTATACCAACGAGAATGATTCATCAAAGCGTTATCTTACTATTAATCCTATACTTGGAATTCCTAGATTTGTGGAAAATGCTACTCTTAACGACAGGATACAGGATTTGAGTAACTATTTCCATGATCTTAAGAATAACTTACCATCTGTCTCGTATATTATTTTACCTGACAGTCAAGAAAGCAGCCCAAAAGATATTTTGGAAGGTCAAGAATCAGTTGTTTCTTTAATTATTTCATTAATGAAAAGTAAATACTGGCAAAATAGTGTTTTTATATTGACTTATAGTGGTACAGGTGGTTGGTATGATCACGTTCCGCCTCCGCTAAATTCGGAATATGAATATGGATTTAGGATACCAACACTATTCATTTCTCCCTATTCTCACCAAGGTAAAATAGATTCAACTTTCTATGACACTGTGTCGATTTTAAAATTCATAGAGTATAATTTTAATCTAGAATCGATCGACGGTAGGGATTCATCATCTAATAATATTTTAGCGGCTTTTGATTTTAATAACCCTCCACGGAATTCAAGTGAAAGCGTATCCAATCTTTTAGAAAATTATCAAACAAATACAACAAAAACGAAACCTGTTTTAAAAGAAAATATTTCTTTTACGTTCAACCTATATTTGATAGTGTTAATATTTGTTGTATCAGTTTTGTTGTTCCTACGATTTATAATACAAAAATAATTACTTTAATGATGTAATCAAACCTACGTTTTTTTCTATTTATTTTATAATGATATAGATAATCATGATCAATACTTAATATTATATAAAACAAGCCTTAGACAAATAAGGTTTGATATAAATCTGTAAAAAAGAACTTAATATTTTAAATCGAATTTTATTAATTTTATTAATTGACATTTTAACATCTTTTCATACAATAACTTATGATAAAAATTGAATATTATATTGGCACCAATTTAAGATTCTTTTTTAATAGGAAACCAATAAATATACATTTTTCAATTTTGCATCTTGATCTCTTGTAATATACATCAAATTTATTTAGCCATAACACCACATACAGGTAAAAGTTTAAATTTTTATTAAATATCTTTTTTAAGTTCGGTATTACTTAGACCACAGCTATTACATTTAAAAACTGTCAAATTATCGATATGAGTTGCTTCCATCTTACTCCCACAACAAGGACAATTCATAATTATTTAAATGTAATATAAATATAAAAATCCATAGGTTTAGCCATATTCAATGAAAGTGATGTATGTCAATATTACATAGGCATTTAAAACTGATAAATCAATCTATTGTAATTCCAGTTGTTTATACAGTTTGATTGCTTGAGTTTCATAATTAAATGCCTTTGAAAGAAGATCCATCGATATTTTATTTTCAGTAATATTCCCTGTTATAATATATTCCTTATAATGGACGTAGCTCTCTATTTCATTTTCAATTGAATCAATATAGTTATTCAGCACCGGTTTATAATCTTGTTGTACTGTGGTTTTTTTGGCAAATAATATTATCTCTTTGAGATTATCAATATATCCTTGAGTTGTATTTATCATTGTTTCATTATCATTAATAGATTGATTCAAAAACGAGATCTCACTTTGATAATTGTTGGAAGCGATATTAACCCTATCAAATAATGATTCTATAATTTTTTTTGAATCGTCAATAACTCCATCTTGCTGGGAAACTTGGTCATGGAACAATGCATTTGCATTATTTAAGAAACCTATCGATGTTAAAACTATAATCAAAAAAAATAATACATCAAATTCATGAAAAATTTTTTTATATCTCATTTAATTGAGATGAAATTTCCTATATATGAGTTAACCCTTTTTTTTCTCTGCATTAATTTAAAAGTTTTTTATAATCAGCTCAGACTGGTTTTTCCGTTTTTCTCCATTACTATTGATCGATCGAAGAGCATTTAGAGATATTATATTCTCCTTGAATGATGAATATAAATCTCTGATAATTGTAGTATCTGAATTGCTTAATAATATTTTGCATTTTCTTTTATCTAACTCATTAAAAAAATTAGCTAATCTTTTTTGTTGACTAATATCAAATCCATAGCTAGTATAATTTGTAAAATTTGAAGTTTCGTTTATTGGAAAATATGGAGGATCAAAATATATAAAATCATTTTCTTTGATTTTTGAACTTATCTTTTGGTAATCATAATTTTCTATAGTTGTATTTCTTAAATTCATGATTTTATTTACTTTAGTAAGATTTCTAGAGTCACAAATCTTTGGTTTTATGTAACTTCCAATTGGAACATTAAATATTCCATTTTTATTGACTCTGTATAACCCATTATAACAGGTCTTATTCAAGGTAATAAATCTAGCCGCTTCCTTAATCCTATCCAATGGAAATCTTTCACCTCGTAACTTATAATAAAATTTTTTTGGATCGTTATAATATTCATTTTCATTGTATTGTAATTCTTTAATTAGACCATTTAAGTTATCTTTTATGGTTTTATATACATTAATCAATTCAGAGTTAATATCAGATAGATGAAGTGAAAAATTCTTTTTAATTTTAAAAGAACTGGATAGATAAAAAAATAATGCTCCGCTTCCTACAAAAGGTTCAAAATAATTATTGAATTCTTCAGGAATAAAATTTTTTATTTGAGAAATTAGACGTGATTTTCCTCCTGCCCACTTTAAAAAAGGATGACAAATACCATAATTATTTTTAGCAGAATGATTGTTGTGTAGAGACATATTTTGACAAACTTTCATCAGAATTCATCCATATTTCCTAGAATATTATTAGATTTTATCCTAAGGTAAAATAAATATTCCTATCAGACAACTGATTTGCTACATTCTAATTGATTAAACTCCACCTAATATTTATTTTGAGATTATATTGATTAACTCATTTTTTATTTTACTTATATTGAAGGTCTCTATAATAAAGTACTATTGTTCGATAAATATTTTATTATGATAGACATGCAAGTTAAAAATCTCACTATAATTATACTCTTAGATTAATCAAGGATACCTCTATTTGTATATAGGGCCTCAATGTTGTTTGTGAGTTTCTTCTCAGTTAAGGTTATCTAAAAATATTAAAATGAATTTATTAATAATAGAATAATAATTTAAATTATAAAAATGAATCGATCTTTCAAATTATTAAAAAATATCTAAAGTAATAAACCATATCCTATCTCTTGAATGTATAAAAAATAGATAGTAGTTAACAGGTAACCATAAAGGGAAATGAGTATATATTCTCATTATTATTAAGGTTTTTTATATAACAAAATGAAAATTTTATTAGTAAAAGAAGATAAGTCGTTTACGATGTTGTTCTAGCAATCAATGTTTTATTATAACATTGGATCATGTTTTCATTTGTAAATGCGTCATTAACTGAATCATTTGAGGTAAATGTAACCAGTAAATTAACCATATTGAGATAAAATATAATTGTCAATATTAAAACAAAAAATTGTTTCAAATAATATAGTAGGAGTTGTATTTAATAACGTCTTTTTGAATATCTTTTTAGAATTATAAAAAAATTTATAGTTTTTAAAATAGAACTAATTAAATTTGTTATAAATGGAATTTGGAATTATATAAAACTTTTTATAACAAATAAATAATACTTACTTATCATCATAAGTATAATCCGTGGTATTAAATAAAATATTAGAATAAGTAGATAATCTTTTTAGGGAAGAGATTCTTTCTTTCTTTTCTATTTTAGATCCACTTATTACCTCGCTCAAATATTTTATTGATTTATCGTATGTATTTCTGGCTATAGGATAGGGAAGTCCATCTTTTCCTCCATGTGCATAATTATATTTGACTGGGTCTTTCCACGATGCTCTATTACCATATATGATTTCTGCAATTAGTGATAAGGCGCGAATAAGTGAAGGACCAGCCCCTTTTTGAGAAATTAGATCCTCATAATTAGTAGGAGTAATATTATATAATTCATCCATTGTCCTCCAGTTCAAAGTGTGAGGCATCTCATAGTTTTCAATTGCTTGTTTATCCTTGAGAAATATTTTACAATCAGGATGTGATGTAGGTTCAGATATCCATTTATCTAAATTCTCCAAACTGGATGTTTTATTAATTTTATTAATTGAGGATTGTATAGATTTTGATCCTTCTTTTATTAAATCGACACAAGTTTTGCGATTTTCCTCGGAATTTTTGGAAGTCATATTTAAACATAATGGAATTCTTTCATTTCCAATAATTCCTTTGTGAGGCTCAATAATATAGTCTACTAGGTCATCAGATATCCAATGATATCTTCTAGCCATCTTATATTTTCCATTAAGTCCTTGTTGTATAATTGTCCAATTACCATTATTATCAAAAAAAATCACATGGTGATATAAACTGAATCCATCTTGAATTGCGACATTGTCTATTTTTGCTGATATTTTACTTGCATATACCAAATTATTAATTTGATTTGTAGATAGGTTATGATTATTTTCAGCAAGTTTGGGAATTTCATATTTTGGCTTGATAGCATTAATTCCTTTGCCACCTGAAACACTTATTCCATGGGTTTCGGAATTGATTGATTGTTTCAATACTCCGGTAACGACAGTAGTTAAGCCAGAAGAATGCCAATCAAAGCCCAATACGCATCCAAATGCTTGGAACCACAGAGGATCGGAGATTCGTTTAAAAAATTCTTTTGATCCCTTTTCGTCTATGATTATTGTACTTATTGCTGAAGAAAGTTTTATCATTCTCTTTATTAAATAAGAAGGAGCATGTCCATAGTGTAAAGGAAGATTTACGGTCCCTCTTTTCAACGATATAATTTCCTAGATCCATGTGAGTAATATTTTTTTCATTTTAATAGTGCGAAAATTTCTGCTATACAATAAATAATATAATTTGTATATCCTATAAATGGAAAGAAAGAAAATCCTTATAACAAGAAAAATCAATTTTACTGGAATAGATATATTAAAAAATTATTATGATGTCATATTTATTGATAAAAATGAATCTCCTACCAAAAAACTTATGATGCAAAAAGTTAAGAATGTTTTCGGGATTCTTTGTACTCTATCTGAAAGAATAGATTCAGATATAATAGAGGCAGCAGGTTCTAATTTAAAAGTAATAAGTACTTTTAGTACTGGTTATGATCATATTGATATTTATGCAGCTACTAAAAGGGGGATTTATGTAACCAATACCGGGAATGTATTATCAGAAGCCACTGCTGACTTAACTTTCTCTTTGATACTAGCATTAGCTCGTAAAATTGTAGAAGGTCACTTATATGTAATGAATGGGAAATGGAAAAAAGGCTGGAAACCAAATTTATTTCTTGGAACTAATGTTTATGGATCAACATTGGGAATTCTTGGATTGGGAAATATAGGGAGTGCTCTTGCTAAAAGAGCTCAAGGGTTTAATATGAAAATAATTTATAATAATAGACACCAATTATCTAAAACAATAGAAGATAAATTAAATGTGACATTTATGACTCTTGACGGATTACTTCAAAATAGTGATTTTCTTTCCATTCACACAAGCTACGAAAAGAATAATTTTCATTTAATCGATAGTAAAGAACTAAAAAAGATGAAAAAAAAGGCATTTTTAATTAATACATCAAGAGGAAGCGTAATAAATGAAAATTCTCTAATTAACGCGCTAAAAAACAAATGGATTGCAGGAGCAGGTTTGGACGTATTTGAAAAAGAACCTCTTACAAGTCATAATAAACTATTAAAATTAAAAAATGTTATACTTTTACCTCATCTAGGGAGTGCCACAGTACAAACTCGCAATCGAATGTCCGAAGTAGCAGCTATTAATTTACACAATATACTATCCAACAAAAAACCAATATCTCTTGTTAATACAGAACTTGAAGACAATCATTATTAAATAAAAAAGGGGAGTTAACTTTTTTTATTAATTTTCTCTTAAACGTTGAGAATAAACGTCTTCATAATCCTGTTGCGATCCCTTAATACAATTAGTGGAAACCATTTTTATATTTTCTATCTTTAATTTTCCATTTGGAATAGAGTGATTTTGTTGTAATTTTTTTATCTTATATTTTATAGCTTCCAAGTGTTCCATGCATGACATACCAACCAGATATTCTTCTTTTTCGATAACTGATAGGATGTAAGACGGGGGAACGTCGCATTGTGTAGCTAGTTTAGAGAAGGAACATTTTCTTGGTAATGTCAAGTATAAAGAGTAAATAGTTGAAATCTTATTTAATCTAAACTAATTAGTAAAGTTTAAGTAAAAAAGTAAGAGAGGGATAGTACGCTGAGATTTCTTAAAATTTTTCAAAGACGTTTATAAATCGGTATATCAAATACAATAAAATAAGATGGGGAGTAGAAAAAGACGTACAATTAAACCTCAAAGAAAGACTCGAAGTGTGGAAGGTCGGTGTCCAAAATGTACTACGATAGTTAGATTCAATGTATCTGGTCCTGTTGGTGATGAAATATACGAATGTAAAGGATGTATGTCAAAATATCATATTGATGAGCTTTGAATATGATTAATTGAAAAGTACAGATATTTTACAACATTAATTAAGATTCTTCATCTTATAACAATTTATTATACATTTAGTTAATTATTAATCTAATGAATTCTAAAATAGAATATTCAGGTCAGGTTTACTTATACAGTAGTGGCATGCCATTGGAACTTATTGACCATGCCAAGTCCAAATTAGTAGAGGAACACGGTATTTTAGCTGATGATATCGTTTTAATTGAAGTACCAGAAGGTGTACCAGAGGGTGCAATAATGGTTACAATTTGGCCTCATTATCTATCAGTTTCAAAGGTAAAAAAAGTAAGAGATGGATCAATTTATGCTCCACAACTGTTTAATATCGATCTTTGAATACCACTTTCTTATTTATAGTTAAAAATTAATGTCTCTTTAGTTAATCATGCCTGTGATAAAGTCTTTTTTCTGTAAGCGGGATCGACATTCTGATTGTCCTGTGGATCTTCCTATTAATGATGTTTGTGGTCCTGAACATGACTGCTCATTTGATATAAAGTTAACAAAATGTGAATGTTTGTGTCATACCTAATAAATGAAAGTTATCATTTTCCTACTTATTTGTCGTTTCTACAGTAAAAACTATATTAGTTTTAGGAAATATCTATGCTTGTAATGCAAAATCTGATGAATGTCTGCTCATTCTGTAACTCTCATATTCCTGAAGGTCAAAGTATTTGTAAAGATTGTCTGAATTTGTATGATATCAAAATTGGTGATCATGAGGAAGATGGATGTGGGTGTGATAAATGAAACGTAACACTTGATTTTTTAATTGATTTCAAGAGCAAGGTCAGAAAATGGTATCACAAATCATTAGAGGTTTTCTTCATACAGCCACCACTTCATCATTCCCAGCGAATTTATTCCAGCCCTATACTATCAATCAAATTATTTGATTTAGTTTTTATTTTATTATCAATTTTTACGCTTACTATTCCTTCTAGAGGTTGACCATAAAAAACTACCGAACCTAAAGGAGCTAGAGCAAAAACTGGCAAAGCAAGCATATCTTCCTCACCATTTATAAAAACAATAGCTAGCTCTCTGTTTCTTAATATTTTTTTTATTTTGTTATACGCTTCTTTTGTTATTGTACCTTTTGGATTATTACAATGGTATTGTTTAAAATTACAAGTACTGTTTTCGAATAAATTTTTGAGTTCTGAAATTTTCGATTCTGTTCTTCTGATACGTCTTTCAACACCATCTATAATGGATAAATTTGGCATTAGACCGTATGAAATAATTTTTTCCGTTGAAGCATCTCCTACTGTTATCAAAGATTTAGAATCTTTAACCAAAGCACTAATTTTTTCTTTAGATATTTCATCTTGTTTAATTAAATTACCAAAAGGTTTTTTAAGAATATTTAAATGCTCATCGTCAAGAGGCATTTTCTGCTTGCTTCATGTCATTTTTTTCGGAATTTTCCTGTTTTTCCTCATATTGTTCTTGTTCTTTCATTTCTGCAGCTAACACGCTTACTCGTCCTGCAACTAATTTTGAAATTTTGAAGAAAGATTTAGTTTGGTTGGATTCAGGATCCGAGATGATGACAGGTTTACCTGTATCACTACCCTGCATTATTTGGGGATGTAAAGGTATATCTCCAATGTAGGGAATGTTAAATTGTTCACTTATTTTCTGTCCTGCACCATTTCCAAATATATGAATGTCAGTATTGCAATGTGGACATTCCAGATAACTCATGTTTTCTACAACTCCTATTATAGGAACATTCAACTTGTTAAACATCCCTATTGCTTTAACTGCAACATTCATAGCAACCTCTTGTGGTGTGGTAATAACCAGAATTCCAGTAATTGGGATTGTCTGGGCTATGGTCAATGGAGCGTCACCTGTCCCTGGAGGTAAATCAATGATAAGATAATCAAGCTCGCCCCAATTTACATCAGTCAGAAATTGTTTAATAATTCCAGAAATTATTGGTCCTCGATAAATTCCTGCTTGCTGGGATTGTTCATAAAAAAAACCCATAGAAATAATTTTTACCCCTTCTGAAATTGGAGGCTGAATTTTGCCATCCACTACTTGAGGAGAGTCTTTTAACCCAAGCATTAATGGAACACTTGGACCGTAAATATCAGCATCTAATAAACCTACCTTGGCTCCAGTTTTTGCAAGAGATATAGCAAGGTTAACAGAGACCGTCGTTTTGCCTACACCTCCTTTGCCACTAGCAACTGCAATGATATTTTTTACCCCTGGTAAGAGTTCGTCCAAAGAAATAGACCTTCCTTCCATTACTCTTGCTGTAACCTTTAGATCCAAATCACTAACACCTAAATTTGAAATCGCATTTCTTACATCCTGCTCTATTTCACTATTGAAAGGACAAGCAGGAGTAGTAAGTTCTAATGTAAATGATATTTTATCGTTATTAATCGCCATTTCTTTTATCATACCCATAGAGACTATGTCTTTATGTAATTCAGGATCAATTACTTTTTTAAGAGAAGTAAGAACCTGATCAACTGTAACCATCATGAACCAAAGCTCTTTTACATTATTTAAATATTCATCTTATTTCTAATTGAAGAGTATAATATTATTATTTAATTTTTATTTGGTTTATTGTTTATTTCTTTTGAATTATACAAACAAAAGGTTCATAAATTGATAAATAATATCCTATTTCGACCAACATGTTTTATATAGTTTCTCTGACTGATATTGTCAGAATTCCTCCAAGCAGACTGACCAATTCATTACGAAATACTGCTATAGGAATTCTAAAAGAAAAATATGAAAGTATGATCAGTGCAGAGTTGGGTTATGTAATAATGATTATCGATGCCAATGCTGACTCCATTGGTAAATTAGTTACAGGTGATGGTGCAACATATCATAAAGTAACTTTCAAAGCATTGACTTTTTTTCCTAAAATTCAGGAAATTGTAGAGGGAGAAATAATAGAAATAACTGACTTTGGGGCCTTTGTAAGAATTGGACCTACAGATGCTCTTCTACATCTTTCTCAAATAACTGATGATTATCTGAAGAGTGATATTAAACAAGGTTTGATAATCGCTAACCAATCATCTCGTTCCTTGAGAATTGGTTCCAAAATGCGTGCAAGGATAACTGCTGTAAGCTTAGGTAAAGGATCGTCTATGGGAAAGATCGGAATTACATGTCGACAACCATTTTTGGGATCATATGATTGGATTAAAGAAGAAATTGAAAAAGCTAGAACACCACAACCTCCAAAGGAAAAGAAAGGAGTAGCTAAATAACAATTGCCTCGAGAATTAGCATGTAAAAAATGTAAAGCTATTACAGTGGGAAAGGTATGTCCAATTTGTAATTCTACTGATCTTTCTGCTGACTGGTCAGGAATTGTAATTATTTTTGATGCCAAGACCTCCCTTATTGCTAAAACTTTAGAAATAACAATACCTCATAAATATGCGCTCAAAGTCTCTTAATGGAAAAATTAATTGATCATTTCAACCTAAGAAAGGCATTATTAAATTTCTTACAGGAAGATGTTGGAACAGGTGATATTACTAGTGAAAACATGGAAAATTCTGATAAATTAGTAACTGCCAAAATAATATATAAATCAAATTTTATAGGTATTATGTGCGGAATTGAGGAAGTAGAATTATTATTTGATATTTGCAATTGTGATACAACTCTTCATAAATTAGATGGAATGAAAATCTCTCCTAAAACAAATATTATGGAAATTTATGGAACAGCTAAAGACGTATTAAAAGCAGAAAGAATTGCATTAAATTTACTTATGAGGATGAGTGGTATTGCAACTTCTACAAGCAAGTTTGTTAATATAGTCAATCAGGTGGATCCATCCATTGCAATAGCATCAACAAGAAAAACTGCCCCTGGATTGAGACTTTTGGATAAAAAAGCAGTTGTGATAGGGGGAGGAATAAGCCACAGAATTAGGCTAGATGATATGGTTATGATAAAAGATAATCATATTGCTGTAGGTATCTCTATAGGAAAAATTATAAAAACCATTAGGAAAAAAATAGGTTCTTCTATAAAAATTGAATGTGAAGTTAGAAATGAACATGAAGCTATTGATGCTATCGAATCTGGAGCAGATATTATAATGTTAGATAATTTCTCTATTCAAGAAGCAAAACAAACTATTTTAAAGATTATTGATAAAGGTTTGAGAGATTCAGTTAAAATTGAAATATCAGGAGGTATAAACTTGGAAAATGTACTTGATTATGCAAAATTAAAACCAGATATTATATCGATTGGTTATTTGACACATTCTGCTCCATCGTTAGATTTCAGCTTAAAAGTACTAAACTAGTAACAAAAATAAAAAGTATTTAAATTTTAGCGTCTTCTTCCGCCGCGTTCAGGTTTTTTCTGACCTGGTGGGACTCTTTTCTCAAATCTTTTAACAAAATTCTCTTTATTACGTACCTTTGATATAGGGCTCACTCTTGGCTTTCCTTGAACTTTAGGAGTTTGACCCTTTACCTTTCCTGCTTTTGTAAGCGATCCGTGAGTTGGCATATCCATATGTTCATTATGTTCCTAATAAATATCTTGCAACCTTTAAAGAGGCAAACTATGCCTAGGATGAACACATTCGAGGCAAAGATCTCCTAAATAGTACTAATTTAAATTCTATTTGGCTCACATATATGTAAATAGTAAATGAATTTATCCATGAATCAGTACATGCAAGAAATTTCCTCTTTAAAAAAAGAGCGTGATGCAGTTATTCTTGCACATAATTATCAATTACCTGAGGTTCAAGATGTAGCCGACTTTACTGGAGATTCACTAGCTCTTTCCAGAAAAGCAGAAAAAACTAATGCTAAAAATATCATTTTTTGTGGTGTTCATTTCATGGCAGAAACTGCTTCTATTATTTGTCCAGATAAAGACGTATTTATACCAGATATAAATGCAGGCTGTTCACTTGCTTCCTCTATAAATCGTGTAGAATTAATGGAGTGGAAAAAAGATCACCCAGATGCTATTGTCGTTAGTTATGTTAACACATCTGCAGAGATTAAAGCATTATCCGATTATTGTTGTACGTCATCTAATGCTGTAAAAGTGGTAAATAGTATACCTGCAAATAAAGAAATTCTCTTCCTTCCAGATATGTTCTTAGGTTCATATGTATCTGAAGTTACCAAAAGAAAGAACATGTACATATGGCCTGGCGAATGTCATGTACACGCTGGAATACGTGCAGAAGATATTAATAAAATGATGAAGCAATATCAAAATGCCGAATTCTTGGTTCATCCAGAATGTAGTTGTACTTCTTCAACTATGTATCATATGTCAAAAGGAGACTTTTCACATGAAGGGCATATTTTATCCACCGAAGGTATGATGGAACGAGCAAAAAATTCTCCTAAAACTAATTTTATCGTAGCTACAGAAACAGGAATACTATATAGAATGCAAAAAGAAAATCCAACAAAAAATTTTATTCCCATAAGAAAAGATGCGATATGTCAATATATGAAAAAAATTACCATCGATAAAGTCTACAATTCATTAGTAAACAATGTATATAAAGTCAGAGTGCCAAAAACAACAGCTGATAAGGCCCGATTTGCAATAGAGAGAATGTTATCAATAGGATGACTTTTTTATATCCTCTTAATACATTAAAAGTTAAAATTGCTGTGTTGACTATTTTAAGTAATTATATGTTAGATTGATGAGTGTAATTCGAGTATTAAAATACAAGTTTTTTTAAAAAATATTTAGGAAACTATTTTAACTT
>Ga0210114_1000087_pt1 | contig 20712 bp, 18 predicted proteins | sample MayberryNW_TuleA_FD_185524 | JGI IMG/M metagenome (GOLD analysis project Ga0210114, IMG submission 185524) | Wetland microbial communities from San Francisco Bay, California, USA, that impact long-term carbon sequestration - MayberryNW_TuleA_D2... | ecosystem: Environmental > Aquatic > Marine >...
AAAAACTTGCCTCTTTAATGTCTAAATTAGATATCAAGCCAATTGAAGCTGGAGTACTAGTCAATTATGCAATTTCTGAAGGCCTTCAATTTAGGGAAAAAGATTTAACGCTTGACGTTAAAGAATATGTAAAAGAATTACAATTATCTTACTCGTCTGCATTGAATCTAGCAATAGAATTAATTTATTTGGCACCTGAAACAATTTCTTCTATTTTATCTTTGGCATATCAAAAATCACTGAATGTAGCTCTTAAAGCTGGATATGTTTCTAAAGATACAGCAGAAATAATACTCTACAACGCACAAGCAAATGCTCATGGTTTAAGCGAAGCCTTAAAGATAAAAGGCTACGTACCTCAATAAATTTTCTACTTTTATTAATTTAAAGAATATAAAATACCTTCTTTTGCATATACACGAACACAATAAATAAAGGCAAGAAAATCATTTTATTATTATAGAATGTCAATACAATTAAAAGTCCACCCTTCATTTTTTAAGGAATTTGCTACAAAGACATGGGTCTCACCATATGAAATAGTTAAAGAATTAATAGAAAATGCTTTTGATGAAGATGCTACGCAGGTATTAATCACAATTCTCTCTAATGGATCTATAGTAATAGAAGATGATGCAGGCATGGATGTAGAAGGAATCGAAAAATTCTTGTTATTGGGCTCTCCTCATAAAAGGATAGAATCCATTTCTCCCAAGTTAAAGAGAAGTCGGACAGGAAGGTATGGAACAGGAAGACTATCCTTCCTCACTTCATTTGAGAGTATGAAAATCAAAACCAAAAAAAATGATTATAGTAAATCTCTTATTATAGATGAAAACTCTCTAAATCAACTATTTTCCGGGAATTCTTTATTAAATGAGATTAATGAAAGATCTCTAAGTAGAAATGGAACTGAATTAACTTTAAGTAATTCAAAGATGAATATCGACCCTTTGAAATTATATAAAGAAATTCGTAAATTAGCGATTCTTAGGCATCCAATGTTTCAAATATACATAAAGCAATCGGATCAATTCCATGAATGGGATTTGGACAAGTCTGAAATAGTAAGAGCGCAGGAGATACAAGGCTATCGCATTCCTGTAACTCTTGATGATGGTCATATTATAGGTGAGATTGTAGTTGCAAGACGTCCATTAATGGAAGAGGAGAAAGGAATCGGTATCATGATTGGGAATCATATTGTTGTCAGAAGTGACTTTGGATTTGGTGCTAAATTGAATCGGATAACTGGCTTACTCAGATGCGATGCTCTAACTTCTAGATTTGCAGATAAATCTGCTTTGATAGAGGATGACGCCTATTATAACTTTGACAAACACGTCAAACAATTTATTATTGATGAGGTAATACCCAAATTGACTGAATATGAAGACGTATTAATAACTAAAGAAGAGTCACGAATATATCGTGAAATAGACAAAGTTCTTGGTCAAGCGGTCGTTGAGAATCTGGAATCTATAGAATTAGAAGAGGAGGAATATGAAACAATAGAAGATAAAGTAACTGTTCCTAATAGAGATAGACTAACTGTAAACACATCAATTGCAAAATTCAAGACTAATGATAATAATATTGCAACAAATGAGGGGTATGAAAATACGTCTGTCCAACTTACCAAAAATAGAGAACAATCTCACACTAGTTTATTAGACCATCAAACAATTCATAGTGAAATTGAGCCTATATATTTTAACTCTAATGAAAGGATGCAGACTTTGCCTAATTTGCAAGATTCTAATAATCTAGATAAGAAACAGATAAAAAAAATAAAAACTATCAAACGTACGTTCGCATTAAAAAAAATTGGATATAAAGTAATACCATATGAGGACGAAAGCGATTCAAGATATGGGTTTACTAATGAGAATGTAGTTTTTGTCAATAAAGCTAATTCAGCATATAAAGCCGAATCAGAAAGGGGAGATGAATTTCTTTTGAGACATATTATTAGATTAGTAGCTGAAGCTATAGCTGAGGAGAAACATCCAGAAGGAAAAAATGCTTTAGAATTACAAAATCGTCTCATTGGGGAAGCAATTAAGATTCATAATCTTCATAGTCGAAAAAAATAAGAATCTTGGGTTTAATTTAATAGAAAAGACTAAATCTGGCTCTTATGTCATATACCACAAATGGCTTTCCAATACTTTCCTGGCGCAACAGCCGTAGGAATCTCTTTTAATAATGGTGTTTTACTGGCATCGGAACAACGAGTTTCATTTGGGAACTTTCTTGTAAATAAAAATACTAAAAAAACTTTTGTGCTGACAGAGAATGTAGGAGCAGCTTGTGCAGGTATGGTTGCCGATATGAATGTACTTGCTCGACAGGTTGCTGCATTATCAAAAATCCGCAAAATGGAAATAAGACGGGAGGTTCCTACTAATTCAGTAGCGAAACTTATGTCAGTAATTATGTTTGAAAGACGATATTTCCCTTTATTGACTCAAGTAATAGTTGGAGGATATGATAATAAACCTCGGATATATACCCTTGATCCTCTAGGATCCCTACTTCCTGATGAATATGCTGCAGTAGGAAGTGGTGCAGAAATGGCTTTAGGTATATTGGATGGGCAATATGATTTCCAAATGAGTGAAGATGACGCAAAGAAACTTGCTATTAAATCGATTAAAGCTGCCATTCAAAGAGATGCAGCTAGTGGAGATGGGATCGATATTCTTACTATCAGTAACAGAGGAAAGAATGAGGAATCTCTAAAGGTCTAAAATTCATATTTAATGGCTAACTGTTGCTATCTTAACCATTCTTTTAATATATTAATCTCAGAGGTAAAGATGTATTAAATTTGGATGCAAGAAATATTGGTTTACGAAATATTGAAGTAGCAGATACAAAGATTTCATCCATTGATGGTGAAAACGGTAAATTAATTTATCGAGGTTATGATATTCTTGATTTAGTAAACCATTCTACCTTTGAAGAAACAGCGTATCTTTTATTGTTTGGAGACCTTCCTGACAAAAATCAATTAGATGAATTTTCCGGTAAACTAAAACAATCTAGAAATCTGCCAAATACTTTAATTGCAAATTTAGAAAATAGACCTAAAACTGCTCGCCCGATGGATGTTCTACAGTCATGTGTTCCTTCACTTGCAGATTATGACGAACGTATTTACTTTGATACTAAAGAAGATAACTTCAGAAGGGCTATATCTCTTATTTCTAAAATACCTTCAATTGTTGCTGCCTGGAATAGGATAAGAAATGGACAAAAGGTTATAGAACCCGACCAAGAACTTAATCATTCAGCAAACTTTCTTTACATGGTTTTCGGACGAAAACCGACATTTGAAGAAGTAAAAGTTTTTGATATTTGTTTAATACTTCATGCTGAACATAGTTTTAATGCTTCAACGTTCGCAGCTCGAGAAATAGCTTCGACACGTGCACATATATATTCATGTATATGCGGCGCTCTGGGTGCCTTATCAGGGGAATTACATGGAGGAGCGAATGTTGAAGTAATGAAAATGCTTTTTGATATATATGACTCACAAAATATCGAAAAATGGATACAAAATAAGCTTAAGGAGGGAAAAAGAATAATGGGAATGGGACATGCTGTATATCGTACTACAGATCCTCGTGCAGACATATTAGAACGACTTTCAACATCTGTTTGTAAAAATGATAATTATAAATGGTATGAAATCACTCGACAAGTGGAACAGTATACCATAAAGTACATGACAGAGATCAAAAAACAACCGATCTATCCTAATGTCGATTTATATAGTGCATCACTTTATTATTGTATGGGTTTCCCTACTGATCTTAATACTCCTATATTTGCGATATCGAGAATTTCAGGATGGGCAGCACATGTCATTGAAGAGAAATTTGCAGAGGCAGCACCGAAACCAGCTTTATATCGTCCAAAAGCAGTATATGTTGGTAAATATTGTGGGCCAATGGGTTGCGAATATACTCCAATAAAAAAAAGGAAACCATAATAATTCATATATTTTTATGCCTTCATTTCTATTAATAATAGGGAAATTAAAGATAAATATCATTTAAAGAGTAATGATATAGTTTGAAAATAAATATGTTATCTAAAAAAGAAACATCTCTCATATTAGAAAAACTTCACACAAACTGGCCAGATAAAACTATCCCAAAGATAAAAAATATAAAGGCATATGAAATTGAAAAAGATAGGAAATTATTAGTTCATGAAGATTATTTTTCTGCTGTTCAAATTGACGAAACAATACTTCCTTATTTAGGAAATAATAATTTAGTTGAATTATTTCCTTATGTTCTTATAGATATGGGTGCAGTAAAATACATCTGTAATGGTGCAAATATCGCTCGCCCTGGCATTGTAAAGTTTGAATCATTTTTAAAAAATAAAATTGTGATTGTAAAAGATAAAGAGCATCAAAAATCTTTAGCTGTAGGCACTTCGCTTTATGATAGTGAGGAAGCCATCGAGTTATCCAAAGGACATATAATTAATAATATGCATTTTGTTGGTGATAAATTCTGGAATTTGTACAAAGGCTTACAAATATAAAATAATAGTTTTATAATACACCTTCCTTAGTTATTCGAAATATTGTGCTATCATTAATTAAGGGTTGAATGAAGGATACTTTATAGAAATTATTAGATATGCTTATTATTTCAAATAGTAATTTAATATGGATAGAAAGAGATACGGATTTTTCCATAAACTCTCGTTGCAATTTTATTTTTTTTTGTGGCTCGTCAGTTTTATTAATAGGTTTATAAACACCATTTTCGTAAATTATATTTCTTACCATATTAGTGGTCACTATAGCACAATTATTGTTTATGGCGATGTGTGCTAATTGATGTATAAATTTCATTAATATTAAATGACGAGATATATTTTTGCTTTCTATGGCTATGAGGGAAGTAATAGTATCAATAATGACTAATTTTGGCTGTATTTCATAAATTTTTTTAATCGCATCAAATTGATCTTTTATAGAATACGGTCGAATGTAGTGTATATTATGCAGTATTTTACTTAAATTATGTTTATTTGTTATATCAAGAATTCTTTCTGGTCTAAAATTCCCTGACGTATCAATAAAGATTATTTTGGAATCTTCGTTCTTTTTCAGCAAATCTGCGCAAATACTAAAACAAAATTGAGATTTGCCTGAACCACTTTCTCCAAAGATATTAGTGATTATTCCTGTACGTATTCCCCCGCGAAGGAATCTGTCTAAATTTGACGATCCTGTAGAAATAAAATCCAATAAACGTTATTAAAATTATTGCTATAATTATTTAACCGTAAAGGAACCTTTTTATTCTGCTACATCTGAAAATGAATTGCTAAGTGATATATTGACATTGTCGGCTAATTCTAGTTCTCAACAACCAAAGAGACCATTAACTTTATTGCAGAAATCTCTTAACCAGCGTGTAGCAGTGAGATTAAAAAGTGAAATTGAATATAAAGGAGTTATGAATAATGTAGATTCTTACATGAATCTTATTCTTGTTAATGCTGAGGAATATTTAGGTCCAGACTTACTGGCTAATTATGGCAAGGTTGTTATTCGAGGAAATAATGTTCTTTTTATAAGACTCATAAAAGATTTATAATTTAAAGACAAGAATAAAACCCTTTTTAGAAATGGTTTCTAGATATTTATTTAGTTCTGAAAGTGTTACAGAAGGTCACCCAGACAAGATGTGTGATCAAATTTCTGATTCAATACTAGATGAATTTTTGTTACGTGATGCTAACTCTAGAGTAGCGGTTGAATCATTAACAACTACTGGAACTGTATTTGTTGCAGGAGAGGTCACATCGAAGGGTTCTGTAGATGTTCAAAAAGTTGTTAGAGATACCATCAGGGAAATAGGTTATACTCGAGCAGATTTTGGATTTGACTATAACAGCTGTGCTGTTTTTACTTCTATTCATGAGCAGAGTAATGATATTTCTCTTGGGGTAACTCCAACGGAAATAAAAGATCAAGGTGCAGGTGATCAAGGATTAGTTTTTGGCTATGCTAGCGAGGAAACTCCGGAATTTATGCCTTTACCGATAATCATGGCTCACAAATTATGTATGAAATTAAGCGATGTAAGGAAAAGAAAAGAATTAGAGTGGGTAAGACCAGATGGAAAATCTCAGGTTTCGGTAGTTTATGAAGATTTTAAACCTAAGCGGATTGATACTGTTGTTCTCTCTACTCAACATTCCCCAGACATAGAACTTGACCAGTTACGCGAAGAAATAATTAACAAGGTTATCCAACCAACTTGTGCCGAATGGTTAGATAATCAAACCAAATTTATTATTAATCCTACTGGAAGATTTGTCTCAGGAGGACCATCTGCTGATACCGGCCTTACTGGGAGAAAAATAATCATAGATACTTATGGTGGGATGGGACGACACGGAGGAGGTGCTTTTTCGGGCAAAGATCCATCAAAGGTAGACAGATCTGCATGCTATATGGCTAGATATATCGCGAAAAATATCGTAGCTGCAGAATTGGCCAGAAAATGTGAAGTTCAAATTGCTTATGCTATTGGAATGGCTGAACCTGTTTCAGTAATGGTTGATACATTCGGAACTGGTAGAATGGACCAAGAACAAATAGAGAATAAAGTGAAAAAGAATTTTGATATGCGTCCTTCTAAAATAATAGAAACTTTATCGTTGAAGAGGCCTATATATAAAAAAACTGCTGCATATGGACATTTTGGTAGGAATGATCCAACATTTTCTTGGGAAAAAACTGATAAGGTTCATTTATTAAAATAAAATTTTTGATATTTTTAAATAGGATACAGATTTTAGAAAATAATACTTTTAATTGTCATTTTAAAAGACCATCATAACATGAATTCTCATCTAGGTCAAGGTCATATTTTCGTGTAAAATACCTTATCATATTACGAAGATCTCTTCTAATAAGGAATTCTGCATTTGGATGTTCTAAAGTGACTGCTTGAGGCCAGTCTATAATCCAAACATCATTATTTCCGTCTAAAAGAATATTATACTCACTCAAATCACCATTAATGATATTTTCTTTGTATGCAATTCTTATTTGTTCAAATACTCTATAAAAAATCTGTCTAGGATTTTCCAAATTTTTCATTTCTATTAAGCGTATTCCATCTATTCTATCCATTACTATAGAATGCATAGATCTGAAATAAGGTGTTGCAATATTCATTTTCGTTGATTTTAATTTTATTAAAAAATCGTATTCTCTTTTAGCCGCTTCAATATTTATCAATAACCAATTATTAACATTTTTATTTTTTTCAAGGGATCTTTTTCTCTTAGTATCTGTAAAACTTATTCTTCCTATTCTAAAAAATTTAACAGCTCTTTTTTGGTCAAAATCGGATACCGCTGCAACAACATCTGCTTCTTTGCCAATTCCAAGGGAATTTCCAATTCCTAGTATGATTCCTGAATCTACCAATATTTTCAAAGCATAAACGTCCAATCCTGATGTGAGCAATTTAAAACCTTTCTCTGTTTTAGCAATTAATTTTAATTTCAGTAAAATCTCTAATGCATAATCTACTCGATCTCTGTGTAGATTAGAATAAGAAATAATGTTATAATTATTTATAATTTCATGGTGTTTGATAGAAGAAACAAATATTTTGAGAACTCTGTATTCCAGGCTCTCTAATTTTTTTACAATACTAGCACAATCTTTTAGCGAGGGCAACTCTTTTCACATTATCTTAATTATATGAAAAATTTCTTTTCTCTTTATTTAAAGATTTCAAATTCAGTATTTTTTCTTCAGTGATGAGTGAACTATTTTATAACTGTATAGTGTTTCCATTCTAAATCCTCGAATTTATAGCTTATATATAAAATATTGGTAATCAAATCGGGGAAAGATATGTCTATTGAATCTAACTTAAAGATTGATAACCATACAAAGGAAGATGATCTGAAATTGGCAGAAATGGAAGCGGAAAGTGAGCTTTCATTGGAAATTTTAGAAAAGCGTAAAAAAGGATTGTTAAGAACTGGATATACTACTGGGACCTCTGCTTCTGCAGCGACAAAAGCGGCATTATTAGCCCTTATTTTCTCTCAAACACATAATACAGTAGAAGTTGCTCTTCCTAAAGGTAAAATTGCAAAACTGAAAATTGCATGGATTAAAACTTCCCAAAATAATCAATCAGTTACTAGTGCAGTTATAAAAGACGGAGGAGATGATCCCGACGTTACACATGGAGCTGAAATTTGCTCAACTGTTACTTTCACCAATGAAAAAGGTAAAATCGAGATTGAAGGAGGACTCGGAGTAGGAAGGGTTACTAGGCCAGGACTAGGATTAGAAATAGGTCATGCTGCAATTAATCCTGTCCCGAAACAAATGATAGAGCAAGTAGTACTTGATATAGCAAAATCTTTGCTAGGAGATAAAGGCATTAAAGTTATTATTTCTGTACCTAAAGGAATCGAATTAGCAAAAAAAACTGATAATCCAAGATTAGGGATAGTAGGAGGTATATCTATTTTGGGAACAACCGGAATAGTATTTCCCTATTCTACTGCTTCATTTGCAGCGTCAATTAGACAAGGTTTAGATGTTGCCATATCCCTTGGTACTACCGTTGTAGTTCTGACTACTGGTGGAAGAAGTGAAGATTATATAAAAAATATTTACAACTCTCTTCCTGAATATGCCTTTGTTCAAATGGGTGATTTCTCTGGATATACTATTAAACAGTGTTCAAAGAGAAACTTAAAAAAAATTATTATAGCAGGATTTATAGGAAAGCTAACTAAAATGGCTATGGGAATAAAACAAACTCATGTACGTGGTTCTCATATAAGTATGGATTATTTAGCTAATTTAGCATCATTGTGTGTTAATTCAGAAAATATTATTAACGATATAAAAAAAGCCAATACTGCAAGACACGTTTCTGAAATAATAATTCGAAACAATATTCAAAATTTTTTTGACTTAATATGCAAGCAAGTTTATATAGAAATGTATAATCATTCAAATAAAGCCATGGAAATTGAGGTCATTATGTTCTCGTTTGAAGGTAAAATAATAGGAAAATATCCATAATGGATCTATTAAATTCAAACACTTGAAAATATGTTATTTTTATAAGCCCCTTCACTTTATTTTGTTCTATAATAAATTGGATCCTTTATTTATTAACCAGATCTTTATTGATTAATATATGCAAAGGATTAATTTTGACTATTTGATACCTTTAACGGTTGAAAGAAAAAATTGCAGTTCTAGCCATAACTAAAAATGGCATAAAGATATCTGAACTTATAAAAAAAAATATTAATAATGCAGAAATATTTGTTCCCTACAAGTTTTATAATGAGGATTCTAATATTATTTGGTTTAAAGAATCTACTCAAAAAAAAATAGAAGATCTCTTCCATTCATATGATGCTTTAATTTGTATTTTTTCTTTAGGAGCTGTAATAAGATTAATTTCAAGACTTCTAGTGGATAAAAAAACAGATCCCGCTGTGTTGGTTATTGATGATAAAGCCACTTTTGTTATTAGTACTTTATCTGGACATTTAGGAGGAGCCAATGCCTTGTCTAGATATATAGCTAGTTTTCTAAATTCTCTACCCGTAATAACTACCGCTGCTGACGTAAATAAAACAATTAGCGTTGATTTAATTGGTAACGAATTAGGGTGGGTTATAGATAACTTTGAAAATGTTACAAAAATAAGTGCATATATGGTTAACGAGGAAAAAATAGCACTCTTTCAAGATGTAGGTGAGCATACTTGGTGGGATCTTAAGAACCTACCTGCCAACGTTGTTTTAATTAAAAATATTGAAAATACCAAGGAGGATTCATATAAAGGAGGCTTGATTATTACAGATAAAATCATTACTGATAATGCTATCCTTGCAAAATCAGTAATTTATAGACCAAAAACTTTAGTAATTGGCATAGGAATTCATTGGGACACAACAAAAGAAGATATCCTAAATGGTATTAAGTCGATTTTCTCTAAAAATAATTTGAGCTTTGCTTCAATTAAAAGTCTGTCTTCAATTAAAAAGAAAATTCCAGTAAAGGGATTGGATGAATTCTCAAAAGAATTCAATATTCCTCTGTATCTTTTTGAAAAAGAAGAACTAGAACGGGTTTCAGTACCAAATCCTTCTGATACAGTTAGAAAATTCGAGGGTGTAGCCAGTGTTTCTGAAGCTTCATCAATATTACTTTCCCAAGGGACTTTACTTATTCCAAAACAAAAATTTCCTCCCAATTTAACAATATCTGTATGTAGGGTGAATTACTAATGAGAAAGGCACTTTTGATAATAGATAGAGGAAGCAAAGAACTGGAGGTACAGGATGAATTATTAAAGATAGCAAATCAAGCCAAAGAAAAAGGAGGCTATATCTATTCAAATTTCTGTTTCCTGGAAGTCATCCCACCATATATTGATGAAGGAATTAGGAATTGTATAAAAGAAAATGTTGATTTGATAACTGTAATGCCTTATTTTCTCTATCCTGGAATGAAATTAAAAGATGCAGTTAAAAAAACTGCGGCCATTTCTAGGGAAAAACAAGTAAAATTAGTTATCACAAAACCTCTTTGTTATTCTGAAGTCCTCAAATTTGTAATACTCGATAGATTAACTAAAATAAAATTACTTAATGACATTAGACTTAAAGATAAAGAGTGTGATGTTCTTGTTATTGGTCATGGGAGTTCAGACAGAAGAGCAACTGAAGCTTTTATTTTTACAATTAATGATATAAAACAATCTTATAGGAATGTAGAATATTGTTTTCTCGAACTAGAGGGACCCACCATACAAGAAGGTATTAATTCTGTTATCAAAAAAAATCCCAAAATTGTTTTAATAATGCCTTATTTCTTACACAAAGGTATACATATTAAACATGACGTAATAAATGAAGTTAAAACAGCATTGAAAAGCCATTCCTTTACAAATATTCTTATCGCAGATCACATTGGAGTTGATGATAACATGATAAACCTTATTTTGCGACGAGCTAATGAAGTTGAAAAACGGATTGTTTATGAAAGAAATGATTGAGAATCCTGATACTAGATCGATGTCTAGTAAATCCTTTAGTATTGAAAAAAATAGCTTTGACATAATAGAAGATGAAATTGGAAAGCATACCTATAATAAGGAATTTGAATGGGAAATCGTTAGACGTGTCATTCATGCCACTGCAGATTTTGACTTTGCTGGCGAACAAAAACTATTGTTTAACCATGATGCAGTTCTATCTGGTTTTCATGCGATTGAAAATAAACGTAATATAATTACAGATGTAGAAATGGTACGTGCTGGCATTTCAAAAAATTCACTTAATAAACTTAACTTAAAATGTATTTGCAACATATCTGATGGTAATATTATTCTTGAAGCTAAGAGACTAAATAAAACACGGGCTGAAATGGCTATGCGGAATTTAATACAAGAAATGCAGGGTGGAATAATCGTAATTGGGAATGCTCCAACGGCACTACATGAAGTTATTCGAATGGTTAATGAGAAGTTAATAATACCTTCATTAGTAATTGGAGTTCCTGTAGGATTTGTTTCTGCAGTTGAGTCAAAAATAGAACTTTCCAAAATTGGAATTCCACATATCACTAACATTGGTAGAAAAGGAGGAAGTTCGGTAGCTTCTTCGATAATAAATGCGTTAATGTTATTATACTTAAACAAATTTAAATAATATACGCCTTCTTTTTGTATTGAAAGGTAAGCAAATCTTAAAAGCTAAGAAGATTACTGATTTATACATTGAAAGAGCTCACCACCGAAATACAAATAAATTCAAGCCCTGAGATTTTGTGGAATGTACTTACCGATTTTAAAAATTATTATCAATGGAATCCTATACTTCAAAAAATAAAAGGAGAGCCTTTAATTGGAAATCAGTTAGAAATTAATCTCCATACTGTAGGAGGAAAGGAGAGAGTATATCATCCGAAAATCATTAAAATTATACCAAACCAAGAATTACGATGGAAAGGAAAATTTATTTTCTCTCAGATTTTTTCAGGTGAGAGAGTATTCCTAATCGAAAAATTTTCTGACAATAAAGTCAAATTTGTGAATAAAGAAATATTCAGTGGGATTGGTGTCAGGTTAACTCCTAGAAAGATGGAAGAAGATATTGTCGCAAGTTTTAAGAAAATGAATGAAGCATTGAAAAAAACCATCGAGCAATAATGATATATTTTTAGATAATTAATAAAGTGGGTAAATTAAATATTATTTAAATAAAATATCTATCTATTTTACAATAATTTATTTACAGATAATTGCGATATTGTAAGATTCAGTCAAGTAATCTTTTAAAGGAGAATATATTTTAATATAAATATGAAAGCAATGTGGAAAGATGTAATTTTGGCTGAAAGTGATTTGACCGTAAGTATTGAAGGTAATCAATATTTTCCTCCTGAATCAGTTAATAGAAAATTTTTTACAGATAGTCAAACCCATACAAGGTGCGGATGGAAAGGGATTGCGAGTTATTATACAATCAAAGTAAATGATGATATTAATCAAGATTCAGCTTGGTATTATCCAGAACCTTTGGACAAAGCTCGAAATATAAAAAACTATGTCGCTTTTTGGAAAGGAATAAAAATAGAATAATATCAGATTATTTTATATTTAATTTTAATATAAACTTAATAGATATCATCTATTTATTATAACGGCTTTTATAACATCATTTTTACCATGTACTTTTTCAAAGGCATCTTTAGAGTCTTCGATACTATACCTGTGTGTGATTAATTTATTAACATCAATTTCCATTTTAGTTATCATTTGTAAAGCGTCGTTTATTTCCTTATTAGTAGCAGCATAGGTTGTTATAATTTTCACTTCTTTTGAGTAAAGTTTACCAAGATCTACATTTACATCGATCTCTTTTTGTGGTTCTCCAAAAAGTAAGATAGTTCCTCCCTTTCTTATGATATCAAGTGATTTACATAAGACATTCATATCCGAAGTAGCAATAATGATTAAATCAGGACGAAGTTCGTCTTTCAAATTAACTAAATTATCAATCTCTGATGTCAATCCATTTATACATATTCCTAGGTTTATCTTTTTACAAAAGTCAACTTTATTTTGATTTATATCAATACAATATATTGCTGAAGCACCATAAATTTTAGCTAACATGGCATGGAGAATACCGATTGGGCCGATCCCAAATATTAATACTGAATCGCCTTTCACAAAGGATATTTTGTTCCATCCTCGAATACAACAAGCAAGAGGTTCAATCATTGACCCTTCTTCAAAGCTCATTGAATCAGGAAGTTCAAATATACTCTGATTATTGACAATCCATTCTGAAAGAATAATTTTCTCTGATATACCACATGGAAAAATATTATCGGTAAATTTATCACACATTGTTTCATTGCCACGGATACAATAATAACAACTATTACAAGGAGCGTGATGATTTACAAAAATTCGCTTTCCTTCATAGTTTTTTCCATCATAACTTTTACCAACTTTAACAATTGTTCCAGTTATCTCATGTCCTAACTTTGAAGTTGGTTTGCAAGAATCAGCAAACACATTTCGGATATCCGATCCACAAATTCCACACGATCCTAAGTTTATTAATATTTCCTTGTCTTGTATATTAGGTTCATCAATCTCTACTAAAGATATTGTTTTATCGGAGAACAATTTTAAGGCTTTCAATAACTGATTCGCTCTATTGTTAAGATTGAATAAATTTAAATTTATCACTAAATAAATTTAAGCCCGAAGGTGATTTTTATTTTCTTGAAATATTTTTACACTTTAGAATAAATCGTTCTGGCAATTTTGTATTGGAAAAATGAAGATGGTTATACGACGCAAGAGTATTATAAACTACAATACCATCTTTTTGATTTGTAATTCCTTTTCCTTTACTTAAGTAATATGAAAATTTAGAGTCGCTAGAAATATTTTCCATCACAGAAAAATGAAATTCATGACCCCTGAACTTATCAAAATCTCCAAAAATTGATTCATTGATTACTCTTCCTTGTGTGTAGTTGAGAGTTAATTGGTCTCTCATTTCTGTAAGAGCGTCTATTAAGCCAATCATTTTATAAGTTTTAGTATAATTTGTTTTTGAGTCCAGAATTTTCTTTTTATTATATCTACAATGTCCTTCTCTTATCGATTTAGAGAGGTACATTAAACCTCCACATTCAGCATATATCGGTACCTCGTCTTCAGCTAATTTTTTAATAGCCTTAATCATAGATAGATTCTCACTCAAATTTCTCGCTAATACTTCTGGAAATCCACCGCCTATCAGAATTCCATCCACTTCTTCTGGTAACCTTAAATCATTTAAAGGACTAAAAAAAATAAGTTGTGCTCCTTTTTTTTGTAACATGTCCAAATTTTCTTTGTAATAAAAGTTAAAGGAGGCGTCTAATGCAACTGCAATTTTAATAGTATGGATATTTTGTTCTCTATCATTAATATTTTTTTTCTTGGTAGCTTTTTCATTTTTTAAATGTCTAATTAAACTAATAATTTTTTCAGCATCTAAAGATTCTGATATGATCCGGGCTGAATTTAGTATCTCTTTTTGTTTTTTATTTCCTAATTCTTCCCTAGGTATTAATCCCAAATGTCTTTCTGAAAAAATTATTTCGCTTTTTTTATATATGACACCAACTATTGGAATTTTTATTTTGGTGTCGAAAGCATCTTTAATAAAATGAAAATGCCTGTTGCTGGATATTTTATTCAGAATAATTCCTTTTATTTTTAATCCTTTCTCAAAATTCAAAAATCCGTAAGCAATAGCAGCTATTGATCTTGCAGCTTTACTTGCATCTATTACTAATATTATTGGAGAATTTAATATTTTCGCTATTTGGGCAGTACTTGCAAAATCATTTTTACCTCCAGCCCCATCAAATAAACCCATTACTCCTTCAATAATTGCTATATCTTTTCCTATAGTATATTTCTCAAATGTATTGATTACTCCTTTTTTACCCATTAACCATGAATCAAGATTATAAGAAGGAGTATTAGTAACAAACTCATGATATGAGGGATCAATAAAGTCTGGACCTATTTTAAAAGATTGAATTTTAAAGCCAAATTTTTTTAGTAAATAAAGAATTCCTAACGTTATTGAGGTTTTTCCTACTCCACTGCTGGTCCCAGCAATTATTATTCGAGGAATATGCATTTCAAGTTTGAATATAATAAATGGATAATTATCTTTTTCCTGATTATATTTGTTAATTCTCTTCCATTGAGTTCTTTAGAGATTATGACCTATTGATTATTTTATCAAATAAATTTTTTGTTGAGGATTAATGAACATTATTTTAATTTATTGCTCTCAATTTTATATTATACGCCAAACCAAATCTGTGTGCCTCATCTCTTAACGATTGAAGTAAATGCAAGGCAGTACTCTTTTTTGAAATTTGCAAAGGTTTTATAGAATTAATCGTGTATATTTCTTCATTTTCTTTTGCTAAAGAAATAATTGGTATATTCAAACACATTTTTTTTAAGACAAATTCTGCTGTAGTAAGTTGGCCTTTTCCTCCATCAATTACTATGAGATTTGGAAAAGACATGTCTATTTTATTATTAATGTGAGAGAGATTATTACTATAATCATTATTTATTTTTTCAGCATCTATCGAACTTTTATGGAACTTATATTTTCGGTGTACTATTTCTTTGATCATTGAATAATCGTCCTGTTTGGACTGTAAGGACTTTATTTTAAATCTCCTGTATCCATTCTTATAGGGATATCCATTAACAAACCTTACGCATGCCCCTACTGCAAATGATGTTCCAAAATTTGATACATCAAAACAGTCAATGATGAAAGGAAATTCCTTTAAATTAAGAGTATTTTTTAGTTCTATAACGGATTGATTGTATTTTCTTTCAATTTGAATTGATAAATTCTTTAAGATTAAAGTCATTAAATCATTTTTTTCATTGTTAACCGAATATGTAACCTTTATAATCTTAACCTTATGGTTGGATAATTTTTCTAAGGCTAATTCTAGGATTGTCTTCGATTCAGGAATTTCGTTTACATAGATTTTGTGAGGAATTTGAGGTGATGTTGTATAATATTGAAGTAAAAATGTAGAGAAGTTATTATCACCAATTAATTCATAATAATATTTTTTTTGGTCACTTATTACTCCATTAACCCTTTTAAAGATAAGAATATGAGAAACACCAGATAAAATATCTGTTTTGATACCTATGTATTCTTCGTTTCTTCTATTTTTTAAATCCATTTTTTGATTGATTAATAATGGCTCTATGGTTTTTACAGTATCACGAATTTCCTTTGCTCGTTCGTAGTTCTGTTTCTTTGACTCTACTTCCATTTCCGTTTTTAAATTTGCAATAAAATTTTCTAAACCATTTTTTTTATTAAGGATATCTTTTAATAATTTAATATTTTCTAAATATTTTTCTTCACTGATGTTATTAATACATGGTGCATCACAATTATGAATAAAGTATTCTAAACAAGGTTTCTTTGGGAGTCTATTGCAGATTCTTACCTTGAATAATTTTCTCAAAATCCCTAAAGAGAGAAATCTCGAACTTCCGTAGACAAATGGACCAATAACATCTCCTTTAGGACCTTGAAAAACTCCTCTCCTATTTCTTCTAGCAACTAATAATCGGGGAAATTTTTCGTCTGTAATTTTTAAATATGTGTATCTTTGCTGATCTTTTAACTCAATATTAAAAACAGGTCTATATCTTTTAATTAAATTTGATTCCAAAAGAAATGCTTCAACTTCATTATCGGTTAGGATATAATCAATATCCTGTACTTTATTTATCAATATTTGTGTTTTCCAAAAATTCTTGTCTTTATTACCACAAGTATTTTTCTGATTGAGATTGCGATAACTGTTAATACGATTTTTTAAATTTTTTGCTTTTCCTATGTAAATTATTTTTCCTGTTCTATCCTTCATTAAATAAATGCCGGGGTTACTTGGAATCTTTTTTCCTTCGTTGATAAGGTTAAATGTAGACATTCCGAATTTTTAATAATTTACTTCAATGGGTTTAGAATTCAATAACTTTTTCTTCAAATATTTAGCCGTATGGCTCAAGTCCTCATGAGATATTATTTTTTCTGGAGGTCCTTCAATTACTAACCGTCCGCCATCACTTCCTCCTTCTGGTCCTAAATCAATTACCCAATCTGAACTAGCAATGACATCCAAATTATGTTCAATGACAACAACTGTATTTCCTAAAGAGGTTAATCTACTTAAAATTCGAAGCAATTTCTTAACATCCTCAAAATGAAGTCCTGTAGTTGGTTCGTCTAAAATATATAGGGTCTTACCCGTGTCCCTCTTAGAAAGTTCTGCAGCCAGTTTAATTCTTTGTGCTTCTCCTCCTGAAAAAGTCGTAGCGGGTTGACCCAATTTAATGTATCCCAACCCAACATCAAATAAAGTTTTTAATTTTTTATATATAATAGGTATATTTTGGAAAAAGTCCATGGCTTCTTCTACTGTATAATTTAATATATCGTCTATCGTCTTTTCCTTGTATTTTATTAACAATGTTTCAGAATTATAACGCTTTCCCACACATTCATTGCATTTTACATATACATCAGGTAAAAATTGCATTTCAATACGCTTTACGCCACATCCTTCACATGATTCGCATCTGCCACTTTTTACATTAAAAGAAAATCTTCCAGGGTTATAACCCATCTCTTTGGCCATTATAGTTTTAGAAAAAATCTCCCTTATTGGTGTAAAGGCATTAACATATGTAGCTGCATTAGAACGAGGAGTCCTACCAATTGGAGATTGATCAATTCCAATAACCTTATCAATATTTTCTATACCGCTTATTGAATCATATTTTCCAGGTATTTCATTGGATCCAAAATAACTCGATACAGCCTTAAAAAGAATATCATTTACAAGTGTTGATTTACCAGATCCGGAAACTCCTGTGACTATTGTAATACATCCAATAGGAATATCTACATCTATTGCTTTTAAATTATTCTCTTTTGCACCATGTATAGTAATAAAATTAGTGAAGCGGTTTTTTTTTGAAGGAAGAGTTGCAGTTTTTTCCCCTTTCAAATATTTACCAGTTAATGAGTTTTCATTCTCGGTAATTTCATTCAAAATTCCTTGAGCAACTATTTTTCCTCCGTGGATACCAGCTCCAGGACCAATATCTATTATCCAATCAGAATTTCTTATTAAATCTTCATCATGTTCAACAATTATAAGAGAATTGCCCAAATCCCTAAGTCTTTTTAAAGTTTTGATCAATCTATCATTGTCTCTTTGATGAAGTCCTATCGTTGGTTCATCCAAAACGTAAAGTACACCAGTTAAATTTGAGCCAATTTGAGTTGCAAGTCTAATTCTTTGAGATTCTCCTCCAGAGAGTGAAGAAGTTGATCTATTTAATGTTAAATAATTAAGTCCTACATTAAGTAAAAATTCTAGGCGAGATCTTATCTCCTTTAACACATTTTTTGCAATATATTTTTTCGTAGTATCAAGCTCCAATGTATTAAAAAAACCGTAGCATTCATCAATTGGTAAATCTCCTACATCCATTATAGATTTTTCAGATAACTTTATAGACAATGATTCCTTCTTTAGTCTCTTTCCAGAACATTTATCACATATTCGTTCATTCATAAATCGTGCAAGCATTTCTCTTTTGGTATCTGATTCAGTAATATTATACAATCTTTGTAAATTGGGAATAACTCCTTCAAAAGTACTTTCATATTCCCACTTGCTTTGTGAATACTTTGATTCATATTTGTAATAAATATTTTGATTTGTTCCATATAATATTACATTTATTTGTTTTGAGTTCATTTTTTCTATAGGTGTATTTAAGTTAAATCCAAATTCTTTGCCAACATCTTTTAACATAGATGATCTAAAAGTCGCAAATTTTCCTTGCCATGGTTTAATTGCTCCTTCTATAATACTTTTACTTTTATCAGGAATTATTAGATCAGGATCGAATTCAATTTTAATTCCCAGACCGTTACAGTCCTCACATGCTCCAAAAGGAGAGTTAAAGGAAAATGATCTTGGTTCAATATTTCCTATACTAATTTTACAAAAAGGACAGGCATTGTGTCTAGAAAATAAAAATTCTTTATTATCTATTAGGGTAAGAATTAAACCGTTTGTTAAACTTGAGGCATTTTGTACTGATTCAAATATTCTACTTTTTTCATTTATAGACGGTTTGAGTCTGTCTACTACAACTTCTATATTATGTTTCTTTTGTTTTGGTAGGTTAAACTCTTCGAGATCTCCTAATTTTGGATTTTTTTTATCATAAAATTTTGCATCTTTAGATTTATCAAGTAAGGCATCTAAAGCAACAAATTGTCCATCAATCCTTAATCTTGAATATCCTTTTTCATATAATTCTTGAAATAATTTATCAAATGAACCTTTTTTTCCTTGAATTAATGGGGCTAGAATAATTAATAGTGATTTTTCGGTAGATAACCTAAATACTGATTCTGTAATCGATTCTAATGTTTGACTTTCTATTTTTCTATCACAATTTGGACAATAAGGCTCCCCAATTTTTGCAAACAACAGTCTTAGATAATCATAAATCTCTGTTACCGTTCCTACTGTTGACCGAGGATTCCTATTAGTAGTTTTTTGTTGTATCGAAATGGCTGGAGATAATCCTTCAATTGATTCTACTTCTGGTTTTTCCATAAGTTCAAGAAATTGTCTGGCATAAGCTGATAAGGACTCGACATATCTTCTCTGACCCTCTGCATAAATGGTATCGAATGCTAGTGTAGATTTACCAGATCCAGATAGTCCAGTAAAAATTACAATCTTATTTTTCGGTATATCAATATTTATGTTATTCAGATTATGTTGTTTAGCACCTCTTACAATTAATTTATCTATCATGATCTACTGAACCTCTATTATTCCCATTTCCTGTTTTATTTTTTTTAATCTATCCCGAAGTTGTATCGCTTTCTCAAATTCAAGTTCTTCAGCATACTTATTCATCAAAACTTCGGTTTCTATAGAGAGCTTTCTCAAGTCATTTTTGCTCATCGATTTAAAATACTCATGTTGACTCTGGGAATTTTTATCCTTAACTATTGGCTTTGATATTGATATAGGTATTATTCGATGTAACTTGTTAAATTCTATTTGTTTTGTTCGCCTTCTATTTGTTTCTACTATGGCATTTTCCATTGATTTTGTAATTTTATCTGCATACATTATTACTGTTCCATCTATGTTTCGAGCAGCTCTTCCAAATGTTTGTATAAGACTGATATCATTTCGTAAAAAACCTTCTTTATCAGAATCTAAAATGATAACAAGCGAAACTTCTGGAATATCCAGTCCTTCTCTTAGGAGATTGATACCAATTAGCACATCGAATTCACCTAGTCTTAGTTGACGAATTAATTCTGTACGTTCTAGTCCTTCAATTTCTGAATGTAAATATCTTACTCTAATGTTTTTTTTTGACAAGAACTCTGCCAAGTCTTCAGCCATTCTTTTTGTTAAAGTTGTTACTAGGGTTCTTTGATTCTTATTAACTCTTTTCTGAATTTCAATAATTAGTT
>Ga0210114_1000089_pt1 | contig 20502 bp, 18 predicted proteins | sample MayberryNW_TuleA_FD_185524 | JGI IMG/M metagenome (GOLD analysis project Ga0210114, IMG submission 185524) | Wetland microbial communities from San Francisco Bay, California, USA, that impact long-term carbon sequestration - MayberryNW_TuleA_D2... | ecosystem: Environmental > Aquatic > Marine >...
AAGGCGCAAAGTTCGGAAGATCTATTTCTTTTATCCTTTGCGTCTCTGCGCCTTTGCGAGAGTTATTCCGAGTTCGGTTGCGGCGCAGCCGCGCTGGGTCCTTCGTAGCTTCGTGGTGCAACTGCCTTGCGTCCTTTGCGTTCTCTGCGGTCAAACTCTTCCTCGTCCCAGCGCGCGATCAAACGCGCCCACTGCTCCACTACTCCAATACTCCTACCGCCTACGTCAGCAGGCCGTGAGGTGCCAAATTGCTTGACAGGCCAAACAATCTAACTTACAGATTGCTCACGGGAAAACGCCTATGAAAAACTCTTCATTGGGGGCTTATAGCGGGCGCCGCTTTGCTGTCGCCGCGCTCTTTTTTCTGATCTTTTTCTCGGCAACGCCGGTCAGAGCCGAAACGCTTCGCATCGCGTACACTTCGATCGCCGTGGTTTACGGTCCGCTCTGGCTGACCCAAGAGGCCGGCTTGTTCAAGAAGTATCAAATCGATCCCGAGTTTATCTACATCGCCGGCGGCCCGCCTTCGCTACAAGCGTTGATTGCCGGAGATGTGTCGATCGCATTCACCGCGGGCGGTGCGACCGTAGCGGCAAATTTGCAAGGTTCGGATGTCGTCTTGCTCGGGGCCAGCATTGATTCGCTGCCGTTTGAACTTTGGTCGATTCCGAGCATCAAAGAGCCGAGCCAGCTCAGGGGCACTAAACTCGGCGTTAGCCGCATCGGCGCCACCACCGATTTCATCGCGCGCTATTTACTGAAAAAATGGAATCTGCAGCCCGATAAGGAAGTTGCGATCTTTCAAACCGGCTCGGGACCGCAGGTGTTTGCCGCCCTGAAAGGCGGATCGGTGCAGAGCGGGGTTCTTTCTACGGGGCCCGAAACGCTCAATGCAGAAACTTCGGGTTATATCCGGCTCGCCGACGTTGCCGACTCGGGACTGGTCTATCCATTCGGTCCATTCGCGGCACGCCAGTCACTTCTAAAAAATCAACCCGATCTCGTCATGCGCTTCACGAAAGCCTACGTTGAAGGAATTCACCGTTTCAAGACCGACAAGGCAGCTGCGCTCGCCGTCTTGGAAAAATACACGAAGCAAAAGAGCTCACCGGCTACTGAAAAAATCTACGAGATTTACGCGACCAAGTATTTCAAGCGCGTGCCTGAAGCGACGCCTGCCGCCATCCAAACCATCCTCGAAGAGATTTCGGCCAGCCGGCCCTTGCCCGCCGGCGTGGCGCCGCAACGCTTTGCCGAATCGAGGTTCATTCGCGAGCTCGCAAAAAGCGGTTTTATCGATTCGCTTTACAAAAGCCGCTAGCCGGACAATGCACTCGCTCGAACGTATTGACGGGCTGAAGAGTTTGCACAGTCCATTCGGCCAATGCGCTCAGCCGAAGGATGGGAGTGGATGCGCCGCGCACCTAAGGATTTGCGAATAACCTGGTGTCTTTTCTGAAGGAGGAATGACTGCAATGAAAACAAAGAGAGTGGAATCCTACGGCATCATTCCGTAAGACATGCCGAGCCGTTCAATTTAAACCGGTACAGGACAATCGACGGCATAATCGGCAAAATGGAACACACCCAGGTCCGCCCCGCTGAAGGCAACTACATGGACCTTCGCGCCGAAAATGAATTTACTCGTCACCCTTGGCGCAGGTCCGGTCTTAGCGGTCGGAGCGGCAAGCCGGTCGATGTGATGATCTACCAGCCCTGATCGCTCGCCTTCGCGCAAAGGAGTACTTCGCCATTTCCATCGTCATCGTCGCAATGCCCTACGGCGTCTTGGATCCGCAACGGCTCTCCCAGGCATCGCGCACGGGCTTGGACCGGGCTTTGGACTGGTGGCAGAAGTCGATGCAAACCTCGAAGCACAAGACTTACTTTGTCTTGACGGGCTATGACCTCGATCAGGGACACGAAATCAAGTTGCGCCGAGACATCGTCGCCCAGTCACTGCAAGACCCGGAGCTGTTGAGCAACATCATCGAAGTCAGTGCCAGAAACGAAGACGGCCTCGCGCAAAAGATCGCCCGCATCCGAGCGCTTCTGCCGGTCGAAACCATCACCGTGTTTGTCGAAACCCGAAACGCCGTGAGCGTTAAGGCGATCTTCCGGAGAAAATTCGGCAAGACGCTACAGATCCGCAAATTCAAAGCCCATTTCGAATTCGATCACCAGTGGATCAGCACCTCGTCCTCGTTCGCGTGGTTTTCGCGCAATTGGTTCTTACGGATCTGGTTTGAGCTGAAGAGAAGGCTGGGACGGGGAATGAGAAAACGGATTCGCTATTGGTTCAGATCTTGAGATTGGAGTAATGGAGTGGTGGAGCGATGGAGTATTGAGTCCGTCACCCATCACTCCAGTACTCCAATACTCCATCACTCCATTCTTCGTCACGCTACTTTAGACACGCGTTCGCGCGCCGGCTCGACGGAAAATTCATTTTCCAGCCACCAGTGTGCAATCTCGCTGCCGGTCGCAAACCACACGCCCTTGTGCGACTTCATGTAGGCGATCAGATCCGACAACGCCTTCGCCCGGCCGGGCCGGCTGGAAATGTAGGGATGGAATTGGAACGGGCAAAACGTCGGCGCGGTACCCGATTCCTCATAGAATTGATCGAACATCGCTTTCCAAATTGCCAACGTATCGTTGGGATTTCCCGAGTCTCGATGGCCGTAGGTTCGGCCGTCGCCGAATGGTTGCCGTGGCAACTCGACGATTTTTTTCTTGCCGTTCTGCCAAACAAACGGCAAATCGTATGAGAAAGAGTTGCTGTTCCACAGATAGGCTTGATCGAGCAGCAACTCTAAACTGTTCGGGCTCTGGGTACAGGAGCGCCAGCCGAGCGGGCGCTTCTGCGCGCGGCTGAGAATCGTTTCGGTCGTCCGTTTGATGACAGTGCGTTCTTCGTCTTTGCTGAGGTCGCGGGCCACCTCGTGATGATAGCCATGCCCGGCGACTTCGTTGCCTTGGGCGACGATCGCCGCCACCGCCTCGGGATAACGCTCGGCGATACCGCCGCAGGTCAAAAACGTCGCCTTTACTTCGTTGGCGGCAAGGATCCGCAAGATTCTGTAGATGCCGGTTTTGGGCCCGTATTCGGCCTGGGTGTATTCTTCGTGATTGATTTTGCCGTTTTTGTCGGGCCGAACATCTTCGCCGCCCTGAAAGTCGAAGCTCAAAAACACCGCAATCCGGGCACTGCCCGGCCAATGGATTTTACCGTTAGAATGGAGTTCTTGCAGCGCCATAGGACCTCCTTGGTTATCGCCGATTAAAGTTCAAAACCGGTTTCCGCTCACTTGCCAGTTTATTGATAGACCAGCAACTGGGCACTTGCAAGTGAATTTCACAATCACGTTGTGAGCGCGCCAAAAAGATTGTATAGAGGGGCCGAACCTGGTCGGAGGTGTTCGATGCCGGGAGCGCGTGAAACATTCGACGTCGGCGGCGTTCTGTTAAACCAGCCCTTCAAAATTCGCCGGCTCGGTCATTTCGGTTTCAATCTGAGCAACATGGAAGCGGGCGTTCATTTTTACGTCGACCTACTTGGCTTTCGCATCTCCGACGTGATCGATTACTCGCACCGCGCCAAAGAGCCGGCGCAGATAGCGGGTCTCGGCGATCCCAACGGTTATTTCACGCGCTACGGCACCGATCATCACGCGATGGTTCTGTTTCCCAAGCGCGTGCGCGACGCGCTCGGCCGGCGCGAGCAGCCGGGGATAACCGTCAACCAGATCACCTGGCAGGTCGGGAGCCTGCGCGAAGTCGGCAAGGCGATTCAATGGTTCAATCAGCGCAGCATCAAGCAACAGCGTTCCGGCCGCGACATGCCGGGATCGAACTGGCACACGTACTTGTACGATCCCGACGGTCAGAGCAACGAGCTTTACTACGGCATCGAGCAAATCGGCTGGAACGGCCACAGTAAGCCAAAGGCCATGTATGATCGCGGTTTCGACCAGCCGCCCGAGTTGCCGCAGATTTCGGAATTTGAGGAAGTCGAGCAGGCGCGCGCCAGGGGCATCGACATTTTTTCCGGCTATCGCCACCTCGACCGTCTGCCGGCGCACTACGATGTCGACGGTGTTCTGCTGTCCCGCCCGTTCAAGATCGTCCGACTCGGCCCCGTGTATCTTTTCACCGAAAATCTCGACGCGGCGACGGAGTTCTATCGCGATACACTGGGGTTCATTCTCACCGAGGAAGTTTTTTACCAGGGCGAGCGCTGTTTATTTTTTCGCGCCAATACCGAGCACCATTCGTTGGCGCTGTTGCCGTTCTCATTGCGTGACCTCCTCGGATTAAGCCCACACTCCAAATGCGCCGCCTTGGGAGTGCAGCTCGCCAACTATCGCCAGCTCAGGGATGCGGTAAAATTCTTCCGCGATCACGGCGTCGAAGTGACTGAATCGCTGCCCCACGAGCTTCACCCCGGCATCGAGTACTCCGCCACAGTGCGTGATCCCGACGGCCACACGCTGCAACTTTACTACGCCATGGAGCAAATCGGCTGGGAAGGAAAGCCGAGGCCGAAGGAACTCAGGCAGCCAAGCAGGCTCGACGATTGGCCCGAGACGTTGGATCAAGACGCCGCCGCCTATCTCGGCGAAACATTCTCCGGCCCATGGGCATAATTCCGTGCCCGACTCGGGTAAGATGATGAGCCAACAATGATGTTCTCCGTCTCCCCTCTTCTTGCCATCGCGATTTTGATTTTGGCAATTGTCGACCACGTCTACGCCAATCCGTTCCTCCCCAAACCCGGCGAAGCACCGATCAGCGCACGGGTCGGCACCTGCTCGATCACCGGCGGCTTCATTCATCTATACAGCGCGCTGTTCAACGGGCTTTTCGACAAATATGGCGTGAAAATCGAGCACGTGACCCTGCGGGGCGGTGTGGTCAGTCTCGCCGCCTTGTCGGCCGACGAGATTCAGTTCATCTATTGCTCCGCCGATCCGATGATCCCGCGTATCGCCGCCGGCGCCGATGCCAAAATGATCGGCTCAACCATCGTCGGCCTGCCCTGGGTGCTGGTGGGCCGCAAGGATATTCGCCGGCCGCAGGATCTCAAAGGCAAAACGATCGCTGTCTCCCGGCCCGGCGGCCTCACCGACCGGCTGGCCAAATCGGTGCTGAAAAAATTCAATTTGACCACGCAGGACGTCAAGCTCATGCACATCGGCGGCACAGGCCAGCTCGAACCATACAACGCGATGGTGCAGGGACTTACGCAGGCGACTTTTCTAACACCGCCCCTGGATGTGCGCGCCAAGCGCGACGGATTCACCCTGATCTATAATCTGAATGAATTGAACGTTCCGGCCATTTACAGCTCCATGTTCACGAACCAAAGAAGTCTAAAGGAACGGCCGCTCTTGATTCAGCGATCCGTCGCCGCGCTCGCCGAAGCGGTATATTTTCTCGAAATGAATCCCGACAAGGGCAAAGCCGCGTTGGCCAAAGTTCTGAGCCTCAATGATCAGGAAGTCCTGCAATCCGCGTATGATGCCTACGCCAAGTCGCTGGTCAACCGGCGGCTGATAGTGCCCGCGAATGCGGTTGCCGAGGCGGTCGAGATCGCACGCGAGGACGGCGCGCAAATCAGAAAAACACCTGCAGAGATCATCGACAACAGTTTTGCTGAACGACTCGACACGAGCGGTTTTCTAAAAGAGCTGTGGGGCCGCCGCCCGTAGGGGCGAAGTATGCTGAGCCCTTCACGGCAGCGAGGGAGGAGCGAAACTCATGGAAGAAAAAATTACCTTCCAATCGGATGGCCTCAAGCTGGCGGGTATCCTCGAAACTCCGCCTGACTTGAAGCCTGGCGAGCGCCGGCCAGCGTTTATCGTGCTCCATGGGTTTGGCGGCAATAAAGACGGTTCGGGCCAGCTCGTGGTCGCCAAGCAATTGAGCGGATGGGGCTACGTCACGCTGCGCATCGACTTTCGCGGCTGCGGCGACAGCGAAGGCGAGCGCGGTAGAATCATCTGTCTCGATCAGGTCGCCGATACTCGCAACGCGCTGTCTTACTTGGCCACCCGTACCGAAGTCGATCCGCAGCGGATCGGCTTGGTCGGCAGCAGCTTCGGCGCGGCCGTGGCAGTTTTCACCGGCGGCGCCGACCGCCGGGTCGCCGCGGTGATTTCCTGCGGCGGCTGGGGCGACGGCGAGCGCAAATTTCGCGGCCAGCACCCGACGCCCGAGGCATGGGCCAAGTTCACCGCGATGCTGGAAGAAGGAAAACGGTATCGCGAGCGCACCGGCAAATCGCTGATGGTGCCGCGCTACGACATCGTGCCAATCCCGGAAAAACTGCGCAATCGTATGAGCCACGGCTCGATCATGGAATTTCCCGCCGAGACGGCGCAGAGCATGAACGACTTTCGCGCCGACGATCAGGTCGGCAACATCGCGCCGCGCCCGCTGCTATTGCTCCATAGTGCCAATGACTCGGTCACGCCGACCTATGAATCCATCGAGATGTTCAAGCGCGCCGGACAGCCGGCGGAGCTTCACTTGCTATCGGACATCGACCATTTTACGTTCAGCGAGGAAAACCCGCGCCTGACGCGGATCGTCGCAGACTGGCTGGAACGCTATTTTCCGGCGCACAAGAGATGATCGGAGTGCAGCCGAAATACTGGCGCAAAGCCGAGTGCACCGGAGGCGCAAGCAAAATATCGCGATATCTCGCGCGAAGGCGCAAAGACGCGAAGGAAAAACAAATTAGAACTTTGCGCCTTGACGATTTGGCGCAAGCAGATCTCGGTTCTTGAAGGCCGGCATCGTGGCAAAAATCGATCACAACCAACTCATAAAATTCTGCACTCAATTACTCGGCGCCGGCGGTATGCCGCCGGGGGATGCCGGCTTGGTCGCCGCGCTGCTGGTTAAAGCGGAAGTGCGCGGCTACGCCGGTCACGGCGTCACGCGCGTGCCTCAGTATTTGGCGTTTATCGAGAACAAGACCTACGATCTCAGCGCAACGCCGCAAGTCGAACATGAAGGCATGATCACGGCCGTGATCGACGCCAAGCACTACATCGGTCAGGCCGCGGCTTGCATGGCGATGAAAATCGCGATCGAAAAAGCCAAGCACCATGGCGCCGGCATCGTCTGCCTGCGCCGCGCCGGGCACACCGGACGGCTCGCCGATTATATGGAAATGGCAGCCGAACAGGGTATGATCGGCATGGGCGCGGTGAGCGTCGGTTCCGCGACGACGACGCTTTATGGCGGCATGAAAGCGATCATCGGCACGAACCCGATGGCCTTTGGCATCCCAGCCCGCGACGGCCGATCGATCATTCTCGACTTCGCCACCGCATCGATGAGCATGGGTGAGATTCAAAAACGCGTGGCAAAAAAACAGCCGATTCCCGAGGGCGCGATTCTCGACGGGCACGGAAAACCGACCCGCGACTTCGAGACTTTTTGCGGCCCACCACGCGGCGTGTTTTTGCCTTTCGGCGGCTATAAGGGCTCCGGCGTCGCGCTGGTGACGGAAATACTCGGCGGGCTGCTCTCCGGCAACGGCCTGGGGAGATCCTGGTGGAAAAAAGGCGGCCACGGCGTGAACGGCGTTTTTCTCCAGGCCGTCGCCATCGAGGAGTTCCAACGGTTGAACGACTTCTACGACAAAGTCGACGAGTTGATCGATTTTATCAAGTCGTCGCCATGTGCGCCGGAATTTGACGAAATCCTTATACCGGGAGAGTCCGGCCGGCGCAGACAAGAGCAGCAGATAAAAGACGGCGTGGAAATCGACGACTCTACCTGGTCGGAGCTGACCGAGCTCGCGGCCGAGCTCGGCGTGACCGCAGTACCGGCAGTCAGAACGATTTAAGCGGACTAACAAGGAATTCAACACAGAGGGCGCAAAGATCACAAGCAGAAGAATCGTAAATATTTTAACCGCAAAGGACGAAAAGCACGCAAGAGAACCGAATCAATGAAACAGACACTTAACCACGAAGGTCAGAGCACGAAGCTTGGAGATCATAAATCATCCGAACCTTCGTGACCTTCGTGTTCTTTCGTGGTCTGCCGTTTTGATTAGAAACGAGTAACAGCCAAGGAGGCTAAGATGGTCATACGGGAACTCAAAGACGGACGCTGCTACGTAAGTCTCCAGGAGGATCACGCCGAACTGTCCGCGCAATTCGCCGCTCATTGGGGCAACGCGCGATTTTCCCAACTACGACCGTACCAGACCATGGTTTTCGCGACGACCTATCACGACAGCGGTTATCGCGAGTGGGAGGGCACACCGCCCATGAACATCGAAAAGGGCCGCCCTTACGCTCATCGCGAAGACATCCCGTCCTTCGAGCCAATCGAGCTAAATGCCTACGCAAAAAACGTCGATTGGCTCAGTTCGCGAGATCCCTACGCCGGCCTGCTCGTGTCCATGCACCGCACCGGCCTCTGGCACAATCGCTATAATATTTTCACCGAGCCGGCCGGCAGGCTGCGCGAGCGCAGTCAGGCCGTGCAAAATGCCAAGAAGGCGCTCGAAGCCAAACAGGAAGAAGCGAAGAAAGCACTCGCCGCCAACCACCCCGGCTTTGAAAGCGAGCTGGCGTATAATTACATGGCGCTGCAGATTTTCGACCTGCTTTCGCTGTACTTCTGTTGCGACGGTTATACTTCCGAGGATCAGTTTAAGGAGTATGCCATCGCCCCGGTGCGGGTTTCCTACGACAGTGACAAAACTGTAAGGTTAACTCTCCGCCCCAACGGGGCTGGATCGGTCATCATGGATCCGTATCCCTTCGATATGAGCCCGCTGCGATTTTCAGCGCGCACCCGGATCGTTGCACCCCCGGCGGAAAGATCCGAGGCCGCTTGCGTTGGCGCCTATCACAAGGCCGATCGGCAAATGATTACCTTCGAAGTGTCGGCGTGATGCGAACGGGCTGCGGCTGCTGCAAACGCGGTACAAGGGGCGGGTTTGAAACCGCCCCTTGTATATATTTTTGCGTCCTTTGCGTTCCTTGCGGTTCAATTCCGGATCTTAATTTTCATTCGTGGTAAATCTCCACTCGAATCGCCTGGCCCCGGCCCGACTCCGGGCAGGCGCTGGCCGCGACGAGCAGGTCCATTTCCGCTCTGAAGTCGACATGCGCCTCAGCCTTCGGCCGTATCATCGTGTCGTACATGATGCCGGTGTCGGGGTCGATGCGCATGCACTGGAAAATGTTGAACGGGCTTGGCACATCATCGGCAGCGATATCCCACGGCTTCACGGCATTGCTGAGATTCTCCCAGCAGCCATGATCCGGAATCTCCTCCGCCTTCTTCGGGTTGATGTCGACGCCTTCGGCGAACACGCGCCTTGATTGCCCCTGGGCGACCATTTCGAAGCGCTTGCGACTGCACATCCCCTTCTGGAGATCGTGCCGCCCTTCCTTGAAAGTGTCTTCGACAATCGTCAGCATCGGATTGTTTCTTTTCGAATAGAGGACGTCGCCGGTGCTGATGAAAATCTTGACCTGATTGCTTTTCGTCCGGGCCTGATCGAACCGCTCGGTCAAATCATTGAGATTGAACGCCACGAAATCGACGATGCTCTTCCCGGCGATTCTCAATCGTTGCCCTTTTTTCAATTCGAACGCGGCGCCGGAATTTTTCGGCACGATGTTTTGAAACAAAATAGTCATCTCTTCTCCTGATGGGTTTACAGTTGGAACTGTGGGGCACATTTTATATGCTGGCGGAACTTCGTGGTCACCCTCGCATGTAACCCAGCGAGGGTCCAGTCCAAAAATCGCTGGGATTTTCGCCCGAAAAGCAAGGAACGACGGGGCGGACGCTCGGAGCGTCGGAATTGATAAACGAATGTGGATGATGCCCCTGACCGGCGAGCGAGAGGCGCCGGTCCGTTCTCCGCCGCGAACGCCTCTAGATTCCGAGCAGTTTTCTAGCGTTCAGCGAATAAATCTTCTCTTTATCTCCCTGCGGTATGTCCAGCTCTTCCATCGCTTTTAAGGTCATTGGGTAAAACTGATCATCGCGCCCACCGCGCCCGTGCGGGTAATCGGCGCCGAACAGGATCTGATCGGCGCCGGCGGTCTCATAGACGAGTTTAATAAACGCGGCGCGAATCGGCCCGGCGGTATCGTAGTAAAGCTTCTTGAAGTAGGTTTCCGGCTCCTCTTTGCAGACCGGATTGCCTTCGCGCCAGTTGAGCCGGTCGAGATAGAGCAGAATCATGCCGCCCAGATGTGACGCGATCATGCGGAGTTTCGGATAGCGGTCGAAGATGCCGGCGTAGACGATCCGTGAGATCGCCAGCGTGCTGTCGGTCGGCCAGAGGATTTTCTGGTGCAGCGAATACTTGTCCCAATTCGGCTGGCACGGCGCGTTGCACGGATGAAGAAACAGCGGTTTGTCGTGAGCCGCGAGCGCTTCCCAAAAGGGATTAAATTCCGCTTCGTCGATATACTTTCCGGCGACGTTGGTCGGCATCATGACACCGTGCATCTTCAAGTCCTCGTAGCAGCGCTCGAGTTCGCGCACGCAATCGTCCATATCGACCATCGGCAGGCGGGCAAATGCCATAAAGCGTTTCGGGTGCTTGGCATGGGCGTCGGCAAAAGCATCGTTGAGAATCCGGCAGAGCTCCAGCGCGCGCGGCCGATCGCCGCCTTTCTCGATGCGCCCTCCGGTGTTGGACAGCACGCCGATGTCGATGCCGTACTTGTCCATCGTATCGAGATACTCACGATGATCGAAGGCGTGAAAACCAACCCCACGCACGTCGTTCTGCGCTTCGGGAACCAGATCGAGAAATTTACCGGGAAATGCGTGGAAGTGAGTGTCGATGAGCATAACGGCTCCTTTGTTCGGGCATCCGTTTTGGAGGGATCCAAAATCGGTTTGTTTCGCGGCGGCGCAAAGTCTCAAATATTCCAACGCTGACTCGCGGTCAAGCCGTGGACGTCCGATACATTGACAGGCTCGCGAACCCTGTGTTTACTTGCCGGGGAGGTTCGACCATGCGACTTAAATCAAGTTTCTTATTGCTTGTGATTTTTTCTCTGACAGCCGTAACGCCGGTCATGGCGCAGCTTAAAAAAGTGCGCTTTTCCGTCAGCGCTGCTTCGATCGCCGAAGTGCCTTTCCGGATCGCCAACATCAAAGGCTTTTACCGAAATGAGGGCCTTGATGTCGAAATGATCTTCATTCGAGGCGCCGTGGGTATGCAGGCGCTGCTCGGCGGCTCGGTGGATTACACGTCCGCCTCCGGTTCCACCATCGCCGCCGCCGTGCGCGGTATCCCGGTAAAGCTGGTCTTTATCGCGTCAGCTAAACCGCAGTTCGACTTGATTGCCCAGCCGCAGATCCGCTCGGTCGCCGATCTCAAAGGTAAACAGGTCGGCATTTCCTCGCGCGGTGGCGCCATCGATCTCCTGACCCAATTGATCGTGCAAAAAAATGGCTTGGTTCCCAACAAGGACGTGGTCAGTCTGGTCATCGGCGGCCAAGAAGATACCGTGCTTGCTTTGCGCGCCGGACGCATCGCCGCGGCTTTGCTCACGCCGCCGCGGCCGCTGATCCTGCAACGAGAAGGTTTCAATCGAATCGCCTATTCCGGCGATTATATGCCATCCTACCCGAGCGGCGGCATCGGCGTCACCGATGAGAAGATCAAGACCAGCCCCGGCGATCTGCTCGCGTTCGTCAAAGGCAGCGTGCGCGGTTTGCAGTTCGCGCGGCAGAACCGGCCTGAGGCGATGAAGATTCTCGCCGGTTACTTCAGCATCAAAGACCAGACCCTGACCGAGGAGTTTTTCGATCTCTATTTGAGCCGCTTGCCCGCGGACGGTTCGGCGGACGAAGCGTGGATGAAAGGCGCCATCGAGTTTACCCAGAAAAGTCTCGGCAGCACGGGCAAAGAAATCCCGACGAGCCAGGTCTTCGATTTCAGTTTCGTGAATAAGGCGGTGCGCTAGACTAGTAGGGAGAGTATTAAGCTGAGCTGGCTTTGAATCTGGGCACCCTCATCCCTTCTCTCGCCGGCGCCGCGGCGAGGAGCTACAGAGAATCGAGCGAAATAGACAACACGATGAGTGAAGCCGCTAGGAAACGTGTTCCCGTTCTCATCGCTGGGGCGGGGCCGGTCGGTTTATCGTTGGCGATCGAGTTGGCTTATCGGGGTATCCGCTGCCTCGTTGTCGAGCAGACCGACGGGAGCGTCGAGTTCCCCACGACCAATCTTGCCAACACGCGAACTTGCGAGCATCTGCGCCGCTGGGGCATCGCGGATCGCATGCGCTTCGAATCCGACTATCCCACTGATTACCCGCGCAACTATTTATTCGTTACGCGCATGAACGGCCATTTGATTGCCCGCTTCGACCACCCGGCCAACGGTGCGCCGAATTCACGCTCGCCCTACAGTCCGGAAGGCAGACTGTGGATCTCGAAACCGTACTTCGATCCCGTGCTGCGCACGCATGCCGCCACGCTTCAGACGGTCGAGTTTCGTTACAACACCGCCTTTGAATCTTTTGAGCAAGACGGGCAAAGAGTGACCGCCACAATCGCCGCCACGAAGGGCGCACGCGCTGAATCGATCGAAGCCGATTATCTCGTTGGCTGCGACGGCGGCAGGAGCAACATTCGGCGCGCGCTGGAAATAAAATATGAAGGGGTATTTTCTCAGGGTATGAACGTCGCCGTGCTGTTCCGCTCGCCGCTGCTCGAACACATCGATCACGGGCCGGCCGTGCAATACCAGATCATCAATTCACAGATCAACGGCGCCATCGCCGCCGTCGACGGCAAGCAGCTATGGCGCCTGAACGTACGCAACGTCAAACAAGAACAACTCGACAGCTTCGACGCGCCGCAGAAGTTGCGTTACGCGCTGGGAGGGGATATTCCCTTCGAGCTGCTCGCCGTGCGCCCTTGGACCGGCCACTGCGTGGTCGCCGAGCGTTATCAGCAAGGGCGGGTTTTTCTCGCCGGCGACGCAGCGCATCTCAATTGGCCGGCCGGCGGCTTCGGGATGAACACCGGCGTCGGCGACGCCGTCGATATCGGGTGGAAGTTGGCGGCGGTGCTGCAAGGCTGGGGCGGTGATCATCTGCTGGAGAGCTACACCGCCGAGCGCAAGCCGATCGCCATGATCAACGTCAACGAAGCGGCCGAAATGCGCGCCAACTTCGATAACCAGACGCCGTTCTCGCCGCAAATCGAGGAAGACAGCGACGAAGGCAAACAACTGCGCGCGAAAGCGCGCGCGGCGATCATGCGCACCCGCGCCAAGGAATTTCAGCACGACTCGGCCGGCATCGAGCTCGGTTACCGGTACGAGAATTCGCCGATCTGCGTTGCCGACGGCACCCCGGCACCGCCCCTCGATCACGGGCTATACGTCCCCTCGACTTGGCCCGGCGCCCGCGCGCCCCATGTCTGGCTCAAAGACGGCCGCTCGACCTTGGATCTTTTCGGCGCTGGCTTCACACTGCTAAATCTGGCGGGCACGAGCACGGACTCAAGCACGATCACCGAAGCGGCAAGCAAAGTCGGATTGCCGCTTGAAATCATCGCGCTCGACGAGCCCCAGGTGCGTCAAATTTATGAATCTCCGTTCGTTCTGGTCCGTCCCGACGGCCACGTCGCCTGGCGCGGTGACGACCTACCGGCAAATGCAGCGCACATCATTAACAAAGTTCGCGGGCACTGACTTACTAAGGAGTTCGTTGGTTAGTAGACCTCCTGGGACGAAGGGGCGAGTCGTGGAAAGCGCAGGCACCAGGACTCAAAGGACGCTTTCACACCCGCCCAAAATTAAGCACTCGGGGCGTGGCTCGGGTGGTGGCCGATGACGCACAGACGTTTTGCCTGGCCTTGGAACGAGTCATCCCTTCGTGTCCAACCAACCCTGTTGTCTAAATACTTATGAACTTCTTAATAATTCACGGCCACGAGGAGTAATCTATGAATCACAAGCTCAAGTTGATTTTACTTGCGGCGCTTCTATGCCTTCTCAGTTTCGTTAAATCAACGGTCAGCGCGGCAACCAAGGTGTCATTTCCCTACACTCCTATCGGCGTGGCGAGCTGGCCTTGGTGGATCGCCAAGGAGGCCGGTTATTTTCAAAAGCATGGTCTCGACGTCGACGCAGTTTACGTCGGTGCATCACCGGTGATTATCCAAGCCATGCTGGGTGGGCAAGCCGGCGTAGGGGCCGGCGGCGGCACGCCATTAATCACGAACATTTTGCAGGGTGGCGACATCGTGCAAGTGGCCACCCTGATTCCCTACGCTATTCAATCGCTGATCGTGCGGCCAGAGATCAAAACCACCAACGATTTGACCGGTAAAAAGATCGGCGTCAGCCGGCTCGGAGCGATCCCCCATTTTACATTGCAAGCCATCACCAAACTTTACAACGTTCAGGGCGTCAACATTGTCCAGACCGGCACCACGGCTCAAGGCCTCACCAGCCTGTCGCAGGGTTTGATCGACGGCGTGATCACCTCGGCGCCAAACACGTTTCGCTTGATGAAGGAAGGTTACCGGGAGTTGGTCAGCCCGAAAGATTTTCGCAGATTAAATTTTGAGTTTTTGATCAACGGGCTGGTTGCCAGAAAATCGTTCGGCGCGAAGAACCGCGACGTTGTGATCGGCATGATCAAAGCGACCATGGAAGGGACGCGAGAAATGTTCGTTAACGAGAAACGCGCCAAGGCGGTGCTCGCCAAGTATACCCGGCAATCCGAAGCTGAGATCCTCGATCAAAGCTACCGCTTCGCGCTCGATATCTACGTCAAGGATCCGGCCGTCACCTCGAGCTCGATCCAACCGATCGTGCAGCAACTGGTCGAATCCGGCCTCATTGATGCGAAGCTGGCGAAGGCGACGCCGCTGAGCGCCTATTACGACAACAGTTACATCGACGAGATCAAGAGATCCGGGTTTTTCGCGCAGCTGTGGAAGTGATCCAGTACGGCTCGGTTCCCGAACCATGAATACAAATCTGCGAGTGGATCAGGTTGGCAGCCTGCTGAGGCCACAAAACTTAAAAGAGGTTTATACGCGACACGGGAACGGCAGAGCGGATGACGAGGAGCTTCGCAAAGTTCAAGATGAATCCGTTAACGAGTTGATTGCGAAACAAGAATTACACGGTTTGTCGATCTTTACCGATGGCGAGTATCGCCGCTTGAATTTTCAAGACAGCTTCGTCGAATCGGTTTCCGGCTTTATTCCAAAGAAGCAAACATTGCAGTTTCAGGAGAGCCGCACGCTGGGAGGAGTGGCGTTGCAACGCTGGCAGCCTGACTCGGCTAAGGCCGATCCTGCGCTGCAATACTGGCGCCCGATCGCTGAACGCCTGAAGCTTGCCGACAATCGCCCGCTTTCCGAGTGGCGCTACGCGGCGCAGCTCACAAGCCAACCCGTCAAAATCACACTGATCGCCACAGACCGCATTCGCGAAAATTTTCATCGGCAGAACGCTAAAGGAGTTTACCGCGATGCCGATGAATACCTGACGGACGTGATCGAAATCGAACGCACGATCGTCCGGCAATTGGCCGATGCCGGGTGCCCGTATGTTCAAATGGATGCGCCCAGCTATACGGCGTATGTCGACACCCGCTCGCTCGAAAAGATGAAAGCTTCGGGCGTGGACCCGATCGCGCAAATGGAGCGCTCGATGCACGCCGACAATGCGGTCATGGCAGGGATTCCGAACGTCCTCTTCGGCATTCATCTCTGTCGCGGCAACGTGCGCAGCATGTGGCACCGCGAGGGCGCTTACGATGCGATCGCCGAGCGGCTATTCAACGGCCTCGATCACCACCGATTGCTGTTGGAATACGACACCGAGCGCGCCGGCGGATTCGAGCCGCTCCGCTTCGTGCCGAAGAACAAGACCGTCGTGCTCGGGCTCGTCAGCACCAAGGTTCCCCAACTGGAAACAGCGGATGACCTTAAGCGCAAGCTCGACAACGCGAGTCGCTTCATCCCGCTCGAACAACTGGCGTTAAGCCCTCAGTGTGGTTTTTCATCGAACATCGTCGGCAACCTGATCACCGAGGATGACCAGTGGCGCAAGCTTGAACTCATTCAAAAAGTAGCTGCTGAGGTTTGGCCGGTTTAGCGCCCGATACTCCCGCCATGCCCGATCACCCGAGCGTTTGTCATTTCGTGGCAGCGAGAAACTTCTTTTGACCTTCTCGTCAACCCGACCTCCTGCTCACGATTAGATGGGGTTCATTTAGAATCCGCCACGGTTGCAAGCTCCGGAAATATTCGCTCGCGGAGTCTTCCTGAATCTCGCGCAGAAATCGGAAGAACAATCGGGCCGATTTCATCTCGACCCTTTGGTACCGATACTCACGTTAAGCTCGTGGAAGACTTGACCCAACCCAACACGACCCCAAATTGACACCGGGGCACCCGCTTTGTTATGCGAGAGCAGAGCCATCATTCTCAGGAGGCCCAAAATGAAAAACAGCTTCAAGGCAATGGACTCCGACATGCACGTGATGGAGCCCTGCGATCTGTGGCAGAAGTACATTGATAAGAAATTTCTTGATCGCGCGCCCGTCGGCCTCAATCGCCATAAGCGTGATCTCGGCGTCCAAGTCGACGGCAAGATCCTGCCGCGCCCAACGCCGAAACCCAATCCTGCGCTAGGGCCGATTCGAGAGCGCATCTTGAACGACCGATACTCCGAAGAAGAAGCGCGCCAGTTCGACAACGTCGCGCAGCTCCGCGCCATGGACAAAGAAGGTCTCGACGTGGCGGTCCTCTACCCGAGCCGCGGCCTGTTCGTGCTTGCCGTCGACGGGCTCGATCCGGAACTCGCCGCAGCCATCGCCAAAGCTTACAACGATTGGCTGTTCGATTTCTGCAAAGTCGCACCGGAGCGCATGTACGGCGCCGGTATCGTCGCGCCGCACGATGTTTCTTCGGCGGTCGAAGAGACCCGGCGCGTCGTCAAGGAGCTGGGCTTTCGCAGCGTGCTCCTGCGGCCAAACCACGTCAATGGGCGCATGTGGAGCGACCCCTATTACAATCCCTTGTGGCAAGAATGTCAGAAATTGGGTATTCCCGTCGGTTTTCACGAAGCCGGCCGCGTTTACCTGCCGCAGCCCGCGCTATCCGAGTTCATTCCAAGCTTTGCCATGTTCAACACGCTCTCCTTTCCCATGGCGAACATGTTTGCCTGCGCAGACCTGATCTACGGGGGCGTAATGGAGCGCTTTCCAAAACTGAAAATGGCGTTCCTGGAAGGCAATTGCGCCTGGCTCCCCTGGCTCCTCTGGCGTATGGGCGAATACGCTGAGCTCACCGGTGCTGCCGAGCACCCCGAAATGAAGCTCGAGCCGCTCGAATATTTTCAGCGCCAGTGCTGGGGCGCAGTAGAATGCGACGAAACGGTCGCCCGCAACCTTCCCGACTTCGGCCTCGAAGACAACATTGTGTTCTCGACCGATTACCCTCACCTGGACGTCAAATATCCGCACGCGGTGGAGGCTTTTTTAAAACTGCCGTTCAGCGACCAGACCAAGCGAAAATATCTTTGGGACAACTGCGCGCGGCTCTACGGGTTTGGTTACTGAATCGAGTCGGGGCCGCATTCGGCCGGTGCGCAAGCGACCCAGGCTCGGGGCGTGCCGCACCGAGAATATTGATGATCAAGCAACCCTGGAAGACACTGCTCCTTTCGGCGACCCTGCTCGCCGCACTCGGCGGATTTGGATACTGGTGGTGGATCACCTCCGGCTACGTGACCACCGACGACGCGAGGATCAAAGCCGACATCGTCGCGATCAGCGCCGAGTTGACCGCGCGGATCGATTCTCTGACGAAAACCGAAGGCGATCAGGTCAGTCGCGATGAGATATTGGCGACCCTCGATCGTCGTGAGTTGGAAATTCAAGTTCAACAAGCGGAAGCCGATTTGGATCGCTTAACCAGCAAAGCCAAACAAGAAGCCATGGGCATCGAACTGCATCTCGCCAGACAGAAGGAAGAAGTAGCCAAGGCCGAAGCCGCGTTGCGCGCCTCGCGCTACAATTATGACGACGCTTTGGCCCATGCCGTTCAGGCGAAAGACGATTGGCATAGAAATCACAAGCTCTTCGAAAAGCAACTTGTACCCGCACAGGAACTCGACCGCGCCAAGACCATGCTGCGACAATCCGAGGCGCAGATGTCCGCCATGCTGGAGAAGATCAAGGAGGGAGAGTCGCTGCTCGACCTGGCGCGGATCAAAGCCGGCGAGATCGAGGTCAAGCAGGCGGAGCTGCAAGCGCGCAAAGCCGAAATGAGGCGCGCCGTCGCGGTGCTCGCCGATTTGCGCCGCAAGCTGCAACTGACGGTCATTCGCAGCCCGGTCACCGGCATCGTGGTCAAGAAAAGTGCCAACCGCGGCGAAGTGACTCAAGTCGGCCAGCCGATTTACATGATAGTCGACTCCAGCCGCTTTTGGGTGGAGGCCAACGTCGAAGAAACGGAAATTCGCTTCGTTCAACCGGGTCGCTCGGTCATCATTCAAGTCGATTCCTATCCCGATCGGGAATTCACCGGCGAGGTCACGGAAGTCGGCGGCGCAACGGTCTCCGAGTTTTCGTTGTTTAATCCGCAGAAGCTCACCGGCCAGTTCATCAAATCGACCCAGCGCCTGCCGGTCAAAATCTCGGTCGTCAACAGCGACGGCCTGCTGAAAGTCGGCATGCTCGCGGTCGTGCGGATCAAAAGAAGCTCGGATTAAACGGCACGATCATGGAAATTGCCGCAACGGCTTCGCAAAGCTCCGATGGATTACGCAAGTGGTGGATCGCGATCACCTTGTTCCTTGGCACCTTGTCGATCGGCCTCAGCGTGACCGCCGTCAACGTCGCCATTCCGACGATCATGTCCTCGCTCGGTGCCTCCCTCAACCGCATTCAGTGGGTTCTGACCGGCTTCATGATTACCCGCACGGTCTTGATTCCGTCCGTCGGCTGGCTCGGCGATCGGATGGGCGATCGCAATCTATTTATCGCCAGTACGACCATCTTCACCGCTGGATCGCTGCTCTGCTCTTTTTCCTGGAACGCGGAGTCGTTGATCTTCTTTCGAATTATTCAGGCGGTGGGCGCCGGGCCGCTGCTCGGCATTTCGATGGCGATTATGTTCGAAGCATTCCCGCGTCACGAGCGCGGTCTCGCCATGGGGCTGTTTATGACCGGCTGGTCGCTCGGTCCGTTCTTTGGTCCTTTATTAGGCGGCTATCTCACCGAGCATGTGCACTGGCGCGCGATTTTTTACATCAATCTGCCGACCGGCGTGCTGAGCATCATCAGCGGCTATTATCTTCTGCCGCGCATGCCGGCCAGATCGGCCACGGCGCCGCTCGACTTGCTCGGTCTCGTCACCATGACCGTTGCCACGGTGACGTTGCTGCTCGCGCTTAACTTGGGGCACGAGGAAGGTTGGGGCAGCCGGTTGATCGTTTGCTTGTTCGCCGCATCGATCGTGTTTTTCGCTCTCTTCGTCGCCGTCGAGCTGAAATCGGACCATCCATTTCTGGAGCTGCGCTATTTTCGCGATGTCAATTTCAGCTTGTCGAACTTCTTGATTTTCTTTCGCGTCTTCGGATTCCGCGGCGCCAGCTATTTGCTCACGATTTTTCTGCAACGGGGCCTCAACTATACGCCCACGCAAGCGGGAATTTTTCTTCTGCCCGGGGCGGTCATCACCGGCCTATGGTCGCCGTTAGCCGGCAAATTGTCCGACCGCCTGGGGCCGCGCGTTCCGATCGTCGGTGGATTGGCGATTCTCATCTTCGCGCTTTACGGCCTGTCCCAACTGTCGCTCTGGAGCACCGTCGGGTTTATTTTCTTTTTTATGTGCGTCAAAAGTGTCGGCCAGTCGAGCCTGAACGCGCCGCTCAACACCGTCGCGCTCGCGGCGATTCCAGAAGGACGCGCCCGCATGGGCAGCGGCATGATCGGCATGACCCGCGGACTCGGTGAAGCCTTCAGTGTCGCCGTGCTTACTTTTCTGCTCGAACGATACGCGTTTTTTAATTTGTATTCGATCCCGCCGCTGCAAGGCGCGGCATTCGCGCAGAGCGAGCGCTTGCACGCACTCTCGAACATTCAAGACTTGCTGATAAACGCGGGCCAATCCGGCCTCGCCCTCGAAGAACGCGCCCGGTCCTTGCTAGCCCACACGCTCGTCAATCAGGCGCTCACCCAGGCCTATCAAGACCTGTTCTTCCTCATCGGCGTCCTCCACGTCGGCTTGTTCATCATCGCGCTGTTCCTCCGTACCAAACCGGCGCGTCATGATGTCCATCCGAGCGAAGCAGCGGATCACAATTAAAACGCAATCGGCAAGTCGATTGCTAGCCACGCTGTTACAGTTGCTCAAAAACCTTCGGCGACGAGTGAGCAGCCGGTGTCGGAGAGAGAGGATTGAAGTTGGAGAATTGGGGTTCACAGCCGCTTGTCCGGCACTCCACCGCTC
>Ga0210114_1000090_pt1 | contig 20465 bp, 19 predicted proteins | sample MayberryNW_TuleA_FD_185524 | JGI IMG/M metagenome (GOLD analysis project Ga0210114, IMG submission 185524) | Wetland microbial communities from San Francisco Bay, California, USA, that impact long-term carbon sequestration - MayberryNW_TuleA_D2... | ecosystem: Environmental > Aquatic > Marine >...
CCGCCCCGCCTCGGCACGCACCTCCACGGCGAGGGGTCCCTCGATGCCCACCGCGTAGTCGAAGCGCGGCGGCGCCGGTGCGGGACCGTCGTAGTCGTCGATCACGTTGATGCCGCCGACGAACGCGCGCCGGCCATCCACGCAGGCGAGCTTGCGGTGCATGCGGCGCAGGCGATTGCGGTGCAGCCCCCAGAGGCTCACCTGGGGCCGGAAGACCAGCACTTCGGCCCCGGCCCGGCGCAGCATGGCGCGGAAGCGCGGTGCGAAGTCGCGCGCGCCGAAGCCATCGATCAGCAGGCGCACGGTGACGCCGCGCCCCGCCGCGCGCGCCAGCGCGTCCGCCACCAGGCTGCCGGTCTCGTCGTCCGCGAACAGGTAGGTCTCGAGGTAGACGTCGGCGCGCGCGCCGTCGATCGCCTCGACCAGCGCCGGGAAGTACTGCTCGCCGTTGCGCAGCAGCGTCAGTCGGTTGCCGTCGAGGTACTGCATGGCGCTACCCGGGCTTCACCACCGCACCCAGCGCCAGATGGTCGGACAGCAGCGACCAGGGGGCGCCGCGCTGCACGGCCGCCTCGACGATGCTGAAGCCGCGCACGTAGATGCGATCCAGGCGCAGCACCGGCAGCAGGCTCGGAAACGTGCGCGCCGGGCGCGCGCCGTAGATCGTGCTCACCTCCTGCATGCCGAGTCGTTCCTGCAGGACGCGCGTCGCGCGCTGGCGCCAGTCGTTGAAGTCGCCCGCGACCACGATCGGCATGCCGCGCGCGGCCACGTCGCCGAGCCGCTCGACGAGCGCCTCGAGCTGGCGCCGGCGCCCGCGCTCGTGCAGCGAGAGGTGCACGCAGACGCAGTGCAGATTGCGCCGCCAGCCGGGCACCGCGACCACGCAGTGGAGCATGCCCCGGCGCTCGAAACGGTGGCTCGAGATATCCGCGTTCTCCGTCGACACGATGGGATAGCGCGACAGGAACGCGTTGCCATAGTGTCCGTACTGGCGCACGCGGTTGCGGCCATAGGCGTGCACCCAGCCTTCCTGCGCCAGGTACTCGTGCTGCGGCGCGCTCGGCCAGGTGGCGAAGCGCAGCGCGTGCCGCTCGTTCAGGCCCTGCACCTCCTGCAGGAACACCAGGTCCGGCTCGAGGGTGCGCAGCCCTTCGCGCAGCTCGTGGATCACCATGCGCCGGTTGAACTGCGACAGGCCCTTGTGGATGTTGAGCGTGACGATGCGCAAGGTTCCGGTCATCGCCGCGCGCACCGCTCCGGCAGCATGCGAATGGCGTCGCGATTCGACCACGAGAAGCATGCTGCCGCCGCCTCGCGCCAGGGCAGCCAGCGCTGCGCGCCGTGCTCCGCGGGCGCAAGCCGCACGCGGATCGGTGCCGGTACGCACAGGCTGAACACGTGCTCGGTATTGTGCGTGGTGCCGCGCGGAAAGCGCCCGCGCCAGTGCTGGTAGATGTGGAAAGCGTTGACCAGCTTCCAGTCCACGAAACGCGCCGCCGCCGCATCGATACCGGTTTCCTCGCGCACCTCGCGCCACGCGGCATGCAGCGGCGGCTCGTCGCTGCGTTCGAGCGACCCGGTCACGGACTGCCAGAAGCCCGCGCGGTGCCGTCTTTCCAGCAGCAGCACGTCGAGCGCAGAGGTGTGGATCACCACCAGCACCGATTCCGGCAGCTTTCCGGTCACGCGGATTTCGCGCGGAACAGCTCCGGCAGCGCCAGGGCGTGCTCCGGGTCCACGAAGACCGCGAAGAACGGCCGGCCGCGCTCCGCCCAGTACCCGGCGCTCGCCGCCAGGACGTCGAGCAGCACGCCCAGATCGTCGGCCGGCAAATCGCCCTGTCCCCTGAGCAGGATCACATGGCCGTCGCCGGTCCGCCACCCGAGATCGCCGAGGCAGTCTTCGAGCGCATCCCAGTTCCCGCCGAACCACGCCGGAAAGCCGAGCGCCGCCGCCAGCCGCTCGAGCAGCGCGTCCTTGCTCCCGGCGCCGCCGAGGTCGGCCTGCGCGAGGTCGAGGCGCGTGCCGCGCACGGCGTCCTCGACTTCGGCGCTTTGACGCGTGCGGTAAACGCCGGAGCGCGCCGCATCGGTCAGCCTCTGCGCGAGCTTTGACATGTCCTATTCGCGAATGCGTCTGAAGGTGCGGTAGTGATCGTGCGTGTAATAGAACTCGCCGCCACTGCCCGCGACGATACGCCGGGCCCCGCGGTCGCGCGCGCCCGGCGTGCGCACCGTGTATTCCCGATAGTAGCCGACCGCGCGCGCCGGCAGCCGCGCCTCCCGGTTGTGGAATACCACGCCGTCCTGCGCGTACCGGAAAGGCCCTTCGGCCTTGATCCGGGCCAGCGTCTGCCGCGCCTCGGCCGGCAGGTCGGCGAGGGCGATCTCGCCCGCCCACACGCTCGCGGCGAACGCCAGCGCGAGCGCCCAGGCGAACCTCACTGTGACGGGTTGCGCAGCCGCAGGTGGAGCTCGCGCAACTGCTTCTCGGTGACCGGTGAAGGCGCGCCCGTCAGCAGGTCCTGCCCGCGCTGCGTCTTCGGAAAGGCGATCACGTCGCGGATCGCCTCCGCGCCGGCCATCAGCGCGACCAGGCGGTCGAAGCCGAAAGCGATGCCGCCGTGCGGCGGCGCGCCGTACTGCAGCGCATCGAGCAGAAAGCCGAACTTGGCGCGCTGCTCCTCGGCGGAGAGCTTCAGGCAGCGGAAGACCTGCTGCTGGATCTCCTGGCGGTGGATGCGGACCGAGCCGCCCGCGACCTCCCAGCCGTTCAGCACCATGTCGTAGGCTTTGGCGTACGCCTTCTCCGGCGCCGATTCGAGAAACTGCTCATGGCCGTCCTTCGGACTGGTGAACGGATGGTGCCGCGCCTTCCACTGCCCGGACTCGTCGTCGTACTCGAACATCGGAAAATCCACCACCCACAGCGGCCGCCAGCTCTTTTCGGCCAGCCCTCGCTCGTGGCCGATTCTCTGGCGCAGCGCGCCCAGGCTCGCGTTCGCCAGCGCCGCCTTGTCGGCGGCGAAAAACAGCAGGTCGCCGTCCGCGGCACCGCTGCGCGCGAGGATTTCGGCGATCGCCCGGGCGTGCAGGTTCTTCACGATCGGCGATTGCAGCCCCTCGGCGCCCCGCGCGCGCTCGTTCACCTTGATCCAGGCGAGGCCCTTGGCACCGAGCGTCTTCACGTAGTCCGTATAGGCGTCGATCTCGCCGCGCGTGAGCGCGCCGCCGCCCGGCACGCGCAGGCCCGCGACGCGGCCGTCCGGCGCGTTCGCCGGACCGGAAAACACCTTGAAGTCCACGTCCCTCATGACGTCGGTGAGCTCGGTGAGCTTGAGCGGTACGCGCAGGTCGGGCTTGTCGATCCCGTAGTCGCGCATCGCCTCGTCGTAGCGCAGCACCGGGAAGGGGTCCGGCAATGCGACGCCGAGCACCTCCTTGAACAGATGCCGCGCCAGCTGCTCCATCAGATCGCGGATCGCCTCTTCGCCGAGGAACGAGGTCTCGACGTCGATCTGCGTGAACTCGGGCTGCCGGTCGGCGCGCAGATCCTCGTCGCGGAAGCACTTCACGATCTGGTAGTAGCGCTCGAAGCCGGCGATCATCAGCAGCTGCTTGAACAACTGCGGGCTCTGCGGCAGCGCGTAGAAATGGCCGTCGTGCAGGCGCGACGGCACGAGGAACTCGCGCGCGCCCTCGGGCGTGGACTTGTACAGCACCGGCGTCTCGATATCGATGAAGCCGTGCGCGTCGAGGAACGCCCGCGCCGCCGAGGCCGCGCGGTGCCGCAGGCGCAGGTTGCGCTGCATGGGCTCGCGGCGCAGATCGAGCACGCGGTGCTCGAGGCGCACGGATTCGGAGAGGTTTTCCTCGTCGAGCTGGAACGGCGGCGGCGCCGACGGGTTGAGAATCTCGACCGACTCGGCCAGCACTTCCACCGCGCCCGAGGCCAGGTTCGGGTTGACCGTGCCCTCGGGCCTCGCCCGCACGCGGCCTGTCACGCGCAGCACGAACTCGCTGCGCACGCGATCGGCCGTCTTGAAGGCCTCGGCGCGATCCGGATCGCAGACCACCTGCGCCAGCCCCTCGCGGTCGCGCAGGTCGATGAAGATCACGCCGCCGTGGTCGCGCCGCCGGTGCGCCCAGCCCGCCAGCGTCACCTGCTGGCCGATGAGCGCGGGTGACAGCCGCGCGCAGTAATGCGTGCGCATCGAGCCGCTCACCGCGCCGCCCCGGGCGATACGACGCCCATGGAAATGATGTACTTGAGCGCCGCATCGACGCTCATGTCGAGCTCGATGACGTCCTTGCGCGGCATCATGACGAAGTAGCCGCCCGTCGGGTTCGGCGTGGTCGGCACGTAGACGCTGACGTAGTCGCCCTGCAGGTGCCGGACGACGTCGCCGCCGGGCCGTCCGGTCAGGAAGGCGATCGTCCACATGCCCTCGCGCGGCCACTGCACCAGCAGCGCCTGGCGGAACGCCTGGCCGCTCGACGAGAACAGCGTGTCCGAGATCTGCTTGACGCTCGAATAGATCGAGTTGACGACCGGGATGCGGTGCAGGATTTCGTTCCACAGGTGCACCAGGCGCGCGCCGAGGAAATTCGTCGCCAGCAGGCCGGTGACGAACACGATCACGAGCGTCAGGATCACGCCGAGCCCCGGCACGTGGAAGCCGAGAAAGCTTTCCGTGCGCCATTGCGGCGGCAGCAGCAGCAGCGACTGGTCGAGCGTGTCCACGACCAGCTTCAGGACCCAGATGGTGATCACCAGCGGGATCCAGATGAGCAATCCGGTGATGAGATATTTCCTCACGCGCCCCCTGCAAAGAAAAAAGCCCAGCTCGCGCTGGGCCGGTTGCGAGCCCGGCTAGCGGCTCAATCGCCCGAGTTCGCGCCCGCCGGCGCCTTTGCCGGCGCCGCCTTGGCGTCGTCTTTCGCCGGCGCCTGCGCCTCGGGCTTGGTCTCCGATTTGGCCTCGGACTTGGCATCGGCCTGGCCTTCGGCCTTGGCTGCTGCCGGCTTTCCGCCGCCCTTGAAATCGGTCGCGTACCAGCCGCGACCCTTCAGCTGGAAGCCCGCCGCGCTCACCAGCTTGCGCAAGGCCGCCTTGCCGCAGGACGGACAGACCGTCAGCGCTGGCTCGGAGACCTTCTGCAGGAACTCGTCCTGGAAGCCGCACTCCGCGCACCGGTACTCGTAGATCGGCATCGTGTTCTGGCAAGTGACTGAATCGGCGAGAATTATAGCGCCAACGGCGCGGCTAGAACGGGATATCGTCCGCCATGTCGTCGAACTTGCCCGCCGGCTTCTTGGCCGCCTGCCGCGCCGCAGGCTCGGTCCGCGCCTCCGCGGCATCGGCGCCCGACGGCGCCGCGCGCGGCTCGCCGGCCCCCGCGCGCGAGCCGAGCATCTGCATCACGTCGCCGCGAATCTCGGTGCTGTAGCGGTCATGGCCCTCCTTGTCCTGCCACTTGCGCGTGCGCAGGCTGCCTTCGACGTAGACCTGGGAGCCCTTCTTGAGATACTCGCCCGCGATTTCCGCCAGCCGCCCGAAGAACGCGATGCGATGCCACTCGGTGGCCTCCTTCATCTCGCCGCTCGCCTTGTCCTTCCAGCGGTCGGTGGTGGCGACGCGAATGTTGGTGACCGCCTCGCCGCTCGGCAGGTACCGCGTTTCCGGATCCGCGCCCAGGTTGCCCACCACGATGACCTTGTTGACCGATGCCATGGCTACCTCCCTTTGACCGTATCCATCGTAAACGACTCATCGCCGATCCGGTTGACCGGGCGCATGCCGTACGCGATGCCCAGCCAGGCCAGGGCCAGCCCGGCGCAGGCGCCGAACACCGCCTCGGGACCGAACCGCCCGGCGACCCACCCGCCGAGCAGGCCGCCACAGAACAGGCCCAGGGTCTGCGTCGTGTTGTACACGCCGATCGCCGTGCCGCGTGCGTGCGCCGGAACCAGGCGCGACACCAGCGACGGAATCAGCGCCTCGAGCACATTGAAGGCGCAGAAGAAGGCGAGCATCAGCACGGCGAGGCGCGCGAGGTGCGGTCCGGAGAAGGTCAAGCCCCCCTCGGCGAGCAGCAGCAGCGCGATCGCGCCCAGCATCACGCCACGCCCGGCGTTGCGCCGGTCCGCATGCAGCACCGGCGGCAGCATGAGCGCAAACGAGGCGAGCACCACCGGCAGGTAGACCTTCCAGTGGATGGCGAGCGGCAGCCCCGAGGCCACCAGCAGCGGCGGCACCACCACGAACATCGCCATCTGTACGAGGTGCAGCACGAAGATTCCCGCATTGAGCCGCATGAGCTGGGGATCGCGCAGCACCGCGCGCAGCGCGCCCGGCCCGCCGGCGCCGGCCGCCGGCGCACGCCGCGGCGCGGCGGGCACGACCCAGAGGGTGACGCCGACGGCGGCGAGCGCCAGCGCGCCGGTCAGCGAGAACAGCCCGCCCATGCCGATCAGGCCGTAGAGCGTGGGTGCGAGCACCAGCGAGAGCGCAAAGCTGAAACCGATCGTGGCACCGATCATCGCCATGGTCTTGACGCGGTGACGGTCGCGCGTCAGGTCGGCCGCGAGCGCCATCACCACCGCGGAAATCGCGCCCGCGCCCTGCAGCCCGCGGCCCGCGATCGCCGTCCAGATGCTGTCCGCACCGGCCGCGAGAAAGCTGCCGGCGGCGAAGATCAGCAGGCCGGCCACCATGACGGGCTTGCGGCCCCAGCGGTCGGAGGCCATGCCAAAAGGCACGTGCAGGCATGCCTGCACCAGGCCGTAGGCGCCGAGCGCCACGCCGACCAGGACGAGGTTGTCGCCGCCCGCGAGCCGCGGCGCGTGCACCGCGAACACCGGCAGGATCAGGAACAGCCCGAGCATGCGCATGCCGAAGATGCCGGAGAGCGACGCGCCCGCCCGCAGCTCCTGCGCGCTCATGCGTTGGGAATCCATTACGGAACGAGGAAAGGCTGGAAACGGTGATCCGGAACTCGTTATAGTAGCAAGTTTACTTTCGCCTTCCGGCGCGATGGACAATCCCGGCACCCTGCGCATCCGCGGCGCGCGCACGCACAATCTCAGGAACCTGAGCGTCGATCTGCCGCGCAACCGCCTGGTCGTGATCACCGGCCTGTCGGGCTCGGGAAAATCCTCGCTCGCCTTCGACACGCTGTACGCCGAAGGCCAGCGCCGCTACGTCGAGTCGCTCTCCGCCTACGCGCGCCAGTTCCTGCAGCTGATGCAAAAGCCCGACGTCGATCTGATCGAGGGCCTGTCGCCGGCGATCGCCATCGAGCAGAAGGCGGGCAGCCACAATCCGCGCTCGACCGTGGGCACGGTCACCGAAGTTCACGATTACCTGCGCCTGCTCTTTGCGCGCGTCGGCACGCCCTACTGCCCGGATCACGGCCTCGCGCTCCAGGCGCAGTCCGTCGCGCAGATGGTGGATCACGTGCTCGCGCTGCCCGCGGACACGCGCCTCATGGTGCTCGCGCCGGTGGTGGCGGCACGCCGGGGCGAGCAGGCGGACCTGCTGGATGAGCTGCGCGCCCAGGGCTTCACGCGCGTGCGCATCGACGGCCGCGTGCACGAGCTCGACGCCGCGCCGCGCCTGGCGAAGAACGCCAAGCACTCGGTGGACGTGGTCGTCGACCGCGTCACGGTGCGCGCGGAGGCGAAGCAGCGGCTGGCGGAATCCTTCGAGACGGCGCTGCGCCACGCCGATGGGCGCGCCATCGCCGTGGAGACGGATTCGGGCCGCGAGCACCTGTTCTCGGCGAAGTTCGCATGCCCCGCGTGCAGCTATGCGCTCGCCGAGCTGGAGCCGCGCCTGTTCTCCTTCAACAACCCGGCAGGGGCCTGCCCGCGCTGCGATGGCCTGGGCGCCATCGAGTTCTTCGATCCGAAGCGCGTCGTCGCGCATCCCAACCTGAGCCTCGCGGGCGGCGCGATCCGCGGCTGGGACCGGCGCAACCACTTCTACCACGCGCTGCTCGGTTCGCTCGCCGCGCACTACGGCTTCGACATCGAGACGCCCTGGGAGGCGCTCGCCGACGAGGTGCAGGACGTCGTCCTGAACGGCTCGGGCAGCGAGCGCATCGCCTTCCGCTACCTCAACGAGCGCGGCCGCAGCACGGTGCGGGCGCATGCCTTCGAGGGCGTGCTGCCGAACCTCGAGCGGCGCTACCGCGAGACCGAGTCGAGCGTGGTGCGCGAAGAGCTGGCGAAATACCGCAACACGCGCACCTGCCCGGAGTGCGGCGGCGCGCGCCTGCGCCGCGAGGCGCGCCACGTACGCGTGGCCGACACGACCATCCACGAGCTGTCGTGCTGGCCGCTGCGCAGGACGCAGGCGTTCTTCAGCGGCCTCGCCCTGCCGGGCGCGCGCGCCGCGGTCGCCGACAAGATCGTGCAGGAGATCGCCGGCCGGCTCGGCTTCCTGGTCAACGTGGGCCTGGACTACCTGACGCTCGAGCGCGCGGCGCAGACGCTCTCCGGTGGCGAAGCGCAGCGCATCCGCCTGGCGAGCCAGATCGGCTCGGGACTGACCGGCGTGCTGTACGTGCTCGACGAGCCTTCGATCGGCCTGCACCAGCGCGACAACGCACGCCTCATCGAGACGCTGCAGCACCTGCGCGACCTCGGCAATTCGGTCATCGTCGTGGAGCACGATGCCGAGGCGATTCTCGCCGCCGATCACGTCATCGACATGGGGCCGGGCGCCGGCGAGGCGGGCGGGCGCATCGTCGCCGAGGGACCACCCGCGACGATACTTGAAAGTGAGTCATCGCTTACTGGCAAGTACTTGTCCCATAGACTGAATATCGATGTTCCTCGCCAGCGGCAGCACCGCAATCCGCGCCAGCTCCTGCGCATCGCTGGCGCCAGCGGGAACAACCTGAAGCGGGTGGAGCTCGAGCTGCCGGTCGGCCTGCTCGTGTGCGTCACCGGCGTCTCCGGCTCGGGCAAGTCCACGCTGGTGAACGACACGTTGTACCGGGTGCTCGCGCGCCACCTCTACGGCAGCAGCGACGAGCCGGCACCCTGCGAGGCGATCGCGGGGCTCGAGCATTTCGACAAGGTGGTGAGCGTCGATCAGGGCCCGATCGGGCGCACGCCGCGCTCCAACCCGGCGACCTACACCGGACTGTTCGCGCCCATCCGCGAGCTGTATGCGGGCGTCCCGGAGGCGCGCGCGCGCGGCTACGACGCGGGCCGGTTCTCGTTCAACGTGAAGGGCGGGCGCTGCGAAGCCTGTCAGGGCGACGGCCTGATCAAGGTGGAAATGCACTTCCTGCCCGACATCTACGTGCCTTGCGACGTCTGCCACGGCGCGCGCTACAACCGCGAGACGCTGGAGATCCGCTACAAGACGAGAACCATCCACGACGTGCTGCAGCTGACGGTGCGCGAGGCGCATGAATTCTTCGGCGCCGTGCCGGTGCTCGCGCGCAAGCTGCAGACCCTGCTCGACGTCGGCCTGGGCTACGTGCAGCTCGGCCAGGCGGCGACCACGCTCTCGGGCGGCGAGGCGCAGCGCGTCAAGCTCTCGCTCGAGCTGTCCAAGCGCGACACCGGCCGCACGCTCTACATCCTGGATGAGCCCACCACGGGGCTGCACTTCCACGACATCAAGCTGCTGCTCGAGGTGCTGCACCGGCTGCGCAAGGCCGGCAACACCGTCGTCGTCATCGAGCACAACATGGATGTCATCAAGACCGCCGACTGGGTGATCGACCTCGGTCCCGAGGGCGGCGACGGCGGCGGCCGCATCATCGGACAGGGCACGCCCGAGGCGATTGCGCGGATCGGCGAGAGCCACACCGGGCGCTACCTGAAGCAGGTACTGGAGTTGCCCCGGAAACAGGCCGCTTGACTGTTACGAACGTTCGTACTATTTTTGGCGCATGGTGAGAAGCTCGAAAGGCGAGCAGACCCGCGCAGCGATCCTCGATCGGGCGGTCGAGGTCGCCAGCCGCATGGGACTCGAGGGATTGACGATCGGCTCGCTCGCCGAGGCTACGAGCATGTCGAAATCCGGCCTGTTTGCGCACTTCGGCTCGCGCGAGGACCTGCAACTCGCGACCCTCGAGCACGTCAAGGCGAGCTTCGGCGAGCAGGTACTGACGCCGGTGCTGCGCGTCGAGCGCGGCCTGCCCAGGCTGCGGGCATTGTTCATCGCCTGGATCGACTGGAAGACTTCGCCCGGACCCGGCGGCTGCGTGCTCCAATCCGCCGCCCACGAGTACGACGACCGGCCCGGCCGGATCCGCGACTCGGTGGTCGACGGCCAGCGCCGGGGACTCGCCATGATCGAGCGCGCGGTGGGCGTCGCCATCGAGGAAGGGCACCTGCGCTCCGGGACCGACCCGGCGCAGATCGCCTTCGAGATGTACGGCCAGATCCTCGTCTACCACAATCATCGCCGCCTGCTCGGCGATCGCGAGGCGCGCAAGCGAGCGCTCCTCGCGTTCGACGAGCTGGTCGCTCGACACGCTGCAACGCCGCTGCGCCGGAGCGCCGCGGCCTGATTCCAGGGAGGTTTCGCCATGAGCACGGCCCAGCGGTCAGTTCGACTCTTTAATAGCACGAACGTTCGGTTTCTGTTTGAAACCCTGCCGCAGCGTTTTCGCCTGCGCATTGCGGCGACGCTGGCGCCGTCGCTCGCGGACGCTTGGGCGGAGCGCCTTTTCCTCACGCCGCCACGCGCCGGCGACGCGGACGACCTCGCGTGCGACTTGAGTGACGGCGTCGCCGGCGCTGTCGTGCACCGCGGGCGCAGGCTCGCGACCTGGACCTGGGGCCCGCGGCGCGCGCCGGCGGTGCTGCTCGTGCACGGCTGGGGCGGGCGCGCGGCGCAGTTGCGCCACTTCGTCTACCCGCTGCGCGGCCACGGCTTCCGGGTCGTCGCCTTCGATCAGCCCGCGCACGGGCGCTCGGAAGGCCGCCTGAGCGGGCTGCCCGATTTCGCCGACGCCGTCGCGGCGGTCGCAGCTCGCGCCGGCGGCGTGCACGCGCTGATCGCGCATTCGCTCGGCGCGCCGGCCGCGGCCTACGCCGCAGCGCGCGGGCTCGCGATCGAGTCCGCCGTGCTGATCAGCCCGCCGACCGATCTGGTCGGCTACTCGCGCCGCTTCGCGCGCTGGCTGGGCATGCCCGAATGGCTGCGCGATGCGATGCAGTCGGCGATCGAGGAGCGCTACGGCGTGCGCTGGAGCGCTTTCGAGCTTCAGCGCCTCGGCACGCGCATGGATGCCCGCGCGCTGGTGGTGCATGATCGTGACGATCGCCACGTACCGCTCGCCCAGGGCCGCCGCTTCGCGATCGCATGGCCCGGGGCGCGCATGCTCGAGACCGAGGGGCTCGGTCACGGCCGCATCCTGCGCGCCGATGCCGTGGTGCGCGCGGCCGCGGCGTTCATTGCCGGGCATTCGCAGGTCGCCTCGCCGGCACGACCTGCGCTCCCCGCCCCCTCCCCGCTCTACTAGAGGACCCATGGACCGCACGCTCACCGTCACCTGGACCGATCCCCTGGCCGCCCTCGAGGAAGGCAGGAAGCTCTCGCCCATCGAGCACCTGCGCGCGATCCGCGACGGCCGCATTCCCGATCCGCCCATCGCCCGCCTGCTCGGCATGCGCCTGGCGCTGGTCGAGCCGGGCGAGGCCGTGTTCGAGATCACGCCTGCGGAACAGCACTACAACCCCATCGGCGTGGTGCACGGCGGCATCGCGTTCACCTTGCTCGACTCGGCGATGGGCTGCGCCGTGCAGTCGCGCTGCCCCGTCGGCAAGGGCTATACGACGCTCGAGCTCAAGGTGAACCTGGTGCGCGCCGTCACGCTGCAGACCGGACCGATCCGCGCCAGCGCGAAGATCGTGCACTTCGGCAGCCGCACCGCGACCGCCGAGGGGCGTCTGCAGGACGCAGCCGGCACGCTCTACGCGCACGGCACCAGCACCTGCCTGATTCTGGGCTGAAGCTGTTTACAGGGGACGAGGAATGGGGCGAGAATGGCCGCGCACCCCCCTTCCCGCATGCCCGGCAAGATCTTCCGCTTCGGGCCGACCCCGGAGCATCGCGCCCAGCACCTGTTCGTGTTCCTGCACGGCAGCGGCGCCACCTCCAAGTCCATGATCCCGATCGCGTTCCGCTTCCAGGCGCGCTTTCCGAGCGCGGCGCTGGTGGTGCCGAGCGGCTTCGCGTCGTCCGACGTCGACCGCGACGCGCAGCAGTGGTACTCGAGCCGCGGCCTCACGGACGAGAACCGCATGGAGCGCGTCGCCGCGATCCTGCCGCGCGTCGAGGCGCTGGTGCGCCGCGAGCAGACCAACTGCGGCGTACCCATGGAACGCACCGTGCTGATCGGGTTTTCGCAGGGCGGCACGGTGGCGCTGGAGGCCGTGAAGCAACTGCCGGGCCTCGCCAGCGCCGTGGTCGCCTACGCGGCGCGCTTCGCGCGCCTACCGAAGAGCGGCACGCGCATCGGCTCGCGCGTGCACCTGGTGCACGGCGAGTACGACGCGATCGTCTCGCGGGTGCACGCCGAGCGCGCGGCGCGCACGCTGGCGGCGCTGCACGTGCCGGTGACGCTCGACATCGTCGAGCACCTCGGCCACGCGCTTACGCACAGCGCGATCTGCCTCGGCTCGCTGCGGCTGCTGCAGGGCATCTACGAAGGCCGGCGCGCGACGCTGCACTGATGGGCACGGTCGTCGCGCTCGGAGGCCAGGTCGGCGGGGCGAAGCTCGCCGAAGGCCTGTACCGCCTGCGCGGCAGGGATCTCGCCGTGATCGTCAATACGGGCGATGACCACGACTACCTCGGCCTGCACGTCTCGCCCGACATCGACACGATGCTCTACACGCTTGCCGGCATCGCCGACCCCGCGAAGGGATGGGAACCGGCCGGCGAGACCTTCGCCTGCCACGCCATGCTGATGCGCCTGCGCGGTCCCGGCGAGGTGCCGCTCGGCGACCGCGCGCTCGCGCTGCAGCTGTTGCGCGCCGAGGCTCTGCGCGCGGAGCGCACGCCGACCGAGATCACGCTGGATCTCGCGCAGCGCCTCGGCATCGAGGCGCGCGTGCTGCCGATGAGCGACGATCCCGTGCGCACCGTCGTCAACACGGATTCCGGCGCAATGAGCTTTCAGGATTACTTCGTCGACCTGAAATGCGAGCCCACGGTGCGCAGCTTCCAGTACGGCGGCGCCGACGAAGCACGCCTCCCGGACCCGGTGCTCGACGCCCTGCACGCCCACGATCTGGAGGCGGTGGTGCTGTGTCCCTGCAATCCCTATCACACGATGCATCCGATCCTGGCGGTACCCGGCATGCGCGAAGCGCTGCGCAAGCGCGGCGCGCCGGTGATCGCGGTGAGCCCGATCATCGGCGGGCGCGCGCTGCAGGGCTCGGCGGCGAAGATGATGCGCGAGCTGGGTCGCGAAGTGTCGGCGCGCGCCGTCGCCATGGAGTACCACAAGCTGATCGACGGCATCGTCATCGACAGCGCCGACGAGGCGCTCGCCGAAGGCATCCGCGCGAGCGGCCTGCACGCGCTCGCGGTCCCCATCTTCATGCGCACGCCCGACGACCGCCTGCGTCTGGCGCGCGCCGTGCTCGAGTTCGCGCGCGCCGTGCGCTTGCGCAAGGAAATCGCCGCCGACGCCTAGCGCAGCAGCGCGTACGTCCCGCCCTTGTCGATGGCGCGGCGATACGCCGGGCGGGCGTGGATGCGCTCCAGAAAGGCCATCAGCCGCGGTCGCCGCGCGTCGAGGCCGCCGCGCACTACCGCGGCCTCGAGCGGAAAGCTCATCTGAATGTCGGCGGCACTGAATTCGGGGCCGGCGAACCAGTCGCGCCGGGCGAGCTCGGCCTCCATGAAGTCGAGATTGCGATCGATGTTGGGCTGGATGTACGTGTTCCTGGCGCGCTGCGCGATGGCGCGCGCGATGGGTCGTACGAAGAACGGCATCGGGCCCGTCTCGACGCGGTCGAAGAGGAGCTTGAGCAGGAGCGGCGGCTGGGCGGTGCCTTCCGCGAAGTGCATCCAGTAGCGGTAGCGCAGCCGCTCGGGCGTGCCGGCCTGCGGCACAAGGCGCCCCTCGCTGTAGCGCTCGGCCAGGTATTCGACGATCGCGCCGGATTCCGCCAGCACCTGGCCGTCGTCCTCGATCACGGGCGACTTGCCGAGCGGGTGCACCGCGCGCAGCTCGGGCGGCGCGAGCATGGTCTTCCGGTCGCGCTGGTAGCGCTTCACCTCGTAGGCGAGGCCCAGCTCCTCGAGCAGCCACAGCACGCGCTGCGAGCGCGAGTTGTTGAGGTGGTGGACGACGATCATGTCTGCAGCTCCGCGATGTCGCGGAACAGGTCCAGTGCCTCCGGATTGGCGAGGGCGTCCGTATGGGTCACCGGCATGCCGTGCACCACCGCCTTCACCGCCAGCTCGACCACCTTGTTGTTCTTGGTGCGCGGGATGTCCGGCACCTGCACGATCTTCGCCGGCACGTGCCGCTTCGTGGCGTTGTCGCCGATCTGCCCGCGAATGCGCTCTTCCAGCGCCGCGTCGAGCCGCAGCCCCTCGCGCAGCTTCACGAACAGCACCACGCGCGTGTCCGTGGGCCGCTCGGGCGGCCAGAGCTGCCCGATCGCCACCGACTCCTCGACCTCGGGGATCTTCTCCACCTGCGCGTAGATCTCGGCCGTGCCGATCCTCACGCCGCCCGGATTGAGCGTCGCATCGGAGCGTCCGTAGACGATCATCGTGCCGCGCTCGGTCAGCTCGCACCAGTCGCCGTGGCACCAGACGCCGTCGTACTTCGCGAAGTAGGCCGCATGGTACTTCTCGCCCCCGCGGTCGTTCCAGAAGCCGAGCGGCATGGACGGGAAGGGCCTGGTGCAGACCAGCTCGCCCTTGCGGCCGACGACCGATCTTCCCTCCTCGTCGAACACCTCCACGGCGAGACCGAGCGAGCGGCATTGCAGCTCGCCGCGGTACACGGGCAGGACGGGATTCGCGTCCGCGAACGCCGCCATGATGTCGGTGCCGCCTGAGATCGACGACAGGCATACGTCGGCCTTGATGTCGCGGTACACGTAGTCGTAGCTCTCGGGCACGAGCGGCGAGCCGGTGGAGACGAGCATGCGCAGGCCCGGCAACGGGTAGCTCGCGCGCGGCTTCAGGCCGCGCTTGGCGATGGCGTCGATGAATTTCGCCGAGGTGCCGAAATGGCTGAAGCGCTCGCGCTGCGCGTAGTCGAAGAGGATCCTGCCGTCGCGCGCGAACGGCGAGCCGTCGTAGAGCATCACCGTCGCCTCGGCGGCGAGGCCGTGGAACAGCAGGTTCCACATCACCCAGTTGCAGGTGGTGTAGTAGAAGAAATGGTCCGCGGGCCGGACGTCGAACTGCAGCTTGTACATCTTCAGCGCGGCGAGCAGCGTGCCGCCGGCGCCGTGCACGATGCACTTGGGCTTGCCGGTGGTCCCCGACGTGAACAGGATGTACACCGGATGGTCGAAGGGCAGCTGCGCCCAGTCGATGTCGCCCGGGGTGTGCCGGCGCAGCCATTCCTCCAGCAGCACCGCCTTGGGAATGCCGGCGATGTCCGGCCGCGCATCGAGATAAGGCACCACCACCACCCTGCGCAGCGACGGCAGGCGCTCGGCGATCTCGCGCACGCGCTCCAGGACGTCGTGCTGCTTGCCGTTGTAGAGGTAGCCGTCGGCGACGAACAGCACCTTGGGCTCGATCTGGCCGAAGCGATCGATGACGCCGTCGACGCCGAAGTCGGGCGAGCAGGACGACCAGACGATGCCCTGCGACAGCGCGGCGAGCGCGAACGTCGCGGTTTCCGGCAGGTTCGGGATGAAGGCCGCGGCGCGGTCGCCCGCGCGCAGCCCCAGCTGCGCGAGCGCCTGCGCGGCGCGCGACACGTCGCTCGTCAGGTCCGAGTAGCTCACGCGGCGCTGCGCTCCGCGCTCGTCCCAGAACACGAACGCGTCGCCGCGATCGCCGCGGCGCAGCAGGTTCTCGGCGAAATTGAGGCGCGCTTCGGGAAACCATTTCGCGCCGGGCATCCTGTCGCCGTCGACGAGCACCGTCGCGCCCTTGCGCGAGGCCTTCACGCCGCACCATTCCCAGACCTCGCTCCAGAAGAGCTCGGGGTTGTCCACCGTCCACTGGTAGAACTCCGCGTAGGTGTTCAGCTCGAGCCGGTGCTTGCGCACCGCGTGGCGCGCGAACTGGGTGAGCTGTGCCTGCTCGATCGCCTCCTCGGAGGGCTGCCAGATGGGCTGCATGTTCGGATTATCCCGCCGATACGTTAGGATTGTCCCATGACGACGACGATCGCTTTCCTGGGACTGGGTGCCATGGGCTCGCGCATGGCGGTGAACCTCCAATCGGCCGGCTTCGCGCTGCGGGTGTACAACCGCGACCGCGCCAAGGTGCGGCCGTTCGCCGACAAGGGCGTGCCCGTCTGCGACACGCCGGCCGCCGCCATGCAGGGCGCCTCGTTCGCGGTTTCCATGGTCGCCGACGACGTGGCCACGCGCGCCGTGATGCTGGGCGCGGGCGGCGCGGTCGCCGCGGCCGCGGCCGGCGCCATCATCATCGATTCGAGCACCAACACGCCGGCCATGGCGCGCGAAGTGGCGCAGGCGGCCGCCGCGCGCGGCGTGCAGTACCTGGACGCGCCCGTTTCCGGCAGCCTCGCGCAGGCGCAGGGCAAGGAGCTGGTGTTCATGGTGGGCGGCGACGCCGCCGCGTTCGAGCGCGCCCAGCCCGTGTTCAAGGCGATGGGCCGCATGGCGAAGCACATGGGCGCGAGCGGCACGGGCGCGACCATCAAGCTGATCAACAACATGCTCTCGGGCGCCGCGACCGCGGCGATCGCCGAGGCCGTCATCGCCGCCGAGGCCGCGGGGCTCGACCGCGCGGCCACGCTCGAAGTCCTGGGCGAGGGGGCCGCGGGCTCGCGGCTGCTCAAGACGCGCATGCCCAAGATGTTCAGCCGCGACTTCGCGCCTTCGTTCCAGCTGCAGCTGATGGAAAAGGACCTGCGCTACTTCCTGCTGCTCGCGCAGGAGCTCGACCGGCCGATGCCGGTCGCCTCGCTGGTGCGCAGCCAGTTCCAGGCGGCGCGGCGCGGCGCGCTCGGCGCGCTCGACTCGAGCGCGCTGTTCCTGCAGGCGGCGGGCGAAAAACCGAGGAGCTGAGCACGCGGCGAGCGCACGCGATGCGCGCCGAAGCCCGCCTGCTGTTCGCGCTGTTCGCCCTGTCCGGGTTCACCGGGCTGGTGTACGAGTCCGTCTGGTCGCACTACCTGAAGCTGTTCCTCGGCGCCGCGGCATTCGCGCAGTCCTTCGTGCTCGCCGTCTTCATGGGCGGCATGGCGCTCGGCGCCTGGCTCGCGAGCCGCGCCAGCGCCCGCTGGCGCAACCTGCTCGCCGCCTACGGCTGGATCGAAGCGCTCGCCGGCCTCGCCGCGCTCGCCTTCCACCCGATCTTCGTGTCGCTCACCGGGCTTTCGCTCGAGCGCGTGATCCCGGCGCTCGAGTCCCCCGGGACCATCGAAGCCTACAAGTACGGGCTCTGCACGCTGCTCATCGCGCCGCAGACGGTGCTGCTCGGCATGACCTTTCCGCTCATGGCGGGGGCGGTCCTGCGGCGCCACCCGCTCGACGCCGGCGGCCGGCCGGCGGGCGGGCACCGGCTCGCGATGCTGTATTTCAGCAACTGCATCGGTGCCGCGGCCGGCGCGCTCGCCGCCGCATTCTGGCTGATGGGCTGGCTGGGCATGCCCGGGACGATGCAATTCGCCGGCGCACTGAACCTGGCGCTCGCGATCGCCGTGCTGGCGCTGGCGCGCGGCGGCGGCGAGCCGCCGCCCGGCCCGCCCCGGCCCGCTGCGGGAGCGGCGAGCGCGAGCGCGGCGCTCGTGCGCCTGCTCCTCGGCGCCGCCTTCGTCACCGGCGCGGCCTCCTTCGTCTACGAAATCGCCTGGATCCGCATGCTGGCGCTCGTTCTCGGCTCGTCGTTCCAGGCCTTCGAGCTCATGCTCTCCGCCTTCATCGCCGGGCTCGCCCTGGGCGGACTGTGGATCCGCAAGCGCATCGACCGGCTGGAGAATCCGGTACGCTTCGCGGGCCTCGTGCAGCTGGCGATGGGGCTCGCCGCTCTCGCCACCGTGTTCGTGTATCACGCGAGCTTCGACTGGATGGCCTGGGCGCTGCGCGTCCTGCAGCGCACCGAGGAGAGCTATCCGCTGTTCCTGCTCTTCAGCCACGGCGTGGCCTTCGCGGTCATGCTGCCGGCGACTTTCCTCGCCGGCATGACGCTGCCGCTGTTCACGCACGTCCTCGTGCGCGGCGGGCACGGCGAGCGCGCCATCGGCCAGGCGTACGCGGCGAACACGCTCGGCGCCATCGCCGGGGTGCTCGCCGCCGCGCACCTGCTGGTGCCCGAGGCCGGCCTCAAGCTGACGCTCGTGCTGGGCGCGTCGCTCGACATCGTCCTCGGCGCCTGGCTGCTGCGCTGGTCGGGCGCCGCCGCGCAGCGCCGCGAAGCGTTCGCCGCGCTGCTCGGCGGGCTGCTCGTCGCCACGGTCACCGCGCGCGCCGCGGCCCTCGCGCCCGAGCGGCTCGCTTCGGGCGTATTCCGCTACGGCGTGCCGGAGCAGACCGCACAGGTGCTCTATTACCGCGACGGCAAGACGGCCTCGGTCGCGGTGGTCGCCACCGCCCAGGGCGCGCGCATCATCAGCACCAACGGCAAGCCCGATGCGGCCATCCGGATGAACCCGGCGCTGCCGCGCACCGAGGACGAATACACGATGACCCTGCTGGGGGCGCTGCCGCTGCTTGCCAGGCCCGAGGCGCGCCGCTTCGCCAACATCGGCTTCGGCTCGGGGCTCACCGCGGAAACCGTGCTCTCGCATTCCGGCGTGCAGGCGATCGACATCATCGAGATCGAGCCGGCGATGGCGGTCGGCGCATACGCCTTTTACCCGCGCGTCGACCGGCTGTTCCACGACCGGCGCGCGCGCGTGCACTTCGAGGACGCGAAGAGCTACTTCGCGCGCCACGGCCGGCGCTACGACGTCATCGTGTCGGAGCCCTCCAACCCGTGGGTGAACGGCGTCGCGAGCCTCTTCACTGCGGAGTTCTACCGCGACACGGTGCGCTACCTCGCCCCCGGAGGCCTCTTCGTGCAGTGGCTGCACCTCTACGAGCTCGACGATCGTCTGCTCGCGTCGATGCTCGCGGCCATGGACGCGGCCTTTGCCGACTACGACGTGTACCAGGTCAGCGCCGGCGACCTCGTGGTGCTCGCCGTGAGCGCGGGCCGCGTGCCGGTGCCGGCAGAGCTACCGGTCGCGGAGTCCGGATTCCGCGACATGCTGGAGCGAATCGGCGTCACGCGGCGCGAGCACGTTCTGGCGCGGCGCCTGGGCGGCAAGCGCCAGCTTGCACCGTTCGTTGCGCAGTTCGACCCGCCCGTGAATTCCGATTTCCGCCCGGTGGTGCAGCTGGAGGCGCCGCGCGCCCGCTATGCGCAACAGCGCGCCGAGGCGATCGTCGACCTGGCGGTCGCGCCGCTGCCAGTGCTCGAGATGCTCACCGGGGTCGAGGCGGCCCACATTTCCGCGCCTGCGCCGCGCGCCGGACCGAGCCGCTACACATACCAGGTGGATGCATTCCGACTGCAGCGCGCGCTTCTCGCACCAGCCGGCCCCTTCGACGATCCACAGGTCCTCGTGCTGCGGCAGCCCGGCGCCCTGTGCTCATCCAGCCCAACCGACTCTGTGCTCCAGAGCCTGCATGGCGTCGCGTTGCGCACGCTGGCGCAACTCGGCCCGCGCGAGCGGCGCGCGCTGTGGATCGAGCCGCGGTGGCTCGACTGTCCGCTCGCGCGCGCCGCGCCGGTGGTGCGCGCGCGATTCGCGCTGTACCGCGCGATCGCCGAGCGCGACGCGCGCGCCATGCTCGAGCGGGCGCGCGACCTGCTGGACGATGATCGCCGCGACCTCCCGGACTGGAGGCGCTTTCTCCTGCTCACCGCCGTGCTCGGGGCGCAGGCGAGCGGCCAGGGCGACGAAGCGCGCCGCCTGTGGGCTCGCCACGAGGGCAAGGCCCTGCCCTACGAGCGCTATGTCGCCGAGTGGCGGGACTAGCGCGGTGCGACGCGCGCGCGCATCGCCTCGGACATCCGGTAGTCGGGGTAGCGCTTCCTGAACTCGGCGAGGCTCCGGTCGGCCTCGCGGTCGCGGCCTGCCTTGCGCAATTCGGCGATGCGCTCGAGCCACTGCTCGGGCGTTTGAGGTGCCGCGGATATCTTGCCCGCGGCAACGCCGGAAGCCGCCTCATCGGCCGGCGTGGCGCTTCTGAGACGTCCGCTCAGGGCCGAGGCGGCGACCGGAGCGGGCGCCTCGCGGGCCTGCGGCGAGGCGGCGACGGTCG
>Ga0210114_1000091_pt1 | contig 20459 bp, 16 predicted proteins | sample MayberryNW_TuleA_FD_185524 | JGI IMG/M metagenome (GOLD analysis project Ga0210114, IMG submission 185524) | Wetland microbial communities from San Francisco Bay, California, USA, that impact long-term carbon sequestration - MayberryNW_TuleA_D2... | ecosystem: Environmental > Aquatic > Marine >...
CGCTCGCGGCGAGCGGGGTGCGGGTGGGGGTCATCGGCTCACTCGGGGTGCGGCATCGGGGGCAGGTCGCGGATACCGGTATGACGACGCCGGACGCGCCCTCGATCCACCGTGCGCTTCGCCAGATGGTGGACGCCGGCGTCACGACGGCGGTGATGGAGGTGAGCTCCCACGGCATCGCGCTCAAGCGTGTCGCCGGACTCACGTTCGAGGTCGGCGCGCTCACCAACCTCGTGCCCGACGAGCACCTCGACTTTCACGGCACGGCCGAGCACTACCTCCGCACCAAGGCGCGTTTTTTCGATATGCTGCGGCCCGGTGCCCCGTTGGTGGTGAGCCGGGACGATGTCCACGTTCGCGAGCTCGTCGCGGAGGCAGGGATCGCCGAGATCCGTCCGGTGATCGGTGTCTCGGCTCGGGGGGACCCGGAGGCTGACGTGGGAGTGAGCGGGCTCCGATGCGACGGGGCGGGATCCGTCTTCGCGCTCGAGATCCGCCGCCCCCTGCCGCTCGCGCAGGGCGGCGAGCTCGCACCCACCGCGATTCCGCTGGTGCTACCGGTGCTGGGCGTGCATCAGGTGGCGAACGCGGCGGTGGCGGCCGTGGTCGCGCTGCTCGCGGGCGGAGTGCCCGCGGGGGTCACGGAATCGCTCGCGGAGCTGGCGCCGATCCGGCGGCGAATGGAGATCGTGCGCCGGTCCTCCCCCGCGGTCCTCGACGACACCGTGGGCAATCCCCGATCGGTGGACGCGGTGTTTGCGACCGTCCGCGTGATTCCTCACCGGTCGCTCCGGGTCGCCTTCGCCATCCGCGGCGCCCGCGGGCCGGCCATCAACCGCCGCCTCGCCGGCGCGCTGGCTCGCGCGGTCCGCTCGGCGCGAAGCCCGGTCCGGCTGGTGGTCACCGCGAGCGAAGACCAGGCCGGTGCTCGCGACCGGGTGCGGGACGAGGAGCGCGAAGCCGTCCTGGTGGTGCTGCAGGAAGAGGGTGTCGCGTTCAGCTATGAGCCCGGGCTCGAAGCCGCGGTGCGGCGAGCGCTCGAAGGGGCCGGCGAAGGTGACTTGGTGCTCCTCCTGGGAGCGCAGGGGATGGACGGTGCCGCGGAGATTGCGCGGCGGGTGCTGGGCACCCTGTCACCCTGAGCGCTATGGCCGCAGCCCTCGTTTCCCCGCCGCCCACGCGTCGTACACGTTGAACGACTTCATCTGGTCCGCCAGATCCGTGTTCCGTACCAGCGAGTCCACCTGGCCCGCCGTCTGCCGGGGGAGCGAGAAGTCGAGGGTCGCGAAGCCCCAGGTGGTGGCCGCGGCGATGGCGGCGTTGAGCCGCAGCTGGCGGAGATCGGCCCGGCCGAACTCGTCGCTGCGCGCGTGGTAGTTGGGCCCGTAGTTCGCCGACTCCTGGTTCGCCACCAGGTTGGGCACGCCCTGCATCATGAAGTCGTAGTTGTCGGTCCCGACGATGGGGACGTTGACGTGCGTGAACGGCCCGAGCGACGCCACCGGGGCGAGCGCGCGGTCCAGCACCGGCAGCAGGTCGGCGCGTCCGCCGGTGAAGTATCCGGTGATCCGCCCGGTCCCGATGTCGTAGGACGACGCCATCACGTGCTTGTCCATCTCCGCCGCATGGCTCAGCGTGTAGCCGTGTGAGCCGTTGAGGTTCTGCTCCTCGCCGTTCCACAGCGCGAACCGGATCGTCCGCGCGGGGCGCAGCCCCAGCCGCGCGATCTGCCGCGCGATGTCGATCACCATCACCGAGTTGGCCCCGTTGTCCAGGGCGCCGGTGCCGAGATCCCAGGAATCCAGGTGGGCTCCGATGACGACGATCTCGTCCGGCCGGGTGCTGCCCAGGATCTCGCCGACGACGTTGTGGGCGGTGTACGCGGGGCCGGAGCGGACGTCGAGCACGGCCGTGAGGGTGAGGGCGGTGCCCCCGCGCAGCAGGCGCAGCGCGCGGGCGGCCGCGTCCCGCTCCATCATCATCATGGGATGCCGATTGGCCCAGCCGAGCGACGCGTTGTGGCGGGCGAGCGTGTTCCCCGGCCGCGAGGACATGTAGACCAGTCCGGCCGCACCCGCGTCGATCGCGCGTCGCTCGATGTGCCCCGCCTCCATGTATTCGCGGAAGAGCCCGTCGAGGTCGCGCAGCTCCTCGGTCTCGACCAGCACGAAGGCACCCTTGGCGCGAGCGCCGAGGGCGGCGAAGTCCGCCTCGGTGCCATGACCAGCGTCAACCAGCGGAGCCGTGAGCCCCGGCTCCCGGGCGGCCGTTGAGAACGGCAGCGCCGCCACCCGCGCGGCAAACGTCACCCCGCGTCCCTTCACCGTTGCCCTGGCCGAGCGCTCCAGCCACAGGCCCGGCATCTGAAACGGCTCCTTCCGGGCCTGGACCCCCGCCTCCTTGAATCGCTCGAGCGCCCACTCGAAGGCGCGCTGGTTCGCCTCGGATCCCGTGGGCCGCCCGCCGATCCGGTCGGTGAGCGTCTCCAGATCGCTCGTCATCGGCGTGTCGCCGAGCAGGGCCGCGACCAGGCGGCCGGCGTCGTCGGACTGGGCGGGAAGCGTGGCGGGAAGGACGGCGAGGAGCGTGAGGGCACGCAGGAGTCGCGTCATGGTTGGTTTCCCCGTGTACTTGTCACCCTGGGCGAAGTGACGGGACCACGCCGGCATGGCACCCTGAGCGAAGCGAAGGGAATCATGCCGGCATGGCCTCCCTCGCTCCGCTCGGGATGACACGTGGGACCCTTCCCGGCCCTTTCCCCTGCCCCGCGTGTCACTTGCAATACTCGTCCAGCTGGTCGAACCCCACCAACACCTCCCGCGGCTTGCTCCCGTCCGGCGGACCCAGGATCCCCGCGTAGTGGAGCTGGTCGATGATGCGTGCTGCCCGCCCGTAGCCGATCCGCAGGCGGCGCTGGAGCAGCGAGGTGGACCCACCCTGATTCTGGATGCAGGCCTCGGCCGCCTCGCGGAACAGCGCGTCCCGCTCGCCGGCCGCCTCGTCGGCCGGGCCGCCTTCGCCCTCCGCCTCCTGCGCGCGCATGACCTCGAGAATGTCGGCCTCCGCCGTCGGCGTCAGCAGCGCGGCGCGGCGCGCCTCCCGGCGCGCCACGTACCACTCCATCACCTTCTCGGTGTCATCGGTGCTGATGTACCCGCCCTGGAGCCGCATGGGCTCGCTCTTCCCGGGCGGCAGGAACAACATGTCGCCGTTGCCCAGCAGCGCCTCCGCGCCGTTCTGGTCGAGAATGGTGCGGCTGTCCACCTTGGACGCCACCCGGAAGGCGATCCGGCTGGGGAAATTCGCCTTGATGAGACCGGTGATCACGTTCACCGAAGGGCGCTGGGTCGCGAGGAGCAGGTGGATCCCGATCGCCCGGGCCTTCTGGGCCAGCATCGCGAGCGGCGTCTCCACCTCCGCCTGCACCGTCATCATGAGGTCCGCCAGCTCGTCGATCACGATGACGATCATGGGGAGGACGCCGTCCGTGTAATTCTCCTCCGCCGGCGGCTCGGGCGGCGTGTCCGGCGGCTCCGCGCTGATCGTCACCAGCGTCGGCTTGGGACGGGACGGGTGCCGGAGCGGCTTCCCTTCCTCGACCTTGCGGTTGAAGTCGGCCAGGTTGCGCGCGCCGTTCGCCTGGAGCAGCTCGTACCGGCGGTTCATCTCGAACACCGCCCACTTGAGCATGGACGCGGCGTCGTGGTTGTTGGTCACCACCTTGTGCCGGAGATGGGGGAGCGCGTTGTACATCGTGAGCTCCACCATCTTGGGGTCCACCATGAGGAGCCGCAGCTCGCGCGGCGGGTGGCGGTAGATCAGGCTGGTGATGATGGTGTTGATGGTGACCGACTTGCCGGTGCCGGTGGCGCCGGCGATCAGGAGGTGCGGCATCTTGGCCAGGTCCGCCACGATCGGCTTGCCCTCGAGGTCGCGGCCCAGTGCGATGGGAAGCGCGGCGCGTCCCCGCGCCCGCTCCCACTCCACCGCCTCCAGCAGCTCGCGGAGCGTCACCATGCGTGCCGTCGGGTTCGGCACCTCGACGCCCACGGCGCCCTTGCCCGGAATCGGCGCCACGCGGATGGAAGGCGCCCGCATGGACATGGCCAGGTCGTCCGCCAGGGCCACGATGCGGCCCGCTTTCACGCCGGCTCCCGGCACCACCTCGAACTGGGTCACCACCGGCCCGGTCGTCCGCCCCGAGATCTGTCCTTCGACCTTGAAGGTTCGCAGCGTCTCGAGCAGCGACTGACCCAGCCGGTCCAGCTGCGCCTCCCCGGCGTCGATGTCCTCGCGGGCGGGAGCCGTGAGCAGGTCCAGGGGAGGCGTGTCGGACTCCTCGGCCGGGACAGCGACCGATGCCGGCTCGGGCTTGCGGTCCTTCTTGCGGGCCTTCGCTGCCGGAAGTTCGGGCGGACGGGCGGACGGGCGGACGGGCGGCAGCGTCGCTACACCCGACTCGTCGTCGTCCTCGGGGGGAACAGCCTTCGCCTGCTTCTTGCGCTTCTCCCCCTGGAGCGCGATTGGGTCCGCCGGTCCGCCCGTCCGCCCGTCCGCCTTACCCGCCTCCAGCCGCTGCAGCGGGTGCCACGCGAACGTCACCAGCGTGAGCGCGGACAGCGCGAGAAAGCCGAGCAGCACGGCGCCGGCCACCCCGATCTTGCCGGAGATGACCTCCGCCAGGAATCCCGGCACCAGCCCGACCATGCGGGCCGCGAACCCGCGCTGGCCCACGTCCGCGTCGAGATCGCCGGGGCTCACGTCGCTCAGCACGCCCACGACGTAGGGCACCAGCACGCTGAGACCCACGATGAGGATCGCGGAGCGCTTCATATCCAGCCCGCCCAGCCGGTCGAAGCCCGCGAGTGCCAGGCCGATCCCGAGCAGCGGAATGCCCAGGGCGCCCGCGCCGAGCAGCTGCCAGAGCGCGTGCCCGATGTAGCCGCCGACCGGCCCGGTGATCTTCACCGGCAGCAGCGTGAGGCCGAGGAAGAGCCCCGCCACCAGCGCGGTCAGCGCGCCCAGCCGGCGGCGGCGGCCGCCGTCGCCGGGTGAGAGCATCGGTGGGGCCGGCGCGGTCACACCGGCACCGCGGCGAGGGTGACTCGCCGGTCGTGGAAGGTGGGGAGCACGGGATAGGCGTCGAGTCGCCCCGCGTCCGTCACGTCATCGGCGAAGCCGAGTCGGATGAGCTCGCGTCCGGCGCGGCTGCGGCGCAGCGGTCGCCCCCACCGCTCGCCATAGCGGCGCACGAGATCCAGGCTGGCGAGCGCGGCGTCGTTGAGACCGCGTCGCTTCACCGATCCGCCGAGCACCGCCGCGACGAGGCGGCCGGCGGCGTAGCCGTCGTCCAGCGAGAACGCGTGGTCGCGGCCGGCGCACACCACCAGGACGGCGCCCTCCTGCTCCAGCGTCTCCCGCGCCCGCTCCGCCGCGAGGCTCAGGTTTCCGGCGCAGGTGGGATGCACCGCGGACGCCCCCTGGCAGGCGAGCAAGGCCCTGGTGCCGTTGGTGGTGTACACGATGAGCGTGCGACCGCGCACGGCGGCCTCGGTCATCTCCCGCGGGCTGTTGCCCAGGTGGAACCTCTCGATCCGCACGCAGTTCTTCTCGCCCGCGAGGCGCACGTCGTCGCTGGCGAGCGTCTGCGCCAGCTTGAGCGCTTCTTCGGTGGAGGCCACCGGCAGGATCGCGCGGGCCCCGTTGCTCAGCGCGGCGCACATGGAGGTGGTGGCCCGGAGGATGTCGATCACGAACACCGTCCGGCCCTGGACCTCCGCGAGCGTCAGGCCGGCCGGCGTGAACAGGACGTCGAGCCTCATGCCTCTGGCGGACGAAGCAGGTGCGACTCCCGCTCCAGAAAGCGGGTGTCCACCTTCCCGGCGACGAAGTCCGGATGGCGGATCACCCGGGCGAGGAACGGGATCGTAGTGGTGATGCCTTCCAGGATGAAGCTGTCCAGCGCCTGGCCCATCCGGGTCAGGGCTTCCTCCCGGTCGTTCCCATGGACGATGACCTTGGCGAGCAGCGAGTCATAGTAGGGCGGCACCGTGTAGCCGGCGTATACGTGGGTGTCCACCCGGACGCCGGGCCCGCCCGGCGGGTGATACGCGGTGATGATTCCCGGCGACGGCTGGAACCCGCGATAGGGATTCTCCGCGTTGATCCGGCACTCGATCGCGTGACCCCGCAGCCGGCGACCGTCCCCCTGGAAGCTGATGTGCTCCCCCGCCGCCACCCGGATCTGCTCCTTCACCAGGTCGAAGCTGGTGACCATCTCGGTCACCGGATGCTCCACCTGGATCCGGGTGTTCATCTCCATGAAGTAGAACCTGCCGTCGGTGTCGAGCAGGAACTCGAGCGTGCCGGCGCCGATGTAGCCAATGTTCGACGCGAGGGCGACCGCGGCCAGGCCCATCCGCTCGCGCAGGTCGCCATCGAGGGCGGGGCTCGGACTCTCCTCGATCAGCTTCTGGTGCCGTCGCTGCACCGAGCAGTCTCGCTCGCCGAGGTGGACGACCTTCCCGAAACAGTCGCCGATGACCTGGATCTCGACATGCCGCGGCTGCTGCAGGTACTTCTCCACGTACACCGAGCCGTCGCCGAAGGCGGCCAGCGCCTCATTCTGCGCCAGCCCGAACGACTGGGCGAACTGCTCGGCGTCCAGCGCGATCCGCATCCCCTTCCCGCCCCCGCCGGCCGTGGCCTTGATGATCACCGGGAAGCCGAGGCTGTCCGCGAAGGCGAGCGCCTCGTCCGGGTCCTCGATCGTGCCGGGCGAGCCGGGCACCGTGGGGACGCCGGCTTCCTGCGCTAGCCGGCGGGCGGTCGCCTTGTCGCCCATCTGGCGGATCTGGTCGCCGGTGGGGCCGATGAAGGTGATGTTCGAGGCGCGGCAGGTGTCGGCGAACTCCGCGTTTTCCGCCAGGAAGCCGTACCCCGGATGGATCGCGTCGGCGCCGGTGATCTCCGCGGCCGCGATGATGCTGGGGATCCGCAGGTAGGACAGCCGGCCGGGGGCGGGACCGATGCAGACGTCGTCGTCGGCGAAGCGGACGTGAAGCGACTCCCGGTCCGCCTCGCTGTACACCGCCACCGTCTCGATGCCCAGCTCGCGGCACGCCCGTATCACCCGCAGGGCGATCTCCCCGCGATTGGCGATCAGGACCTTCTTGAACATCAGGGCGTCAGGTCGAGCGACCGCGCGCCCGCGTCCCCGGTGATCTCGGCGAACTTCCGGTCGGAGGCGGAGTCGACGCCCGACACCCGGAGCGCGAACTCGCTCGGGTTGGACGAGTAGAACAGCGCGCTCTCGTAGGAGATCATGCCGTCCTTGAACCACTTCATCAGCGACTGGTCGAACGACTGCATGCCGTAGGAAACCCCGCCCTCGGCGATCAGGTCGGGAATGTTCAGCGCCTTCTCGATGTCCCGCATGTTGTCCGCCACCGCCGCGCTGTTGATCAGCACCTCCGCGGCCGGCACCCGTCCCCGGCCGTCCGCGCGCGGCACCAGCCGGAGCGAGACCACGGCCTGGAGCGCGGTGGCGAGCAGCATCCGGATCTCCTGGTGCTGGTACGGCGGATAGAAGGAAATGATCCGGTTGAGGGTCTGGGTGGCGTCGGTGGTGTGGAGCGTGGAGAAGACCAGGTGCCCCGTGTCGGCCGCCTTGAGCGCGGTGTCCAGGGTCTCCAAGTCGCGGATCTCGCCGATCAGGATCACGTCCGGGTCCTGGCGGAGCACGTGCCGGAGCGCCGAGGCGAACGACAGCGTATCGCTCCCCACTTCGCGCTGCGAGATGTTCGAGTGCACGTCCCGGTGGAGGAACTCGATCGGGTCCTCGATGGTGATGATGTTCACCCGCCGGTGCTGGTTCACGTGATTGATCATCGAGGCGAGGGCGGTGGACTTGCCCGAGCCCGTGATGCCGGTGACCAGCACCAGGCCCCGCGGCTTGAGCGAGATCTCCTCCAGCACCACCGGGAGATGGAGCTCCTGTACCGTCTTCACCTCGTAGGGAATGGCGCGGAAGGCGAAGGCGAGGGTGCCCCGCTGCTGGTAGACGTTGGTCCGGAACCGGCCCACCCCGGGCACGCCGATGGCGAAGTCCGCCTCCTTCTTCTCGGCGAACTCCTTGACCTGACGCGGGGTCATGACCTGCTCGGCCAGGGCCTTGAGGTCCTCGGGCTTCAGCGGCGGCATGTCCAGGCCGAGCAGCTCGCCGTTCACCCGCACGGTGGGCGGGCGGCCCACCTTCAGCAGCAGGTCCGAGGCGTTGCGCTGCACCATCTGGGCGATGGTGTTCTTGAAATTGAAGGTCGAGGCCGAGGAGGCGCTCGCCGAGGTCGGCTCAGCCATTGGGATCCACCCGGAAGAGGACCTGACCGAACTCCACCGGCTGGGCGTCCTCCACGCAGACCTCGCGGATCACACCGGTGATCTCGGCCTCGATCTCGTTCATGATCTTCATCGCTTCGATGATGCACACGGTCTGCCCGGAGGTGACGCGGCTGCCGACCTTCACGTAGGGATCCGCCCCCGGCTCCGGCGCCTTGTAGTAGGTCCCCACCATCGGCGACTTGATCTCCTTGAGCGCCGGCGCCGCCGGGGGCCGCGGCGCCTCGCGCGGCTCGGCCTCCTGCGGGGCGGGCGCCGGGGCGCCGGCCACGGCCGGGACCGGCACCGCGACCGCCTGCGGGTACGCGGCCATGGCCGAAGTCCGGGTGATCACGACCCCGGTGCCGAACCAGCCCTTGATCTCGATCGACCCGATCTCGGGCGACTCCCGCAGCAGCTGCGCCAGCCCCTTGACGTCCTTGAGCTCGATCGAGCGAATGCCGGGCACGTTCTGGAGCAGCTCCGCGAGTTGCTTCATCTCCTGTGGTGTCATAGCCCCGTTCACCTCACGACGCCGCGTCGAGCGGTCCGGATCACGTGAGCCTCCTCGAGTGGCCGGCGTCATTGGCTCCGTCGCGGCGCCGTGACCGGCGCCTGGGATGATGTGAGCGTGAGAAGCAGAGACATGTCCGGGCTATACCAGCTCGACCAGCTCGGTGCACCCGTCGGAGAGCAGCTCCGGTCCCTCGTCGCCGAGATACAGGTCGTCCTCCAGCCGGACGCCGCCCCACCCGGGAAAATAGACACCCGGCTCGACCGTGACCACCGTATGCGGCGGCACCGCCGTTTCGGAGGTCGCCGCCAGCCGCGGCGCCTCGTGTACCTCGAGGCCCAAGCCGTGACCCAGCGAATGGCCGAACGCCTCGCCGAAGCCGCGGCCGGCGATGACCTCGCGCGCGAGAGCGTCACCCTCCCGACCGGTCATGCCAGGGCGGAGGTGCGCCAGCGCGCGGCCCTGCGCGCAGCGCACCAGGTCGTACATCGTGCGCTGCCGCTCGTCGGCACGTGCCCCCACCACCACCGTACGGGTGAGGTCGGCGCAGTACCCCGCGACCTGGGCGCCGAAATCGAGCAGGAGCCACTCCCCCCGCTGGACGGCGCGGGAGCTGGTGCGCGCGTGCGGGAGCGCGGAGCGAGGCCCCGAAGCGACGATGGTCGGGAACGGGTGCCACTCGCTGCCACGCCTCCGGAGCGCTGCCTCGAGCACCGCGCCGATCTCCTGCTCGGTCTGTCCCACCCGCACCGTCGGGAGCACTTCCGCCAGCGCATCCTGCGCCAGCTCGGCCGCGGCGCGGATCGCGGCGACCTCCTCCGGCGACTTCACCGCCCTCAGTCGCTCCACCAGGTCGCTCGTCGGCACCACCCGGCTCCGGGTGAGCCCCGCGATCCGCTCCGCGTCCTTTACCGTCACCGACTGCGCCTCGATGCCGATGGAGCCCTGTGGCAGCCCCGCCAGGATACGGGAGAGCCGGTTCCAGACGCTGGTCTGGTCCACCTCCACCCGCGCCGAGTCGCCCGCCTCCGCCGGCGCCTGCACCTCGTAGCGGAAGTCGGTCACCAGCACCGTCGCCTCGGCGTGCACCAGCAGCAGGGCGGCGGATCCGGTGAAGCCCGTCAGGTAGCGGATGTTGGGAAGATGGGTGACCAGCAGTCCGTCCAGACTCTCCGCCGCGAGTGCCGCACGGAGGGCCGCCTGCCGCTCCTCCCTTCGGTCAGCCGCCACGGAGACGCCCCACCAGCGCCTGGAGCGCGAGGAGATAGCTCTGTGCCCCGAAGCCGGCGACGAGACCGATCGCCAGGTCGGCGATGACCGAGTGCCGCCGCTCGGGCTCTCGGGCGAAGATGTTGGACAGGTGGAGCTCGACGAACGGAACCCGCACGGCCAAAACGGCATCGCGCAGCGCGAGGCTGGAATGGGTGAGCGCCGCCGCGTTGATGAGCGCGCCATCCACGCGCCCGCGCAGCCCCTGTACCGCGTCCACCAGCGCGCCCTCGTGGTTGGTCTGGGACCACTCCAGATCCGCGCCCTGCGCGCGGGCCGCATCGCGCACCATGGCCTCGATCTCCGGGAGCGTGGTGCGACCGTAGACCTCCGGCTCCCGCTGCCCCAGCAGGTTGAGGTTGGGGCCGTTGAGCACGGCGATCAGCATTCAGCGCTTCAGATTCTGAAGCCAGGTGTGGAACTGGTCGAGGTCGTCGTTCTTGGGGTCCGGAGCCTTGGTGCCGCGCTGGGGGGCAGGGGCGCCGGGGGCGCCGAAGAAATCATCGAAGGAGACGCCGGTTCCGGCGCTCGCGGCCGGGACGGCGGGCGGCGTCCCGGGAGCTTCCTCCTCGCCGAACACGGAGCTCAATGAGAGTGCGTCGGCCGCGGGACGTGTCGGCGCGCCGCCGCCGCTCGGGCCCGCCGCCTGGCGCACCGCCGGCGGCGCCGACTGGACGGGCGGGCGCGCCGTGAGGATGTCCTTGAGGAACTGGGCGACCGGGTGGCCGCCGGTCTCGGTCGCGGCATAGGCGCGCTTCGGTGCCGCCACCGGTGCGGCCGCCGGCGCAGGTGCGGGCTCCGGCTCCGCGGACAGCGCCACCGGCTCGGACTCGGGCTCCGGCGCGGCGACCTCCGGGACTGACATCTTCGGTTCGGGAGGGGGCTCCGGCTCCGCCAGTACCAGATCCGGCTCCGGCTCAGGCTCCTGGGTGGTCAGGGCCGTGGCGGGCTCGGGCTCCGCGGCCGGCTCCTCGTTCCGCCCCTCCCAGCCCACGATCTCCGGCTCCGGCAGACCCTCGGGAACGGGCGAGGCATCGGGCTCCGCTATCGCCGAGTGGCCCTCCGCAGCCGCTGCTGGCAGTGGCGCGTCCTCCTCGAAGGGAGCGCGCTCGCCGCGCGGCTCCCCGGGGGAAAGCTCCAATGAAGCATCCGGCACCTGGAACTCGCTCCCACCCATACTCCGCAGGACGATGTCCTCGCTGGTCTCGAACCGGAACTCGCTGGGCACCTCTTCAGGTGCGTCCAGGTCGCGGCCAACCAGTCCGTCGAGCGGCTCGACCTCATCCTCGTAGCGCGCCGGCTCCTCCTGGAACTGGATGCCGGCGGGATCCTCGAACGGGCCCATCAACGCGGAGGGCTCGAGATCGTCGACCCGAGACGGCGGGAGGTCGCTGATCTCGCTCGATTGCGAGACCCAACCCACCGCGGGCTCGGCGACCGGCGGCTCGAAGGCTGGGCCGGGCTCGGCCGCGGACTCCGCGGCCCCGCGGTCGGAATCCTCCGCGGCAAGTGCCGTGACCTCCTCCGCCAGGACCGATTCCTCGCGGCTGTCCGGCTTCGCCGAGGAGGCGACCTCCGCCTGACGGCGTGCAGTCTCCACCCGTTGCAGCTGCTCCCGCGCCTCGTCGTTGCTCCGGTCGACTGAGATCAGGGTCTGCAGCCAGCGCTCGGCATCCTCGAACCTGAGCAGGCGCTCGCTGATGTCCGCCAGTGCCTTGAGCGCGATCACGTTCTCGCCGTCGAGGGCCAGCACGTGGAGGAAGGCGCGCTCCGCGGCGTGAACGTCACCCAGATCCAGGTGACAGCGGCCAAGGACGATGCTCGCGGGGATGTAGTCGGGGTGAAGCGCCAGGCCCAGGCCGAGCAGGTCGAGTGCCCGTTGAACCTCGCCATTCTTCCGATGGACTTCGGCAAGTGGGGCGAAGGTGAGTCCCTGAGGGTTCTCGGCGTATCGGCGCTCGAGCTTCTCGATCTCGCTAAGTGCCATCCGGGTCCCGGGTTGTCGCGCTGTGAATCGGGGGTCGGGGGACGACGTCCGCGCCGTTGTGGGGGAGTTAGGTGAGAGTAGCGAGCCGCTCCGCCGCTGTCAACTGGGTAAGCCCCGTAGCGCCTTGAGGTTCGGTCGTCGGGCGCTTAGACTTCACGCCCTTGTTCCCACACCGGTCCGGAGCCGCGAGCAGCCTCCCATGATGCAAACATTTCGCAACAGCGCGAAGGTGGCGGGTGCCATCTTCGCACTCCTGATGCTGATCTTCGTTCTCACCAGCGTGGACTGGTCGGGGCTCACCAGGAGTACCTCGGTCGGCAAGATCAACGGCCAAAGCGTCGACACCCGCACTTTCCAGGGCTTCGTGCAGCAGAGCATCGACAACCGCCAGCGCGATCTTCCCACCTCGCTCACGCTGGAGGAGCGCAACCAGGTCGAAGATCAGGTCTGGGAGGAGCTCATCCAGAACCGGGTGCTGGAGACCGAGTACGAGCGGCGGGGCATCTCCGTCTCCACCGACGAGATCGTCCAGGCCATCCGGAACTCGCCACCGGCGGACTTCCGCAACGTTCCCGAGTTCCAGACCGACAGCCAGTTCGACATCAACAAGTACCAGCGCTGGCTCACCTCCAGCGTGGGCGCGCAGTATCTCCCGGCGCTGGAGGCACAGTACCGCGACCAGCTGCGCCGCTCCAAGCTCCTCCGCGTCGTGGCGGCCGACATCTACCTGTCGGACGCCGCGCTCTGGGAGCAGTACCGTGACGAGCACGAGCAGGTGAAGGTCGCGCTCACCGCGATCATCCCGCGCAACGCCGTCCCCGACTCCGCCGTCAAGCTGACGGATCAGGAGGTCACGGCGTACTACCGCTCGCACCAGGACGACTTCAAGCGGGCGCGCACGGCCTTCTTGAGCTTCGTGGCCCTGCCGCGGCTCACCAATGCCTCCGATACGGCGTTCGCGAAGGCCCGCGCCGACTCGGCGCGGGCCGCGATCCTGGCTGGGGAGCCGTTCGCGGACGTGGCGCGGCGCGAGTCGTCCGACAGCGCGTCGGCCGAGGCGGGCGGCGACCTGGGCGAATGGACCAAGGGAAGCATGGATCCGGCGTTCGACTCGGCGGCGTTCGCGATGCCGCTCAAGAAGGTCTCCCAGCCGGTGCTCTCCCAGTTCGGCTTCCACCTCATCGAAATCACCAGCCGGAAGGGGAACAAGGCGAAGGGCCGCCACATCCTCATTCCCATCGAGCTCGCCGGGGAGCATCGGGACCATCTCGACGCGCAGGCCGACTCGCTGGAGCGCCTCGCCGCCGAGCGGGAAGATCCGGCCGCGCTGGACACGGTATCGAAGGCGCTTTCGCTCCCCATCGGCCGAACCGGCGGCGTGCAGGAAGGCACCCGAGTGCAGGTCGGCAACCTGGTGGTGCCCGACGCCGGCGCCTGGGCCTTCGGCGGATCCAAGCCGGGCCACACCAGCCCGGTGATCGAGACCTCGTACGCCTTCTACGTGTTCCGGATCGACAGCGTCCAGCCCGCGGGAGTGCCGCCCCTGGCCCAGGTCCGGCCGGCCGTGGAGTTCGCGCTCCGGAACGACAAGAAGAAGCAGCTCGCCAAGCCGAAGGCCGAGGAGTACCTCAAGCGGCTCGCCGACGGCGAATCCATGGCCGCGGCGGCCAAGGCGATGGACCTGCCGCACAAGGAATTCGGCCCGTTCAGCCGGGTGAACCCGCCCCTCACCGACCCCATCGTGGTAGGCACCGCGTTCGGACTGGAGAAGGGTCAGCGCAGCGGCCTGCTGGACACGCCCGAGGGGATGTACGTGATGGAGTCGCTGGAGCGGGTGCCGGCGGATTCAGCGAAGTTCGTGAAGGACCTGGACGAGTATCGCACCAAGATGATCGACATGGCCCGCCAGGCGCGCGTGCGTGGCTACCTGGCCGCGCTCCGGCAATCCGCCAAGATCGTGGACAACCGGGCCAGGCTGCGGGAGCAGCAGCAGGAGGCCGCGGAGACCCAGCAGCCTCCGGTCATCTGACCGGCGCTACTGCTGTGAGAGCCGCTTCGGCTCGCCGGAGGGCTTCGTCTCCTGGACGGGCTCTTCCGGCTGCCGGGGCGGCAGCGGGCGAGACTCTTCGTTCCCCATGATCGCCTCCTGGGTGTCCGAGAGGCTCCGCTTGAACTCGCGGATGCCCTTCCCGATGGACGCGCCCACCTCCGGCAGCCGTTTGGCGCCGAACAGCAGCAGGACCACCAGCAGGATGATCAGGATCTCGGTGAAGCCGAGGTTGCCCACGGGAACCCCCTAGAAAAGCGACCGCGCGATCAGATAGGCCACGACCACGGCGATCAGGCTGAGCAGCGACACGTGCAGGGCGATGGGGCCCAACGTGAAGCTTATCACCAGAAGATCGGCCGAGACAGGGCCGAACTGGGCGTCCCAGCTCGTGGTGAAGAAGGTGCGGGCCGCGCTCTCGGGCATGGTCTGACGCAGCAGCGCGGTCAGCGCCCCGCCGGTGATGAAGCCGGCGATGAGGACGCCGAGATAGAAGCCGGGCCGGTGGGGTCCGCTCGCCATCAGCGCCTGCGGTCCACGACGTACGCGATGCTGGCGCGCAGCGCGTCGCGGGCCGGCGAGGCCGGCAGCCGGTCGAGCTCCTGGTCCGCCTGCTCCGCCTGCCGGAGCGCGCGCTCCCGCGCGTAGTCCAGCCCCCCCGCATCCGATACCGCCTCGACCACCGCGTGGATCTGCGCGTCCGTGGGCTCGGGCGTGAGCAGGAGGTCCGACACCCGGCGCCGGTCGGCGTCGCCCAACTTCGGCAGCGCGGCGATGAGCGGGAGGGTGACCTTGTGCTCGCGGAGGTCGGAGCCGGTGGGCTTCCCGGTGACGCTGGGATCCCCCACGTAGTCGAGGAGATCGTCCACGATCTGGAACGCCATCCCCAGCGCCTCCCCGAAGCGGCGGAGCGCCAGCCGCTCCTCGGCGGCCGCCTGCAACGCGCCGACCTCGCACGCCCCGGAGACCAGCGAGGCGGTCTTGGACTGGATCAGGAGATCGTAGTCCTCCTCCGAGTACTGCAGCGGATCGTGCGCCAGGAGCTGGCGCATCTCGCCCACGGTCATCTCGTTGGTGACCCGGCTCAGGACCCGGAGCGGCTCCAGGTCGCCCAGGCCCACCAGTTCGATCACCGCGCGGGAGTAGAGATAGTCGCCCATGATCACCGAGATCTGGTGACTGAAGAGGGCGTTGATCGTCGGCATCCCGCGGCGCAGCACCGAGTGGTCCACCGAGTCGTCGTGCACCAGCGTGGCCAGATGAATCAGCTCCACCACCGCGGCCAGGGTGGTGGCGCGCGGGTCGGGGCCGCCGGTGGCCTCGTCGGCGAGGAGGAGGAGCGTAGGCCGGAACAGCTTCCCCTGCATCCGGAAGAGATGGGCATTGACCTCGGTGATGAGACCGAAGTCGGCCTCGACCACCCGGCGCAGCTCCTGTTGCACCTTTTCCAGCCTGGCGCGGAGCGGGCGCTGGAGATCGGTGAGGGAAACGGGAGCGGTCCGGGGGCTCACTTGTGCCGATCCGCGGCGAGTCGGTGCATGCGGTCGCTCAGGTCCATGAAGCGGATGTCCACTGCGAGGGCTCGCTCGTAGCTGGTGATCGCCTCCTGCTCTTTCCCCTGCGCCTCCGCCGCCCGGCCCAGCCAGTACAACAGGCCGATCTTGGCGTCGTCCCCGCCGTCCACCGTATCCACGGCGCGCCGGAGCACCGTCTCCGAGATCGCATACTGGCCCTTGTCGTAGAAGCAGATGCCGAGGGCCTCCGAAGTGCGGAGCCGTCCCTCGGGCGAGCGGAGCGCCTTCTGGAACTCCGCGATCGCCTCGTCCAGCAGCCCCATCTCCTTGAAGGCGATGCCCAGGTCGTAGTGCGCCTGGTAGTCCTCGGAGTCGAGGTTCTGCTCGATGCCGCGCTTGAACTGCTCCAGGATCTCCTGGAATTCCTTCTGCTCGTCCTGCTCTTTCGGGTCCGCCCGGTCGATGCGCATGCGCGTGTCGCGCGGGGAGCTCTCCTCGAAGATCATCGAGCCCAGATCCACGAACGCATCCGAGCCCGCGGCGGGACGAGGCGCGGGAGCCGCCGCGGCGGGACGACCTTCCGCCGCCGGACGCGGAGGCGCCGCGGGAGCGGCGGGAGCGCTCGGAGGTGGTGGTGACGCCCGCTCCGGCCCCTGCTGCAGTTTGGCGAGGGCGGCGATCGCGTGGGCGTTGTCCGGGTCGTGCTCATGCACCCGACCGTACACCGCGAGGGCCTTGTCCGTGGCACCCATGCGCGCCAGCGTGTCGCCCAGGGCGAGGTAGGCAGCGAGCAGCGGGGTGCGCTCACCCAATCGGAAGGCAACCTCCACCCGCTTCTGGTGGTGCCGGATCGTGTCGGGCGCCAGCGACACCAGTCGCTCCGCGGTGTCCACGGCCTGGCCCCACTCGCCCAGTCGCTCGAACCCATCGAGCGCCAACTCCAGCTCCTCGAGCCCGCGAGTCTCCTCGCCGCCGGCCAGCAGCCGTTCCGCCAGATGCAGGTGAAGCACCGGGTTCTCGGGGTCCTCGAGGATGAGGCTCTCCAGCTCCACGACGCTCGGCGCTCCGGTCGGCTCGACCGGGAGCAGCGGAAGGTCACCCAGCGGCGCCGCTGGTCCCGCCTCGCTGTCCCCCGCCTCATCGAGCGCCGGCTCCATCAGCCCGAGATCCATGTCGGATCCGGGCTCGGCGACCGCGATGGACTCGCCCGGCGGCGAAACGATCAGATCGTCCGTCACCTCCAGCATCTCATCGTCACCGGTCGTGATCGCAGACTCGTCCACCCCCTCGGCCGCGTCGCCGATAAACTCCAGATCGGTGGGCTCGACCCGCTCGAGGTCGGGATCGGGCGCCAGCCCGGAGGCTTCCAGATCCAGCTCGGCCGTCTGCTCCAGGCCAGGAACGGACTCGACCCGTTGCTGGACGGTCGCCGCCTCCTCCGGGCTGATGGGCTCGGACGTGAGGAGGCCGTCGGGGGGCGCGACCTCGGACGCCGCCGGCGGGCCTGCGGGCGCCATATCAAAGCCGGTGTCGAGGAACACGAGTCCGGCTAGCCCCTTACGCTGCGGCCTGCGAGGTTCGTCCGCCGATTGAGACTGGGGCCGCTCCTCCGGCGACCGCTGCCCGGCCCGCTCGGCGGCGCGGCCCTCGATCTCGCCGGCCAGCTTCTCCAGCTGCTCCCGGGCCTCGTCCTCACGGGAGGAGGCGCGCAGCAACTCGACCGGCATCAGGCGGATCTCCTGGCTGCCGGAGTACTGATCGGCGAATTCCTCGACCGAGGTGAAGGCCTGGTCGAGCTGGCCCAGCGCGTTCATCCGCTCCAGGAACTCGATCAGGTTCCGCTTGGCTTCGATGACGACGTTCTTGCGCGCGTGCAGCTGAGCGAGCTTCAGGTAGGTCTGTGTGCGTCCGGGGTTCACCCGAAGGATCTTGCCGCAGAGCGCGATCGCGTTGTTGAAGAAGCCCTGATCGGCGTAGAGGTCGACCGCGCGCTCGTAGGAGCGCACCGCGGCCGCGGTGTCGTTGGTCTTGAGGTAGAGGTCGCCGACCCGGTTATAGAGGGAAAGGTCGGGAGAGGTCTCCTGTCCCGACTCGATCTGCTGAATGGCCTTGAGGTAGACCTCGATGGCCCGCCGCCAATCCTCCTTCTGCTCGAACTTGCGCGCCGTATCCTTGAGCTTTTCGAGGTTCATGCGACTCGGGCGGCAAAGGGGGACTCAGAGCATAAGGGGTTCAGCGGTCGAAAGATACCGGGAGCGGTGCAAGCTGGGCAAGAATACCGGGGCGGCGCTTCAGGACCGCGGATCGAGGTCCCCCGCGGCGATCGCCATTGCCAGCCGCTCCAAGTCGGGGGCCGGCGGCCGGTCCGCGTCCAAGGGAAGCACCGGGGGAGTGAGCGCGCGCAGCCGCTGGTGGAGCACCTCCACTCCCCGCCCAGGCCGGAGCGGCCGCAGGAATTCGAGCCCCTGGGCCGCGCAGAGGAGCTCAGCCCCGACCACGCGCTGCGCGTTGGCGAGGATCCGCTGCGCCTTCCAGGCGGCCGCCATGCCCATGGGTACGAAGTCCTCCTGGTTGGCGTCGGTGGGGATGGAGCCGATGCTGGCCGGCATGGCCAGCGCGCGGGACTCCGCGACCAGCGAAGCGGCGGAAATCTGGACCATCATGAAGCCGGAGCAGAGCCCCGGGTCGGCGGTGAGGAAGGCGGGCAATCCCTGGGACAGATCGGGATTCACCAGCCGCTCCACCCGCCGCTCCGCGATGGCCTGGAGCGTGGTCAGGGCGGTGGCGAGGAAGTCGAGCGCCTGCGCCACCGGCTGCCCATGGAAGTTGCCGCCCGAGATCACGTCGCCTTCGGGGAAGACCAGCGGGTTGTCGGTCGAGGCGTTGAGCTCCACGGTGACGGTCTCACGGGCGAAGCGGATCGCGTCGGCTACCGCGCCGAGCACCTGGGGAGCGCAGCGGAGCGAGTAGGCGTCCTGCACCCGCGGATCGTTCTCGCGGTGCGACTCCCGGATCTCGCTGTCGGCCAGGAGCCCGCGCATCAGCTCGGCAGCCTCGAGCTGCCCGCGGTGCGGCCGCGCCTCGTGGATCCTCGCGTCGAGCGGCGCCGGCGTCCCCCGCAGCGCCTCGAGGCTCATCGCGGCCGCGCCCGCCGCCGTTCGCCACAGCGCCTCGGCATCGTGCACCAAGAGTGCGAGGAGCGCCGTCTGCGCCTGGGTGCCGTTGATGAACGCCAGGCCCTCCTTGGGGGCGAAGCGGAACGGCCGAAGGCCCGCACGTCGCAGCGCGTCCGCGGCCGACTCCGGGCCGCTGGCGCCGAGCACGTCTCCTTCGCCCATGAGCGCGAGGGCGATGTGGCTCAGCGGCGCGAGGTCGCCGCTCGCGCCCACGCTGCCCTGCTCCGGCACCAGCGGGACGATCCCCGCGTCGAGCATCGCCACCAGCGCCTCGACCAGCTCCGGTCGAACCCCGCTGGTCGGCCGGAGAAGCACGTTGGCCCTCAGCAGCATGACCGCGCGGACCACCCCGGGCACGAGCGGCGCGCCGACGCCCGCGGCATGGCTGCGGATCAGGTTGACCTGGAGCGCGTCCAGCCGGTCGGGCGCGATGCGCACGTTCGCGAGCTTGCCGAATCCGGTGTTGATGCCGTAGATGGTCTGCCCCGACGCGATGGCCTGCTCGACGAGACGACGGCTCGCGACCAGGGCGTCGCGAGCCGTCGAGTCGATCCGGGGCGTGGCCCCCGGCTCGCGGGCGATGCGGACCACATCGCCGATCGCGAGCGAGCGGCCGTCGAGCGTGATCGGCCTGGGGGTCATCGCCGCGCCGCCGCCCTCACGATCAGCTCGGGATTCCCGGGATCGGGCTGGTAGGCCCAGTCGAGGATGAGGAACGTGCTCCCCACGTGCTGGACCCGAACGGCGCCGTAGCGGGGGAAGCCGTCTCCTCCGTCCATCTCGAACACATAGCCGAAGCCCGGCAGCGCCTGGATCGGGGAGGTGCGATAGCCGCCCGCGCCGCTGAAGTCCGGCGCGAAGTCGATGCTGGTGAGGTCCTGGACCGGGTCCTCCTCGTCGTAGTACTCGACGCCGGTTCCCGCTCGCACCGGGGTCAGGAAGAGATCGCCGTTGCCGTCGCGGTCCACGAAGAAGTCGATGTCCGGCGAGCCGGCATTGCCCACCCGGCCCAGCTCGTCCAGCTCCACCGAGCCATTCTGGTTGGCGTCGTCCCAGAAGCGGAAGCCGGAATTGTTCCCGGTGACCGGCGCGGCCGCGAGCGCGATGTTCCGCGAATCGAAGCGGGGCGTGTCCCCGCGCAGGGGCGACCGTTCGCTCTCCAATCCGTCCACGCTCACCGCAGTCACCGTGAAACACCGCGGGACGCCGTTCGCCAGCGCGCCCACCAGAAACTCCGGCGCCACCGTGGTGCCCTCCACCGCGAAGTCGGTCCCGCACTCGCCCGTGTCGATATCGAAGGAAGTGCCGTAGATCCGGTAGTTCCCGAAGATGTCGGGATCGTTCTGGAACGGGTTATCCGACCACACCAGCGCGATGGCGCCGTCGAGCGACGTGCTCGAGAGGGTGGCGGGCGCCTCGGGGGTGATGCCGGGGCCGCTCGGGTCATTGTCGTCGTCGCCGCAGGCGGCGAGCAGTATCAAGGCTGGGATCCACCAGTGGCGCATGACATGGCTCCGTGAGGGATGAGCGCACCGACGGCAGGAGGTGTGCCAAGCGGTAAGGCGGTATGGCGGTA
>Ga0210114_1000092_pt1 | contig 20431 bp, 18 predicted proteins | sample MayberryNW_TuleA_FD_185524 | JGI IMG/M metagenome (GOLD analysis project Ga0210114, IMG submission 185524) | Wetland microbial communities from San Francisco Bay, California, USA, that impact long-term carbon sequestration - MayberryNW_TuleA_D2... | ecosystem: Environmental > Aquatic > Marine >...
AGCGGCTTGAGCAGCTCGGCGTCGCGCGGCGACCAGTGCTGCAGGCGCTCCACCTCGTCGCTCCAGGTGCGCTTTATCGCCTTGGCGTAGCGCGCCAGGACGTCGTAGCGGTTGGCGATGACGGCGTGCAGGGTCTGGTAGTCGCACATGGTCTTCGCCGGCTCGAAGCGCGGCGTCGGCGCCACCTTCTTCACCGTCGCGAGGCCCAGCGCCTCGAGAATGCGGATGTACATCCAGCCGATATCGAACTCGTACCACTTGGCCGAGAGCTTCGCCGAGGTCGCGTACGCATGGTGGTTGTTGTGCAGCTCCTCGCCGCCGATCAGGATGCCCCAGGGGACGATGTTCTTGCTCGCATCGGCGATGTCGAAGCTGCGGTAGCCCCAGTAATGGCCGATGCCGTTGATCACGCCGGCCGCCCAGAACGGAATCCACACGATCTGCGTGGCGAGGATCAGCATGCCCGGCACGACGCCGAAAAGGGTCACGTTGACCACCCCCATCAGCGTGAGCCCGAGGATGGCGAAGCGCGAGTACAGGCTGCGCTCCATCCAGTCGTCCGGCGTCCCATGGCCATAGCGTTCCATGGTGTCCCGGTTGTACGACTCCTTCACGTAGAGAAACACGCCGCCCCACAGCACGCGCTTGATGCCCAGGATCTGGGGGCTGTGCGGGTCTTCGGCGCTCTCGCACTTGGCGTGGTGCTTGCGGTGGATCGCCGCCCACTCTTTGGTCACCATGCCGGTCGTCAACCAGAGCCAGAAACGGAAAAAGTGCGACGCGATGGGATGCAGGTCGAGCGCACGGTGCGCCTGATGGCGGTGAAGAAAGATAGTCACCGAGGCGATGGTGACGTGCGTCAGGCCAAGCGCCACGAGAACCAGCCCCCACCAGGGGAGATCCAGCAATCCTTGAAAAATCATCTGTTCTTTCTAGTAGTTATCGTTCGAAGGCCGACCGATTCTACGCGATTGGACCTGCCACGCAACCGGGGATTCCCCGATCGCGCCAATATATTTCCCGACCCGCACTAACCCCCGGTTGCGGAACGGGAAAACGCCTTCAGCGGCGCTCGAAGGCGGCGGCAAAAAACCCGTCGCAGCCATGCCGGTGGGGCCACAGCCGCAGCCGGTCACCGCAATCGATGGCAATGCGCTGCTCGGCGAGCAGATCCCCGCAGGACAGGGGCTTGAATTCCGCATGCGCCGCCGCGAACGCGCCGGCGATCGCTTCGTTTTCCTCCGGCAGGATGCTGCAGGTCGCGTAGACCAGGCGCCCCCCCGGCTTCACGAGCCGCGCCGCCGCCTCGAGGATCCCCGCCTGCTTGACGGCCAGTTCCGCGACCGCCTGTGCGCCGTGGCGCCACTTCAGATCGGGATTGCGTCGCAGCGTGCCAAAGCCGCTGCACGGGGCATCCACCAGCACGCGGTCGAGCTTTCCGGCGAGCCGCCTGGCGCGGGCATCGCCCTCGCCCGCGAGCACGATGGGATGCACGTTCGTGACCCCCGCCCGCGCCGCGCGCGGCGCGAGCTCGGCGAGCCGCCGCGCCGAAATGTCCATCGCATAGATGCGGCCGGTGCCGCGCATCAGCATGCTGAGCGCAAGCGTCTTGCCGCCCGCGCCGGCGCAGTAGTCGGCGACCATCTCGCCGCGCCGCGGCGCCAGCAGGTAGGCGAGCAGCTGGCTGCCCTCGTCCTGCACCTCGATCGCGCCCTGCTGAAAGAGCGGCTGGCGGTTGATCGCCGGCTTGCCCGCGAGCCGTATGCCGGCCGGGGAATAGGGCGTCGGCGCGGCGCCGATGCCGGCCGCCCGCAGCTGCTCGAGCGCCGCGTCGCGACCCATCTTCGCCACGTTGACGCGCAGGTCGAGCGGCGCCGGGTTCAGCAGACCCAGCGCGATGCGCATCGCCTCGTCCTCGCCGTGCAGCGCGGCGAGCCGCTGCCACAGCCAGTCGGGCAGATCCGCGCGCACGGCAGCGGGAAAGCTTTCGCTTTTCGCGGCGCGAATGCGCGCCACCAGCGCTTTTTCCTCCTCGCGCACGACGTCCTCCAGCGCGCGCCCCGACAGACCGCGCACGCGGACCAGCGCCGCGATCGCCAGGTCCCGCGGTGCCGAAGACTGCGCCGCGGCCTCGAGCGAACGCCGGCGGCGCAATACCGCGTATACCGTCTCGGCGACGAACGCGCGGTCCTGCTGCCCCAGGTTGCGGTGCGCCCGGAAGTAGCGGGACACCGCGGCGTCCGCGGGTCCCGCGGCACTCAGCAATCCGGCGAGCAGCGCCTCGGCCCGGGCGAGCTGGGCGCGATAGATCATGGCGCCGTCGCGATGCGGGCGGCGACCTGGTCGATGCGCGTGCCGTCCTTCTGGATCACGAGCAGGCGCAGCGGCAGAAAGGAGCGCCCGGCATCGAGCCAGATTTGCGTCGAGCGGCCACCGTCGTCGACCTGGTCGAGGCGCAGCGCGTCGAATTCGCCCGCCGGCAGGCTCAGGTGCTCGCGGCCCTTGATCTCGAATTCGTAGTGCGAGACGCCCTTGCCGTCGGCGACGTTGAATTCCAGCCGCTGCGATCCGGGGTCGTGGAACGCGGGCGCGAACAGGAAGCTGAGCCGGTCCTGGGCATGAGGCGGCAGCGGCTGCGCCTGCGGGCCGTCGCGGAACGTCTGCGTCAGCGTGCGCGAGTCCCACGCAAAGCGCGCGACCGCCGTGTCGCGGCGCGGCCGCTCGTCCACGTACTCCAGCGGGCGCAGGCCCTGCGGCGTGACCCGGCCGCGGCTCGTACGCCGCACCTCGCCGAGCAGCGACAGCAGGCCACTGCCTTCCCAGGTCTCGCTCAGGCGGTAGGCGCTGCCGTCGTGCTCCAGCACGTGCTTCACGGTGGCCAGCGGCCCGCCGTTGTGCAGCACCTGATAGTCGATCTCGACGTGCGCCGGCGGCGCTGCCTGCGCCGCCGCCGCGACGCTAAGCGCGATCGCTGACAACCACTTGCGCATGGTCTCCTTTAACGCGCACCTTGCCGTCTTCGATGACCAGCAGCCCGTCCAGGAACCAGCGCAGCGCGCGCGGATACAGCGCGTGCTCCTGGACGAGCACGCGCGCCGCGAGCGTCTGCGCGGTGTCGCCCGGAAGAACGGGCACCGAGGCCTGGGCGATCACCGGGCCGTGATCGAGCTGTGCCGTCACGAAGTGCACGGTGCAGCCGTGGCGCCTCGCGCCCGCCGCCAGCGCGCGCGCATGCGTGTCGAGCCCCGGGAGCTCCGGCAGCAGCGACGGATGGATGTTGACGAGCCGCCCGGCATAGCGCGCGACGAAGCCCGGCGTCAGCACGCGCATGAATCCGGCGAGCGCCACCAGGCGCGGCGCGTGGCGGTCGATCTCGTTCGCGAGCGCGGCCTCGAAGGCCTCGCGCGTGGGGAAGCGCCGGTGCTCGACCACGGCCGTGGGCACGCCGCGGCGCGCGGCAATGGCGAGGCCGCCGGCATCGGCGACGTTGCTGATGACCGCGGACACGGGAATGCCCGCGTCGAGGATCGACTGCAGATTACTGCCGCGGCCGGAAATGAGGACGACAACCGACATGAGGCGCGCAGTTTAATACACGCGGCGCGCGCGAAAGCCGTCTTCCTCGAGCAGCGCGAGCACGCCGCGCGCTCCGTACAGGTGCAGCGCGCCGATGGCGACGAAGGCGCGTCCGCGGCGCAGCTCGCGCTGCATGCGGAACGCCATCACCACGCTGCGGTCGAACACCACCCGCTTCATGAGCTCCGCATGGTGCGCAGCGATTTCCGGATGGTGGCGGGCATAGTCCTGCTGCGCGTTCCAGATGCCTTCCAGGTCGCGCGCCAGGTAGGCGCGCAGCGTGCGTTCGGCGAGCGCGTCGAGTGCGTCGCGGTGATCGAGGTAGTGCTTGAGCAGCGCCACCTGCGAGCCCACGGACATTTCGTCGAAGGTGAATACCTGCTCCTCCACGTTCTCGATCTGCGATACCGGCAGGCGCCGCGCGCGCGCCAGCGCGAAGAGCTGCGCGTCCAGCGTTTGCGCGCCGCCGGGCTGGCGCGAGATGCGCAGGTTGAGCAGCACGCCCCAGGGCTTCAGGCGGCCCACGACTTCGCGTGGCAGGCCGATGGGCCGCATCGCCGCCAGGGTGCGCTCGAAGTACTCGTTGCCGATGTCCTGCTCGAGCAGGCGCCCGTCCGTATACAGCGCCGCCTCGAGAAAGCGCTCCCGGCCATACGGGTCGGCGACGTATTCCAGCATCAGGGAGCGCGACGCCGCGAACGCATCGCGCACTGGGGGCGGCAGCTCGGCCACGCGCGGATCGCCCGCGTGCAGCGTGCCGAAGACATGACTGGGCGCGATGCCCGGCCGCTCCACGCGCCAGAGGAGGCCGCGCGCGAAGCGGGCCGTTGCCGCCCGCAACGGCAGGCAGACGGCCAGGCCGGCAGTGAGCAGCGCCCGCCGCTTCATCCCGCGCCGGGCCGTGTCATGGCCTCGGGGCGCACCCAGCGCTCGAAGTCTTCGGCGCTCACATAGCCGAGCGCCAGCGCGGCGTCGCGCAGCGTGGTGCCCTCCTCATGGGCCTTCCTGGCGATTTGCGCAGCGCGGTCGTAGCCGATATGCGGCGCAAGCGCGGTCACGAGCATCAGCGAGCGCTCGAGCAGCTCGCCGATGCGGGCCTCGTTGGCCTCGATGCCGCGCGCACAGTGCTCCTCGAAGGACGCGCAGCCGTCGGCGAGCAGCCGCACGCTCTGCAGGAAGTTGTGGATCAGCATCGGCTTGTAGACGTTGAGCTCGAAGTGTCCGGAGGCGCCGCCGATGCCGAGCGCCACGTCGTTGGCGAGCACCTGCACGCACAGCATGGTCAGGGCCTCGGCCTGCGTGGGGTTCACCTTGCCCGGCATGATCGAGCTGCCGGGCTCGTTTTCCGGCAGGGACAGCTCGCCCAGCCCCGAGCGCGGGCCCGATGCGAGCCAGCGCACGTCGTTGGCAATCTTGTGCAGCGCGGCGGCGAGCGTCTTCAGCGCGCCGTGCGCGAACACCAGCGCCTCGTGGCCCGCGAGCGCGGCGAACTTGTTGGGCGCCGACTCGAACGTGAGGCCGGTGGCCTGCGACAGGTCCTGCGCCATGCGCGCGCCGAACTCGGGATGCGTATTGAGTCCCGTGCCGACGGCGGTGCCGCCGATCGCCAGCTCGCACAGCCCGGGCAGCGCCAGCTCGATCGCGGCCTCGGCCTGCGCGAGCTGCTCGACGTAGCCCGAGAATTCCTGGCCCAGCGTGAGCGGCGTCGCGTCCTGCAGATGCGTGCGGCCGATCTTGACGATGCCGGCGAACGCTTCCGCTTTGGCGGCCAGCGTCGCTTCCAGCCGCTCCAGCCGCGGCAGCAGGTCGTGCTCCACGGCGCGCGCCGCGGCAATGTGCATCGCCGTGGGGAAAGCATCGTTCGAGGACTGGCCGAGGTTGACGTGGTCGTTGGGGTGGACCCGCCGGTGCATGCCGCGCTCGCCGCCGAGGAGCTCCGAGGCGCGGTTGGCCAGCACCTCGTTCACGTTCATGTTGCTCTGCGTGCCCGACCCCGTCTGCCAGACGACGAGCGGGAATTCCTCTTCGTGGCGGCCGGCCAGCACTTCGTCCGCCGCGCGCTCGACGGCGTCGGCGATGGCCGGCTCGAGCAGGCCGAGCGCGCGGTTGACGCGCGCCGCCGAGCGCTTCACCTGGGCCAGCGCATGGATCACGGCGAGCGGCATGCGCTCGCCCGAAATGCGGAAGTGGCGGCGGCTGCGCTCGGTCTGCGCGCCCCAGAGGCGGTCCGCGGGCACCTCGATGGTGCCGAAGGAGTCCTTCTCTTGGCGTGTCGCCGCCATAGGGCTCTATCCTACTTGAGGTCGAACAGCAGGACCTCGGCGCCCTCTCCTTTTTCCAGCACGATTTCGGCCATGTCCGCGAGCTTCAGCGCATCTCCCGCGGCGAGGCGCCGTCCGTTGGCGTCCACGCTGCCGCGCGCCACGTGCACATAAGCGCTGCGCCCGCTTGCCAGCGCGTGCACCGCGTGCTCCGCGCCGTCGAGCAGGGTTGCGTACACCCGCGCGTCGCGGTGCAGGCGCACCGAGCCCTCGGCGCCGTCGGGCGAGGCGATGAGCCGCAGGCGTCCGCGCTTCGCCGCGGCGTCGAAGTGCTTCTGCTCGTAGGAGGGCTCGATGCCGGTTTCCTCCGGCTCGATCCAGATCTGCAGGAAATGCGTGACCCGCTCGCGGTCCTGGTTGAACTCGCTGTGCGTCACGCCGCGGCCGGCGCTCATGCGCTGCACGTCGCCGGGCACGATGGTCGAGCCGTTGCCCATGGAATCGCGGTGCGCAAGCGCGCCCTCCAGCACGTAGCTGATGATCTCCATGTCGCGGTGGCCGTGCGTGCCGAAGCCGGTGCCCGGCGCGATGCGGTCTTCGTTGATCACGCGCAACGGCCCGAAGCCCACGTGGCGCGGGTCGTAATAGTCCGCGAAGGAAAAGCTGTGGTAGGACTTCAGCCACCCGTGGTCGGCGTAGCCGCGCTCGCCCGCTGCACGCAGCTCGATCATGGCTAGGCCTGCCGCTGCTCGCCCTGTGCGTCGCGCGCGGCGATTTCCTGATGCACCTTGGCCATGTCGAGCGCCTTCGCTTGCGCGATCACCTGCTCGAGCGCGGACGCCGGCAGCGCTCCGGCCTGCTGGAACAGCACCACCTTCTCGCGGAACACCATGAGCGTGGGAATGGAGCGGATGTTGAAAGCGCCAGCCAGCTCCTGCTCCTGGTCGGTATTGATCTTGCCGAACACCACGTCGCCGTGGCTCTCGGCCGCCTGCTCGTAGATCGGCGCGAAGCCGCGGCAGGGGCCGCACCAAGGCGCCCAGAAGTCGACGATGACCATCGGGCTTTCCGTGATCACCTTTTCGAAGTTGTCCTTGGTCAATTCGACCGTCGCCATGCCGATCCCCGTCGAAAAAACGCGCAGTGTACTCTAGCCCGCATGGCGTTCTACGTCGGGCGATTCGCCCCTTCGCCGACAGGGCCTTTGCACTTCGGCTCGCTCGTTGCGGCCCTCGCCAGTTATCTGGAGGCGCGCGCGGCGAAGGGCAAGTGGCACGTGCGCCTCGACGATCTGGACCAGCCGCGCGCGCAGCCCGGCGCGGCCGACGAGATTCTGCGCGCGCTCGAGCGACTCGGCTTCGAGTGGGACGGTCCGGTGCTCGTGCAAGGCGGCCGCCTCGAGCGCTACCGCGCCGTCCTCGACGAGCTGCTGCGCCGCGACCTCGCGTACCCCTGCGGTTGCACGCGCAAGGAGCTCGAGGATTCGGCGCTCGCCATCGACGGCGCCCGCATCTACCCCGGGACCTGCCGGCACGGCCTCGCGCCCGGCAAGTCCGCGCGCGCGCTCCGACTGCGCACGCACGCCGCGCCCATCGGCTTCGCCGATGCCGTTCAGGGTTGGGTGGAGCAGCGCGTGGAACGGGAGGTCGGCGATTTCGTGCTGCGGCGCGCCGACGGCATCATCGCCTACCAGCTCGCCGTGGTGGTGGACGACATGGAGCAGGGCGTGACCCATGTGGTGCGCGGGGCGGATCTGCTCGATTCCACGGCGCGCCAGATCCACCTGCAGCGCCTGCTCGGCGCGCGCACGCCGCGCTATGCCCACATTCCGGTCGCGGTGAACGCGTCGGGCGAGAAGCTCTCCAAGCAGACCGGCGCTCGGCCCCTCGATCTCGCGAACCCGAAGGCCGAGCTGGCGCGGGCGCGCCGCTTTCTCGGGCAGGACGAGGACGGCTGGGACCTCGCGCGCGTGCCGCGCGCGCGCATCATCTGCGCGCCGGAATGACGACCGAGGCGAGCGAGGCGAGCACGAGGACGAGTGCGCCGAATTCGAGCCACCCCGGGCGCTCGCCGAGGAACAGCATGCCCGAGAACACGCCGACCACCGGGGTCATCAGCATGCTGAGCGAGAAGGTGGTCACCGAGACCGAGGTAGCGAGCTTGATCCACGCCCAGTGCGCCCAGGCGAAGGAAAAGAGCACGTTGTAGGCCACCGCCAGCGCCGGCCACAGGCTCACGTCGCGCAGGCTGCCGAGGTCGTCGAACAGGAGCGCACCGGCGTAGATCGGCACGCCACCCAGCAGCATCATCCACGCGGTCAGCGGCGCGACCGGGGCCTGCACCGGGAATTTCTTTTGCAGCAGGGTGCCGATCGCCCAGGTGCAGGCGGCGCCCAGTACCAGGAGGGCGCCTCGCGGCGCCCCGGCGAGGCTGGTGAACTCCTGCGCGAGCAGCAGCGCCATGCCGCCCATGCCGAGCGCGAGCCCGGTGAGCTTTCTCGCGCTCATGCGCTCCCCCAGGAACCAGACCGAGAGCGGGATGGCCCATGCCGGCATGGTGTAGGCGAGGATGGCTGCGCGGCCGGAAGGGATGAAGCGCAGTCCGAACACCACGAGCACGTTCCAGCAGGTAATGGTGAAGAAGGCGATCAGCGCCAGGCGCCGCCACTGGCTGCGCGGGATGGCCAGAGGCTGGCCCGTCGCGCGCAACACGGCGAACAGCACGCCCGAGCCGGCCGCCAGGCAGAAGGTGCGGAACGTGAACGGGGCAACCTCCGAAATTGCCACCTTCATCGCGGTCCAGTTGAAGCCCCAGACCAGCGTGATGCCGATGAGCACCCACCACAGATGCCGCGGCAGGTGCTCGGACATCAGCGCCGCACGCGCACCGGCATCGATTTCATGCCGCGGAACACCATCGAGTTCAGCCACTGCGGGCGCGCGTCCGCCAGCTCGAGGCCGGGCCAGCGCGCCAGCACTGCGGGCAGCGCGATCTGCCCTTCGAGGCGCGCCAGCGGAAAGCCGAGGCAGATGTGCATGCCGAAGCCGAACGCGAGGTGCGGCGGGCCGTCGCGCCCGATATCGACGCGGTCGGGATCGGCGTAGGCGCGCGGATCGCGATTCGCCGCATTGAGCAGGATGAAGACGCGCTCGCCGGGCTGCAGCGTCTTGCCGTGCAGCGCACGCGACCCCTGCACGATCCTCACCTGCGCACCGTTCGGCCCGTCGTAGCGCAGCAGTTCCTCGACCGCGGCCGGCGCCAGCGACGGCTCGGCGCGCAGCCGGTCCCGCTCGCGCGGAAAGCGCAGCAGGGCGAGCAGCCCATTGGCGATGTGATTGGTGGTCGTCTCGTGTCCGGCGAAGAGCAGCAGCAGGCAGCTTGCCACCAGCTCGTCGTCGCTCAGCCGCTCGCCGTCGTCCTCGAGATGCACCAGTTCCGACAGCAGATCCGCGCGCGGCCGCGTGCGGCGCGCTTCGATCAAGGCGCGGAAATATGCCGCCATCTCGCGCGTGGCAGCTTCCGCGATGGCGTACTTGTCGGCGGCCATGCGCGAGCTGCCGATGAACAGCGCCATGTCGTCCGACAGGCGCTTGACCCGCGTCAGCTCATCCGCCGGCACGCCGAGCATGTCCATGATGACGAGCGCCGGCAGCGGACCGGCGAATTCGCCGATGAAATCGAATTCGCGGCGCTCGCCGATGCTCTCCAGCAACCGATGCATCAGCGCTTCGATTCCCGGACGCATCGCATGCATCGACTTGACGTGGAACACCTTGCTGGTCAGGCGCCGCAGCCGGGTATGCTCGGGCGGATCGCGGAACACCATCCACAGCGACAGGTAGCGCATGATGTCGGCGATTCTGTGCGCCTCGGGCGGCGGCAGTGCGGCGAAGAACGGCCGCAGCCGGTCGGAAGACATTTTCCGGTCGAGGCACACGCCACGCACGTCCTCGTAGCGCGTCAGCACCCAGGCCTTCAGCCGCGGGCTCCAGTGGCAGGGATCCTCGTCCTGCATGCGCCGGAAAAGCGGAAACGGATCCGCGAGGAAGGCGGGATCGTCCGGTCGGTAGTCGATCTTCATGCCTTGCCCGCCAGCCACAGGGCGGCATCCGCGGCCGTGCTCATTGGCGGATTGTCCCCTGCTGGCGGCGCGCGGCGTCTTGCCGTTTCGCCACCCCGCCGGACGTGTTTGAAACGATCCGGAAGATTTTCTGCGGCGCTTCAATGATTTATGATGCACCGCAAAAACCTGTTGACTTTCAATGGTCGGCCAATATACTACGCATTGTTGCGCTGCAACAAATAGCGCTGATCCGAGCCCAAACCGACTTTTCATAGGAGCAACACCATGTACGTGACCCCCGAACAGATCCAGGCGGCCGGCAAGGCCAACGTGGAAACGATGCTGTCCCTCGCCGCCACGCAATTCGCGGCGATCGAGAAGCTCGCGACCCTGAACGCCAATGCCGTGAAATCCGCGTTTGAAGACAGCCTCAGCAATACCCGCGCGCTGTTTGGCGCGAAAGACGTGCAGGAGTTCGTGGGCCTGCAGAACACGCTGGCGACCCCGGCGATCGAGAAGGCCATCGCCTACTCGAAGAGCGTCTACGAAGTCGCCACCGAGACCAACGCCGAGCTGTCGAAAGTCGCCGAGAAGCGCGTCGCCGAGTGGAACGAGAACTTCAGCGCCCTGCTCGACAAAGCCGTGAAGAACGCGCCCGCCGGCTCCGACGTCGCGGTCGCCGCGGTGAAATCGATGATCGCCGCCGCCAACTCCGCCTACGACAACATGACCAAAGTAGCCAAGCAGGCGACCGAGATCGCGGAAGCCAACGTGAACGCCGCGACCGAGACCGTCAAGGGCCTCGCCAAGGCAAAAAAGACCGCCTGAGCGCCAAACCGGGCCGCACGCCGGCCCGATCTAGCGCCAAGCGCAGTTCCAAGAAGAAAACGAAGTGAGAAAAGCCCGCCGCCCGGCGGGCTTTTTTATTGCAGCGCGGCGCGCACTGCGTCCTCGGCCTTTTCCAGGAACACGAAGTTCAGCTTCGCCTTCGCCTCGGCCGGCACGTCGTCGAGGTCCTTTTCGTTCCGCTTGGGCAGCATCACGGTCGAAATGCCCGCGCGCAGCGCCGCCAGCGTCTTTTCCTTCACGCCGCCGATCGGCAGCACCAGGCCGCGCAGCGAGATCTCGCCCGTCATGGCGACATCGGGCCGCACCGGCTTGCCCTGGAGGAGCGAAGTGAGCGCCACGAACATCGCCACACCGGCGCTCGGTCCGTCCTTGGGCGTCGCGCCCGCCGGCACGTGCACGTGGATATCGATCTTCTCCAGCGCGTCGCCGCACCAGGTCTTGGCCAGCGTGAGCGCCGCCTGCGCCGATTCCTTCATGACGTCGCCCAGCTGCCCCGTGAGAATGAGCTTGCCGGAGCCCGGCACCTTGGACGCTTCGATGAACAGGATGTCCCCGCCCACCGGCGTCCAGGCGAGGCCCGTGGCCACGCCCGGAAGCGAGGTGCGCAGCGCCACTTCGTTCTCGAACTTGCGCGCACCCAGGATCGCCTGCAGGTCGCCGGCGTCCACGCCCACCGTCCGCGCCTCGCCTTCGGCGATCTGCATGGCAGCGTGACGCAGAACGGCGCCGATTTCGCGCTCGAGATTGCGCACGCCCGCCTCCCGCGTGTAGCTGGCGATGATCTCGCGGATCGCCGCGTCCGTGACCGTCGCCTGCGCGGCCTGCAGGCCGTTCGCCTCGAGCTGCTTGCTCACGAGGTACTTGCGCGCGATCTGCAGCTTCTCCTCCTCGGTATAGCCGGGAAGCTGGATCACCTCCATGCGGTCGCGCAGCGGCCCCGGAATCGTGTCGAGCACGTTCGCAGTGGCGATGAACATGACACGCGACAGGTCGAAATCCACGCCGAGATAATTGTCGCGGAATTTCGAGTTCTGCTCCGGGTCCAGCACCTCGAGCAGCGCCGAAGACGGGTCGCCATGGAAGCCGCCCATGCCGAGCTTGTCGATTTCGTCGAGCATCAGCACGCCCGAGCGCGACTCGGCGCGCTTCAGCGCCTGCAGGACGTTGCCGGGCAGCGCGCCGATGTAGGTACGACGGTGCCCGCGGATCTCGGCCTCGTCATGCAGGCCGCCCAGCGCCACGCGCTGGAACTTGCGCTCCGTGGCGCGCGCGATCGACTGGCCGAGCGAGGTCTTGCCCACCCCCGGCGGCCCGACGAAGCACAGGATCGGGCTCTTGCCCTCGGGATTGAGCTTGCGCACCGCGAGGTACTCGAGGATGCGGCGCTTCACTTTCTCCAGGCCATGGTGGTCCGCATCGAGGACTTTGCGGGCCTCGGCGATGTCCACCGGCTTTTGCGCCTCGGCTTTCCAGGGCAGTTCCGCCATCAGCTCGAGCCAGGAGCGAAGCATCGAAGCTTCGCCCGAGCCCTCGCCCATGCGCGCCAGACGCTTGAACTCCTTCTTCGCATGCTTGAGGGTTTCGTCGGGCATGCCGGCGGCCTCGAGGGACTTTTCCAGATCGCCGAGCTCCGCAGCGGTATCGCCGCTCTCGCCCAGCTCCTTCTGGATCTGGCGCATCTGCTCGCGCAGCACGTGCTCGCGCTGGCGCTCGTCGAATTCCTTCTTCGTCTTGTCGCCGATCTCCTTCGACAGGCGCAGTACGCTGACGCGCCCGGCGAGATGCTCAAGCACGCGGTCGAGGCGCTGCTGCAGATCGAAAGTCTCGAGAACCGCCTGCTTCTCCTCGTTCTCGATGTCGAGCAGGTTCGCCACCATGTCGGCAAGCTGCCCCGGGGAATCGATGGCCTGCACCGCGCCCGCGAGCTCGTCGGGGACATTCGGCAGAAGCTTGATCGCCTCGATCGACTGCGCCTTCAGCTGCAGGAACCGCGCCTCGATCGCCTCGCCACCCTCGGTCGCCTCGGGCACCCACACGACGCGTGCCACGAGGAACGGCCAGCCGTCGAGAAACTCGGTGGCGCGGAAGCGGCTTTGACCCTGCACTGCCAGATGGTGCACGCCTTCGGCGGCCGGCACGTAGCGCACGATCTCGCCGGCCGTGCCGACCCAATGCAGGTCGTCGGCGCCCACCCGATCCGTCTTCGGGTCCCGCTGCAGCAGGAATCCCACCTTGCGGCCCTGGCGCGCGGCTTCCTGGACGGCGGCAACCGAAGAGCCGCGGCCCACCGCCAGCGGCGTGATGACGCCCGGAAAAAGCACCGCGCTCCTGAGCGGCACCAGGATCAGCGCATCGTCGGGGATGGGGCGTACCGCGAGCGAAGTCGAGCGGGGGCGCCGGCCGGGCTTTTCGTTCCCGCCGGCGTCGCCGCCTTCAAGCACTGCCTGCTTTCTGCGCCAGAGGCTCATGGGATTCTCCGCATACACCGCGAATAAAGTAGTCGCCGATGTAAATGCGGGCGAATCCCGGGGAATCAAGCCGCCGGAAACCACAGAAAAGACAGGGGTATGCGCGCCTGGCCGGATTGGCTAGCCGATGAGCACCTTGGGCAGCCAGAGCGACAGCGCCGGGAAGGCGACCAGGATCACGATCCGGATCAGCTCGGCGAAGAAGAATGGCAGCACGCCGATGAAGGTCTGGATCATGGGCACATCGCGCGCCAGCGAGTTGATGACGAAGACATTCATCCCGACCGGCGGCGTGATCAGGCCGAGCTCGACCACGATCAGCGCGAGGATGCCGAACCAGATCTTCAGGTCGTTCGGGCTCATGCCGAAATCGAGCTCGGCAATGACCGGCCAGAAGAACGGAATCGCGAGCAGGATCATCGACAGGCTGTCCATCAGGCAGCCGAGCACGATCAGCGCGATGAGCAGCAGCGCCAGCACCACCAGCGGCGGCAGGCCGGAGCTCGCCATCATCGCGGCAGCCGCTTGCGGCACGCCGCCGCGCGCCATGAAGATATTGAGAAGCTGCGCACCGAGCAGGATGAGATAGATCATGCCCGCCGTCTTGGCGGTATCGAGCAGGGCGGCCTTGAATCCCCCCAGGTTGACCGTGCGGCGCGCCAGCGCGACCACGCTCACCAGGAACACGCCGACGGCGGCCGCGGGCGTCGGGTTGAACAATCCGAAATAGATGCCGCCGATCACGGCACCGAAGATCAGGAGCACCGGGCCGACGCCAATCGTGGCGGCGATGAATTCCTCGCGCCCGACGCGATCGCCCGGCGGGCCGGCGTCGGGCTTGACGCGCACGTAGATCGCGATCGTCAGCAGGAACATCACGACCGCGATGACGCCCGGGATGAAGGCCGCCATGAACATCTGGACGATGCTCGCCTCGACGACGATCGCATAGACCACCAGCACGACCGAGGGTGGAATCAGGATGCCGAGCACCCCGCCGGCCGCGAGCGTGCCGGTCGCAAGCTGCGGGCTGTAGCGGTAGCGGCGCAGCTCGGGCAGCGCGATCTGGCCCATCGTCGATGCGGTCGCGAGCGAGGAGCCGCAGACGGCGCCGAACCCCGCGCAAGCGGCGATCGCCGACATGGCGACGCCGCCGCGCATCCAGCCGAGCCAGGCGTTCGCGGCGCGGAACAGGTCGCGCGACAACCCGGCGCGCGCGGCAATATTGCCCATCAGCACGAACATCGGCAGCACCGACAGGTCGTAGATCGAGAATTGCGAGTAGACGAGCGTCTTGAGCTGCGAAAGCAGGATGCCGGGCCCGCTCAGGATCGCGATCCCGGACGCGCCGACGACCAGCATCGCGTGCGCGATCGGCACGCGGATCGCGATGAGCGCGATCAGGGCCGCGAGTCCGATCAGCCCGGTGAGAAGGTGCGGATCCAATGCGGTGCGCCGCTCAGCCGCGCAGCAGCGCGCGCCCGCTCGCGAGCAGGGAAATGAAGCAGGCCAGAACGAGCAGCCCGAGCGAGGCGAGAGCGGGCACGTAGGCGGTCCAGATCGGGATCTTGAGGATCGCCGTGGTCTCGACGTACCTGCGATAGTCGAGCAGCCCCGCCCAGGTGCGCCAGGTGAGCAGCATGGCGATGGCCAGCGCGAGCACCGACGAGAGCAGCGTGAGGCCTGCGATGGCGCGCGGCCCGGCCCGGGAGGTGAACAGGTCGGCAGTTACGTTCGCATTGGCGAGCTGGCAATAAGGCAGGAACGCGAAGATCGCCACGGCGACGAAGATCTCGGTGAGCTCGAAATCTCCGGGCAGGGGCTTGCCGAACACCCAGCTCGACGCCGCGCTCCAGGCCGTCATCAGTGCGACCCCGAGCAGGACCATCCCGCCCGCGAGCGCCCACCACTCGACGAAGCGGTGGGCAAGGCCGGCCAGCCCGGCCCACCCGATCCTCGCCCGAGCCGCCATCCGCCTACTTCGAATACTTGGCGATCAGCGCGCGCGCCTGGTCGACGAGCGCCTTGCCGTCGATGCCCTTACCCTTGACTTCGTCGATCCAGCGCTGCACCACCGGCTCGAGCTGGTCCTTGAACAGGCTCAGCTGCGCCTTGGTCAGCTTGATGTGCTTGTTGCCGGCCTTGACCGCCACGGCGATGCCGCCGGCCTCGGAATCGGTCCAGACCTTGCCGACCGCGCGTACCCGGGCTTCCCCGTTGTTCCTGTTGAACGCCTCCTGCACGTCAGGCGGCAGCTTCGCCCAGGTGTCCTTGTTCATCGAGACCTGGAAGGTCGTCGTGCCGAAGCGCTCGCGATTGGGACCCTCGACCTGGACCTTGGTCACGTCCTGCAGCTTCAACGGCGGAATGATCTCCCAGGGAATGAGCGCACCGTCGACGACCTTCTTCGCCAGCGCCTGCGGCAGCGCCGGAACCGGCATCGCGGCGGGCGCCGCACCGAGCGCCTCGATGATCCAGGCGCCGGTGCGCGTCGGGATGCGCATCTTGAGGCCCTTCAGGTCGTCGGGCTTGTGAACCTCCTTTTCGGCCATCTGGATGCCCTGGCCCGCATGCACGTGCAGGAACATCACCTTGACGCTGCTGAAGTCCTCGCTGATCGCGCCGTTGTTGAACATTTCGCGCATCGCGAGGTTGGTCGCGGTCGCATTGTTGGTGTGCACGAAGGGCAGCTCGAACACCTCCGAGCGCGGGAACAGGCCCGCGGTGTAGCCGTTCACGGTCCATACGATGTCCACCACGCCGTCGCGCACCTGATTGATCAGTTCGGGCGGCTTGCCGCCGAGCGACATCGCGGGGAAGAGCTCGATCTTGACCTTGCCGCCGGATGCCTTCTCCACGTCGTGCGCCCAGGGCGCGAGCATCTTGGTGTGCGCCGGCGCCTTGGGCGGAAGAAAGTGATGCAGCTTCAGGTTGATCGTCTGTGCGGTCGCCGGCAGCGAGAGCGCCGCACACGCGGCGGCTACGGCCAGGGACATAGTGCAGTGACGCGCATTCATGGGTGAAACCCCTCCTCTGTTAGGGATGGATCTGAAACGGCTGCCGCCCGTCGCGGCGCGGTTATGGCCCGCGCCTGCCGGCGACCGTATGCCATATGATGCCAGACGCGGCGCGGCCCGTTTTGACTATCCGCGAACCCGGGTTAGCATCCGCACGACCCCCGAAGGAACTATGTTGCAGGATCGTCTGCGCGCCCTGGCGCGCGAAGCGCTGCGCGGCATGCGCCGCGGCATCGAAAAGGAGTCGCTGCGCACGCAGCCCGACGGCGCGCTCGCGCGCACCCCTCACCCGCGGGCGCTCGGTTCCGCGCTCGCGCACCCGAGCATCACCACCGACTTCAGCGAATCGCAGCTCGAGCTGATCACGGACGCGCATCCGGGCCCCGAGGCCTGCCTCGAGGAAGTGACCCGCATCCACCAGTACGTGTACCGCCACGTCGGCGACGAGCTGCTTTGGGCGGCGAGCATGCCCTGCTGGCTGCCGGACGACGACGCCATCCCCATCGGCCGTTACGGGATCTCCAATATCGGGCGCGCCAAGGCCGTGTACCGCAATGGCCTGTCGTGGCGTTACGGGCGGCGCATGCAGACCATTTCCGGCGTGCACTACAACTGGTCGCTGCCGGGCATCGCCAACGACGGCTATTTCGCGCTGATCCGCAACTTCCGCCGGCGCTCCTGGCTGCTGCTGTACCTGTTCGGGGCCTCGCCCGCGGTCTGCTCGAGCTTCGTCGCCGGCCGCGATCACGGTCTCGAGACGCTCGCGCAGGCCACGCTGTACCGGCCCTGGGCAACGTCGCTGCGCATGGGTCGGCTCGGCTACCAAAGCGAGGCGCAGGCCTCGCTGTGCGTGAGCTACAACAGCCTGCAGAGCTACGGCCGCTCGCTGCAGGAGGCGCTCACGCAACCGTACCCGCCCTACGAGAAAATCGGCATCCGCGAGCCCGGGGCAAAGGGAGATGAACCCCAGAGCTATCGACAGCTTGCGACCACGCTGCTGCAAATCGAGAACGAGTTCTACGGCACCATCCGCCCGAAGCGCCGCATCCACCCGGGCGAGCGGCCCCTGCATGCGCTGCGCGAGCGCGGCGTCGAGTACGTCGAAGTTCGGCTGATGGATCTGGATCCGTTCGAGCCGGCCGGCATCCATGCGCGCACGATGCGCTTTCTCGACGTCTTCCTGCTGCATTGCCTGCTGACCGAGAGTCCGCCGGACACGCCGGAGGAAGTCCGCGCGCTGGCGCGCAATCAGCAGCTCGCTGCGACCCGCGGACGCGAGCCGGGGTTGCAGCTCGAGCACGGCGGATCGCGGATCTCGCTCGCCGACTGGGGCCGCGAGGTGCTGCTCGAGTGTGCGCCCATCGCGGCGCGGCTGGACGAAGAGTTCGGCGGCTCGCTCTACGCCGAAACGCTGGCCGCGGCGAGCGCGGCGCTCGTCGATTCTGCGGCGACGCCTTCGGCACGCATGCTCGCCGCAATGGCGCGCGACTGGAGCAACAGCTACACCGCTTTTGTTCTCGAGCGCTCGCGCCAGCATCGCGCGGCGCTTGCGACCCAGCCGCTGCCGCGCGCGGCAGAGGAGCATTTCGCGCGTCTCGCCGCGCAATCGCTCGCCGAGCAGGCGCGGATCGAAGCTGCCGACACGCTGCCTTTCGAGCAATACCGCAGGCAATACCTGGCCGTCGAACGGCTGAGCGTCTGACTCGAGGAGAGCACTGCATGCCCACCACCACCGCAAGCGGACTCACGTTCGAGGACAAGGTCGTCGGCGCGGGCGACCCGGCGCAGGCCGGACACGACGTCTCCGTGCACTACACCGGCTGGCTGCTGTACGGCGGCGAGCGCGGCAGGAAGTTCGACTCCAGCAAGGACCGCGGCGATCCGTTCGCATTCGCCCTCGGCGCCGGGCAGGTCATCAAGGGCTGGGACGAGGGCGTGCAGGGCATGCGGGTCGGCGGCACGCGCGTGCTCACCATCCCGCCGAGCCTCGGCTACGGCGCGCGCGGGGCGGGTGGCGTGATTCCGCCAAATGCGACACTCCTTTTCGAGGTCGAGCTGCTCGGGATCGAGAAATAGTGCCGGCAGGCGCGGCGCCGGCTGCGCTAGAATTTCGGGCGTAGGGGGCAACTCTAAGCTGTTGAAAGGGGTGCCCTATGGCGGATTCTCCGTTCTGGGTGATCTGGCCAGGCAACGCGGCGCTTTCGGCGCTGGTGTGGTTCGTGATCGCGATGCCGTTCCTCTATGCGGCACGCGCTCCCGTGCATGGCCTGCTGCGCTCGCTCGGCGCGCTGGCGGGCGGGCCCCTGCGCCTCGCGGCGTGCGCCCTGCTCGCCTCGGCGCGCGAGCTGCGCGAGCGCAATCGCGCGGTGCTCTTCGCGCAGGGACGCGAGGAGGCCGGCGAGCGCATTGCGCGCGAGTTCGAGCGCGTGGCGGCGCTGGTCAAGCGCGACCTCGAGGGCTATCCCGCACTGCAGCGCAAGCTCCTGGACGAGGTGACGCGCGTCGAGGAGGATTACCGCAAGTGCGGCGAGGTACCCCCGCCGCCGCCCGAGTGGGTCGAGGCGGTCGCCGCCGTGGCGAAGATCAAGTCCAACGGCAACGAGCTGGTGCAGCACCTGCTCGAAGAGATCAACGTCTCCATCAAGGCGATCCACGACAAGGCGCTCGCCGAATACCGCCGCGCCTACCAGTCGCGCCACAAGATCCTGGACGGCTTCATGCCGTTCTGGCGCTCGCTCGACAAGACGCTCGCGCAGGCCGACCGCCGCATGACCGACCTCGCCGACCGCGCCGCGGCCATCGACGCGCAGATGGAGCGCTACGAGACGATCACGCGCAAGACCGACCGGGCGGAGCATGCGCTCACCGTGTCGGCGGCGACGCAGTTCTGCATCGCGCTGCTGGTGCTCGCCATCGCCGCGGGCGGCGCGCTGATCAATTTCAAGCTCATCGCGCTGCCCATGTCGGAGATGGTGGGCGCGGGCGACTACCTGACGGGGTCGCTGCGCACCTCGGAAGTCGCCGCGCTGGTGATCATCTTCGTCGAGGCGACGATGGGGCTGTTCCTCATGGAGACGCTGCGCATCACGCATCTCTTCCCGCGCATCCACAACCTGGCCGAGACGATGCGCCGGCGCATGATGTGGGCGGCCTTCGTCCTGCTGCTCGTCCTCGCGGGCGTCGAGGCCGCTCTGGCGCTGATGCGCGACATGCTGATCGCCGACAAGCAGGCGCTGCTGCAGTCGCTCGCCGCGACCCAGGCGCCGGTGACCGAGGGCTGGCTGTCGGGCATTCCCACCGCGGGGCAGATGCTCCTCGGCTTCATCCTGCCGTTCGCGCTCGCCTTCGTCGCCATCCCGCTCGAGTCGTTCGTCAACTCGGCGCGCACCGTCGGCGGCGCGGCGCTCGTGTTCCTCGCGCGGGCGATGGCGGTGGTGCTGCGCGTGGCCGGGAACTTCTTCCGCCAGCTGTCCAAGGTGCTGGTCACGCTCTACGACATCGTCATCGTCGTGCCGCTCCTGGTGGAGCGCTGGGCGAGAACCGCGCGCGCCCCCGGGATCGAGCGCGGCACGCGCGCCGACCTCAAGACGGGTGGACAGTCATGAAGCGGCGCGCGTTCGTCGTTTCGCTGCCGCTGCTCGGCCTCGCCCAGGCGCTCGGATGCACCGACCCGCGCAGCCACACGCGTGCCGTCTACCTTCTGGTCGATACCTCCGGCACGTACGCGGAGGAGATCGACAAGGCGCAGATCATCGTGAACTATCTGCTGGGCGTCCTGCAGCCCGGCGACTCGCTCGCCGTGGCGCGCGTGCGCAGCCGCAGCTTCAGCGAGAAGGACATCATCGCGAAGGCGACTTTCGACCAGCGGCCCTCGCAGGCCAACGCGCAGAAGCGCCTGTTCAAGGACCGGGTCGAGGCGTTCACGTCGGCGGCGCGCGGCAGCGTGCATACCGACATCACGGGAGGCCTGATCCAGGGCGCGATGTTCCTGAACGAAACCGGCGCCGGCGGGAAGACCATCCTCATCTTTTCGGACATGCAGGAGGACCTCGACCGCGCCACCGTGCGCGACTTCCCCATCGACCTGACGGACATCCGCGTGGTGGCGCTGAACGTCGTCAAGCTGAAGACCGACAACATCGACCCGCGGCGCTACCTGGGGCGGCTGGACGACTGGCAAAAGCGCGTGCGGTCCGC
>Ga0210114_1000093_pt1 | contig 20377 bp, 15 predicted proteins | sample MayberryNW_TuleA_FD_185524 | JGI IMG/M metagenome (GOLD analysis project Ga0210114, IMG submission 185524) | Wetland microbial communities from San Francisco Bay, California, USA, that impact long-term carbon sequestration - MayberryNW_TuleA_D2... | ecosystem: Environmental > Aquatic > Marine >...
CGGACAAGACCGAAGCGATCGGAATGGCCATGCGCGGAAAGTAGACTTTCTTCACCAGGTTGGCGTTCGACACCAGGCTGTTCGCCGATAGCGTCACGCCATGGGCGAAAAAGGTCCAGGGCAACAAGGCGGTGTAGGCGAAGATCGGATAAGGCACGCCATCAGAGGGCACCCCGGCCAGGCGGCCGAAGAACAGACTGAAGATCACCATGGTCAGAAACGGCTGCAAAATCGCCCACGACACGCCAAGGGCGGTTTGCTTGTAACGCACTTTGACGTCGCGCCAAATAAAAAAATAAAGCAGCTCGCGGTACTCCCACATCTCGCCTAGCCTAAGCGAGACCCAACCGCGCGACGGCGTAACCAGCGTTCGCGGCAGATCGACGGGTGAATTCATGTGGAGCTCCCGGGAATGAGCACTTTACGAAACGTTTTACCGATGAGGTTGAGATCGTAAATCAGGGAAGAGCGGCGGATGTATTCCTTGCCGAGGCGAATCTTATCGGGCAGCACGCGCTTGAGATATTCTTCCTCGGGATCGCTGCTGCGTGCGAGCAGCGCCGACTCGTCCCTGTATTTGAGCGAAGCCAGATCGGTGAGCCCCGGGCGCACGGTGAGAATTTCTTCATAATCGCGACGAAAAGCCTCGACGTAGCGCGGCACTTCGGGCCGCGGCCCCACCAGAGTCATATCGCCTTTGAGAATGTTCAGCAGCTGTGGCAGCTCGTCGATCTTGCTTCGGCGCAGAAACGCGCCGACCCGCGTAATTCGCGGGTCGGCGCCGACCGTGAGTGGCAGCGCCGTCGGATCTGCCTGCGTCATGGTGCGAAACTTAAAAATCCAGAACGGTCGAAAACTCTTGCCGATTCTCTGCTGCGTGAAAAACACCGATCCCGGCGAGTCGAGCTTGATCGCCAGGGCGACGGCGCCGAACAACGGCGCGAGCACGAGCAAAGCGGCGCTCGCCGCCAGCATATCGAGCAGGCGTTTCATCGGCGGTGAATCGAGACGATATTTCTGACCGCCGTGATGACGTCATCGATATCGTCATCGCTCATATTGGGATAAATCGGCAGCGACACGATGCGCGGATAAACCGCCGTGGCATTGGCAAAATCCTCCGGCTGGTAACCGAACGTGCGCCGATAATAAGGGTGCAGATGCAGCGGAATAAAATGGACGGAGGCGCCAATCTGTCGTTGCCGCAACGCTTCGATGAATTCACGCCGGTCGATGCTCAGACGCTCAAGCTCGAGCTGGATGACGTAGAGATGCCAGGCGTGCTGCACGCCAGCGCGGCAGACCGGGCTCCGGATTTCCGCCAGATCGGCGAATCCGTCATTGTATGCTTCGGCGATGCGCCGTCTGGCGGCTGCGAACCCACGGCATTTTTTCAACTGTTCCAACCCGATGCTCGCGGCCAGATCGGTGAGATTATATTTGTAACCGACGTTCATGATTTCGTAGTACCACGAGCCTTCCGCGCTGTAGCGTTTCCAGGCATCGTGACTGATCCCATGCAGGCTGAGCATGCGCATTTTGTCGGCCCATTCGATATTGTCCGTGGTCGCCATGCCGCCTTCGCCGGTGGTGATCGTCTTGGTGGCGTAGAAGGAAAAACAGGTGATGTCGCCGATACCGCCGATCATTCGCGCTCCGTCGCAGGCCGGCAGGGCGTGGGCGGCGTCCTCGATGACTCTGAGATCATGCCTTCGCGCTAGGCTGAGAATGGCCTCGCTATCGCACGGCTGACCGGCAAAATGCACCGGAATAATCGCTCTGGTGCGGGGTGTCAGTGCCGCCGCAATGGCAGCCGGATCGATATTCAGGGTGTCGGGCGTGCAATCCACCAACACCGGCCTGGCGCGAAGATAAAGGACGACCTCCGAAGTGGCAGCGAAGGTCATGGTCGGTACGATCACTTCGTCGCCTTCGCCAACGCCGACCGCCGCCAGCGCCAGGTGCAGCGCGGCCGTAGCTGAATTTACCGCCACCCCGTGGCGCGTTCCGACGAAGCGCGCAAACTGCTGCTCAAAATCTCTGACCCGCGAGCCGGTGGTGAGCCATCCGGACTTCAATACTTCAATTACCGCGGCGATCTCTTCGTTGCCGATCGCGGGCACGTGGAACGGCAGGAATCCGGCGCGCGCGCTTTCGGGCTCGATCGGTCGCGCGGCGCTTTGATCGAGTAAAGCCATAATTCTGACAGTCTCCTGTAGAGTGACACGCTTTGTTTATGATTTTCGGGCCGGTTTCTCCTTGTTATTGATCCCACAGCGAGGCCGCTAAAGGTGTGATCGATCGGAACCAGATGGCTCGGCCGGCAGTGTCCGGCGTCCACTGGCGGAGAAAGCGTTCTAATGTTTCCGCAATGATGCGGTATACGTTTCGGTTGGGGTGATCATCAGCATTGCCGGGGTAGAGCTGGAGCCGAGTAACCTGCTCTGCAGCTGCGGCAACAAATTTATGTAGGCAAGACCGTGATCCTCGAAGAAAGCTTGACCTTAGCGTTGACGGTTCGCTCGCTTATTCACGCGCTTCCGGCGCTTGATGGCTCGTCGGTAAATTGAATCGTTATCGTCTGTCACCAGACAGTCATTGAACCTTTCGGATCGTGCCGAGATAATGGGTGCACATCCACGGCAGCGCGCTCAGCATATAGCAGCTTAGCCAAGAATACCGTGCCAACGCGCGCACCAGCGGCGGCAACAGCGTGGTTACCTCCAAATCGATACGGCAAACGGGAAAGAGTTTCTCGATCTCCGCTCTTTTAATGCCGCGCACGTCACGATTGCGCGGGTTGTCGACACGAAAATCATACCACAGCACGATCCCGGTAGGCCGCAACACCCTCAACATCTCGGCAGCGACTTTTTGTTTAAGAGTGAAATCGAGCATCGATGTAAACACCGTTGCCTGCAACACGATGTCGAAGCTTTCGTCGGAGAATTCCAATTCAGCCGCGTTGCCGGTTATGAACGCCACGCCCGGCGGGCTCAGACGGCTTGCTTGAGCCAGCCGCTCGGCCAAAAGATCGGTGCCAGCGAGGTTCTGCGGGTTGGCACCCCACTTGATAAATTCACGCAACCAATGCCCATTGCCGCAGCCGATCTCGAGAATTTTTTTTGGTTGCAGCGGCACCATATCGTGGCGCCGCAGCGCGCCGAGCATGCGCTGCTCGATCTCCTGCACCATGAAGACGTGACCGGCGTCGAACCAAGAATAACTCTGCGCCGCGACGGCCCGCCGCGCATAGGCTTCATGGATTCGGGCTTCCTCGGTACGCTTAATTCGTTCCGCTAGAAATCTTTCCATAAGTCGAGCCCTAGGATGCCTGACGGATCGCGCTCACGCCGGCTCCCTGTTGCCCGTAGAATTCGCAGATCCGATCGACGACGTAACCCTGCTGCGCGTCGCTGAGCTCCGGATAAATCGGCAGCGCCAGAACTTGCTCGGCGGCGGCTTCGGCGCGCGGGAATTGACCTTGGCGATACCCGAGGTGCTCGAAACACTCCTGCAGGTGCAGCGGTACCGGGTAATAGATTTCGCTTTCGATGTTCTTGCGGCGCAAGAACGCTTGCAGCGCATCGCGCTCGGCGCAGCGTATAACGAATTGATTGTAGATGTGGCCCGGAGCGTCCTGCGGCAGAACCACTTCTGACAGTCCGGCCTGGGAAAACAACCCGCGATAGCGAGCCGCATTGCGGCGGCGCGCTTCGGTCCACAGCGACAGGTATTTGAGTTTGACGCGCAGGACCGCCGCCTGCAGGGCATCGAGGCGAAAATTGCCGCCGATGATTCTGTGATGATACTTGGGTTTGCCGCCGTGCACGCGCAAAACGCGCAGCTTTTCCGCTAGTTTGGCATCGTTCGTGATCGCCATGCCGGCGTCCCCGAAGGCCCCTAGATTCTTGCTCGGAAAAAACGAAAAGCAGCCGATGTCGCCGATACTCCCAGCCGGCCGTCCCTGGTAGTCGCGCGCACCAATCGATTGGGCAGCGTCCTCGATGACCGCCCAGCCATGCCGCCGAGCGCTTTCCAAGACGGCGTCCATGCCGGCGCAGCGGCCGAACAAATGCACCGGCAGGATCGCTTTGGTTCGCTGGCTGATCTTGCTGTGGAGTTCCTCAACATCGAGATTGAAGCTTTCAGTCTCGATGTCGACGAAGATGGGCCGGGCTCCGAGACGCGCGATCACCCCCGCGGTGGCGAAGAAGCTAAACGTGCTGGTTATCACTTCGTCATCTGGACCGATACCGGCTGCCATCAAGGCGACCAGCAGCGCGTCGGTCCCGGATGAAACTCCAACAGCATAGCGCGCGCCGCAGAACGACGCGATCTCTTGCTCCAGGGCCGCAACTTCCGGTCCAAGAATAAAATTTTGCGACTCACAGACCCGCTCGATGGCGGTGCGAATTTCCCACCGGATGGTTTGATACTGGGCGGTCAAATCGAGTAATGGAACCTTCATCACGCGGCGCGCACCTCCTTGCCGATTTTTTGGTAGCGCTTTCGACAGGCATCGCAGATGCCGTCACGTTCGCCGGCTTCGAGTTTGATGCGATTGCCGCACGCGCACATCCACCCGGCGATGCGCGCCGGGTTACCAAGAACCAGCGCAAAATCGGGCACGTCTTTGGTCACCACCGCGCCCGCGCCAACGAAGGCATAGCGGCCGATGGTGACACCGCACACGATCGTGCAGTTGGCGCCAAGAGTGGCGCCATAGCGCACCAAAGTCGGGCGCAGTTCGTCCATGCGGCGAATTTCACTGCGCGGGTTGTGCACGTTGGTGAACACGGCCGAGGGCCCGCAAAACACCTGATCCTCGAGAGTGACGCCTTCATAGACCGACACGTTATTTTGGATTTTGACTCCGTCACCGATCCGCGCATTGGGACCAATGACAACGTTTTGACCGATCCGGCAGTCTTTGCCGATGCGGCTGTCGCGCAAAATATGGGAGACATGCCAAATACTGGTGCCCGAGCCGATCTCCACGCCCTCGTCGATGAAGGCGGATTCATGCACGAAGTAAGCAATCCGCGGACGTACGCTGGTAGACGGAGTAGGCGCGCTGTGCTGCAAGGCGCTCTGACATTGCTGCAAGACGGTGAGCACGCGGAGCCCTTCTGCGCCGTTGGTGCGCGGCGGCTGGCGGTTTTGCACGCATTCGAGAAAATGCTCGCATTCGGCGCGCAATGGCTCGCCTTGGTCGATTGCAACCGCTCGTCCCTTGGCTTTGTTGGGCACGGGAATTTGCCCTTTCCACAAAATGACGTGCGGATACAGCACCAGCTTGTCGTCCCCGGCGACGTCGTCAAAGACAGCCATTTGGCGCTCGCCGACCACAATCAGCTTTTGCTCCTTATAAGGGTGAAGCCACGAGACGAACACGTGAGCCTTGATACCGCTGGGAAAAGACAACAAACTAACGGTCACGTCGGCGATGCCGTCGTGAAGATAATTACCGCCCTGCGCCTCGACCTGGTGCGGCATCTCGCCGATCAGACCGAGGATCACCGAGATATCGTGCGGCGCAAACGACCAAAGAATGTTCTCCTCGCGCCGGATCATGCCGAGATTGAGGCGGTTGGAATAGATATAGCGAATGCGCCCAAGCTCACCGTCGTCGATCAGCTGCTTCAATCTTCGGATCGCCGGATGATACCAGAGCAAGTGGCCGACCATCAGAATTTTTTGCTGCGCCGAGGCCAACGCGACCAGCGAATTCCCCTCTTCGACCGAGAGACAAAGCGGTTTCTCGACGAAAACATCCTTGCCCGCCAGCAGCGCCTGGCGCACGAGCGCGCCATGGGTTTGGGCTGGTGTAGCGATGGCGACAGCGTTGACTCGGGCATCGGTGAGCACCCTGTCATACGATTCGGTGCGAGCGACGCTCGGATAATGCGTAGCAGCTGCACCTAAGCGCGCGCTGTCACTGTCACAAATCAGCGCCAGCACGCCGAGACTGTCGAAATTGCGTATCAGGTTGGAGCCCCAATGACCGGCGCCGATGCAGGCGACGGCGGGCGAGCTTGCGTGGGTCATTGATATTCCTTTGGTTGTAAAAGGTCCGCTCGTTTCCTGGTCATGACGCGCGCGTAAGCCGGGAAAAGGTGAGGGCCGGCGCACGGCGGAAAATCAAAAATCCAAATACGCCGCGCACAAAGCCGATGCCGTAACCAAAGTGATACCCGGCAAACACCAGAGGTAAAACCGGCAGAAATCGCCAGCCGCTTTGCGCTGCCGCGATCGTCGCGGCGCTCAGATTCGCGATCGCGTAGGCCGTTAACAACCCCAGCCAGAGAAAAATCACTGGCACGTAGAAAAGCGCGGCCAGCGGAAGAATCGCCAGCGCCAAGACAAAGGCCGCTGGTACGATTTGACGCAGCGAAGCCAGTCCCCAGTGCTTTTTCATCACGGCGACTTTCCAGTAGCCGTACTGCAAATATTGGTGAAACAGCGCACTCAAGCTCGCTCGTGGGCAGTACGTGCTGCGAATGGCCGGCGAATGCCAGATCTTTCCACCGGCCAACGTCAGGCGCAGATTCAGTTCGTCATCCTGATTGCGCAGCAAGGACTCGTCGAACTCGCCGATTCGGGCGAAAACCTCACGACGATAGAAACCGCCGAACACCGTGTCGGCCGGGCCCTCGTAGTGGACCTTATGCCAGCGCGCGCCGCCGACCGAGAAGGGACTGTGGTGCGCGAGCGCAATTGCTTGTTGGATCCAGGTCTCGCCGCGGCAAATCATACTGCCGCCGACGTTATCTGCTCCGGTTGCGCGGCTTACTTTCAAGCTGGCGGCGAGATAGTCCGGTGCATAATGGTTATGAGCGCCCATTATCGCAATGAATTCTCCACGCGCGTGCTGAATCCCGATATTCATCCCACGCGCCGTGCTCCGCGCGCGATTAACAACCACGCGTAAGCGCGCATCGTCGCTCGCAAGTCGCGCAAGAATCTCCCGCGTGCCGTCGTCTGACATCCCGTCGACGACGATCACTTCGAAATCGCCGGTAACCGGCTGCTGTCCCAGGACGGAACGCACGCAGGCCTCAATATGGCTGCGCTCATTGCGGCATGGAATCACTACGGATACCGCAGGGTCCGGCCGCTTATACTTTGGTGTGGATATCATGTGGACATTGTTCTGTAGGGTAAACGAAACATATGTCTGCAAGAGTGTCTTGTTGTCCCAACAGAGAGACGATCTTCGCAAAACTGCAAAAAATCCGACCTGACAAAACTACGCGCATTCAAAATTAATGATTTGGCATTAGCTCGGTCATCAGACTGACCAGCGACGCAAACAGTTCTTGGTCCCGGTGCTGGTAACGAAAGGCCAGCTCCTTAAGAAAATAGTAAAGATCCTGATCCGAGGTGCGATGAAATTTACTCAATCGAGGCCTCGCGAAGCTCCAGAAATTGTCGAGTCCGTCGAGCGGCGACTTGCCTTTCGGCAATCGTTTCACGACACCCGCCGGCAAGCGAACCCGCCACAGGATGACGCCATCATAGCCACGAAATGGGCCGGTGAAGATGATCGGTCCCTGCTTCGTGAACTTCGGCTGCTCTTGCAGCACTGTTTCGGCGCTGACGTCGATCAGGTGGATGCTGATTCTGCTCTTGCGTTCCAGCAACCCGAAGGCGCGGCCGCAAGCGCCCGCCGGGCGCTCGGAATCATTTTCAGCCGCAGATACGGCGCGGCGGTCGGTCGCTGATTCGCCATCGCTCGCTTGCGCGATCGCCCGCCGGATCAAATAGATCGCTTTGAGTGCAGTCGGATAGCTGATGCCGACCTCCTTGGCCATCTGTGACGGCGGGATCTCCAGTTCGAACAATTTGACGATCCAAAGCCATTGTCGCGCGGTGAGATTAAGCTCGCCGATCCACCGTCGGGTAAAGTCGTGGAAGGTATAGCCGCAGCGAGCGCAGCGATAACGCTTGTCGGCGAGACGATAGATCTTCGAGCTCCGGCAACGCACGCAGAAGCGGCGATTCTGCCGCCATGCCTCGTTGACCAGGAACAGATGAGAGCGTCGCTCACTGCGAAATAGCGATTCCAAGGACTTGAGTGGCATCAGTCCTCAGCTTAGTGCCAAACTTTTTAAACTTGCTTGCACCTTAAACGGTCCGTCAGAGCGATGTTCGGCAAAAAATCGCGCCAATGGCATCTCATTTGCGGGACAACCGGCGCAACTGGACACGGAATCAGGCGCCAGCTTGAAGATTCGCGGACCTCGACGAGGTCGCGATCGGCCGGTCCAAAAACAAGGGGGTCAATATGCGTCCTATGGGTAACAAACTACGATGGATTGGTGTGTTTTTTCTCTGTGCAGGCATTTCTATCCTTGCGCCCGGTGCCGGTCAGGCTGCCGTGTTGCGTCTCGATTGGCAGGCTAGCTCGGGCGACGCGTCTGGTTTCAAAATCGAACGGCTGAACGGTTCCAACTATGTCGAAATCGCCAGTGTCGCAGCGGGCGTCTTGAGCTACAGCGACAGCAATCTCACTGCGGGCGTGAACTATTGCTACCGGGTGCGGTCGTTTAATACCGTAGGCTCCTCCGCGCCGAGCAATGCGGTTTGCACTACGGCCTCGATCGATCCCGCCGTTGTACCTACAAACCCTCTCCCGATCCCTGACAGTTCTAGCGGCGGCTCCACGCCTTCGGCCGATTCGCCCCCAAAAGTCCCGATGCCGGGCGGAAATGATTGGACCGATTATCTGATTAGCCTTAAAATACGCTCTGCCGACAATGACGCGCTTGGCGTAATGTTCCGTTACCAGGATAAAGACAACTACTACCGGTTTATATGGTTTGCCGAAGGACAATATCGCCGGCTGGAGAAACGTGTCGGCGGGGTCTCTCACGTGCTCGCCGAGGACTCTGCGGTTTACACCCTAGGCCAAAGTTATGCCTTGCAGATCAGCGCGAGCGGTGCGTCGCTGAAAGTCGCGGTCGACGGCAACCCCGTCCTCTCTGCCACCGATAGTGCTTTCACCCGCGGAACCGTTGCGCTCTATTCCCACTATAACGCGGGCAGTTATTTCGATGATGTTCGTGTTCAGGACATCGTCACTGGGAACATTTTGCTCGCCGATGATTTCAACGACGGTGATCACGTCGGTTGGACCATGAACGACGACGGCAATGATGCCGGGCCGTCGGCCTGGTCTGTTGCCAATGGCGAACTGGCGCAAACCAGCAACATCGGCGCGACCGGCGGCGACCCTAGCCGGCTTGGAACTCACGCAGTTTATACCCGCGGCAGTTGGAACGATTACCGGCTCGCGTTGAAACTGCGCTCCAGCGACAACGATCGTCTAGGAGTGATGTTCCGCGTGCAGGACAGTAATAACTTTTACCGCTTGTCGTGGGACCAGGGCAGCCCCGGGCGCAAGCTGTGGAAACGCGAGAAAGGTGTTTTCACACTGCTCGCCGAAGATGCCGTCCCCTATGTAACCGGTCAAACTTACGGATTGGAAATTATCGCCCAAGGAAACTCTCTGAAGGTCAACGTTGACGGCCAACCAGTTTTTTCCGTCACCGATCCCAGTTTTCCCGCCGGCACCGTCGCGCTTTATTCCTCACATAATCAAGGCAGTTTTTTTGACGACATTCTGGTTGAAGACTTGGCCAACAAGTCGGTGCTGCTCTGGGATGACTTCAACGACGGCAATGTGGCCGGCTGGAAGGCATTCGACGATTCTGGCACCATCTCGGGCCCATCTAGCTGGACAGTGGACAACGGCACCCTGGTTCAGGGTAGTGACATCGGCTCGGACGCGGCTGGTCATCCCGGCACTTTTCTGTTCTATTAGGAGGAAGAAATGAAATTGACCCTTAACTTAGTGATTCGCTCGATGACGACCCTTGCGGTTGCCATGATCACGGGAGGCCACGCCGTAGCCGCCAGCTGCACACACTACGCATCGCCTTCCGGCGGTGGCAACGGCAGCTCGAGCTCGCAGCCTTTTAGGATCGCCAACTTCTGGTCGGTGGCTAGACCCGGCCACACGCTTTGTCTGCTTGACGGCCAATACACCGGTTCGGCTTCGATGATCAACCCGCCGGACAATATGAGCGGTACCTCTTCGGCTCCGATCACCGTGCGCGCGCTCAATGACGGCAAGGTGCGGATCAACGGGCAGGGTAGCCTGTACCCGGTACAACTCTTCAACAATAACTACTTCGTCATCGAAGGTATTAACGCGAGCAACAGCGTGGCCACGGTCGTAAGTATTTCGCGATCGCATAATAATATCATACGCCGGGTTGCCGCGTGGGATGCCGCCGACGGCAATCACAGTATATTTGGAATTCATAATGCCACTCATAATCTACTGGAGGACGTTGCCGGATGGGGTATCGCGCGCAAGATTTATGAGTCTTCGCAGGGAGGCAATAATACCACGATTCGGCGCTCCTGGGGGCGCTGGGAAGGCTCCCATGTGGTCGGCCCGAAAATGACCTACACACTCGCATACAACAACTACAACATGATCGTGGAGAACGCGCTCGGCACCTGGAGCGGCGAGCGCATGAAGCAGAGCTACACCCTGCTCGATTATTACGGCAAACCGTGGACCGGCAAAGGCGCCGGAACGTACACCAACTATGGCGTGGACCAACCCTACGGCGTCTTCGGCATCGACGGTTTCACCGGCTCGGATAAAAACGCCCGCTCCAAGCTCTTGGGCAGCCTCGCCTACTTGCGTGCCAGCGATCGCTTTCAAGCCGGGCAAGCCGTGTTCGTGACCAAGATTGATTCCATGGAGATTGGCCATACGGCAGTGTACATCGAGCCCGGCACCCACACGACGAAGCAACGTTTCGCGTTGTATAATCTACAGAGCTCCACGGGACGAAACCTCGTAGCAAGAAATCTTACCGGCATCGGCGGCAAAGATTCCTTTTACGGCACCGAATGGAAGAAAAGCGCCCTCGCCGAAGGCCCCTCGTTATCATCGGTCGCTAACGCCTTCACCAGCAACGGATCCGGCGCCAATCTCTGCTTCCGCTATAAGGACGGCGTCTTGTCGTCGCAGCCGCTCTGGCCTTGGCCGATGAATCAAAGAATCATGGAGGCTACCATCCAATCCGGCCGGGCAGCCGTCGACGTAACCGCAACCGTGGAAAGATTGCTCGGCCCGATCCCCACCGCGTGTAAAACGACGAGTACCGTAAGCGGCACAACTCCAGAGCCGACCGTGCCTAGCGCTCCGGTAAATCTAACGGTATCTCCGTAGTCCCCAGAACAAGGCCAGTGGCGCGGCTGCTTACGCCTCGCCACTGGCAAATCTTGAAACACTATTAAGGAGTTCAAAAGTAAGTAGTCATCAGGCAACCGAGGGGCGAGCCCTGGAGAACGCGGGCGCGAAGCGTACCGGTTGCGTTCCGGCCCGAGCCCCAAATGAGCACCCTTCGGGAGGATGGCGTTCAGAAGGGCTTGACCCGAAGCACGCCGCCTATGTCACATGTCTACATATCAATGAACGCATTAATAACTCGATAGATCCCAGGAAAGCAGATACCGAATGAGCTGATAGACCGGCAGCAACGGGTCTGAACTACGCCGCCCTGCCGACCGGATCTTCCAACCTCTTGACCAATCGTTGATAGGCCGGTCGCAACTCAGGATGATCGGACAGGCGGACCACGAGCCGGTTCTTGCCCGTTGCGGTTTTTGGAATTTCCGGCACCTCGACAATCTCAATTTCGTACTTCCCGACATGCTCCAAAATGTCAGCGCAGACCGCGTCAGCATCGCGCGACCGGTAGTTTTGTCCCGGTCGGAGGAGCAGAAAAGCATGGCCCGGACGATCCTGAACGATTTGAGCGGAATGAATGGATGGGCTGCGTTTAAACGCCGCCAGACGGCCGATCTTTTTTCCGTCGGCCGTAAGCAAATAGTCATCCGTGCGGCCTTCTAAATCGGTGACGATCGGCGACTGATTGCCGCAGGGGCAGTCTTGCTGTTCGGCCCACGCCGCGTAGTCACCAACCCGATAGCGAATCAGAGGCATCGCGTCGTTCATCAGGCCTGTAGCCACGACTTCACCGACTTCCCCGGGGCGGCACGGAGAACCATCTTCGCGTAGAATTTCCCAAATTCCAGCCGCGGGAATTGTATGCAGCCGCCCCTGTGGGCATTCCATTGCCATGCAAACGGCTTCACACTGGCCATAGCTGTCGTAACATTTGCACTCGAAAAATTTTTCGATGCTGCATCGCATTCCGGGTAACAGGGTATCACCACTCACGATGACGGCTCGCATCTTTACGGGAGAAATGCCGAGATCCAGCGCTGATTGCGCAAGCGCAGCGATGACCGAGCCGTATCCGGTTATCCATTCCGAACCATAACACCGCAGCGCTTTGACATAGTCGGCCACCGTTGCGTTGGAGATATGATAGCTGGACATGTAAAGCTGCCGCCAGCGACGATTGAAGCGCCAGTACGGCGGAGTTGTCTTGCTTCCGTGAACGACCGTACGTCCTCCAAACATGGCGCGCGGCACGTTTTGGCCAACGCCAGCGACATTTCTGATGGCAACCTCAACCAAAGCCCACCACTGGGGCAGCATTGTTTTGGGCCAGTAGATCCGGAGCGCTGTACCGCTGGTTCCGCTGGTCTTTTCCGCCCATAGAGACTTGGCAGGCACGTCCTCTGATATGAATTGGGTCTCGCTCTGCCGCAAGGATTGTTTTCCCACCCGCGGCAATTTCGAAAGAATAGAATTCGAGAGATCAGAGCGCCAGTCTATGCCTTGCCAGTGTTCGCGATAGTAAGGGACGCGCGTCGCGGCGATTTGTACGATGCGTCGAAGACGTTCGTCTTGCCACTCAGCGATCTGTGGCGCCATCAGGGTTTGCAGGCGTCTGAATTGCTCCGTCGAGGCTTCGTATCCCGGCCCGTAATAGAGTTGCTCCAGATGGCGCGCATAAAAGCTCAGCGCAAACTCCTGGACTGCAACCGGGAGGCGCCAGTAAAGCGCCATTTTCCAATCGTAGATCATGCCGCTGCGGTCGTCCGCGTGGCGTCGCGGAAGACCTCGAAGCCGACCGCTCGCACACCGCACTGCTCGAATACGTCCTTGAGCTCAGGCTGCGCAAAAAGCTTGTACTCACGAACTCGAGACTGAGTAAGACTGCCAAAAAGCTCGGGCTCTATTCGGGTGGCGGGATGAATTGCCAGTTCAATGGCCCCCTGCACGCGGCTCCATTGGACGCGGCCAAGGATTTCCCGCAGGGAACTCGTGGTGAGAACGTAGCCCGGTATATAAAGCCTGCCATCCGGCATGCGCATGCCCTTGCCCGTTGCCTGCCGCGACCATTGCGCGATCACCTGGCCTTTCGTCCAATAGGACGGATGGCGAAAGTGGTAACACAGTTCCGTGGTGCCGAAGGGTATGGTGAATCTCCGGTGCGAGCGCATGGCGCGAATTCCCAGCTCGCTCCCAATCCGTACAAACGCTTGAAACAAGCCCGGCGAAAGATGAACATCCTGATGCGTATTCCAGAATTGGGGTTCCATGCCGAGTTTGCAGAAGCGTTCGAACTGAGCCTGCAATTCGGCCCTTACTTCAGTTAGCCGAACTCCACCCGTTAACCAGCGATGACGCAAGCTGCGATGAAATTGGCGGCTGCCATCGACCAAAGTGGTAATTTTTCCGGGAGAAAGCACCGGTTTTCCCTGCGTCAAGTTCCAGTGGATTCCAATTGAGCATTCCGGAAAGCGGCCCTTGAGGAGCGCCGCGCCGGCGTACTCGGGCATGTTGGTCATCACGCACAGCGCGCGCATTGTGCCTGCAGCAAGGCATGCTTCCATCGCTTCATTGACAGACGCGCACATGCCGTAATCATCACCGGTTACGATCAATTGTCGATGGTGCATAAGCGCAATCCTTTCCTGTGCCCAGGAATAGCCGCTGAAGGTTTCGGAAGAAGTGGAAGAAATGCTGCAGGTTTCAGCTCACCACCCAGTTGGCACAGAGGCAGGATCTTTCATGGGATCGCTTTTTCTTGACGTCTCGAACTTTTCACGAAGCTTTTATAAACAAGCCGGTGGTTAGGATCCGACGACATGTCTATGGCTTTTGATCCCTCATCGTTCGCAGCTTCACGGCAAGTTCTCCAGGCTAGTGTTCCGGTAGATCAATAGGTCGTCGGGCTGCAGTGGGATGACTCGGGTGTAATCTCTTATGACCCAGCGCTTGGTAAAATTGGATAAGCGCGTCGATCTGACTCTCGCTATTCCACTCGCCGCGCACTGTACGTTGTCCAGCGCGTCCGAGGGATCGGCATCGCTCCGGGTTGCTTAGCATGAAACTGATGCGCTCCGAGAGTTGGGCCGCACTTGCCGGCGAAAACAGATAGCCGTTTTTTCCGTCGACCAGAAACTTCCTCGCCGGTGGCAGATCACTGGCGAGCACCGGGAGACCACATGCCCAATATTCAAACATCTTGCTAGGGATGTTTTTCATGAATTTCGGTATGGCTTGCAACGACACCAGGCCGATGCGGCCGGTCACGAGCCAATCAGAAACCTGATCATGGGGCAGCCGTCCGTGAAATGCGACCTGATCGCACAGACCCCGACGCTTGAGAGCAGCGTTCACGGCGGCTAGTCCTTCTTCTCCATCCGTGTAGCCGGCGAGGCGTACGGTGGGTTTGATCCCGCTTCGCGCCAAAATTTCCAGAGCGTCGAACAGCACAAAAACACCCGCTCGCTCGCTGAGGCCGCCGAGGTAGATCAAATCAACTTCTGCCTTTGATTGTGCCGCGGGCGGTCGCCCAAAAAGGGAAAGCGATGGAAAATTATAATACACCAAAATTTTTCCCGGCGTGATGGCCGCGAACTCTGCGGCGACGCCGGGGTCGGCGACGACGATGCCGTCGAGCCATCGACCCGCCACCCGGTTCGCCCAACGCATGCCCAAGCTCAGCGCCGGGCGTAACCAGGGCGGCAACCAGTACTTGTCGCGCATCATGCTGGGATAATCCTCGTGCACGTCGTAAACGACCGCACTGTCGGGCTTGAGCAGTTTTAGCGCCAACGCCATCGGAATGAATTCGGGATCGTGGAAATGATAGACCTGCGCGTGCTCGGCGACCGCGGCCCTCAGCGCGAGCACGGCGCGCAAAGGACGCGATGCCTTCGCTATAGCGTCATTCCACTCCGATGGCTGCAGGCAGGGTTCAGCGCCGAAACGGCCGGGCGCAATTTCAACAACTTCGATCCGTCTGGCCGCAAGACCGCGGCACATGCGATAGAAAATACGCGCGTCCTTGGCCGGATGTACGGTCGTGATATGGCAGATCCTCATGAGATCGTCCTACCTAGCGCGATTCAGTTCGGAATCTCGCAAGTAAACATCCTTAAGATCATCGCGCATCACCGCGCGGCGGTACCGGCCAGATTGGCACGCTTTTGGGCAATGACCGAATACCGGACTCATAGCCGGTAAGCGCGCCCAGTCGGCGAAGCGCCTCTGCCATTGTCGTTTGCATCAAATATCGGCTTAGGACCCGCGCCCGCCCGCTTGCACCGAGGCTCGATCGCAATTCCGGCGAATCCGCCAATTCGATCAGGGCTCGGGCGAGCTCACTCACATCGGCAGGCGGAACCAACTTGAGAACGCCGAGCCGATCATCAATCTCGAGCACCGGCGCGATCGCATACGCCACTGCCGGCAGCCCCGCTGCCATTGCCTCAAGGAGACTGTTGGGCATGCCTTCGCTATGGCTCGGAAAGGCGAAGATGTCGGCGGCATTGAGGTACTGCCAGACTGATTCTGGCGCGCACGCCGGCAGCACTTTAATAGAGAGTGAGAGTTGCGGCATACTTCGCAATAGCTTGCGCAACTCGGCGCTCTCATCGAAACCGTCATGAGCGCCGACGAGCACACAAACCAGATCGCGCCGTTGCCGGCGCGCCGCGTCGACAGCATCGATCAAATCGAAAACCCCTTTGGCTTTAACCATCCTGCCGACATAAAGGACCATGAGCTGATCCGGTTGCAGGCCCAAACTTGCGCGCACCGATCGGCGCATCTCCGACGACGGCGCCGGTGCCGCCTCCACCCCTCGAGGCAAAACGAAATGACACTGGGTTGAAAGAGCTTGCCGCGAACTTCCGCAGAGTGCGGCTGCACGCTCCAGCAACTCGGCGCTTTGATAAAACTTAAGATCCAAACGCTCCAGCGCCGCGCGCACGGCGCGTCCGTGGGCGGAGTCGGCCGGCACACGAACGTCGTTGCCGGTCGCCCAGCCCGCGGCAGGAATGCCGAAGCGCCGCGCCAAGCGCCACGCGACACCACCAGCAACAACCAGATTGAACGCCAGGATTGCGTCATAAGTTATGCTCTTGTGACGATCTGCCAAGCGGCGGACGCAGGCGAGATAAGCGCACCAATCTGGGCGCAGGGCACCGCCGGTGCCGGGCAGCTGGAAATAGGCCGGGCGGTAAATCATCACGCCGTCGCGAGTTTCATCTTCGATAATTTTGTTGTACGCGCGCCAGCGGCTATGGCAGACAGCCAGGGCGTGCGGTACGTACGGCCGCGGCGCGAGCACCTCGATGCAATGACCGAGTGCCTGAAGCGCACGCGCCGATCTCGCATTGAACGCGCCCGCCGAGGGATGGCCAGGGTGCGGATAGTTAGTTACAACGACTAGCAATTTCACAATAGAAACCTGATGGCGCGCCGCGCGCGCCGGAATCGACCGGTTAAAACTCGCGCCGCCGCACTTGCCCGACTAGGACCCGCTCGCCTAAGGCTCGGCCCGATGCCCGCAGGGGCTGGCGCACCGGCAAGCGTGCCGACTTGGTCGTCGGGATCGCCGCCGCAGCAGCGACGGCCAGGGCTAAAATGAGCCACTGCGGCTTGCGGCCGAGATAAGTGTGGGTAAGATTGGCGCTCAGTGTCATCATGAGCAGAGCGAACGGCAAATTGCCGAATTTGCCGCTGCGCGCCTTCCAGGCGCCGAGCGCACACAGCGCAATGCCGATCAAGAAAGGCACGGCGCCGAGCAGTCCCACTTCCATCAATAGGTGAAACAGTAGATTGTGTGCGTCCTTGGCACCCCAGATTTTTCCGACCCGGCGACCGAGTTCTTCCCAATACGCCACTGGTTGCCAGCCAAACAGTGGCCGTTCCGCAATCATGCGGAGCGAAGTCGGAATAATCACCTGGCGTCCGGCGAAGTCACCCGAAGTACTTTGTTCGAAGCGCGCCAGCACGGTTTGATGTTGAGAGGCCAAACCCAGCAACGAGACCCCGACAAAAACGCACAAAACGATGATGATCAAGCGGCGCCCGGACTGCCGATTGGGCAACAAGCACATCGCGAAGCCGATGAGGAAGGCGGCCACTCCGGTGCGCGATCCGGTGCGCACGGTAAGCGCCAGCAACGGCAGCACCAGGGCGATCAACAGGGCCTTACTCCAGGAGTAGCGCACTTGAATTTCCAGCGCCGTGCCGATCAGTATGACCGCGGCGAGCCCCAGGGTGTAAGCCAAGTAATTGGGGTTGAAATCGAGCGCCGTGATGCGCTCGCCGATCCGGCTCTCGAGGCTGGTAGAAAAGCCCGGTACCTGGAGCAGCGTACCGAGCGCCAGGACCACCGATGCAAATGCGAAGGCGAGCAGCGCCCGCCGGCTTAGCAGCTCGACCCGCAGTAGGCTGGAGGAAATCCAAAAAATCAGTAAGAGCTGGGTCAAGGTCAAGAGAACCGAGAAGAACTGGCTCAAATGAAAGCCATCGAGAAAGATCCCATTGGCCGCGAAAACCAGTAAATAAATCAGGAAGCACGCCAACGGAGCGGAACCCGGGGGGAACGGCCTCTTTCCCGAGACCGGGTTGTAGAAAAAGAAGTAGGCCACAATCAGTGGTAGTCCCGACAGTTTGGCTAATGAGAACGAAGTAAACGACAAGCTTACGGCCTCGAAGGGCAAGACACCGAAAAAGCCGATGAACGACCAGCGGACGATTTTCGGAACCTCGGCGTAATCCGAGCGCGGCACCGGCTGGGAATAAACGACCCTTCCCTGCCCGCGATGCAGGCGGTCAACGGCACTCAACATGACACCGCCTGCGGCACCACTACGGGAGCCGATTGATTGCGCAGGTGGGCGGCTTGATCAGAACGTTGTCGCCGATCGTGCTGCAGCCACGACTCCAGCACGAAAATATTCCACAACTCCGCGTCAGCGGCGCCGCGCGACGCCGAGGCGCGCAGCTCGGCGAGTGCGTTGCGGCCGTCGATCCAGCCTGCTTGCGCCAGAAGCGATTCGCCCAGGACTTGCTCGGCGCGCTCCAACCAGTGACTCGTGAGCCAGCGCTCTGCTGGAATTCTAAAGCCGCGTTTTCTGCGTGTCCCAATTCTAATGCCAAGATGGCGGCGCGCGAGCGCGCGCAGGATCGCCTTCAACTCACCGCGCCGCAGGCGGATATCGATGGGCAGGACACCGGCAAAATTCCAGAGATCTTGATCAAGAAACGGCGCGCGCGCTTCGATGCCGTGGTGCATGGTTGCGCCGTCGAGCTTCTTTAAATATTCGCCGACGAAACGGGAGCGGCGCTCGAATTTGAGCAAAGCTTCAACCATGCCGTTACTGCATTCCGAATCGATCTGGGTTTGCGGCACGAAGCCGTCAAACCACGGGCCGAGCAATCCCCTCTCCCGATAGGCCGCCAATCCGATCGAAGCTTTGAAATAAGCGTCCACGCCTCCGCTTGCGTAATCGAGCAGCGCCCCGGCGCGCCGCAGCAGCGCATGATGCGGCCGCCGGGAGCCCCAACGCTTCAAGGTCTCAGCCCAATCTTGCCGGATGTAATGAGACACCTTTTCCGCCAACCAGAGGTGTCGGTGGCGCGGATAGCCGAGAAACAGATCGTCGCCGCCGTCGCCGGTCAATACCACTTTGGCCGAGCTAGCGATTGCCCGTGAAATTTGCAGCATGCCGAGCGCCGAGCTGCTAGCAAACGGCTCGTCGAATGCGGCAAGAAGCTCGTCCACCTTGGGCATCTCGCAATCGCCGAGCTCGAGCACGCGATGATGAATCCCCAGCCGGCGCGCTGTGGTTTTGGCAGCCGCACTTTCGTCCCATGGTTCCCCCGGAAGACCGATGGTATACGCCGTAACATCGGCACCCAAATCGGCCAGAGCCCAGCAAATCAAACTGCTGTCGATGCCGCCGCTCAATAACGCCGCCACCGGCACGTCGGCATTAAGCCGAACCGAAACCGCCGTGCGCAAGAGCCGTTCCACTTCGGTCACCGCTTCAGCGAAACAGATGCGGCCCTCCGGTTGTGCCGCCGGTGGCTCCCAGTAGCGGCTTTGGCGAAAAGTGCCGTCGCTCCACTCGAGGATGGTCGCCGGGGCCAACTTTTGCACGGCTCGGTAAATGCACCGCTGCTCGCCGACAAATCCCCATCGCAAAACGTCGAGCAGCGCCTGCTCGTCGATTTCTCCAGTGTAACCGACGCGCTTGAGGGCGCGGACCGTCGATGCAAAGGCAATCTCGCCGCCGCGCACAGCAAAGACCAACGGTTTGACCCCCAAACGATCCCGCACCAGGTAGAGCTTGCGGGCGGCATTATCCCAAAGGCCGAAGGCGAACATGCCGCGGAGCCGCTGCACTAAAGGGCGGACACCCCAGGCGCGATACCCATGCAAAAGCACTTCGGTATCGCTATCGCTGCGAAAACGGCAGCCATGTTTTTCCAGTTCCGCGCGCAAAGACTTGAAGTTATAGATCGCGCCATTGAACACGACCCATACCGCACCGTCGAGAGTCGACATCGGCTGCGCTCCGGCATCGGTAAGATCGAAAATTGCCAGACGGCGATGTCCCAGCACGGCTCCGGGTAACTCCTTCACCCCGGCGGCATCGGGTCCGCGCCGTGCCATCGACCGTGTCATTTCTTCGATAGCGCGCCGCCCCGTAACGCCGGCCGCGCCGCCTAAGATTCCCGCTATTCCGCACATCGGCGAATTGTCTCCCCGAATAAAATCATCGGAATATTGAACAACAACGTACTGGCTTTGAACATTGGCAGTGCAGCGGTGCTGGCCGTGCTCAGCGCACTGGGCCAGGATTTCAACCTAGAGCTGACGAGCGCTGCAGATGATCCTTTCACAGCTTACGTTCGGCAACAGAATCGTGATTCGACGACGGAGCACTTATTAAGGAGTTCATAAGACAACAGGGTTTGTTGGACACGAAGGGACGACTCGTTCCAAGCCCAGGCAAAGCCTCTGGACGTCATCGGCCACCACCCGAGCCACGCCCCGAGTGCCTAATTTTGGGCGTGGGTGCGAAAGCGTCCTTTGAGTCCTGGTGCCTGCGCTTTCCACGACTC
>Ga0210114_1000094_pt1 | contig 20360 bp, 11 predicted proteins | sample MayberryNW_TuleA_FD_185524 | JGI IMG/M metagenome (GOLD analysis project Ga0210114, IMG submission 185524) | Wetland microbial communities from San Francisco Bay, California, USA, that impact long-term carbon sequestration - MayberryNW_TuleA_D2... | ecosystem: Environmental > Aquatic > Marine >...
TTAATTAAATTACTAAGGTTATTTGATGAAGAAAATAAAGAAAAAGAATCTCAGAAAATTAATAAAAAGTTTAGAAAGATACCAAGTAAAGACATATTAAATCCCTTTTACAATTAAAATTTATTTATTATAATTTTGAATCTGATTTAAATATATGAGAGTCTAGTTCTAATTTGTTTTTACTATAAAAGGAGAAAGAAAAATGAAATTAGATTTACCTCGATTTACTGAGAGATTTGGATCAATAAGTCTTCATGGTGTTCAACGTGTATTTGAGCTTGATTCTGGTTCAGATAAAGGAAAAAGAGTATCAGAAAATATTACAGGTGTCGGAAATGAACAAATTTCAGAGATAGAAAGTAAGATGGCGATAGTTATTCCTATAAAAAACGAAAGGTTGAAGCTTCTAGAAGGTGTTTTAAGTGGAATTCCTCATGATTGTATGACGATTATAGTCTCAAATAGCCCTCGGCAACCAGTTGATAGATATAAATTAGAAAAAGAGTCACTTCAACAATTTAATCGATTTGCTAATAAAAATGCCTTAATTATCCATCAGAGAGATGAAGGCCTAGCTGATACATTAAGAGAAGTTAATTACAATGATTTGATAGGTCCAGATCATCTCATTAGAAACGGCAAGGCAGAAGGAATGGTATTAGGAATGCTTCTTGGGAAAATGGCTGACAAAGAATATGTAGGTTTCATTGATGGAGATAATTATGTACCTGGTGCTGTCAATGAATATGTAAAAATTTTTGCATCCGGAATTGCTATGTCTGATACACCTTATAAGATGATAAGAGTTTCTTGGATCTACAAGCCCAAGATATCTGAAAGTGGAATTTATTTTTCAAAATGGGGAAGAGTTTCTGAAATTACTAATCACTATTTAAACTCACTTATTTCATATTACACTGGGTTCGAAACCGAAGTTATGCGAACGGGAAATTCAGGTGAACATTGTATGTCTCTCAAACTTGCAGAACTACTTAATTTTTCTTCAGGATTTTCAGTAGAAACTTATGAAATTGTGAATTTACTTGAACAATTCGGTGGAATTTTACCTACAGAAAATCAGGATGCAATGGACAAAGGTGTAGAGGTAATGCAAGTTGAAACCAGAAATCCACACTTTCATGAGGACAAAGGAGAAGCACATTTGAAGGAGATGATTAATGGATCACTAGGATGTATTTACCATAGTAGTATATGTCACCCAAAGTTACAAGAAAAGATACTCGAAGAACTAAAAAATAAATCAACGTTAGATAATAATGAAGCTCCACCAATATTAGAAAAAATAAATCCGTTTAAAGAAGTGAATATAAAAACATTTGATAAAAAATTACATGACAAAGCAACTACTTTAATACATTGGAATTAAACTAATTGTGCAAAATTCATTTAAAACCAAATAGAGAAATAATAATAATAAAAAAATAGGAATTTTCGATACTATTCTTTGTCAATAAATTCATCAGGACTTGGGGGTTCTGGGTTCAGTCCCTTTCTTTTGCGTACATCAGCGATAAGTGGTCTTATAACTGATTGAGGGACTGCTTGCCAACTCTTAAAGTATGTACTCCACATTGCTTTACCTGCTGTTCCACCACGCATAATCTCTGATAAATCAAAAGTTTCAGAAGCTGGAACTTCACCTTGCATAATGGCTATAACACCCTTTTGGTCAACGTTTAATAATTTACCTCGTTTTCCTGATAAAATTCCTGCTACGATACCTATTTGTTCTTGAGGACATTTTACTTCGATTCCCAGTATAGGTTCCAAAAGTACTGGATCTGCGATCAACATAGAACCCAACATAGATCTTCTAGTTGCAGGCATCAATTGTGCTAACCCTCTATGAGCAGGGTCTTCGTGTGGTACAAAATGGTTAAGAACAAATTTTACACCTCTTAGAGTCTCATGTGCCAGGGCTCCTGAATGCACGACATCATCAAATCCTGATTTGATAGAGTCCATTGATTCTTGAATAAATTGAACACCTTTAGTTTCATCAATCAACATGTTTCCTAATGGATCAATAGCACTAACATTTCTCGCTTCATCCGCATTCCACCCCTTTTCTCTAAGGATTTTAGCTAATTCCTTTTTATCCATATCTTCCTTTATGTGTCCAGTTTTAATCATCTCAATAATATCTTCCCTAAGTGGTTCCACTCTCATGAATATCTTATTATGCCTATTAGGAGATTTACTCATGATAGGTCCACCCTTGGAACGAATTGTCTCTCTATAATTTATTAAAGGTTGCGATGTAGTTATAGATAGACCTGCTTCCTGTAACAGTGAAGTAGCGATCTCAAGATGTAATACTCCCATTCCAGCCATTAATGTTTCCCCACTTTCTTCATTTATTTTGATAATAAGATTTGGATCTTCAACTGTTATTTTACGAAGAGCTTCTACAAGTTTCGGTAGATCTTTTGGATGTTTTGTTTCTACAGCAATTGTTACTACCGGTTCAGAAACATATTTAATAGATTCAAAAGCAACAATATTTTTAACACTTGAAATTGTTTCACCGGCGACTGCATAATCTAAACCTAAAAGAGCTGGAATATTACCAGCAGGTATAACACTAACAACTTCTCTAGTATTTCCCATATAGATATTTACCGATTGAACTTTTCCAGGCCGTTTGGCATCAATCAAATATACCTCATCACCATCCTTAATCGTACCTGAAAATAACCGTCCTGTAGCTATTCTACCAGCTTGGGGGTCCACATTGATTGTAGTGACCATCATTACTGCAGGACCTTTTTCATCACAATTTATTAATGATTTTCCAATATCAGAATTTAGATCCCCTGGCCATATTTTTGGGATTCTATATTTTTGAGCAATATAAGGAGGAGGATGATGTTGAACAACCATACCGAGAACAGCTTCATGTAGAGGTGCTTTCTCAGAAAGTGATTTGATTCTAGACGGATCATCAGAAGTATATGCATCATAAACATCTTTAAAACTAAACCCCTTTTTTTGGGCTACTTTGAAATTAAATCCCCATCTATCTTTAGCAGATCCAAAGGCTACATTATTGGCCTGGATGCTTACCTTCCATTTCTCCTTCAATTCTGGTTCTGCATAAATATCTACTAATTTATTGAACTCTGCTATTATATTTGAAAGCCATTTTTGCATTGCAGGAGGATCTAGGCGTAATTCTTTTACCAATCGATCTATTTTATTTATATAAAGAACAGGTCTAACTCTTTCCTCTAGAGCTTGTCTTGTTACTGTTTCTGTCTGAGTCATAATGCCTTCTACTGAATCAGAAACAACTACTACTCCATCAATAGCACGTAAGGCTCTTGTGACTCTACCAGTAAAATCAATGTGCCCTGGTGTATCGATCATATTTATAACATATTCCTTTCCTTCGTGCTCATAAAATAGTGTCACATTCGCTCCTCTGATAGTCATCTGTCTATTTTGTTCGAGTTTCATTGAATCAAGAGCTAGTGCTTGTCCTGCTACGGAAGGTGAAATAATTCCTGATGCAGCTAAAAGACTATCACTCATGGTAGTTTTACCGTGATCAACATGAGCAATAACACCAAAATTACGAATTTGATCTTTAGTATCAATAATTCTAATAATATCTTGAGTTGATTTGAATTTAGGCATAGACAAAAAAAAATTAAATGGGTTATTAAACGTTCCTTGATACGAAAATATTTAATACTCACGAATTCAAACGGCGAACTCACTAATATTTTATATTTTTAAAATGAAGAACACATTATTATACAAAAATTAAAAATGGTATAAATATTGACATAATAAATCTTCTCTACAAATATTTTTTCAATTTTCAAATACTGTAACTTTTTTCCATGATATATAGCTAAAGAATTTTGATTTTTGTTAAAAAATAACAGAAACAATTTCTATTATATTAATACAAACTAAGATGAATATAGTGTTTAAACACTCTGAAAATAATATACTTAATTATTTAGAAATCTGAAAAACTCTAATCAAAAAGATGGATACCTACCTTTTTTTGGTTTATTTTTTGTTTTTTCGTTATCAATAACTTTAGAAAAATTGATGAAACATACAATACTCAAAGTTTAACTAACAATAAATAATTTTTATTGTTATTGTTATTATATTATTCTGATCTCTAACAGCTTATTTTACAAGTATGACAGCAAGGTTCATAGATTTAATTTGATTGATATTTTACGATTGCTGTTATTGAAAATGAATCATTTAGAAAAACTTAGAACTTTTTGAGAATAATAAAAAAGATCTAGCGATAAAAAGTTTAATTGATTTTCTATTAAGGTATAATTGAACATACATATATTACGTTAAATAATTAAAAATGGTTCAATGAATATTACTGACAAGTCAAGAAAATCAATGGAAAGTCTTGGCTTGACAAGCTATGAAATTAAAGTATATCTATCATTATTAGAGCATGGTTCTATGACAGCAGCAGATATAAGCAAAACTTCAGGTGTTCCGTACTCAAAAATTTATGAAGTATTGAATAGTTTGGAAAATAAAATATGGCTTGAATCAGATAGTTCGAGGCCACAAACATTTTTTCCGAAATCTCCTTCTACTGCATTAGATGCAATAAGACTCCAAAAAGAAAATGAAATTAAAAGTAATGAGGAAATCATTAGAAATGAACTAATGCCTATTTATGAAAAAAGCGGAGTAAAAGAAAAACCAGAAATATGGGTAGTAAGAGGTTTTTACAATATTGCAGGTAAAGTCAGCGAGATCATTCAGAATAGCCAAAAAGAATTGTTAATAGCATTACCACAAATAGCACAAGAAATAGCTAAACCATTACAACCACTATTACGAACTTTACATGACAAAGGTATTAGAATTGAAGTTCTTGTTTCAGAAGGAACAAGTACAGAAATTATAAAAACTATTTCAAGAATTGCAAATGTAAGAATTAAAGATGATATGTTTGGGGGAGGAGTTATTGGTGATAGCACTCAAGTTTTAATCTTATTAGGAGAAGAAGGAAATCGGAAGGGTGAACCCATTGCAATCTGGGCAGACCATCCAGGACTAGCAGGATACGCAAAAGATTATTTTAACTATTTGTGGAACGACGCTAGAAATAACCACTGATATTAAAATAGTCATATTAACTGAAGAGTGATAATATCTATTATATTATCTAGAATGTTCTATATTTTTACAAGCCTCAATTATTCCATCCATTTTCCTTAACTTTGCAGTCTAAAAGAATACACTTTTGCGATAAAATATATGTTAAAACAATAAATCAGATAACTTTTTATCTAATATAACTCACTGCATTTTGGCAAACAATGACGAACCTAGCCCTACTGAATATAAAAATGAAGAAGATCTTGAGTTTGGAGTTTGTCATTAAACTTTATTGTTTGATGATAGAAAATAAATTAATCATTAATTTATATGAATTATTATGTGTCTCGATCTCCTTTAATAAATTGCAGAAATTTTTCTTTTGCTTGATTATACGACATTTGAATTGGAGGGTGTTTAAAACAATAAGCGGAAACGCTTTCTAATGCTCCTGATAATCCTCTATCAAGTCCTATTTTGGTAGCACGTATGGCATCGATCATAATTCCAGCACTATTATATGCGTCCGCCACTCTGAGTTTCACATCTAGTTCTATTGGAATATTTCCAAATTTTTTACCACGAATATTAATATAACAAACTTTATCATTTTTTAGCGATTCTACAAAATCTGATGGACCTATCCTCATAGGAATAGAATATGGCAACATTGCTTCGATTGCACTGGTTTTACTTATCCTTTTATCTTCTAATCTATCCTCATCTAACATATTATAAAAATCCATGTCACCACCGATATTCAGTTGGTACGTTTCATCCACTTTAACACCTCTGTCAATAAATAATTTTACTAAAGTTTTATGTACAACTGTGGCTCCAATTTGACTCATCACATCGTCTCCTGCACACAAAATGTTTTTCTCTCTAAATGACTGTTGCCATTGAGGTTCAGATGCAATAAAAACTGGAATTGCATTAATGAATGAAACTCCTGCTACCAAACACTGCTCTGCGTAGAACTTTGTTGCTAAGCGACTTCCAACTGGTAAATAATTCAAAAGGATATCTGTTTGGGAATCTTTCAATATTTCAGATATATTAGATGTAGGATGATTTGATAGATTTATCTTTTCTGAGAGATGTCTTCCTACTCCATCTAAAACGTTTCCTTTATTTACCTTAACATCTAAATTGTTAACATTTGTAATTTTTATAGCATTATTTGGGTGAGAAAAAATTGCATCGGATAGATCTAATCCAACTTTTGAATCTGAAACATCAAAAGCTGCTACAAATTCAATATCTATAGGAGTATAACCATCCAAATCATATGCAGTCAGACCAATAGAATCCTTCTCATTTATTGACTTGTAATAATGGATTCCCTGAACTAGCGCAGAAGCACAATTTCCTACTCCGGCGATTGCAACCCTGATTTTTTTTGTCATTGCTTTTTAATAGTTTACTTTTTCATTTATTTATATACTTTTAACATCACTATGAATTGAATGATTTAGCAAATTTATCAAACAAGAGGAGACTGAAGATAAAAATGAAATAATAATATTGAAACTGAATCATTTTGTATAAATTCTTTTGGAATATATGATTGAGGGAAATATAATTTATAATCAATATTATTTTCCAAAAGTTGAAATCCACAATTTGATGCAATTTTTATTATTTCTTTTTCCTTATCGCTATTTTTATTTATATTAGTAAGAATTTGAAATGTACCATGTAATTTAAGTGGTATAGATACTTCTTTAAATAATAACAATAATTCTGACTCCTGTTCATAATGATTGTTTAAATTATTAAAATTATATAGTATTAATAAAATATTATCAATAGATTTATTTTGAAGATTTGGTAGAAGTTTTTTTGCATCACCCCAAAAACAAGATACATTTTGTTGCTTTAAATTGGCAAATTTGTCTTTAATAAGGAGTACAGCATCTTCATCAGTACTAATACCTATAAAGTATTCATCTTTATGTTCTATGGCAATATGGTACAAAATATCACCAGTTTTCACACCAATTTGTAAGTTAATTTTAGAATAGGAAGTTTGGGCACTTTCTATTGTCCTATTTATTTGAGTTGATGGATTTCCCTCGTGATAAAACTGATAAACCAAATTCCATCTTTGCTTGAAAACTCTAGAAAAATTACGGTGATTTAATAATTCTTGAAATAACTCTATTTTCATAATTTCAGAGAAAAACTGATCAGTTCTAGAAACGGCCTCAAATTGTGGAAGATCTAATTCTTCATATAGACTTGTTACTCTGTACCATGCACTAATAGGATCAGATCCCATATATGTTACGGATAAATCTGCTAAAGATAATACTTCAGATAATAATATGTATTTTTCAGATGATCCAATTAAATTAGAAATTTTATCAATTAATTCTTGATAGTTTCTTTGAGCATACAGTTTTTTTGTAAATGGATAATCTGTTCTCCAGATCAATGCTTCAATTATCAAACTTTGTTGTGGTTTGGACTTCACAAACTCATGATGAGTAGTAACATAATCAACTGGTGGCAATAAATGATAATGATATTGACGGAAATAATTTTTGAACTCTATAACATTCATACTAAAATATGCATCTATAATTCTAATATTCAAAAGTTCTCTGATGGTATTTTCAACCTTTGGGCCTTCATACCGATATAATCCTATGCTGGTTTTATAATTATATTGATAAGGATCATAATCATGTAATAAGCTTGTTACAATCAAATATTCATATTCTTCTTCTGAAAAAAAATATCCATGTAACTCCTCAGGTAACATCTGCAAGCTAACATATGCTACCTCAAGACTATGGTGAAGGTTATGATATCTCTTAGAACCATCACCTAACCCTAATTTTTCATATTCATTTTTAAGAAATTGTAAAAGAATATTAATTTTTTCTATACTTTTTGATCGGATGTTCTTAAGTCTTGCAAGAATTAGTAATGATTCAATTAATTCATCATTACTTAAATAAGCTAAATTAATATTAGTTTCTTCAATAATATGTTTCTTTTGTGAGGATATATATTTAGCTGTTTTAGTAAAAAACTCTTTGTAAATAATTTGAATCGGTAAACTCTTTATTAAGTAAATTGGTAAGGAACTAAATTTCCAGGAATATTTAATTCGTTGTCTTTCATGCTCTGTGATGTCATTTGATGCTAAACCAAGTTGTTTATTAATAGCATTTATTAACAAACCAAAATCAGAATCATTTAAATTTAGTTCACTTCTAGAGAAATTACTCATTTCAGTATTCATTACCAACCATTGTGGAATGCAAACAGTATAACGATATTTTTTTTTAAACTTACTGTTAGTTTTTAAATTTTCTCTTAAGGTTGTTGCTACATTTCGTCTTCCAGAAAAAAAAGGAAGATCATTGTCTTTAACAACTTTAAGAATAATATCTTTATCTTTAATTCGTAATCTAAGCATAATATGCCAATATTTTCCTTTATCTAACCAGTCAGGAACCACTGTTTCCCTGTCCCAAAAATCTGTAGGTCCCAACGGAACAAAACCTTGTTCATATTTTTTTGTGATAGGATTAAAAGTCGAATAGTCATAATCTCCAATAACTGGGTCTAATTTTTTACACAAATCTCTAACTAATAAAATATTATCTCTCGTTTTTGTAAATTCTCTATATGCCATCATACCCCAAATGCTTCCTAACGAACTAAAAAGAACAAAGAATACATCTAAATTATTTATTGGTGTATCAGTAAAATAGTGGGGAGCTAGTGGAATTCCAAACCAACCTGTAGAGAGAATACCTGTGAAAGCAAGTGTAATAAATAATGAACGAACTAAATCATAATAATACAGACTAAATGATTTTTTATAAGCGTCTATTTGATTAGATGTAGTAAAAGGCGTGATAATATTAAAAAAATAAGATAATTTCATATTAACCTTTTTCCAATCAAAGATATTCTTTATGTATTCTTAATATATATAGAAGTTTATAAAACAATTCTTTAACTTTTATTTGAGTCTAATATAATTGCAGTAGGATTAAAATTTTAGGTTATTAAAAGACTTACATCCTTCTCATTGAGCTTAAAAGTTAGGTTTTTTATTTTACTTTTATAAAAAATTAATTTGCGTCCTTTATTATTAATAGTAATTTTCTCTATTGATATTATACCTATATCTTCTAGCTTTTTTATTCTTTTATAAATAGAACTTAATGGAAGAGATGTTTCTTCGTGAATTTGATAAACTGTTTTGGAACTTTCCATAACTGATAAAATAATTTTATATGTATCATTTTCGATGATATTACTTAAAAAGGAAATAGTTTCATTTTTATCTATATTCCAACTATTCTTGATTTCAGTCAAGCTATACATATTAGGCTAAACTAATTAGGTCAGACTAACTTATAAATGTAGCCTTACTAATATAGTATTAACTATTCTTTTAAATCAGACATAGACTTGCGAGATGACTGGATAAGTCTCTTTCTTCGTGGCTGAATAACAAGAATATATGTTGAACCGACAAGATAGACGGACAGCAGAATTAGTTGAGCAATAATAGTTTCGAGAGTAGGGTGTATACCAGTCATAGTTGCTAGATTTATATCTAGCCTTGGGATTATTCCGAATAAATGAGTCGTTGTTATATATCCAACTTCTTGAAATTCACGAATAGCATTTCCCAAAAATGTTATTGACATATAGGCTCCTATTCCCATAGTTAAACCAAATAGAACTCTTAATGGTAGTTTCTTGCCCAGTTTTCTGACTATAAATGCTACTCCTATTATCACTGAAAGACCTATAATCATCCCCAATATAACAAAAAGTTCCATGTGTTTAGCGTAAGACAACATTGCTTGATAAAACAAGACAGTTTCGAATCCTTCTCTATATACTGTAAAAAATGATAGTAATACAAATACCATCACACTCCCAGTAGTTGTTGCTTTCCAAACCTTTGACTTTACAAATTCTATCCATTTTTTTGTTTCTATTTTGTTAAGAACCCAAAAACTGACCCAGAATAATACAGCTACAGCAGAAATTCCAGCTATAGCTTCAATTAGTTCTCTACTTGCGCCAGACAGCTCAATAAAGAATTCAGCGACTATCCATGTTGCTGTAGTTGCCCCCGCAGCGAGAATTATACCATAATACACATGTTTTTTGAAGCGATCATTTCTTGAGGCTTCTAAATATGTAATTATTGCCCCTACAATCAATGCAGATTCCAATCCTTCTCTAAATATAATTGAAAAAGAAGATGAAAAAGCAATACCTGGTGCTATTGTACCAATTCCTGAAACTAATCTTTCCGATTCATCTAATCCTTGTTGAATTTCCCCAATCTTTTTTAGAATATTTTCATACTCGGATCTTTGTTCTATCATGTTTCTGAGTTCAGCAAATTTAATTTCCATATCTAAAGTAAAATCTGGATCGATCGGTCTAAGGGGAATTTCTATATTCTCATAACTATCCAGATAGGCTGAACGTGTAACAACTAATGCTTCATCATATTTAGTATCTTTGTATAAATTTAATACTATTTGAAGATTTGATCTAATTCGATCTATATCATCTCTAACACCTTGTTTTTGAGGGTCCGTAGATTCACCCATTTGTTTTTGTTCTCCTTGAAATGATCCGAAACCTTTACTGAGTTCTTCAACATCAGCAAGATTACTATATTCTTTAGAATGTATATTGTTTGAACCATCATTACTCTCATTTGCTAATGATTGGTCATTTTCCAAGGTTAGTTTAGCATTATCCAATTTAGATTTTATTTGAGAAACAAATGGTTCAATGACTTCTAATTTTTCATTATTTTTGATAAGTTTTCTAAGATTCTCTCGCATGGCTAGTTCTATATCAACCATCAGATCTGGATCGTTTTTCTCAATTGGAGCTTCAAGATATTCGTAGTTATCCAAATATGCGGTTATTGCACTTTTATCTGCCTGTCTATAATCATTGTTTTCTTTGATTTCAACAACTACATTATCCAATAACGTATTAATTTTTGAAAAGTAGTTCTCATATTCCTCAGGGAGATTTGTAGTACGGTTTTCATTATTTAATAATTGAGTCAAATAATTTTGAAGAGAACTAATAGATAGAGTTAATGAGTTAAAAATTGTTTTATCCAAATTTTGTTCTATTTTTGAATACATTAACATTATTTCATTATTTTCAGAATCTCTTAAACCATTTGACTGGATTTTATTAATTTGATATTTTGATCGTTCAAGTAATCCCTTTATACTATCAAATTCAAGATTTTTTTGTCCTGTTACTAGAGATGAATTATGAATACTTACTAATTGAGAAGCATCGTCTAATAATTGGATCGAGCTTTGTATTAGAAAATTCTTATCTTTGAGAGTGTCATTTCCTATTATCTTATTACTTATCGCAGAAGTCGTATTTTTTATTTCAGCTATTGTTTGTTTAATTTCGTTGAGAGGTCCATTTTTATTATCTTTAATAAGTATAGGCAAATCAGTCAAAAGTCTCTCTAACTTGGAAGACAATTCAGGAGATACTCTTTGCAAATCGTTTTTTATGTTAGGAAAAAGAGTGGTATGAGGAATATAAGCCTGTGAAAATGCTTTATCTAAGTTGTCAGACTCAACATTTTCTTCACTAAGATCTAACTGAGTATTGATTCTTTCAAGATTAATATATATTATAAATTTATTTTTAAGGTCTATCAGAGAATTTCGCTCATCACTAACAGAATCACTTTGTGAATATCCATTATTGAGTGATGTAAATATAATTATAAGAAAAATTAATAAAGAAAAAATATAATAAAAATGGATATTACTTATTTTCGAATTTATTTTATTTTTTCTAACTATATTCTCTAAAAATTTCAAACGTATTAGGTTCTCCTAACTATTTAGCTATATTTAAATATATATATAATTTCTATAAAATAGAACATCTTTAAAATCACTTAACCACTAATGATAAATCGGTATTATATATATATTTTATTGTTTCTATAATACTATTCAACAAATATTGTAATTATTCTCATAAAAGATTATTCTAGATTTTATTTGTTACTTTTGAATATGCTATAAATATCATCATTTATCCATAATAGTTTATTTATAGGTTATGTTAAAATTAACATTGACTTAGTAATCGATAGAACTACTTTTTTCATCGTTTGTAAAAATTAAAAATATCTTTTTCTTTAACTATTACTATATTTATGCAATCAATTAATAATAGATATGAGGATTTCCTTATATGATTTTTAGTTGTTATAAAAAGTTCCTGAATTATTATTCATTTAAGGCATGAAGAATTGCTAGAACTCAATCACTTAGCAATAGATGAAAATAAAACATTGAATCAGGTAAAAGAGAACAACCTAACTGAATACTAAAAAAAACGTGACAAAAAACTAAAGATAATTATTCTATGTAATTCTAAGATTATTTCGTTAATTCAAAATGATCTATTATTCCATCATTATCATTTGAATGAAAATCTCCCACTATAGTCTTTCCATTATTTTTTAGGTCCAGATTAAGAAATCCATACACATCATCATCATCCTGTTGTATTACGAAGTAATCTTCAGAATCTTTGATCTCGGTTAATTCATCACCTGCTGTTGTTCCGACTGTTAAGAATATTATGCTATTTTGGATTCTTATTTATGCTCAGATTGTTATCTAGTACTATTAGTCGATCCTCATCATCATCGTTAAAAGTAATTGGATATATTCTTTCAAATATTGGTGATGACTTGAAATGATTATCTCTACTCCATATTTCTCAAATGAAACCAAAATGTGTCTCTTAATTCCTTTGCTTATATTAAATCTAGAGCAATTGAATAATATGGTTTATGCTGATGAACTATAATTCAATTCATTCTGGATTTAGTTGATGTTTTCTCTAAATCATTTTTAATAAATTTATATTGTTCACTTCATCAAAATAATGTTCTGTTGATAAACTAATAAAATGAATGTTTATGAGTTCGTGTTAATAATAAGGTTTTAATAGATTAAGGTATGCGATAATGTGTTTATATATTTAGAAAATTCGGCATCATGATTTCCAATTACAATCTTCATATTATCTTTTATATGGAAAGTTATTTTACTCCAACATTTGATATATTTTACATCTTTATCATGATCCCAGCCGTAATCATCAATTCAGGATTAATCGAAATTATATTTTCAATAGTATATTCAGTTTCATCATTGCAATAATAATCCCCAGCAACAACTATGTTGATATCTTCATTAGGAAGGATGAGATCGTATATTTCATAAAATACTATTGAATTATTAACATTTAATGAAAAAAATAAATCAATAATGAGAGATTGACAACCTACTAATAATTTAATTTAAAAAAAACTAGCAACAACAGAAATAATAATGTTATTCTTACATATTATTAGATTACTATCTTTTATTATTCTAATTAAATCAAGGTTTGATTCTCAAAAATGAGAATAAAATAATACCTATTATTTAGTTAATATTACTTAACTATTTATTATTTTCTATCATTTTCTCTCTATACTCACCAGTTGTTTTCCATGTACTGACATGATTTATTCTGAGTGTATATGTCTTATGACTTAATACGTTTTATAATATCCATTATAATTTTTGTATAGTATATTTTTTGGAGGATGTATGTAAACATATTATAGAAGTAAGAAATCTTTTGATAGAAAAATAAGTTAACATAATTTAGAATCATATTTACACTTCTGCATTATATCAGGTCACATTCATCATAATAGGTTTCTTCTGAAGCTTTACTAAGTTATTTTTAGAGGTATTTTCTCCTTTCTTATATATGTTAAAAATATTTTATAAATAGGGAGACCTTGTTTACCTTTCGTGATAAAGTAATGTATGTTTTATTTTTTCAGTAAGTTCAATTTCAATATTGGATATTAAAATATTGGATTATCAGATTTTTCTTGTTGTTCATGTGATGTATAATAATAATTATTATTATCATCAATATAATTATTATTTTGTTCATTATTTTCTTCAGAATACATTTTCTTTCCTGTGGTATCTTTAGAAATAACGAATTTGTCTAAAGTAGCAACATCATCAGTATCATAAAATTTCCCTATTAGTGTATGACCATTGTTTATTAAATCGAAGTTTAAAAATCCAAATTTTCCTTCTTGGATAACATAATAAGGAAGATAATGAGCAATTTTATGTAATTCATCTCCAGCAGTACCTGCTGTTATAAAGACTATACCATCATTGTATGTAAATCCATTATTATTATTCTGATCCTCTACAATTGGATAAACTGGATTGTCGGTGTTATATGAAAGAGAAAGAGATCTTTGGTAGTATTGTGTATGTCCAGATAAGACTAGATCTATACCAAATTTTTCAAATAAATGATGAAATACTTTTTTCAAGTCCTCAGATTTTTTTTCATCAAAGCTAGCTGAAGTATACATAGGTGTATGAAGGAATACAATTCTCCATAAGATGGAAGAATCATGTAATGATTTTTCCAAATCATTTTTTATATATTTATATTGTTTGCTTCCAGGTTCAAATGGATGTTCCGACGATACAGCTATAAAATGAATATTGTGAAACTTAAAAGAGTAATATGGTAGGGATAAATTGTAATGTTCTAATAATTGAGAATAAGAGCTGTGGTAATCTAAATCATGATTACCTATAGCAATTTTAAGAATCTTGTCAATAGGTTTTGATATATCAAACCAGCATCTAGGAGAGACATTTTTAAATGTATAATCTCCAAGACCTAAGACAAGTTCAGGTTCTAAATTTGTAATTTTTGTTATTGTTCTTTGTGTTTCTTTATTACAGTTCCAGTCGCCAGCAGCTATAAAATTAATATCTTTTGAATCTTCAGGTAATGTACTTGTTACATTTCTAGACTTATCTTCAGTAGTTATCAAATTATCTTGATCAATTGTGTTATTTACCTCTAACTGTTCATGAACTTTAGTAGATTTTTCTCCATAATCTTCCGGATCATAATAATCTTCAGGAAATATTCCAAAAAAATCATCAGCGGCTGATACAACACTTGGAAATTGAAATATACTAAAGATCAATAAGAATAATAACGAAAATAAAGGAAAAATAAAATATCGATCGTATATAACAATCATTGTTTGATCAGGTTGCATCTATTACCTATATAATATTTGTAATAAATCACTCTATAAAATATTACTAAAAAATTTTTCTAACTTTCTTCTCTTATCTACTGCTGTTCATTACCAATCCAAATAATTTATTGAAATAAGAAATAATTTAACTTTGTTAAGGAAAATTTAATAAAAAATAAGAAAATTTATCTGATTTTATCCCTAACATTAACATAGTCTAATCAGTAGTATTAAAATTAAAATTATAATTTCTCTATTCTGAATTCTTATCAATATGTTTGTAATATTTTCTCCAAACAATTGATAGTGTTTTAAAAAATCATGGAGGAAAAATAATTAATTCCTAAATTGGAGAACATTTAACTGGTTTACAAAAATGACATTCTAGAATTAGGATTTCCTATTCAAAAGAGAGGCAATTATCTAATGTTTCTCAAAAATTTCAAAAACCTGTTCAAATCTATCGGTATTGATACAATACTTACTTCTTTATTACCTTAATGATATTGAATCTTGGTGTGGCATATTTTAGAATTAAAATAAGCACATTCAATTTATAGTTCAATAATAGGAAAATATATTAATGTTTCTTATTATAGAACATATATATGAAGAAGAAAAAATTCCTAGCTGCTATTGTCCAAATGAAATCTTCAATTAACAAGCATGATAATTTAAAAGAGTCATTAAAATATATCAAAGTGGCAACAGATAGACAAGCAGATTATATTTTTTTCCCAGAGTTTCAAATGGCTTTTTCCCCAAACACTCAAACAGGAGATGAACTTTACAATACTGCTGAATCGTTAACAAATAGTAAATTTCTCAAGAGATTATGTGAGTATTCTAAAACATATAGGATAGGAATAGTAGGTACATTCTTTGAAAAAAATGCTTCTAAAACAGCTAACAAGGTTTTTGATACAGCGTTTAGTACTGATAAAGATGGAAATATCATTTCAGTTTATAGAAAATTACATCTTTATGATGCTTTTGGTTTTAAAGAATCTTTAAAATTTAGCAAAGGAAATAAAATTCCAAAACCAATTACAACTACAATAGGTAAAATGGGTTTAATGATCTGTTATGATATAAGATTTCCAGAACTCTCTAGAATCCTTACAGTAAATGGTTCAGACATAATAGCAATACCCTCAGGATGGGTTCATGGTATAATGAAGGAAGAACATTGGATTACCATGCTTAAAGCAAGAGCAATCGAAAATGGTGTATATATAATAGCACCAAATCAGGTTGGTAACATATTTTGTGGAAGAAGTATGATAGTAGATCCTTTGGGATCCGTTCTTACGGATTTGGGCGATAAGAGAGGAGTAGAAATTGTTGAGATTCATAGAGAAAGAATAGATGAAGTAAGGAAGACATTACCACTGTTAAAGAATCGAAGAACCGATATTTATAATATTAATACTTAATTAACTTTGCAGGGCAATTAATATTTATACAAAAGTTTTTACTGTATTTTTTAGTTGGATAAAATACATTTAATATTTGCCAATTGCATTCTTTGCAGATTTTATTTGTATTCTTTATCGAACCTTGTTGTGGAATTGGAGCAGAAGCGGTACAACCTTCAGAAAAATAATTTGAGCATGAAATAAACCTTTTTTTAGTTTTTTTAGATCGGATGATTTGAAACTTTCCTTTTTGACAAACAGGACACGTACCTACCAATATCAAATTCTTGCTTCTTGTCGGTTGTTGTTCAATATACAAAATAGGATCAATTTTTTGAATATGATACATAGAATCAATTAGATCAGTGATTATATTATTGAGTATAACTATTCGATCTGTGACTCCTCTTTCTATATCTGCTAAATATAGTTCTAAGGTTCTGGTTAAATCGGGAGAAATTATTTTTGGGAGGTATTTTTCCATAAAATCGATTAGAAATATACCGAGATCATTTGATTTAATTTGATTGTTATTATATACAGTAATATAATTTCTATGTATTAGTATTTCTATAATATTACCTCTTGTCGATTTAGTTCCTATCTCTTCTTGTTCCATTTGTGATAACAAAGATGAATAATTGAAATAGATAGGAGCTTCAGTAAATTTTGAATCTTTAATAATGGCTATATTTATTAATGTATCCCCTATTTTAAGGGCTGAATAGTCAACCGTGCTATCACTATAATTAAAAAATGAACTATAAAACTCAATCCATCCTTTTGAAAGTATGTTTTTTCCTTCTAAATCAAATAAAAAATTATTATTTACTAGAATATCTATTTTAGTTTTTTTAAAAATAGCAGTTTCACCGAATGTGGCAAAAAATCTTTTTACTATAAGATCATAAACTTTTGATTCAGCAGAGTTTAGATTTATAGGTGTTATTCCGGTCGGATAGATAGCCGGATGAGCAGGATCATTTTTTGTACCATTATTTGGATAAAGCTTATTCTGATTGAATAACATAGTAACATATTTTTTGTATAAACTTGAAATTTTTTCTAAATCATTTAATATTTTTCTATAATTTATCCCAACTGGAAAGACTTGACTATTGGTTCTTGGATAAGAAATAAGTGCTTTTAGGTAAAGGTTCTCAGCAATCGAAAGAGTATAGTTTGGTGAATACTTAAATAATCTAAATGACTCCTTTTGAAGATCTCCTATGTTAAATGGGTGTAACGGTTTTAGATATTCTTTGTAGGTATTAATTTTATTTACAATACCATTTTTACCAGTACACTGATCTATAATAAAGTTTACGGTTTTTATTGTGTCTATTTGTTTTTTTTCAAAGAAAAAAATAAAAACTTGCTTATCTTTTCTAAAATGAGCTTTTATACTCCAAAAAGGTATTGGTATAAAGTAGTTAATTTTAAGATCTCTATCCACTATAAACTTTAGAGTAGGCGTTTGAACTCTTCCAACGGTTAGATAAGAATATCTATGTTTTATTTTTATGACACTAGAAACAGCCATGGAAAAATTTATTCCATAGATATAATCTAATAAATGTCTAAACATTCCTGCATAGGCCATGCCTCTATTCGCTCTTTCTAATGCAAAAAAAGATTTGTTTATATCGTCACAAGTTAAAGTAGACAATTTTGCTCTATGAGAATTAGCATAGGCTTTACTACATACTAATTCTAATATATTATATCCAATCAATTCACCTTCTTGATCATAATCACACGCATGAATAAAATTATCAGCATCTTTCGCAAATTGGCCTATTAATTCTATGAGGTTTTTTGAATTTTTATTTTGTGGTTTGGAGATAGGCGACCAATATAAATCAAAAATAGGAAATATTTTCCCTCTCTTCTTATTATCAGTTAAACCATACAGATGCCCTTTGGTTGATAAAATTACATAACGTGTGTTATCCTTAGTAATTACATCAAAAACCATATTACCTTTTATTTTTGTTTTTTTAATCTCCGATATTCCTAGAGCTAGAGCAATTCTATTAGCTACACTTGGTTTTTCACATATTACAAGAGAATATTTTTTATCTTTTGGATTGAAATTTAAATTAGGGATTTTTACATCTTTCATTTACCTATATTTAATTTTTATAATGAAAATCATGATTTAAAATACAACAAGTAAAGAATCCTATTTTAAAAGGACTTAAAATAAAGTACATAGCAGAAAAGATATAAACAATATTTAATCCACTCAAATTATGCGTATAACAATTTCAGCAATAAAAGCAGATATTGGAGCAATTGGTGGACATACCAGACCTAGCGATGAATTACTTGATGTTGTTAAAAACTTTATTGAAAAAAAAGGAACCGAACTCATCATAGATCAGTACATTGGATATAGTGGAGATGATATTCACATTATCATGACCCATAAATTTGGCACAGATAACGAAAAAATTCATAAATTAGCATGGGATGCGTTTAGTGAAGGAACAAAAACAGCTAAAAATCAAGGGTTGTATGGCGCTGGACAAGATTTGTTAAAAGATTCTTTTTCTGGAAATGTTAGAGGTATGGGACCTGGAGTTGCAGAAATAGAAATGGAAGAACGGCCAAGTGAAGTCTTTTGTATTTTTGCAGCTGATAAGACAGAACCTGGTGCCTTTAATTTTCCATTTTGGAGAATGTTTATCGATGCGGGAAGTAATACAGGACTTTTAATAAATGAAAAACTAGCAGCTGGAGTAACCTTTAAGATCATGGATGTTATGACGGGGAATATTGCAGATTTAAAAATGTGGGAGGATAAACCAGAGTTGGAAGCTGCTTTAATGTTTCCTGGCAGATATGTGGTTCATTCGGTATATTCCTCAGAAGGAGATCAGATTCTTTCTGCATCAACTGATAGACTACACAATATAGCTGGTACATATGTTGGTAAGGATGATCCAATAGCAATAGTTAGAACACAAAAGGACTTTCCAGCAACAGAAGAGGTTGGTAGTGCTTTTAATAATCCACATTACGTTTCAGGTAATACAAGAGGAAGTCATCACTTGCCTTTAATGCCAGTAAAACTTAATTCATCAGCTAGTTTAAATTATTCCATACCTATTGTAGAATGCCTAGTATTTAGCATGCATGAAGGCAGACTAACTGGTCCCCTTGATGGATTCGGAACAGTCGATTGGGACTTGCAGAGGACATGGGCATCCGAAAGAGCAATGATTATGAGAAATCAAGGATTCATTCATCCAGCAACTTTAGTACCTGATGAACTAGAATATAATAAAGGATATGAAGCAAGGATGGATAAATTAAATCAGAAATTTACATCAAATATTAACAATAAAGAAACAGAAAAATCATTAGAAGGGAATAAGAAAAACTAAACTTTAGTCTAAAAAAGAAATACCAAATTGAAAGGACCTATTATAATTAACTGTAAGAATTACCTAGAAGTAGCTGGAGAGAAAATCATACGACTGTCAGAAATTGCAGAGAATATTTCAAATAGATATAATGTAGAAATTATGTTAGCACCTCCACATAATTCTTTATTTTACTTATCGCAACTCGTTAAACTTCCGCTTATTTGTCAACATATAGATGATAATAAAATAGGGGCTACTACTGGGTTTATTATTCCTGAATTAGCTAAATCC
>Ga0210114_1000096_pt1 | contig 20210 bp, 19 predicted proteins | sample MayberryNW_TuleA_FD_185524 | JGI IMG/M metagenome (GOLD analysis project Ga0210114, IMG submission 185524) | Wetland microbial communities from San Francisco Bay, California, USA, that impact long-term carbon sequestration - MayberryNW_TuleA_D2... | ecosystem: Environmental > Aquatic > Marine >...
CATGATAGGACTTCAAAAGACAAAATGAAGTGTCTTATTGGCAATTGTACTTGTAAGGCATTTAAACCAGATAAAAAATATTACAGGTCAAGTAAAAAATGATCTTTTTATTTTCTAAAAACCTGCTGTATCTCCGTAGGTTTTATATAAAATGATTTGCATTCACACAACTTCTGCTTTTGCAAATCTTTCTCCGATACTGGTGATTCTTATCTTCACATTCTGCCCAACTTTTCCTCCAACAACAAAGATTACAAATCCTTGGATTCTGGCAATTCCATCTCCCTTATTACTTATTTCTGATATTTCCACTTCGTATTCTTTTCCCATTTCAACTGGTTTTGGACTTGAGCCAAATGTCCTTCTATTGTCTCCGCCTCTACCATATCCTCTTCCACTATAATTCATTAATAACAAAACATATGATTCTCGTTCCCTAATATGAACTCTATTTACAATGAAACAAGTTTTGTGCAATATTCGTATTCTTGCAAATGTTCTGTTAATTTGACCAAATCGGTTTAAGATGTGGTCATGCTATTTATCTATAGTCATTGAATTTAGAATACAAGATACACAGTTAAGAAATGTATAATTATACTTGCCTAAGGTTAAGCAATACCATCAAAGCTTTAACAACCTTTAGAAATGAAAAAGAGATCATAGGAAAATTGAGAGCGGTTTGTATCGCCTCACACCATTGAAAAAAGAAGAATCTCTTAAGAGATATATTTATTGTTCATCATTATTGGTTGTGTTTTGGTTTAATATGAAGCCATTCAATAAGAATGTCCTTTGAATATAAGGGGAAAAATCGTTAATGCGGAAAATTTTTTCATGTCCCTTCTATCAAACTATCGACAAGATATTTTAGATGCGGGCGTTGACACATTGTATTATTGAGCATGTAATTTGATTGAATTCAATAATTGTTTATTATTTCATATTGCATAAAAGTTTGATGAAATGAGTCAGTCAATATCTCAATGATAGAAACGAGAATTTTGATGAATCCTATCATTATATTCAGAATGAATGTATTCTATTGTATAAACGTGTTAGAATATAACTTTTTAATATATAATGATACCAAAAAGATTAAAAATGATGACTTAGAAAGCGAAAATTAACTTTAAATTGACAAAAAATATTATAAATATACTGATTAGATATATATATCAAGGTTATTACATAGGTAAGGTTTTACTTCAAAAAAACTACATAATGATTTGTCCAAGCGCTGAGTAAAGGACAAGAGGAAATTCAAAAAAGAGTAAATTATATCTTTAGTTTAAAATCAGACTGCATTAATATCGTTATACAGGACGAATCCATATTTGTATACACTTATTTAGTCAGAAGAAAGAAACAAAGATCTGTTGTAGCGGTTACAGGATGTCCCACAAGAACAATTGTTTTTAGTAGTCTATTAATATATAGGAAACAGTTATTTCGACAATATAATAAATTTAACAGCAAGAGTTTTTCGACTACCTGAAATGGGTACCCATAGAAAGATTTTGTAATTTGTACCTTTTGTAAATAGAACAAACAACTTTCTTTAACCACTGGAAAGTTTCTTGATACAAAAAACATTCTCTCAAAAATGGAATATTTTCCAGTAGGATAAGAAGAATTATTTGTTGCAGAAGATGCTCAAAGCAAGTAAAATCCAAAAACTTCCTTGTTTTTATCATTCTACGTTTGATGATCTGAAAGACGCTAATTGTGTTACCACAGAACTACAAGATTCGAACTGGATTTTGCAAAATATGTGGTAAAATATATGAATTAGTGTTTTTAAATATGTGGAATACATTCTATAATTAATTTTCAAAATATAATAAAATTTATCTTAGATCGTTAAATTATAATGTTCTTCTATCTCTCCCTCCATGATGCTTGGGAGCATTTCTTTCAATTTTTCAAAATTAACCAGAAATTTATTTCCGCTTTCAGTAATAGTATAATATCTTTTCTCGCCGTTTAAAACCTCGTTAATTAAACCACATTTTAATAAAAATTGAATATATAGCTTACATTGATCGTTACTAAGCATAGCTTTGTACATAATTTTTGTTCGAGTTTCCATCTTTATGCATGATGATAATATAGCTGCAATAACCTCGTATCGGCTGCGGTTTTTCATCCTTAACTTATAAAGTTTATAATTAATATAACAGATGTGATACTATTAAATAGAACAATATCTTCATTAAATATTAAAAATAAAGTTACTTTTATAACTATTATTCTTTTTGCATAAAAGAAATAAATTATACAAATGACTTTATGATTTCTTAAAAAAATTTCCTTGTAAATTTACATTACATTGTAAAATCAATTCAAGATAATAAAGTTTGAAGTCAAAATGTTCTGTAAGGGAATAATTTAATGTAATGATAAAATGATAAATTCAAAATATTTTATACTCTATTGTCCATATTTTCCGTTATACCATGATATAAATTTCTCTAAAGTTAATCTTCTATGCGAAAACATGTTTTTTTTGTTTATAATGTATAATCTGCCCAATGACATATTTGATTTTTCGGGAATAAAAATAGGATCAAATCCCCATCCTCCCCTACAAAGTCGTATAGAGATTTTTCCACATATTTGCCCAGAAAAAAGTTCTATTTCAGTTCCATCATTATACACAAAAATGGATCTAAAAAAAGCAGATCGATCAGATTCTCCCTTCATTAGTTTCATGATTCCTCTATTTCCTATTGTAGCAAAACTATATGACGAATATTGGCCAGGAAAGCCGTTTAAAGATTTAATAAACAGTCCGTCATCTTCTATTATTATTGGCTGTTTAACCATATCATAAGCATATCTAGCTTTTTCTAAAGCAATCATTTCGATATCATCAGATTGTATTTCTATAATATGATACTTATAAAATCGCAATTTTGTCGATTTTAATCTTTTTTTTAAAATTGATTCAACTTCCAAAAATTTATTTGAATTACTTGTAACAAAAAACAATGAATTAATCATATTCTATCTATAAATATTATAAATAAAAATATTTTCAAATGGTATTTAATATATGCAGATTAACATAAATTCGTAAATCTTTATTATGTAAAAAATAACGATTCCAAGAACATAATACATATTGCATTAAACAAATTGTAAACCAACCTATGTTAGGTAACATGATACTATTAATTTCTGATTTTCTAGTAATTCTAATTTTAACTATTTTATCTAACTTATTCTTGCGTATCTTCCTCTTTTCTCTATTTCACTGACTACTCGTAATATTTTTTTCATATTGTTATTTGTATTGTTGGAATATCCTGTTATGAAATTCTGATATGCCTGATCGAATATTTCTATATGTGCACTACTCAAAATCTCTTTAATTAATCGAAAGTCAACCGCTCTATCTTCAATCCTCTCAGAAAAAAAAGATAATCCAAAATCTATAATTACAAGATCGTTACCAGATCTTATAAAATTTGAAGTAGTTAAATCACCGTGTACAATGTTATTATTATGTAATAAGGATGTATATTTTCCCATATCTAAAGCCAATTGACTTGACATTATATCCTTGACATTACATCCATCTATGTATTCCATTATTATTTCAGCTTTTAGTGGATCCAAAAATAACAATGATGGTGTTTTTATATCCACGTTCTTAACTGCACTTAACATATTGGCTTCATGTAATGTTCTTTTTTTCCTTATATTTTCGTCAAGATATTTGTTCCTATATTGCTTTGGATTTCTCATTTTTGAAATCGCCTTTCTTCCGTACCATGCTATTAAAAAAATATCGGCTTCTGCTCCTTTCTTAATGAGTTTTCGATGCAATGATAATATATGCATATTCTATATAATAAAAACGTGAGTTCTGTAAAACCTAGAAAAGGAGAGAAATTACTTCTTCAAGAAGACTGTGCTGAAGACAGGCTAAAAAACGGAATACTTACGCTTACAAATCATCGAATTATTTTTGAAAAAACTGAAGGTACCCTTGCAACCCTTTCAAAACAAACGGGCGAATTACTTTTAGATTTACCTCTCGATCAAATCGCTGATTGCAGGGCTGAAGGATTCATCATAAAAAAGGTAGTAATTACCACCTTAAAAAATGAGATATATAAATTTGGAGTTTTCAGTAATTCTAAATGGACAAAAGAGATTGAAAAAGTTAAATCTAGTAAACTATATTAGAAAATTATAAAACTGTTTTTTAGTTTATTGTGTATATTTCTAGGTTCTCCAATTAACGTCGACTGAATCCAATCTCCACGATTGGTTAACAAAAGATTTTTTGATATCTGTTTTTTTTCCTGTAGTCTGATACTCGCATAAACCTATCCATGCAATTTGTGATCCATTATCACCTGAGTAAATTAAAGGACATGATCTTAATTCTGCTTTCTGCCTTTCAGACGACTGTTCCAACATATCATATAGACGTTTATTTGCCGAGACACCTCCTACTATTAACACTTGTTTTTTTCCTGTAAAAGATAATGCTCTTTCAACTACTTCTGTTAACATAGCAAAGGCAGTTTCTTGCAAGGAAAAACATACATCAAATTCATTTTTACCTTCAGTAATAAGGCATTTCGTAGAAGTCAATAGGCCCGAAAAAGACACATCATTTCCTTTAACTGAATACGGTAATTGAATGTATTCTCCTGATGAATGCGATGCTAATTCCTCTATTTTGTTTCCACATGGAGAAGAAAGCCCCATGTGTCTGCCAAATTGATCTAATAATTGTCCAATTGTTATATCTAGTGTTTCTCCGAAAATTCTCCATCGCTTATTTGAGAATGCTAAAATCATTGTATGGCCTCCAGAAACCAATAACACTAGAGGATCTTTGCATTCAGTTAACATCATTCCTAATTCAATATGTCCTAAAGCATGGTTGACTGGAATTAATGGTTTATTATAAAAAGATGAAAGAGTTCTTGCTACAACCGCTCCTACTCTTAGGCACGGTCCCAATCCCGGACCGGCAGAATATGAAATGATATCTAGTTCTTTAGGAGTAACTTTTGCTTCTTTCAAACAATTTCTCAAGATTTCTGGTGCCTTGTTCATGTGATGTCTTGAGGCTTCTCTCGGATGAATGCCCGAGCCGGATGGTGCTTTATATGTACCTCTTTCCTCAGAAAGAATCTCGCCTTTTTTTTGTGGTTCCTTAAATTTTATTACCGAACAACCAAAAGTGTGAGCAGTACTTTCTATTCCTAAACCTAGTTTTTCACCTGAATCATTAAAAATCATTTTCATTACCCCCTTGACGTCGATGAAACTATTTTAATTACATCGTTATCCTCCAGTTTATAATCTGCTGCTATTCTTTGTTTATTTCTAACATCAATTGCAAACATAAACCCTTTTGCCAAATCAGCATGTATCGATTGAGCAAGATCCTTTGCAGTGGCACCTTTAGGCATTAGTAACGCATGTGGAAGTACGTTTCCATTTTTGTCTGATAATTTAACATCATCTTCTACGGGGTAAACAATAATCATCTTCATGAGATCAAAACATATAGTATTGATGGCATTCTGGACTCCGGTAGACCCATTCTCCATCAATATTGATTTAATCATCAATATCGCCTTTTGTTGTTGTTCATTGAGGTCTTTTTTCTTTATTTGAAAATCCTTATCGCCTGGTAAATAATACCACAGTCCCTTTTTCATCCCTCTTCTTAAAGCTAATTCTGCTTCCGAAGCACATGGAATTACTATTCTGTCTATTTCTTTTTTAATCTTCATTATATTTTTCATAGAAGATTTTATGTCCATTTTGTTGGCAACAATAAGTAAAGGTTTAGATTTCATTCTAACTATTCTTACAAAAGATAGTAATTCATCTTCTGTCCACAAATCAGTATTCTTGTTCTTTAAATTCAACTCCATCAGGGATTCTACAATATTATCCATTTTTATAGACAAACCCGACAATTTTTTTGTCAGTATCTGTTCAATTTTCATTTTTTGCCTAATCATATCCTTTGCAATATTATTCCATTCTCTGCTAACTATAGAAAATAGCCAGCGATCAAATTCTTCTTCTACAAATTTTATATCGTACAGGGGGTCTCCCTTGGATATATCTATTATATGTCCCTCGGGGTCGGTCGATCCAGAAGCATCTACAACATGAACTAATGCATCGGCCTGTCTTGCATCATCTAGAAACTTATTGCCAAGTCCTTTTCCTAAATGAGCTCCGGGAACTAAACCAGCTACATCTATTAATTTCACTGGAACAAATCTATTCCCATCAACACATATTGAGTGGATCGGATTATCTTGAACACCAAATTCTCTACAAACGCATTTTTTTCTTACATAACTAATCCCTATATTTGGTTGAATCGTGGTAAAAGGATAATTTGCTGACGTAACAGCTTGATCTGTTAAAGCATTAAAAAAAGTTGATTTGCCAACATTCGCTTTCCCAATAATTCCAATTAACATATTCTAATTTACTTATATAACATTAAACCATTTTTTTATTTTGCTAAATTCTCTATTATAATTATTTCGTAACATTGCTGATAGTTTCGTTATATTATTTTTATGAATATTAGTTCTATTTTAGGACTCGATAACTTTTATATCTTTTCTAACAATCAAAAAACAGATCTTTGGCAGGATTAATTGCAGTTTATAACTACAACGGAAATAAATGTTCTGATACGACCATATTTTACCTTATACGTGGTATGAGGATGCTTCAACATAGAGGAAAAGCTTATTGGAAATTGATGATTGGTGACGATGTCATCGAAAACCAAGGTTCTATACCAACTGACGATGTTTTATTAGCTTCCATTAAAAAGAAGAAGTTATCTGGATTCTGTGCAGTAGGATATCTTTCAAAAAGATCGCCTCTTTTTCCCAGTATGAATTTACTCGATATTTCTATTGATGGTTTTCTTGTAGATACAGAAAAGTTATATCTTCATCCACACATCGGATCCGCAAAAAAACTCGATCCATTGTATCAAATCTTCTATATTTTTATGAAATTAATTACCGAAAAAAAAAATAGCGAACAAGCAGCTGAGTTTATAGATAGACATCTCAGAGGAAATATTATTATTAAAAAGAAGAATGAAATATTTATTTTTCGAAATAGTACTGGATTTAAACCTCTTATTATGGCCACAGATGATCACATTGTAGTTATTTCATCCGAGAATTCATTAAGGATATGTTTTCCATATTTAAATTATGTAAATATAAAACCCGGACAATTAATAAAGTTAAATTTAAAAAATCATGTTCAGGATTTAGTTACGCTTAAAGACCACAAAATGTTACTAGATCCTTTTGAATTTATACGAGAATCTCATGTAACTTCCATGTTTAACAATAAAAGTATTTATTCAATAAGAAAAAATATCGGAAAAGTACAAGCTGATCGTTTGCCCGTAGAGATGGATCTAGATAGCATTTATGCAGAACCAGACTATACTAGACCTATGGCATTGGGAATGGGATTAAGCTTACAGAACAAATTTTCAAAATTTGAAATATCTGAAGGGGTAATAAAAGACAGGTATGATGACTCTGATCATATGATAGATTTTTCTGAACAAGTAAGTAAAAATAAACTTTTAACAACAGGAAAGTCATTAAAATTTATAATAGAAAATTTAACTAAAAATAGAAAAATTGCCACAATTCAAGGAACCATACAAACAGGTAGTACAGCTAGAGAAACTATTTACTATCTCAAGAAAAATGGAGTAAAACAAGTGAATGTGATAGTATGCTATGTTCCCACTATTGACGGAAGACAAGTTGGTTTGTATACTCATAATAGGGATTTTCTTGCCAACAAATATGTAGGTAAAATATCGAATTTAGATCAGCTCAATTTTTTTGTTTCTCGGGAGATTGGTTGTGAAAAAATATTCTATAATTCTCCTTCCTTACTCTCTAAAGGAATTGGCATTCCTGAAAGTAACTTGTGGTTTCCAGAATGGATCAGATTTTTAGAATATGAAAAATAAAAAAATAATACTTGACTTTGATATTCGCAGAATAGAAGGAAAAAACCCAACAAAATCAGAAAAAGTTCTTTCTAATATCAAGTACATTCATGAGTATTATATAGAGGAAATAATATTAAGTCAGTATGTAGAGAATTATGACACAAAATTGGGAAATTACTATTTATTTATACTATATGTTAAGACAAATAAAGGGATTGTATTGATGAAGTATGATGAAGGATATAGAGGTGTTAATTCGTTTGAATCTACAATAGAATTTATTAAAAAGTATACAGGCGTTTCCTCACTTTTAAACCGAGCAATTATAGAATTGGAATTTTCTTAACTAATTTGTACTAGAAACAAATAACTGTTCTTATTTCGTCTAGGGAGTGAATTCTTCTAGGCCAATTAAAATTTTTATTCCATGGTTGATCAAACAATATCCCTTTTTTTGGAAATTTAATATCTACTAAATTATTTGGATAATCATCTATCAAAAAATTGAATGGATATACACTTTTCGGAATTTCATCAGGCACAAATAATAAGTCGTCATATACTATATTATTATACTTCAGCCACTCATATACAAATGGAATTGTATCCTTTTCTCTTTTAGTTATTATCGAAATTCTATTTTCCTTATTCAAATCCCTTATAATTTTTTCTATATTTTTATTTGTAGGGGGTATTTTCTTCCATCTATTTTTCCATACCATTGAAAATAAAATATTACATTCAATTTCATTTATGGGTAAAATGTTGTGAATATCCCAAACAGTAATATCATTTTTGATGATGTTGGAACCACGAATTCTATTATATTCCTCAATCCAAATAATCATTACATCGGCTAAAACTGAATCTAAATCGATCGCGATTGTCTTCAACTATGTGTAATATTTTTGATCCCATATGTAAAAGTAATCAATGTATTAAAGATTTCATTATGCTATTCGAACAAATATTTATAAAAGACATTTTACTCTATCAACCTAGTTTTAAAGTATAAATTACTTTGACTATCCTTAATGCTATAATGAGTTGTTCTGATGAACATGTTTATCATGAAAATGAAAATAATTTTATCCATATTACTTCGAGTTTAGAAGCAAGACTCAGAAAAGCTAAATATGGCATTTTCAATCATTCGGCTGTAGAATTATGTCATTGGACGAAAAAATCTTTTTATAATGATGGTAATTGTTATAAACATAAATTTTATGGAATTTCAACCCATCAATGTATGGAAATGACTCCAACTGCAATGAACTGCGAAAATCGATGCGTGTATTGTTGGAGACCCACTGAATTTTATGATACTTTATTAATGCCAGAAGAATTAGTTGATGAACCCGATGCTATTGTGACTCAATTATTGAAAGAAAGAGAACGATTAATTGTTGGTTTCTACGGAAATTCAAAATCAGACAAAAAGAAACTAGATGAATCTTTGTTTCCATCGCATTACGCAATATCTCTTTCCGGAGAGCCTACAATGTATCCTAAACTACCAGGTTTGATCAAATATCTGAAATCGTTAGAAAATACTAAATCCATCTTTCTTGTTACTAATGGCCAAGAACCTGAAATGATAAAGAAATTAATAAAAGAAGATGCACTTCCAACGCAATTATATCTCTCTACTAATGCTTCAAATAAGAAAATCTTTTATAAAATTAATAGACCAAAATATAAAGATGCGTGGGATAGATGGTTAAACACTCTTAAAATTATTTCTGAGATCAGTACAAGAACAGTATTACGAATGACACTTATTAGAGGGTACAACGATAATTTGGAAGATGTGTCTGATTTTGCTGAATTAATTAATATTGGTAATCCCAACTTTATAGAATTAAAATCTTATATGCATATCGGAATGTCTACCCAAAGATTGGAACAAAAACATATGCTTGAGATGAAAGAAATAAGAAATTTTGGTGAAATTTTGGTAAAAACACTTAATGAATATAAATTAATGGATGAAAGTGAAATTTCTAGAATTGTTGTTTTACAGAATTATTCTAGGTATAGTGATCGATGGATCAAAGAATATTTTCAGGATAATAAAAGCTGCCCGTAAATTCTGGATACATTTTTTATATAAAACAACTAGATCTTTAAGTCTCTCTAAAGGTTCAAAAATTTAATGTTCTTTTATGTTAAGGTCAGAATCATCGTTTTTTAGTCCATGTTTTTTAATAAATTTCAATAATTCAAAATGATCGTCAACCTGAAAATATCTCTTCATATTTTCTAAAGTCAAGTCATCATAAAAATTTCTCTTTCTTCGTTCTATCATAATAATAATAATAATAATATACATTCATGATACTTAAATTTTTTTTTCTATTAAATACTATAAATAAATTCTATTTTTTCAATTCTATTTTTTCTTTTATAACAATCTTCTTTCTATGAATTTTTTATTAATTTCTGATTTAATTAATTGTCAAGTATGAGTAATTTAGCACATATACTCGAATCACGAAAGAAATTCTTCAGATGTAAATAATATAGTTGCAACTAGTTTAGAATATATAATATAGTGATTTATCCGAAAAATATTATTTATAATGAAAAAATCAAATAAATTAACTTAAATTTTTCTCGTTTTCATTTCTTTTAAAAATAAGAGCAAAAACAAATAAAATTGCTGAAATAAGAAAGTATCTTAATATACGAGTCAATTTTAAAAAATTAAATTATATCTCGAAATTCGTCAAATTATATCTTTCATTAACTATAAACGATAACCTGTCTGCAGTCAACCAGACTAAATGACCTAATTAGAGCTCAACGTCTACAGGATATTCTTTACCTGACTTTGGTAGTTTAATCGTAAATTCATCAACTTGGAACGCATTTTCTAAGGGTAATTTTCGTTACTCTCGTCTACTTTTCTTCAATATCATAAAAAATAGACAGATAAAGGAGAATATCTGCAAAACAAAAAATATTAAAATTCGATCATTTGTGATACTATATCGGTTGAAATAAATTAGTACAGAAAACATTATGCGGATAGGTCTAAAACTCGCTAGTTGGGAAAAAGTCCCGCCTGATAGTGCAATTTATATAAATGGAACAGATATAAAAAAGATATTTGTTTCTGTAGACATAAATCAATCTGACATCTATCTAGCAAAGAATCTTAAATATGATTGCGTTTTAACACATCATCCAATAGGACTATCTCTACTTCAATTTCATCATGTATTTGATAGACATGTGAAATATATGGTTGATAATGGAATAAAGAGAAAAAATGCCATTTCATTAGTCAAAAAACTAAAAGAAAAAGTAGAATTACGATCACATTCGGCTATTTATGACGATATTGTGAGTACGTCAAAACTTCTTAAAATGCCATTATTGAATATTCATCAGCCTCTTGATGAATATATGCGAAAAGTTATTCTAAGGGAAATTGAAATATCAAAATTGGTGTCGGTTTCTCATTTAGTGAATGTAATTGGAGCAATCCCAGAATTCAAGAATTCATTAACGCGTATAACCGTATGTAATGGAAAACCTGCAAATAATTTGGGAAAATGGGTTTTAGTTGTTGCAGCTGGTTCAAACAAGGTTTTGATATTGCTAAATCATATTTCGAAAATGGAATATCTACAGTCATTTACTTACATATTGATTATAATGAGTTGACTAAATTACGACAAGCAAACGAGAATTGGAATTTAGTTGTTCTTGGTCATCTAGCTGGTGATTCTATCGGAATGAATGCTATTTGCAATGAGTTAGAAAAACTAGGACTATCTGTAATTAAACGTGGAATAATTGATTCGTGAATTAACTTGACAATTCCGATGATATTATAATCTAAGTATATTTAACTAAACTGAAGATTAATTAATACAACCTAATATCAATGAATGCGTGGCCTTCGTAGTATAGCCTGGTTAGTATAGGCGGCTGTGGTCTTTTCTACAAAAGATAGAAACCGCTTGAGGAGGGTTCAAATCCCTCCGAAGGCCTTTTTCTTTCATTATTTGCAATCAAATATACCTACGTATTATTTATTATTAATAACCAAAATAAATTTTAAATATTGTAAGAAACTACATATATCTCCTTCTGCCAGAAGTTTGTGTATTTAATATTGCGCAAAAGATATTTTATCCAAAAATTGGACTATTTTACCAAATTTTGTAGAGGGACTATGATTTGTCAGTAGAAAAGAAAGTTGTGAAAGTAACCAACCACATTTATCAGCCTAAACATGAAATTCTTTCTAAAGAAGAGGCTGAACAAGTATTGAAAAAGTTTAATGTCAGAACAAATCAGCTTCCGTATATTATGTCAAATGATAAGGGCTTAGAAGACCTGGACGTACGCCCAGGTGATATATTACGAATAACTAGGAAAAGTCCTACTGCAGGTGAAAGTGTATATTACAGGTATGTGGTGGAAGGTTAGAGATGGTCAATATAATGAATACGTCTGTTGATATGTGGCCAATAATAAACGATATATTAAGACGTGAAGGAATAGCTAGACAACACCTTAATTCCTATAATGAATTTATGGAATCTGGACTTCAAAGTATTATTGATGAAGTAAATGAAGTAGAGATAGAAACAGCTGAATTTCCTTATAAACTGAAACTTGGTAAAATAAAATTACAACGTCCTAGAATTATGGAACTGGATGGTTCGATCACTCATGTTGCCCCCGTCGAGGCAAGACTAAGAAATTTGACTTATGCCTCTCCAATTATGCTTGAATGTAGTATAGTGGAGGATGGAAGAATAATTGAATCCAGATTTATTCACATCGGAGATATGCCTGTAATGGTAAAATCCAATGTCTGTATCCTCCATAATTTGCCAGAATCCAAATTGATTGAATTAGGGGAAGATCCGCGAGATCCAGGAGGTTATTTTGTGATTAATGGTTCTGAAAGAGTAATTGTCGGTCTTGAGGATTTATCTTACAACAAAATAATTGTAGATGCAGAAGAAACCGCAGGTACTCTTAACTATAAGGCAAAGGTATATTCCTCAATTGTAGGTTATCGTGCAAAACTGGAACTTATAATGAAACCAGACGGTTCCATAGTTGCTAAAATACCCGGGTCTCCTGTGGATATTCCATTAATTACCTTGATAAGGGCATTAGGTCTTGAGTCTGATCGGGACATAGCTAATTCTGTCTCCTTTAACGAACGTGTTCAGGACGAATTGGAACCGTCGTTTGAAAAAGTCGGAGAGATTCCTTCAAGTAGAGAATCTATAATATATATTAGTAAGAGAATAGCTCCGGGAATGCTGGAGGAATTTCAGATAAAACGTGCAGAAACATTATTGGATTGGGGGCTACTTCCACATTTAGGTAAAAATCCAGAAAACCGTGGGGAAAAAGCTCTATTTTTAGGCGAAGCGGCTTCTAAATTAATAGAATTAAAACTAGGTTGGATTGATAATGATGATAAGGACCATTATGGAAACAAGGTTATAAAATTTGCTGGTCAAATGCTTGCTGATCTTTTTCGAACCGCATTTCGTAACCTTATACGAGATATGAAATATCAGCTTGAAAGATCGGGTCAAAAAAGAGGAATAAATGCTGTTGCCGCTGCTATAAGACCTGGAATAATCTCAGATAAGCTAAATAACGCTATTGCCACTGGTAATTGGGGAAGAGGAAGAGTAGGTGTAACTCAACTTCTGGATAGAACTAATTATATGTCTACAATCAGTCATTTACGTCGTATACAATCTCCATTAAGCAGAAGTCAACCAAACTTCGAAGCTCGAGACTTACACACTACTCACTTTGGAAGGATTTGTCCTGCAGAAACTCCTGAAGGATCAAATTGTGGTCTAGTAAAGAATCTTGCTCTCTCGGCAATAATTTCAGTCAGTGTTTCTTCGTCGGAAATAATAGAAAAATTATATGAATTAAGAGCACAACATATAGATGATGCAGATGAAAATTTAAGAGAAAATGGTTGTAGAATTTTTGTAGATGGAAAATTGATAGGGTATATAGAAGATGGTTTGCATTTGGCAATAACTCTTCGAACTCTTAGAAGAAGCGGAAAAATACATCCACACATTGGGATTTACTTTTATTCTTCTCTGAACTCAAATGCTATGAAGAGATTGTATATTTCTTGTAATTCGGGAAGAGTTTTGAGACCACTTGCAATAGTTAAAGATGGAAAATCTTTAATGACATCGGAAGTTGTAGAAAAGATCAATAAAAAATTTCTTTCATGGGCTGACCTAATTTCTATAGGAATCATTGAACTTGTAGATGCCAACGAGGAGGAAAACTGTCAAATTTCAATTGATTCTGAATCTATAGACAATAATACGACACATATGGAAATATATCCTCCATCTATTTTAGGAATAGGTGCTTCAGTTATTCCATATCCAGAACATAATCAATCTCCTAGAAACACCTATGAAAGTGCTATGGCAAAACAGAGTCTAGGATTTTCCACACCTTTAATGAATGCTAGTACGTATGTGCGTCAACATTTTATGTTGTATCCACAAGTGCCCGTAGTGAGTACCAAGGCAATAAATCTTCTTGGACTCGATGAACGTCCTACAGGGCAAAATTGTGTTGTTGCTGTTCTACCTTTTGAAGGATATAATATAGAAGATGCAGTCGTCTTCAATAAATCATCAGTTGAGAGGGGATTATGTAGAACATTCTTTTATCGTGTGTATGAAGCTGAAGCAAAACAATATCCTGGTGGAATGAAAGATACTTTTGAATTACCTTCTCCAGATGAAAATATCCGTGGATTTAGGGGGGAAAAAGCCTATAGATTATTGGAACAAGATGGTGCCATCATGCACGAATCAATTGTCTCAGGTGGGGATATATTGATTGGGAGAACATCTCCGCCAAGGTTCATTGAAGAGTATAAGGAATTTGAAGTAAAAGGACCTTACAGGCGCGATACCTCGATAGGTGTAAGACCCTCTGAGAATGGTGTTGTTGATAGTGTAATAATGACACAATCTGTTGAGGGTGGAAAAATGTATAAAATTAGAGTCAGAGATATGCGAATACCCGAAATCGGAGACAAATTTGCATCACGACACGGACAAAAAGGAGTTCTTGGCATGTTGGTCAGTCAAGAAGATCTCCCATATACTAACGATGGAATAGTTCCAGATATTATGATTAATCCGCATGCTTTTCCGTCAAGAATGACAGTTGGACAATTCATGGAATCATTGGCGGGTAAAGCCGCTTCACTGCGTGGCAAAGTTGTTGACGGTTCAGCATTCTTAGGAGAAAAATTAAATGATATTAAAGACGTTATGGAACAATACGGGCTAAAATATAGCGGCAAAGAAGAGATGTACGACGGAAGAACTGGCTTAAAGTTTCCTGTAGATGTTTACATCGGTATAGTTTATTATCAAAAACTTCATCATATGGTAGCAGATAAAATCCATAGTAGAGCTAGAGGTCAAGTTCAGATGTTAACAAAACAACCTACGGAAGGAAGGGCGCGGGGAGGCGGTTTAAGGTTTGGAGAGATGGAAAGAGATTGTTTGATTGCTTATGGGGCTTCAATGATGTTAAAGGACAGATTACTTGAAGAATCTGACAAAGCAGAAGTTAATATATGCGAACGTTGTGGTCTGTTATCTTATTACGACATTAAACAAAGAAGGCATGTTTGTAGAGTTTGTGGTGATAAGGCTAAAATCTCGACTATTGTGATAGCATATGCGTTTAAATTACTATTGCAAGAAATGATGAGTCTTAATATTGCGCCACGACTTATTCCTAAGGATAAATTATAAAATAGGTGATAATAATGGAAGAGTCTATTAAAAATCTTGGTAGTATAAAATTTAGTGTTTGGTCGCCAGTTGAAGTACGTAAATTTAGTGTAGCTGAAATCACCGCGCCTGAAACATATGATGAAGATGGAATGCCGGTTCAAGGTGGATTGATGGATAACCGTCTAGGTACTCTTGAACCGGGTCAAAAATGTATTTCTTGTGGTAATACTTCTGCAAAATGTCCAGGTCATTTTGGTCATATCGAGCTGGCCGAACCTGTATTACATATCGCATTTGTAGACGATGTGCATAAATTGTTACTAACTACATGTAGATCTTGTAACAGAATAAAACTAGAAACTGAAGAGTTAGAACATTATAGAAATATAAGGACTGGAAAAGCTTCATATGCTGTAATTACTTTAGAAAACATAAAAGATGAGATTATAGAAAAATCCAAAAAAATAAAAATCTGTCCCCATTGTCAGAAGGAACAATATGATCTTATCTTTACTAAACCTACGATTTTCGTTGAAAAAACTGATGCGGGAGAAAATAGATTATTACCCATTACAATTCGTGAACGTCTTTCTAATATCAAAGATGATGATTTAAGATTATTAGGATATGATCCAACTACCGCCAGACCAGAATGGTTTGTTTTACAGGTGCTTCCCGTTCCTCCAGTCACTGTAAGACCATCTATAATACTGGAAACAGGCATTCGCTCTGAGGATGATCTTACTCATAAACTCGTTGATATAATAAGAGTCAATCAAAGACTCAAAGAAAGTAAAGAAGCAGGAACTCCTCCACTAATTGTTCAAGATTTAGTAGACTTGTTACAATATCATGTTACGACGTATTTTGATAATGAAGTTTCTGGAATTCCACAGGCTCATCATAGATCAGGAAGGCCATTGAAGACACTTACCCAAAGATTAAAGGGAAAGGAAGGTAGATTTAGAGGTTCATTATCTGGAAAACGTGTGGATTTTTCAAGTAGAACAGTAATCTCTCCGGATCCAAATATTGCTATTTCAGAGGTTGGCATTCCATATGAAGTTGCAAAGAAACTTACCATCCCAGAAACCGTCTCATCATGGAATCTAGAAAAATTAAAGAAATTAGTTTTTAACGGTCCTAACTCATACCCTGGAGCTAACTATATCATAAGACCAGATGGGGTAAAAATAAGACTCGATTATGTAAACGATAGACAAATGGTTGCGGATTCCATTGTTCCTGGTTACATTATAGAGAGACATTTATCTGAAGGCGATATCGTTATTTTCAACAGACAGCCTTCTTTACACAGGATGTCAATTATGGCTCATTATGTTAAAGTTTTGCCATATAGAACATTTCGATTACATCCTGCTGTTTGTCCTCCATATAATGCAGATTTTGATGGTGATGAAATGAACCTTCATGTACCTCAGAGTGAAGAAGCACGGTCTGAGGCAACGTTGCTTATGAGTGTTCAAGATCAACTAATTTCTCCAAGATACGGCGGTCCAATTATTGGTGGAATACGTGACTTTATTACAGGCGCATATCTTTTAACAAGAGATGAAACTATATTATCACAAGAGGAATTCTTTAATTTAGCATTACTAGGTGGATATTCAGGACCTATCCCCGAGCATAAAGGTGAAAAGGATGGGAAGAAGTTTTATACAGGAAAACAACTATTTTCCTTATTTCTTCCAAATGACTTTAATTTTATTATCACATCAAAATGGAACAAATCAATTAAAGGAGAGGGAAAAGATGTAGTAATCAAAAATGGGGAACTAATAAGTGGAGTTATAGACAAAGCATCAATTGGAGCAGAAGAACCTGACAGTGTTTTGCACAGAATCGCTAAGGATTATGGAAACGATGTTGCCCAAAAGTTCCTGAATTCAATACTTATCATGTTAAAAACATTCATTACTCATCGTGGTTTTACGTACGGGTATTCTGATTTATGGCTAACAGAAGAGACAGAAAAAGAAATTACTGGAGTAATTAAAAAAGCCTATGATAAAATTGGTGAGCTAATTCTTCAATATAAGGATGGAACGTTGCCACTAACTAGGGGTCTCGCCCCTGAGGAGGCACTAGAATTGTACCTAGTAAATGAGTTATCTCGCGCAAGAGATCGCGCAGGTAGACTTGCAGACAGATCTTTTCCGAATGATAATGCGGGTGTAATAATGGCATCTACCGGTGCTCGTGGGTCAACCCTTAATATAGGTCAAATGACTGCTGTTTTAGGTCAGCAATCAATACGAGGTAAAAGAATTCACAAGGGCTATCGGAATCGTTCTTTGCCACATTTTAGGATAAATGATACTAATCCTGATGCTAAGGGATTTGTAAAATCAAATTACCGTGATGGACTAACTCCTTTAGAGTTCTTTTTTCATGCTATGGGCGGAAGAGAAGGTCTGGTTGATACCGCCGTAAGAACACAACAATCTGGCTATATGCAAAGAAGATTGATTAATGCTCTCGAACACTTGAAAATGGAATATGATGGAACAGTTAGAGACCCCCACGGTAACATTATTCAATATCTTTATGGAGAAGATGGGATTGACCCAGCTAAAAGTGATCATGGTGAAGCGGTTAATATTTCAAGAATTATCGAAAGTGAGTCTGTAGTAGATGAAGGTACGAAAGCAGACGAATCTGAAATTAGACATATATTAAATCAATATATATCACATTTTAATCCCAAATTAAGATCAAATATTGAAACTATCTTACTGGATAATAAACTTAGTAAACAAGGTATCGAAAAGGTAGTTAAAAAGATTATTGATCTTGTGGAAAGAGCACTAGTAGAACCAGGTGAAGCAGTCGGGGTTGTCACTGCACAATCTATAGGTGAACCTGGGACTCAGATGACTCTCAGAACATTCCATTATGCGGGAGTAAAGGAAAGAAATGTTACTCTTGGACTACCACGATTAATAGAACTTGTAGACGCACGAAAGAAACCTATAACTCCTACAATGGATATTTATCTAGACGAACAACATCGGTTCTCCAGAGAACAAGCATTAAATGTTGCAAAAGAGATTATCCATACAAAGGTTATAGATGTTGTAGAAAAAACTGACATCGATTATGGAGGTATAATCAAATTCAGTTTATCTTCTGACAAATTGACTGAAAGAGGCTGTAATATCAAAGATATATTCGAGATTCTAAAAGGTTCTAAAAAGAAATATGATAGTATTCTTGATGAAAACGAATTGAGTATTGTTATGAAAATGAACGAAGATTTAGATGCACAAAGTCTTCTGTTGTTAAAGAATAAACTTTTAAACACAAGGATAAAAGGAGTACCAGATATAGAAAGAGTAACTATAGTTAAACAAATTGACGAATGGGTTATACAAACTGCCGGCTCCAATTTGGCTAAAATTATTTATGTAGATGGTATTGATCTTTCAAGAATAACTACTAACAATGTATACGAAATATGGCAAACTTTAGGAATTGAGGCTGCAAGACCTGCTCTAGTCAAAGAGATCACAAATACACTGGAGGAACAAGGTCTAGAGGTAGATATTAGGCATATTATGCTTGTTGCAGATCTAATGACGTCTAAAGGCTATCTTCAACAGATAGGTAGACATGGCATTGCAGGAACTAAAACATCCGTTTTAGCTAGAGCAGCATTTGAAATCACTGTTCCTACTATTGCCAGAGCAGCAATGGAAGGTCAAACGGAAGCATTAAAAGGAGTTACAGAAAATGTAATTGTAGGCGCAACTGTTCCTGTTGGAACTGGAATGGTTGAATTGTATATGAAGGTGAATGAACAAAATGAAGATTTTGGAGAAAATAATTAAAGAATCAATATCCAATAACAAATACAAAAGGGGAATTAAAGAAGTAAAATCGAATATAAAGGGATCAAAATTGTTAATATTGTCAAATACTGTAAATAGTAAAGATAAAAGGTTTATAGAGACACAGGCATCCGAATACAATGTCCCGATTTATTATCTGCAAGAAAATTCGGTTAAATTAGGAAGACTCTTTAATAAATCCTATAGAATTTCTTCTGTCTCTTTAAAAAATATCCAGGACGAAGATATAAAAGAATTAATGCAAAATCAATAATTTTTTTTATTTTTTTATTTTATTTGGTCTTATCTGCTACAATTCTATATGTGGTAAAATTCCATAAGAAGATTTTTAACAGTTTTTAAACTTCACCTCTCATTTCTGAAACTACAGTAATTAATAAGAAAGTGTATCACCTAATTCTTGAAATCATAAAAATTTATCCAAATGAAGATTATTTCATTAAAATTTAAATTATACTTTATTACACAGCATGTTAATCATTTGACGAATAATCTATTAAGAAAAATTACAAATAGAGGTATGTATAAGATTGACTGAAAAAATAAAAT